>Ga0315278_10003494_pt1 | contig 14055 bp, 12 predicted proteins | sample YL17G06_0_MG_FD_203880 | JGI IMG/M metagenome (GOLD analysis project Ga0315278, IMG submission 203880) | Sediment microbial communities from Yellowstone Lake, YNP, Wyoming, USA - YL17G06_0 | ecosystem: Environmental > Aquatic > Freshwater > Lake > Sediment | place: USA: Wyoming | collected...
GCCGTCCACGATGCGCGGCAGCGCGACGGTTGCGCCGCGCGCGATGAGCGCCTCGATCAGCGGCATGGTAGGCATCTCCGAACCGAACGCCCAGAACGCCATCACGGTTCCCGCCGATCCCACCTGGGGCAACGCGAGGAACCGAGCCGCCGCCCGCGTCGCGAGTCGGGCTCGCTCCTCGGGCGGGAGTTCCTCACGCAGTGCGAGGACCCTGCGACGCACGTCCCGCTTGGCCTTCTTGAGATCGGAGCTGTTCACGATCGCAGGGTCCGCGCGATCAGGTCGAGGCGATCGGGCGGACCCACGGGCAGCACCACGAACCACGCCGCCCCCGCATCCTGCAGCTCCCCCGCGAACCCGGTGAGCGCCTCGGCCGTGCCGGTCCACACCCCCTCGAGCGAGAGCCCGTTCCCGTGTCGCGCCGCGATCAACGCCCGAAGATCCGCCTCGTCCTCCCCGACCAGCGCGATCCCACCCCAGGTCGCGGCAACCTCGCGGCCGTTCGCCAGCTCACGAAGTCGGTCCGCCTTGGCCGCGAACCCCGCGGCGTCCAGTCCCCAGCCGTTCCACGCGTCGGCGCTGCGGGCCGCCACCGCCAGCACGGCCTCGGACAGTCCGCCGACCCACAGGGCCGGCTCGCCCGAGGGCAAGAGCGGCCCGGCCAGGGGAGGCACGTGGGCGCCGCCCCCCCAAGCGCGCCCATCGAACAGCGCGCGCAGCGCCTCGAGCGTCTCTTCGAGGAGTTCGATCCGGTCGTGCACGGAGGGGAACGGGATCCCGAACGTCTCGTGTTCGGGGAGCGAGGCCCGGTCGCCGGTGCCCAGGGCGAGGATCGCGTGGCCTCCGGACATCTCGTCCAAGGCGGCGGACTCCTTGGCCAGCAGGCCCGGGGGCCGCAGCGTCACCCGGGTGACGAGGGTGCCCACGGTGAGACCCGGGTTTCGCGCGGCCACCGCGGCGAGCAGGGCGAACGGTTCCAACGCGGGCCGGTCCGGCCCAGAGGGCGGGTAGAACACCGGGGGGAAGAGATGGTCGGGAGCGAACACCCCGTCCACACCGAGCTCCGCGCACCGGGCGGCCACCGAGAGCGGCTTGTTCGCGTCCTCGGTGAACACCGGCAGCGAGACCCCGAGCTTCACCCCAGCTCCTCGAGCGCGAGGGCCGCAGCACCCACCGCGCCTGCGTCGTTGCCGAGGGTGGCCACCACGAGCGGCACCTCGGGTCGGTGAGCAGGGGCCTCGACCGACGTCGAGAACGCGATGCGCGCCGAGCCCATCAGCAGGTCCCCAGCGGCGGCCACACCCCCGCCCACAACGACCACCTCTGGGTCGAGGACGTTCACGAGACCGGCGATCCCCTCCCCTAGCCGGCGGCCGACCCGGGCGAGGATCCCGCGCGCGACGGGGTCGCCCGCGCGCGCCGCCTCGGTGACGAGCGGCCCAGTGACCTTGGAGGGATCGCCGCCGCAGCGACGGGCGATCATCGATTGCGGGTGCTGGCTCGCGGCGTCGCGACCCGCGCGCGTGAGGGCGTGCCCGCTCGCCACCTGCTCCCAGCAGCCGTGGTTACCACAGCCGCAGAGCGGGCCGGCGGGTTCCACCACGATGTGGCCGATCTCCGCCGCGAACCCGTGGGCGCCGCGCAGGAGCTTGCCATCCACGATGATGCCGCCCCCGATGCCGGTTCCCACCCCCACGAACAGGACGTGGCGGTACCCGCGGGCGGCGCCGTGTCGGTACTCCCCCCAAGCGGCCGCGTTGTTGTCGTTGTCGGCGAACGCGGGGAGGCCGATCGCGTCCCACAGGTGATCGGTGAGGAGCGCGTTACGCCAGGCGAGGTTCGGGGCGAAGATCAGCCGCCCGGTCCCGGCCTCCACGAGCCCGGCCGCGCCCACCCCGATCGCGCGGACCTCCGGGGCGAGCACCGCCCTGGCCGCCTCGGCCATCGTTCGAAGGGTGGCCTCCATGTCGTCGGCGGGCGTGGCGAGCACCTCGCGGGCGAGGATCTCCCCATCGCCGGTCACCCGCAGCGCGGCCGTCTTGGTGCCGCCGACGTCGATGCCGATGGCTTGGGCCTGCGGCCCGCTCAAGCGCGGACGGCCTTCGTCGGGTCCGCTGAGGGCGGGCGGTCGAACCTGATCTCGAGGTGATCGCCGGCGAAGTTCGCCTCACGCACCTCCATCCGCTTCAGCGTCTGAGGCAGGATCAGGTTCCGCTTGTAGGAGCCGACCCGCACGAACAGCTCGTCGGATCGGCGGTGGATGTCCATGTCGTCGCGGGAAACGAACGGCAGGCGCATCGACAAGACGTAACCCGTGCCCAGCTTGCGGACCCGGATCGGATCGTCGTGATAGAGCACGGCGGTCGCGTCGAGGTCGCCGTAGACCTCGGTCGCCATCTCGCGCAGGAGCGGCACCCCCACCATCTCCCGATCGAAAAGGCGGGCCTCCAGGATCGGCACGGGTTCGAACGACTCGTGCACCGTCGCGAGGTGTTCGGCTTGGATGTCCTTCCACTTCCCGAAGTAGGGATCGTTGACCTCTTCCGGGAGGATGCGGTTCACCACGACGGCGTCCACGCGGTAGCCGAACAGCCCCAGGTAGGTGTACGTGCGGCGGGCTTCCGCGATCACCATCTTCTCGGGGTTCACGACGAGACGCACCGAGGACATCGACTCGTCGGTGAGGATCGTCTTGACGTCGTCGAGGTTGCGGTGCAGGCGCTCCACGGCATCGAAGACCTTGTCCCCCGCGATGGGCAGCGTGGTCATCCTGGAGACGATCGGGCGCACGGCGCGCACGACCTTGCGCTCCACCGGGAAGATCCGTTCGATGTACCAGTTCATGATCTCCGGCAACGACAGCAGGCGCAGCGTCTCGGCGGTGGGCGCGCAGTCGACCACGAGCATGTCGTACAGCCCGCTCTCCACATGGGTCTTGACGTCGATCAGCGCGAAGATCTCGTCGAGTCCGGGGATCACCGTCAGCTCCTCGGCCTGGATCGTCTCGGTCCCCGCCCATTGCATCAGCTGGATGAAGTAGTCCTGGATCTCGCGCCAGTTGTCCTCCAACCGCTCCTGGGCATCGACCTGTTGCGCCCACAGCAGATCGGTGATGATGGTCGGCCGCGACTCGATCTCCACCTCGAACGAATCGCCCAGCGAGTGCGCCGGGTCGGTGGACATCACGAGGGTCCGCTGCCCCGCCTGCGCGGCGCGCAGGGCGGTCGCTGCCGCGATGGTGGTCTTGCCGACCCCGCCCTTCCCCGTGAACAAGACGACCCGCATGCCGAGAGCTTACGTTGCCGAACGGAACCGGGGCGCGCCCTGGCTGGAATGAACGGCCCGGCCGTCCTCAGCCCATCTCGACGCGACGCTTCAGCTTCTCGAGCGCGTTCTCGATGACCCGCTTGGCACCCTCCGTGCGCAGGAACCCCGGCACCAGGACGCCCAGTTCCACCGCCAGGCGATACGTGACCTTCGTGGCGACGTCGTCGATCTCATCGAGCAGGTACTCGCCGTGGATGTCGCGCACGGCCCCCCGCGCCTCCTTCGTGACCCAGGACAGGGCGGTGTCGCCTTGCGCGTACTGGTACGAGAGCGTGTACGCGGCCTTGCCAAGGACGGGAACATCCACTTCGAACGCCACCTCGGTGGCGCGGCCGCCTTCCCCTCGCTCGCGGACCTCGACCCGGTTCACGTCCGCCCACTCCGGGTAGGCCTCATAGTCCTCGATGACCTCCATGACGTCCTCGAGGGGCGCTTCGATCAGGATGGATCCTTCGGCGTGCTCCATGGCGTGAGCGGCATCCTACCGCCTGACCCCGTCGTGGCTAGCGTTTCGCCACGGTGATCACGGACAGCGCCAGGACGAAGACGCTCACGATCACGATCGCCGCCGTGGCCCAAAGGAGGTTGCGTGTGCTCACGATGGGCGGGGCGCCCTCGGCCATCCGGTAGGCCTCGTACGCGGATCCCAGGTACACGCCGAGGGCAAGCAGCAGGTACAGCGCGAACAGCGCCTTGAGGACGCCCGAACCGTTCGCGAACGCCAGCATGAGCGCGAGCGCACACATGATCACGAACAGGGTGCCGCGCGCGAACCCGTCGAGCGGGCGCCCGAGCTTGCGCTGGCCCAGTCCGGGGAAGATGAGGGAGGCTACGAGTGCGTCCTTGGGATCCACGTCCGTAGGAGCGCCCTCGCCCGAGCGCATCATGGTCGCGAAGGAGGTCCCGCACACCGAACAGACGTCCAGTTCGATGGGGTTCTCGTTCGCGCAGGTCGGGCACGGCCACATCGGCGCCCGCGCAGGGGAGGGCGCATCTACAGACGCCGAGGAAGCGGGAACCGCGTCGGCGATCGCGACCTCGAGCGGCGGCTCAGAGGCCTCCGCACCCTCCCTCGGGAGGGCAGTGAACCACTGGCCGCACCAGTCTGCATCGGCGCTCGCGAGCGCCCCGCAGCTGGGGCACCGACGCGCACCTTCGGTCGGGGGTATCTCCATGCGCGCCAGGGTACCCCCGGCCCGGGCCCGTTCCGAGGAACCTCAGCCGGCTGCGGCCTGCAGCCACGAGGCCAGGCGCTCGGCGATCCGCGGCCACGTGTGATCTCGTTCGACCCGCGCTCGACCCGCCGCACCCATCGCGCGCGCGCGGTCGGGGTCCCCCAGCAGGTCGGCCACGGCGGCCGCCACTGATCCCTGATCCCCACCGTCTACCAACAGCCCCGTTTCGCCGTCCACCAGGGCCTCGCGCGCACCGCCCGAGTCGCCCACCACTACCGGACGCGCGCACGCCGCTGCCTCGATGAACACGTTCCCCCAGCCCTCGACCTCGAGCCCTGCGAGCCGTGTTCGACACGGCATCGCGAACACGTCGCCCATCGCGTAGTAACGCGGGAGATCGTCCTCGGAGACCTGCCCGCTGAAGAACACCGACCCCGGCGGGGCGGCGGCTGCAAGCCCGCGGAGGGTGGGCTCATACGGGCCGCCGCCCACGATCATCAACGCTGCGCCCGGAACCCGACGCTGCACCTGCTGCATCCCGCGGATCAACATGTCCTGACCCTTGCGAGCCACCAGCCGGCTCACGCACACGACCAACGGTCGCTCGCCGATCCCGTGTCGCGCGCGCAGATCCGCGGTCTTCAGATCGGGGCGGAACACGGTGAGATCGGCCCCCGGATACAACACGGAGACCGGCACACGCTTGGGCACGGCCGTGCGCACGGTGCGGGCGATGAACGCGCTGCACATCACGGGCACCCGTGACGCCCGCGACGTCGCGTACCGCATCAACGAATGCGCCCCGGGCATCACCGAGAGCCAGTACTCGAATCCGTGCGCGGCCGCCAGGTACGGCGTGCCCCCCGCGACGAGGCGAGGTCCCAGCATCGCGAGCGGATACGTGGCCCCGAACAGCACGACCTCCGCCCCTGAGGCGGCGATCGCAGCCTGGATCCGGTCCCCCACGTCCGGCCGTGGCCACAAGAACGCCTCGGGCTGACGAAACACGCGGAAGGGTTGCACCGCATCATATCCGGCGGCCCCGTCGTTGCTCGGACAGAAGACGGAGACGCGATCGGGCGGCAGATGGTGCCACAACGCCTCCAGCGTCCGCTGGATCCCCCCCACGCGGGGCGGGAAATCATTGGTCACCAGGAGTGTGCTCGGGACATCCATCGCGCCGATATCCTCCCAGAGGGGGCCGAGCAGAGGGGAGCTCCGGTGGGACCGCTCGAGGCGCCGAATGATCAGCTCATCGCGCTCCACGAGGGGCGTGCGTTCGCCGACCTTTCGGGATGGCGGAAGGTCCGGGTCACGGGCTCGGACGCACGAGGGTGGCTCAACGACCTCGTGACCTGCGACGTGGCTTCGCTGGAGCCTGGGGTCTCCCGGCGTTCGCTGCTCCTCAGCGCCACGGGGCGGATCCGGGCAGACCTGCACGTCGCGTTCGACGACGAGGGCTTCATCTTGTTGCAGGCGGAGGACCAGCCCGAACACGTGGGGCTCCTCCTCGGACCCTACGTCTTGTCCTCCGACGTCTCGCTGCACGACAGCACCGCCGAGCTGTCGCTGTTCGCCGTGCCCGGGGCCGCGGCGGAACTCGTGGCGCGCTCGGGGCTCTCACCGTCGGTCCTCGGCCCCGGCATCGATCTGCTCACGCCGATGGGACGCCCCACATGGCGCGTGGAGGACGGCCTGGTCAAACACGACCTCGTCGAGGTGGGGCAGGCGGCGCTCGAGGTGCGGCGGATCCGATCCGGCATCCCACGGATGGTCTCGGACTTCGGCCAGGACGCGCTCCCCGCCGAGGTCGGGCTCATCGAGACCATCGACCTCACGAAGGGGTGCTTCTTGGGGCAGGAGTCCGTCGCCCGCGTTCGCAACCTCGGGCACCCGCCGCGGGTGCTCCGTCACGTGCGTACGTCGGGTGAGATCACGGTCGGGACCCACGTGCTGGGGGAAGGCCGCGTCGTGGGCGAGATCACCAGCGTCGCCAGAGACGTCGGCGGCAGCGTGGCGATCGCCCGGGTCCGGTGGGAGGCGATAGCGTCCGACCTCACGACGCCGGCGGGTCTCCCCCTCGCCCCTGTCCCGCCGATGGACTAGTCCGTTCGGGTCATTTCCAGTCCCTCGGCTGGGGGTTCTTGGATTGCCTGCGTTCGACCCCTTCCGCTGGGCGGCACGCCTCTGTTATGAATCGGGTCCCACGTGCGCGCTCGCCGGTCGTGGGGCTTCGGGGGAGGGAGTTTGCCAGTGAGGATCGAGCGGTACCCGGACGTCGACATCGACCTGCTACCGGGGAACCCATCCCCACCCGATCATTGGCAAGACCGCGCGGGGTGCTTCGGGGTCGACCCCGACGTGTTCTTCCCGATCTCCGAGGAGGAGGCCGGCCCGGCGCTCGCGTTCTGCGGGGCGTGCCGGATCCGCGAGGAATGTCTTTCGTGGGCCATGAAGAACGGTGAGCGCTACGGCGTCTGGGGCGGCCTCACGGAGCAGCAGCGTCGGCGCCTGCAGCGCGCCGCGGTGGCATAGGCCGCATGCAGCGCGCCGCGGTGGCATAGGGCGCTTGCAGCGCGCCGCGGTGGCATAGGGCGCTTGCAGCGCGCCGCGGTGGCATAGGGCGCGAGCCGGTCCCCTAGACTGCGTTCGGTCATGCCTTTCGATCCCACTCCCGTTCGCGCCGCGGCCCCCCTGCGCATCAGCTTCGTGGGCGGCGGCACCGACTTCCCCCACTGGTACGAGGAGCACGGCGGTGCGGTGCTCTCATCGACGATCGATCACTTCGTTCGCGTGACGATCACGCCGCGCGAAGACCGCGAGGTTCGGGTCCGCTCGCTGGACCTCGGCCACCTCGTGGCCTATCACCTCGACGAGGGCCCTGAGTACGACGGCGTGATGGACCTCGCCAAGGCCGCGATCGAGCGGATCGGCGCGCGGGGCGGGATCGACATGGACATCGAGTCGGAGGCCCCTGCGGGAAGCGGGCTCGGTGGCTCCTCGGCGCTCGTCACCGCCGTGGTCGCGGGGCTGGCGATGTTGAGCGGACGCACGTGCTCCGCCGACGAGCTCGCGCGCCTGAGCTACGCGATCGAACGCGACGACCTCGGGATCAGCGGCGGGTGGCAGGATCAGTACGCCGCGGCCTACGGGGGGCTCAACCTGTTGGAGTTCGGCCGCGGCGGGGTCACCGCGACGCCCGTGCAGGTCGACGATGCCGTGATCGCGCGCCTGCGATCCAACCTGCTGCTGTGCTACACGGGCCACGTGCGCCGCAACGTCGGGCTGATCGATGCCCAGATCGAGCTGTTCCGCACCGGCCGCGAAGACACGCTCCTGGGCATGAAGCAGCTCCGAGAGATGGCCTATGCGATGCGCGACGCGCTCGAGGCGGGCGACGCCGACCGTCTCGGCACGATGCTCCGCGATGCGTTCGAGGCCAAGAAGCGGATGAACCCTCACATCGCGGAGCACACCCCCATCGAGGCCATGCTGCAACTCGCCCAGGATGCGGGCGCCAGCGGGGGCAAGATCTGCGGCGCTGGAGGAGGCGGCTACCTCATGCTGTACTGCCAACCCGAACGCCAAGGCGCCGTTCGGAGCGCCCTGGAGGGTATGGGTGCTCAGTTCGCCCCCTTCGTCCTGTGGCCCGAGGGCGTGCGTGCCCGGCGCGGCGACGCCGTGTGGTCGCCGGCGTGAACCGCCGATGGGCGCTGCTCGACCGCGACGGCACGATCAACCGACAGACCAAGGGCGCGTACGTCCTGTCCCCCGACGAGATGATCCTGATCCCGGGAGCGGCCGACGGGCTGCGTGCGCTCCGCGATCTCGGCCTCGGCCTGGTTGTGGTCTCGAACCAGGCTCCGGTCGCGCGCGGCTGGATCACCCAGGACGAGCTCGCCGCTGTGAACGACCGCCTGCGGGCATTGGTGGAGGCAGAGGGCGTACACCTGGACGCGATCTACTGCTGTCCGCACGATCGCGGGGACGGATGCCACTGTCGCAAGCCGGAACCGGGCCTGCTGCTCCGCGCCGCCTCTGAGCTCGCGTTCGATCCCGCGGACGCCCACATGGTGGGCGACAAGACATCCGACATCGAGGCCGGACGGCGGGCCGGCGCCGCGACGATCCTGGTGCTCACTGGGGAAGGCGCGGAGCACACCGAGGCGGGGGCCGACCACGTGGTCGCCGACCTGTCCGGCGCCGCCGGTATCATCGCCCGACACACCGACAAGCACGCCGACGAGGAGGGCCCGTGAACGCCGACGACGTCCGCGACCGTGCTCGCGCATACCTGAGCACCACGGCCCGGACGGTGGCGGCGGTGGAGGCCGAGTGCCTCGACGACATCGTGTCGGCGTCCGCGATCTTGGTCTCGTCGCTCGGCGGCGGGGGGAAGCTCTTGATCTGTGGGAACGGCGGTAGCGCCGCAGACGCCCAGCATCTCGCCACCGAATTCGTCAGTACCCTCACGATCGACAACCCACGACCCTCGATCCCCGCGATCGCCCTCACCACGGACTCGTCGCTCCTCACCGCCATCGCGAACGATTTCGGCGTCGAGCATGTCTTCGCCCGGCAGGTCGAATCCCTCGGCCGCACGGGCGACGTGCTGATCGCGATCTCCACGAGCGGCAACTCGGCGAACGTGATCCGAGCGGCCGAGCAGGCGCGGGGGCAGGATCTACGAACGGTGGCTCTCACGGGCGCCTCCGGCGGCGCCTTGGCACCGGACTGCGACGTCGCGATCCGGGTCCCGTCCACCGTGACCGCCCACATCCAGGAGTGCCACCTCGCGGTCGAACAGCTCCTCGCCTCGCTCGTCGAGGCGGCGCTCTTCCCCCGGACCGAGGCCTGAACGGGGGCCCACACCCTGGGGGCAGTACCGCGTTCGCGGTAGTACGTTTTCCCCTTATCCCTCTATCTAGGCGCACCTCGTGGCCCCCGATACCTCCATCAGAACCCGATGAGCACCGAGGCGCCGGCCCCGGGCTCTCGACGAGGAGGGATCGTGACCAGGATGCGGCGGACGTTGGGGCGGTTGTCGGTGGCGCTGCTGTCGACCCTCATCATGGTGATCGGCTGGCCAGCGGTGCCCGCCCAGGCGGCCGGCCAGGTGACCAACATCGCCAACGCCTCGATCACCGAAACCAACGCCGCCGCCACGATCACCTTCAACATCACCTACACGGGCGGGGTAGCCGCGGAGACCGTGAACTGGACCACCGTTAACGGGACGGCAACGGCGCCGGCCGACTTCACCGCCTCCAGCGGTACCGCGAGCCTGCCCGCGGCTGGATGCCAGTGCGCGACGGTGAGCGTGCCCATCGTGGGCGACCTCCTCGACGAGAACGCAGAGATCTTCACCGTGACGCTGTCCAGCCCATCGGTGGGCGCACTGGGCACCGCCACGGCCACCGGCACGATCACCGACAACGACCCCACCCCCTCCGTCAGCATCGGCAACGCCAGCCAGAATGAGGGCAACAGCGGCACCGCCAATCAGGCGTTCACCGTCACCTTGAGCCCCGTCAGTGGGCGCACGGTCACGGTCAACTACGCGAGCTCCGGCGCCTCCGCGACCTCGGGGACGGACTTCACGTCGACGAGCGGCACCCTGAGCTTCGCCGCGGGCGAGACCACCAAGACGATCAACGTGCCCTTGAAGGGCGACGTGACCGTGGAGGCGAATGAGACCTACGCCGTCAAGCTGTCCGGGGCTTCGAACGCGGGCTACGGCGCCAGCCGCACCGGAACGGGCACCATCGTGAACGACGACTCCGGCCCCGTGATCAGCGCGAACAACGTGACCAAAGTGGAAGGGAACGCCGGGACCGCGAACGCCGTGTTCACGGTGTCGCTCAGCCAGACCTCGACGCAGACGATCACCGTGAACTACGCGACCGCCGACGGTACGGCCGCCGCCGGCTCCGACTACACGACGACCACGGGCGCCCTCAGCTTCACCGCGGGCCAGACGTCCAAGACCGTGAACGTGCCGGTGAAGGGCGACGCCACCAACGAGGCCGACGAGACCTTCTCCTTGACGCTGAACACGCCGGTGAACGCCACGGTGGGCTCTGCCGGGATCGGGACCATCACGAACGACGATCCGGTGCCCTCCATCGCGATCAACGACGTCACCACCCCCGAGGGGAACAGCGGCAGCGCCAACGCCACGTTCACGGTGACCCTCAGCGCCGCGAGCGGCCAGATCGTGACCGTGGACTGGGCCACCGCCGCCGGGACCGCGGCTGCCGGAACCGACTACGCGGCGGCGAACGGGACCGTCACCATCCCGCCGGGCCAGACCAGCAAGACCGTCGTCGTCTCCGTGCTCGGCGACACGATCGACGAGATCGACGAGACCTACACCGTGAACCTGTCGGTGCCCGTCAACGTGTCGATCGCCGACGCGCAGGGCGTCGGCACGATCACCGACGACGACGCCGCGCCCGCGCTCGCGATCTCCGATGTGAGTCTGCTGGAGGGCAACACCGGGGCCGCCAACGCGGACTTCACGGTCTCGCTCACCAACGCGAGCGGAAGAACCGTGACCGTGAACTGGGCGACGGCGGATGGCTCGGCCACCGCCGGGAGCGACTACACAGGGGCAAGCGGCGCGCTGACCTTCCTTCCGGGCGAGACCACGAAGCTCGTGAGCGTTTCCGTCACGGGGGACGCCTTGAACGAAGCCGACGAGACCTACGTGGTCAACCTCTCCACGCCCGCCAACGCCTCGATCGCCGACGCGCAGGGCATCGGCACGATCACCGACGACGACCCGCAGCCCGGGGTCGCCGTGAGCGACGTGACCCTGATCGAGGGTAACGCCGGCACCACGAACGCGGACTTCACCGTCTCCCTCGACAAGCCGAGCGGCCGCACGGTCACCGTCGACTGGGCCACCACGCCGGACACCGCGTCCGCAGGCGCCGACTTCACGTCCGGTGGGAGCACCCTGACGTTCACCGCGGGCCAGACCTCCAAGACCGTGAGCGTGGCCGTGAAGGGCGACACGCTCGACGAGATCGACGAGGCCTTCACCGTCGATCTCACCAACGCCGTGCACGCCATCATCTCCGACCCACAGGGCGTGGGAACGATCACCGACGACGACGCCCCGGCCGCAGTGAGCGTGAGCGATGTCTCGCAGGCCGAGGCGAATGCCGGCACTTCGCTCGCGGACTTCTCGGTCTCCCTGGACGTCGCCAGCGGGAAGACCATCACCGTCGACTGGGCCACCCACGACGCCACCGCCTCGGCCGGGTCCGACTACGCGGCCGCGAACGGCACCCTCACCTTCACACCGGGTCAGACCACCAAGACCGTTTCCGTCTCCGTGAACGGCGACGTCACGTTCGAGAACGACGAGAGCTTCACCGTCGATCTGTCCAACGAGACCAACGCCACCGTCGCGGATGCCGTCGGGCTCGGGACCATCCAGAACGACGACGCCGCGCCCACGATCGCGATCAGCGACGTCACGCTGAACGAGGGCGACGCCGGCACCACCACGGCCACGTTCACGGTGACGAAGACCGGTGCGACCGCGTTCGCTGCCACGTTCGACTGGACCACGGTGGACGTTACGGCGCTCGCGGGTTCGGACTTCACCGCCGGCACCGGCTCGGTGAGCCTCGCGCCGGGGCAGACGACGGCTAACGTGACCGTCAACATCTCAACGGATCTAACCTACGAACTCACCGAGACGTTCCAGGTCGTCGTGTCGAACCCCGTGGCCGCCACGATCAGCGACGGGATCGGACTGGGCACGATCACGAACGACGACCCCTTGCCCTCCATCAGCGTGTCCAACGCCTCCGTCTTCGAGGGCGACAGCGGTCCCAAGGCAGCGACCTTCGACATCACGCTCTCCAACCCCAGCTACCAAACGATCTCCGTGGATCGCGCAACGAGCGATGGGTCGGCCGTCGATGGCGTCGACTACGCGGGAGCGGTCGGGACCACGACCTTCGCGCCCGGCGAGACCGCCAAGCAGGTCACCGTGAACGCCACCGGCGACACCCTCGACGAGAACAACGAGACCTTCACCGTCGATCTGGCGAACGCTGTGGCGTCCACCATCGCGGACGGCCAAGGCATCGGCACGATCGTCGATGACGACGGTCCCGTCTCCATCTCGGTCGACGATGCCGCGGCGAGCGAAGGCAACGTGGGCTCGGCGCCACTCACGTTCACTGTTTCCCTCGACTACCCGAGCGGCAAGCCCGTCCAGGTGGACTGGGCGGCGAGCGCCGCGAGCGCCACGGCCGGGTCCGACTTCGCGGTCGCGAGCGGCACCGTGACCTTCCCGCCCGACGAGATGGTGCGTACGATCACCGTGAACCTGGCGGGCGATCTGACCTTCGAGGCCGACGAGACCCTCTCGATCGATCTCAGCCTGCCGGTGAACGCCACCGTGAACGACGGCCACGCGGTGGGAACCATCACGAACGACGATGCTGCACCGGTGATCGCGATCGACGACGTCGCCGTGGCCGAGGGGAACAACGGCACCACGACCGCCACGTTCCACGTCACGCTCACGGGCGCCACCGACCTCACAGCTTCCGTGGATTGGGGGACGGCGGCGGCCACGGCCACCGCCGGATCCGACTTCTCGGCCGCGACCGGCGCGCTCAGCTTCGCACCGGGCGACACCGCCAGAACGATCGACGTCCAGGTGAACGGCGACACCACCTTCGAGCCGAACGAGACGTACGCGGTCAACTTCGGCACCGTCACCGGGGCGACCCTCGGCGATACGCAGGGCGTCGGCTCCATAACCAACGACGACAAGCAGCCCACGGCGCTCAAGGTGGCCGTGGTCAAGGGCAAGAAGGGGCTGAGCGCGAAGGGCACCCTTTCCGGCGGGGCCACGAACGGACAGAAGGTGACCGTCTCGCTCTTGCGAGCGAAGGGCAAGAAGTTCGTGAAGGCGGGTGCCCACACCGTGGCGCTCACGAAGGCGGTCGGCGGAACCGGGTCCTACCGCGCGGCGTTCAAGCGGCCGAAGGCCGGGCGCTACAAGGTCGTGGTCTCCTTCGCGGGCGACCTCTCCCACCTCGCCTGCTCCGCCACCGCCAAGCCCTTCAAGGTCTGAGGCCCGGCTCTCCACACGAGCCTCTTGACACTCGAACAGGTGTTCGATAGCGTCTGCCTCCCCGTTCGGCCCCTCCGGACGAAAGGCGCGCGTTGCTCGCCGAACCGATCCAGACCACGCTGGACGAAGGCATCCCCCTTCGTGATGTGACCTTCTGCGTGGTCGATCTGGAGACCACCGGGGGATCGCCCAAGGAGTGCCGGATCACCGAGGTGGGCGCCGTGACGTACCGGGGAGGCGAGCGCCTCGGCGTGTTCCAGGCGTTGGTGAATCCCGGCGAGTCGATCCCCACCTACATCGCCCGGCTCACCGGGATCGACAACCGACTCGTGGCGGCCGAGCCGCCCATCGAGGAGGTGCTCCCGGCGTTCTGCGAGTTCGCACGGGGCGCGGTCTTCGTAGCGCACAACGCGCGGTTCGACTTCTCCTTCCTGAACGAAAGCCTGG
>Ga0315278_10003495_pt1 | contig 14054 bp, 37 predicted proteins | sample YL17G06_0_MG_FD_203880 | JGI IMG/M metagenome (GOLD analysis project Ga0315278, IMG submission 203880) | Sediment microbial communities from Yellowstone Lake, YNP, Wyoming, USA - YL17G06_0 | ecosystem: Environmental > Aquatic > Freshwater > Lake > Sediment | place: USA: Wyoming | collected...
AAAACTTTTTATTTTACTCATTTTCATCCTCGTCTGGTAAAACACCAGCAATATCAAGTGCATCGTATGCCAAATCATAAATAATTTTTATGCTTGCTTGTTCTCCATAACTGGAAATTTCATAAATTTCTTTAACAATTTCAAGTATTTCTATATATTTATTTATAGTGCTCATTTTTATTCTCTCCTATACAAGTATTATAACACAAAATTAGTTATATGTCAAGACAAACACCTAGAGAACGGTTACATACTCCATACAAAGTCGAAGGACTTCATCGTATGAATCCGCCGAGAAACATTTTTGAGAAAACTCATTAGCATCTTCTCTACTTACAGTTCTGATAGCTTTGCTAACTCTACCAATGATAGCAAATGCGTTTCCATCTTCGCCTGATAATTGTACTTCTATTTCGGGGTATTTGGTTTCCATTTTATTTTTCCCTTTTATAAAAATTTAGTTTTTTTCGGATTGTATTTACCGTTAGCATATTTTTCAGCTTCAATAATAGCTGATTTTTTGTTTACTAAACCCCTAGCAACTAAAACGCTATCCATTGATAAATATGTACACCAACCATCGGGCATATATGCAACAACAAAAATAATACCGTTTATATCAAACTCTTCGTCTAGGGTGTTTTCGTATTGTTTTGCGCTCATCATTTTCATAGTAATATTATAACACCTTTTCTAAATTTGTCAAGAGGGAATTTCCCAATTCGGACTGTTTATGTCAGAATTGGGACCAGGTCCGAATTTAGACTAAAAAGGTCTAATTCGGATAAAATCATGGTTTTATTTCCTAAAGAGATATAACTGGTTCTGGTGTGCATTGCCCTAATTCAAAGGCATTGCTGCAAGTTGAGCACATATGAGTATAATGTATGCCTCCCTCTTCGTCTTTCCACACTACAAAGCTCGTAGCTTCGGTATCACAATTATAACAATATTCAGGTTCTTGATATTCTACCATTTTATTTCTCCCAAGTTTTTGTTTCTGGATTATAATTTTTGGCTGGCTTGTTCTTTCCCGACTTTGGTTGCTTGTGGGTAACACCGCTTTTTGAACGTTCTTTATGGGATATTACAATCTTACGAGGTGGCGGTGGGGTTGATATTGCGTCTGCCATACCCGCGATAAGTGGGGCAATAATAGACAAATTTGCTTTTTTCGGAAGGTTTAAATTGGGGGATATTGCTTTACTCATTTTGTTTACTCCTCTAAGGATAGTTTTTTAATTACTTCTTGCGCTTCTGTCATATCTTCAACTGGTATCAGGCAACCTTCTCCTACAACATACCAACCATCACCCAAGTGCAAAGGGCGTAATTTACCTTCTGTATTGATTGAAATACCATCTGAAAAATTAAGTGTAGACATTTTAGTTTTCCATGTTTCCATATTCTGCTATTCTTGCTTTTACCCAATCCCAATATCCTAAACGAGTATGGTTTTGAATTACCTCGTTACCCCAATCCTCGACTGGAAAATCAGGATATTCTTCCCAATATAAATAATCATCAACTGGTTTATTTTCGTTTATCATGTTGGTATTATACCATCCTTTTGTTTATATGTCAAGTATGTAAATTTTCCAATCGAGATTCTTTTTTGCCCATTCTTTTTCTTCGAATGTTAGACTTGTTGAACAATCAATAATATTATCAAAATCAAAGCAACTCAAATTCCAAGAAAATAAGTCTGATACATGCTCTCGGATATATTCCGCATTTTCTTTATCCATTTTATTCTCCTTCAATTAATTGTATATCTTAATAGAAGATTACCTTTAATTTGTTCATCGATAATAGTAATACTATCTCTATTCCAATCTACCCGTTTTGTGCCCCTGCTGTTTTCAAGGTATTCCATTCCAATATTTTGATAGTATTCTTTATCCATCCAATAAGAACGACTAGAATCTGTCATTATATCTGTTTCTACAATTTCTCTATTTTCCGGTCTTTTAGAAGGACAATTATCTAAAGCATATTTTTCTTGTGCTGTCAATTCTCTATGTCCGGGCTGATATACCCTTATCTCTTTACCATCATATTCGGTTAATTTAGCATTAGTAAATTCTAAAAAAGAACCTTTTGTGTCATTTCTATCGGGACTAAGATATACCCCGTTACCTTGTTTCTTAATTACATATCTTTTTATGTTTAGCCATTTATGACTAACCATTGTGGGAGATTCGACTAAAGTTATGCTATTCCCTATATTTAATTCTCTTTTTAATTCTGCAAGTGTTTTCATTTTTTATATCCTATATAATAATTATAACACATTTTTAGTAATCTGGCAAGTATGATTCTTTAGGGTCGAACCAATCTTTATATTCTTGTCCGGGTTGATAGAGACTAGCTTGCCATTGGGCTTCTTCATTGGAAATATAACCATCTATAACTAACCAATTTAAAGCGTCTTCCCATGTTTTGGCTTCATAACCTTTTCGGTGTATAAATCCAATATCCACACAAACATCGGGGTCATCAACATCTAATGCGTAAATACGACTACCATCCCAATACCATGTGTAGCCATCATCATCTATAACTGTAAAGGAATAATCAATATCTTTTTTCATATTAATCCTCTCGATTAGCCCATAAGCAGAATTTTCTAGCCCAAGAAGTACCATATCCAATACCAGTATAGTGCAGTAGTTCATCGACAAATTGAAAAAAACGATGGGCAACAGGGGAAAAATCTTTATTCATAAGAATATTATAACACGTTTTCTTTTATATGTCAAGAGGGAAAATAAAAATACGACAACTCCGATAAGAATTGTCGTATTCGGGACCAGGTCCCAATTTAGATATTATTGGTCTGTTTTCTCTGATTTAACCAGAACATATATGAGTATAACCATCCCGATTGTCAATAAATTAAATGCACCTAAAGCATCCATAAAGCACCTCCTCAGTTGTCTATACAATTATACCATATTTTTATAGACTTGTAAATAGTAAAACCCCACCATTTTCAGGTGGGGTATTAGCACTAATGGTATGATGTTTGTAGCCAGCCTATGCATCGCACTCACTTTACCGCTGAGATAGAGCTATGCAATGTCCGGACACTGCAATTTTTAATTAAAAGTTTGCTTCTTGTAAATGCTTTTCGGCTTCTTCCACCTCTTTCTTTGCAGCTTCATCCGCTCTCTCTCTGGCAAACTCAAGCACAGCAGCGGGAAATTCTATTCGTGCTTGTTCGATTTCGTCACTAATTAATGCACCAAATTTCTTTTCATCAAACAGAGGCAGGGGCATACTAAAATTAATATGGCGGGTCACATGAGGTGAAGACCAACTGTTTTCATTTTCATTAATTTGAACTGTAGTATTAAAATGGATATATTTCATTTTTCTCTCCTTTTTGAATGTAAATAAATTATACCATAAATTCTTTAAAAAGTCAAGGGCTTATATTCTTTTTCTGCGTTATAAGCTAGCATAGGACGCACAGTAATTACCCCAATCACATATACCAGGAGTTTACTGCGTACAAAGATATTCTTAGCACCATTAGCATAAACCTCTACGCTGGAAAGCATTGAACCAGCAGGAGCAAATTGTTCGTAGTCAATACGCTCTCCACGAGAGGGTTCACGAACTTCTATGCACTCCACAGGCTTTCCATCAATAACCACACCATCCGATAGAATACTGCGGTTGGATGCAAGCACTTCATATTTTTCATCGAGTGACATGCCCTCTTTTGTAAAACCAAATGGATGATATTCAAACATTTTAAACTCCTTTATCCTTATAATAGAATTATACCACTATTTTCTAGCTTGTCAAGGGTAATATAGTAATCTGATAATATGGATAGTTTTAGTAGGATTTGGGACCAGGTCCGAATTCGGATAAATAATACCCGAATAGCCCTCTTCGTTTTTGAGGGCTATTCACCAAAACAGATAAAAGGAGGTTTATCTTATCCGAATACTGCCAACTCTGAGGGAACGTTTACAGTCTTTTCCGCAATCAGATGCCCTTGAGCATCTTTTCGTGCATAGAAATAAGCGTTCCCCAACTTATCGCCAGCATACACGCTTTTCACAGTCGGTGATTGTAGCAAGCGTCCCGCAACCGACTTGGCATCGTGACATTTCTCGACTTTCAAAACGATGCGTCCCGTATTTGTTAGTACTGAAACTACATAATTATCTTCCATTGTTTTTTCTCCTATTTTAGAATATATTTATATTATACCACACTTATTAGATTTTGTCAAGATACATAAGCAACAATTTCATAATTTCCAGATGGCATTTTATACCAAGATAAAAAGAGAGCATATTTTCTGTTTTCGATTTTGAAGATTGTGTTGCTATTATCTCCAAGTAATAGACCATTCCAACGTGTGCCATCCTCATCTACAATTCTATTACCAAAACCCATTTCCACAATCATAAAAATAAGGGTGAGGGGAATTGAAGGAAAATAATTCTTTCCTAAAGCGTTCAATTGCTTGTTGACTTTATTCTTTTGTGTTCTTGCTGTTTGTGTATCCATATTTATATTATACCACTTTCTATACAATTGTCAAGGGTAAAATTCAATCTGATAATTTGGATAAGATTTGTGGGATTTGGGACCAGGTCCGAATTCGGACAATTATACTCCGAATAGGTCTTCTACATATTCGTCTTTATGGTCATTGCAAAGATATAAATAACCTACTGGTCCACCTTCTGCAACCCATTGCGCGGGTGTTTTACTTCCTGGTTCACAATCGTCACACAAAACACCACGACCAGTGAATACACGAACTGCTAAACCTTTTTTATTTGTTTTATGGACTGCTAATCTTTGTGCTAAAGGCAACCAATTGTCTCCGTGAAAATAATCATAACCCGCATTACCAACAGAAGAAAGATAACCGTTTTCGTATTTGCAAATATAACCAAAACAATCTTCATACATTCTGGCTTCGTATTGTCTACCTTCGTATTCCCATTCGGCAATTATCGTTCCTGTATAATTTGCATTATATTCTTTCATTTTACTAATCCTAAAAGTCCAAGTTCAAACCAAATACCAAAAAAAGCGATAACAACAACAAATACTATAAAGCATATAAGTGCCACTCTATGCTCTTCTTTTTGATATTTTATATTTGAGTTTAGAATATCTAATTCTAATTTCAAAAGTACGGGGTCATCGGTTTCTGGCAGGTCGATATATTTCATTTTTATTTTCCTTTTGCTTTTTGTCCTTTTTTGATAAGGATTTCTTGAATTAAAAATACAGCGGTTTTACCGCTTATAGCCATGCCATAACGTACTTTTTTTATTCGTCTATCTCTGCGGTCTGCTTTTTGTAGTTTCATATTTATATTATACCACTATTTATAAATTTGTCAAGGGGGAATTGTGTATCACTTTTATCATAAAGTGAGACACAATAATTTTGTGTCTCGCAAGTGAGACACTGATAATTTGGATAATATTTGTGGGATTTGGGACCCGGTCCCAATTTGGAGTATTTCTATCCAAATTGGGGGTTTGATTACTTTTTCTTTGCGGGTTGTGTACCATGCAATACTAATGCAAATGTTTTATTTTCCATGATAAAATCAAAATCATCAGCGGGGTTGTCTATACAAGATACAAGTAAACCTCTTATAATAGCCTCTGCAATATCTTTTACAATATAGGCGGTTGGTTGTAATTCTAATTTCTTATCCATTTTACCACCGAATGAATAAACTAGACGAAAATTATCTGGTTTGGGTGCATCGACATAATTCAGAATTTTAGTATAACCGAAAAAGCGTACATCTGTTCTAATTTCGGCTACTTTTACCCATGCTTGAAAATAACGTTTAGCAAAATAATCACCGCTCGAATGTATGCGTACAACCTTTACGTTTTTTGGCAATTCTGATAAAATCAATTTTACCATTTCTGCTTGTGATAACTTGCACAATACATCGTAGTTACGCCAATGCGCATTTCTAGCACTCGTGAAAGCACTTTCAATTGACGCGGCGTAACAGCGGATTTTACAATTTTCACCGTCTGTAATTCTGCCACTTTCACGATTCGAAAATGATTGACAAGTATCAGCACAAGGGCAAGTGTAGCCAGCGGGTAAATCGAAAGCTACAACCTGAGTATTTTTTAGACCAAGAGAATGCGCTAACTTGTTGATTTTACTATTGTGTGTTGCAAAATGTAATTTATTCATAATGCAATTATAACAGATTTTTCTAATTTGTCAAGAGGGAATATTATAAACCTTACATCTATTTTTAGTTGTTAGGTTTATAAGAATAAAACCTAACATCTAAAAGAGACAATTCAGACCTTTTTTGTGGGATTTGGGACCTGGTCCGAATTCCGACAATTCTTATCCGATTACTTCTTTAGTTGTCTAGACAACTAAAAAGCTCTAGGTATTCCTGCCTCCACGCAAGAAGTACCTAGAGCTTAATTCCTTGGTTTAATTCCCGAGTTTAATCCCTAGGTTAATTCCCTGTCTGCACTTTTGGGTAAATCTCCTATTTGAAAACTTCCTGGTCCATTTCCCTCATCATCCATTAAAAATACAAGGTATTTAATTTTTCCGTTTGGCATTTTAATATCAATACCATAAAATATTTCTGAACCTTCTTCAATGATAAAAGGAGTAGTAACTTTGCCGCCTACCAATTTTTTTAATTGTTTAGTATAATAATCATTCACTAACATTATAATTCTCCTTGGTAAAATCCAGACCTCCACAATAGTTTTCATCTGGTATGAAAGAATATAAACCATCATTGGTACACCAGCATAACCCACCAATAAAGTCTCCTGCCAGTTTAGCCAAATCATCTGCATCCATACTTTCTACAGCTTCCCTGATAGCCATTACAATCTGGTCATCGGTTATAATCATTTCGGTATTATCTGGCTTATAATCTGGATTTTCTACCGCATCATATTCTCTATATGGATAAAATTCTAATTCGGTCATTAGCTTGTGTTTTTCCACAAGAATTTCTTGTATTGCTTCCCGAATTTCAGATATATCTTCAATATCCCATTCAATTACTGCTCCATCTGGCGCACATTGCTCAATTAATTCAAAAATTGAACTGTCCACCCAATCTTGACGTTCTGTTTCTCTATTTGTGAATTCTTTATAATCAGCCATTTTATAACTCCTATTTGTTTATTTCACAAGCTAAACAATTTTTGAAAAATACACATTCAGGACAATTTCCATGAAAAATTAATGCCCACATTTCACGAGCATCGTCAACTGTCTCAACTTCATTGTAAATACCGCTGGCTTTGAATGTTGCTAGGCATAAAACCTCGTCTAGGCTGGTGGTATGCTCAAACAAAGAACTCTTGTTTTGTAGTGTTTGAATAAAACTTTTGCTTTCCATTTTAATTTCTCTCCTTTTAAAATATGCTTTTTATGATATCCTCCCGAGAATTTTTCGGGGGAAAAACTCTCGGGGGAATTGTCGGGGGAATATCGGGGGAAAATCTACTTTGTTACAAAGTTGTAATAAAATCTTGGAGAATGGCAGAATTCCAATAAACCCTTTGCGTTATCTGACTTGCGTATTGCCCCACAAAACGGAGCATAAAATCCTGTTATTTCAAATTCACGTTCCACCCCGTCTGTATCCCATACATTATCTTCACCGTAAGCCACGCATAATTGGTGATAACGTTGCTGTTCATCTGGTGATAACATTGCGTTTATAATATGCACCATCTGTCTACGTGCACCTTCTGTTGGGTCAACCATTTTACACTCTCCTTTTTCTTTATTATATCACAAAAGCTTTTGAAAGTCAAGCCCTAAATCATATATCCAAAATTCAGTTCGCCTTTTTCAATCATGGCTTTCAATTGTTTACCCAAAGCCACAGCTTTTTCATTGCGTGCATCGAAATATTCAGTATTACCAATACCCACAAGTATACCCAAGAAAAGACGTGCGCATGAACCTTGTAGGGTACGATGGCTGTTTTGCAACATTTCACCAATGCGTTGACCTTTGTTATATTCGTTGCAATAACAATTCATATAATCTTCGAAAAAGTCCGCAATTTGTTCCTCTGTGATGTGTTTTGCAATATAATAAACAGGCACTTCAACAGGGGTTTCAACTGTATCAATGAGTAAATTCAATTCGATATTAGCTTTACCATTTGACATTTTACACTCTCCTTTTTCTTTATTATATCACACTTTATAAATTTGTCAAGGGAAAAATTCAATCTGATAATTCAGATAAGATTTGTGGGATTTGGGACCTGGTCCCAATTTGGACAGTATTTGTCGAAATTGAGACCGTGTTATAACGAGAATTTCGAACTAGTAAATACATTTTATAGTTATTCTTTCCCATTAAGATATAGTGGTCCAAATTTGAATGAGTATTATCTTACTCCTGACCATTACCAAATATAAAGGTTGTTCGTTCATGTTGCCTCCTCTTTCTTTATTCTATAATTATAACACATAATCAAATAAAAGTCAAGAGTCAAGTTTAAATTTATAAACTCTTTTAACTAAATCAAAAAACTCATCGTCGGTTAAATCCCATTTTGCTCTATTACATTTATAGCAACAAGAAACACAATTTTCAAAAAGATATCCCTGCTTTGGATTTTTTCTATCTATACCGTTATAAACATAATCTCCACTATTATATTCGCTTTTGCATATTTGGGAGGGTTCTGAATCACAATAATAGCATTTTCCACTTGTCAAAAATAAAAATTCTTCTCTGGATAAAATATATTCTAAATTTCTCAATTTAGCATTTCTTTTATAACTTCTGATTAATCTGTTTGTGGCAGATTCCTGCCATCCTTTGAGATTCCTAGTATGTCTGGTCTCTTTATCTAAACAACCACAAGATTTTGCCTTTCCTATTTGTAATACTGTCATATTTTTTATAACAGTGTTTCCACAAATGCATTTACATTTCCACAAGCTTCTATTGTTTTTATTTTTGCCTACTCTTTCTATTGCGGTTAATCTATAAAAAACCATTCCTGTAATATCTTTTATTTTCCTCATTTTATACAAATCCCTTAAATTTACCAAAACGGGGAATATCATATTCGCTCTTGGAAAAATATTGTATTGTTGCCATTTTTCCGATATACTTGTCTTTATTATCCCACATTTCGGTACGCTCCTCAACGTCTTGTCCTGATGCTCCCGCACTAAAAACATTTCCGTTTTTATCTTTCATAATAAAAGAACCTACAAAACCTCCACGAACATCTTCCGAAAATCCAACTAATTCGAACTCATCGTCCTCAAAAATTTTTACTTTGCATAACTGCCATGTTCTTTTATTCTCATAACCCATATTTAGTTGCCGAATCATCAAACCTTCAAAACCTAAAGCTAAAAATTTTTCTAAATAATTTTTTATATTGTCATCTGTCGCAATTATTTCATAGTTATCTACAACAACAATGTTTTCCGAAGAAAAATGTTGAATAAATTCGAAACGCTTTTTATAACCAACAGATTGAATCACATCATATATATGGAATTTAACAAGTTTACATTTTTCACTGTCTTCCGGTGACATTTTTTCACGCTTAATTAGACCATTTAATACATTAAAAGAGAAATCATTACAATAAAGTTCTCCGTCGAGGATACAATTCTCATCGGTTTTCTTTTCAACATCATCTAAAATATGTCTTAATTGGTTTTTCATAACATCGCCAGACCGAGAATACATCACCGCTGTACCGTTCTCGACTTTTATCAAACAACGATTACCATCCAGCTTAGGCTGTACTACGATTTCCTTATTTAAGATTTTCATTTCGGCAAGGGTCTTGCTCCCCTTTTGCTCTCCTGTCGGATGATGCTTATTGGCAAGCATCGGGGCAGGAATGCCCGAACCCAAAATAGAAGATTCTCTCACATCTTCGATTTTTTCAACATACCCCTCTTTTATTTTGGATGCAATTTTACTTTGGGCTTCCGCAATCGCTTGCATTTGATGGTTCGTTTCGTTGCTCTTGCCAAAGTTTTTTCCCTCTTCAATAAAAGTAGTATTCTTTACTTTAGCTCCGTCCAATAGACCAGTTTCAATAATAGTCTCGCTAGATGTAGTGTGATGTATAACACTAATTGTCCAGACACGAATTTTTCCTACACTATCTTTGTGATACAAAGTTTTAATCATCCGCTTTCTCCTTTTCAATGATTATACCATACAACTATTTAATTGTCAAGTGATTTATAAATTTCATTGTTGGTTGTTGCGCTGTTAAAATCTTTAATTAAGATATGATATTGTTCGGTATTTACCCTATCTTCAACATCATTTTGCACACCCCACTTTAAGGTAAAATAAAGTTCCTGATAATCTTCGTTGTCTTCGTCTTCGTTCCAACCGTCATATTCCGCAATAGCAAAGCCACCAGAAATAAAATGTACAGCAGTATTCCGATATTCTACATTTTCAAAATATTCCAAGAAGTCTTTTAGCTTTTGCTCATCTACAGGAAAACCCAAGTTCTCCTTTGCTTTTAATTCGTACACTTTAACAGGGGTTTGCAATAAATCAGTATGAAAGAACCCGTCTGCACCTTTTTCAGTCTTCCATAATTCCATTTCTATAGATGTATCGTCTTCCCAACGAATCTGTAAATCCCATTCTTTAGATATTTGTATCCAATAATTTCCACCCAATTCTTCAACATCTTCGACAGACTTCAAAAACAAAAGGGCTTTTTGTTTGGCTTCTTCCAATTGTAAAGATTTATTAGTATCTTCAAAAATTTTATGTACTAGATATAGTTTCATTTTATAACTCCTCTATCCTTTTCAATGATTATAACACAGAATCAATTATATGTCAATCCCTTTATTCTCCTTCAAAAACAACTAGATTAACAAGTTCACTTTCATCAACCAATATATAGTTAGAACTTTCCCCACAATTGTTACAAAAACAATCATCATCCCCTTCGTCCACATCGCTTGTCACTTCTTTTGTATTCATATTTTCCCAAACACGATTTTCAATATCAATACTACCACAATATTCACAAACATAAAATGTTTTTCCCATTTTGTTTTCTCCTTTTCAAACGGACAAGCCTTCTTTTTCTATAAATTCGGTTGTTATGTCGTATATTTTTCCAATTATTTTCCAAGCAATATCTTGATTTGCCCAACCTGCCATATCTTGTATTTCTATAATCAAATCAATATATTCTTTTGGTACAATAAACTCTGTATTAGTAGTCATTTTATATTCTCCTTTTCAATAATTATAACACATAACCATATAAAAGTCAAGGGATTTTATTGTGAAAATCATCCGAAAAGTGTCCAAGAGCAAAGTTGTATTTTATCTCCAAGCTTTTTTGCGGCGGGTACTAATTCTTCTGTATTAAGAACATACCAATACGCCCCTTCTAATATATCTCCTATCGTATCGGATGACATATAATCCAAACCAAGTTCTAGAGGTTCATTGTCTTTATTAAACTTGACAATCAAATTATCAAGTTTATCTAAAAGAGTTTCTGATTCTTCTGGTGTAGTATCCCCAAACCAGTCCCCCGCAACGTCAGATGCAAAATCATTAAAAGACAATCCGACATTATCTAAAGCATCTCCCAAATCTTTTGTTTCATTTGGATACATTAAACACAAATCTTCGTGTCTGATAACCCAATTCCAAGAAGCATAAGTTTGCATACCCATTTTATTCTCTCCTTTTCAATAATTATAACACACAATCACATAAAAGTCAAGTTTTATTATTCCTGATTATCTTCCTGATTTAGTTTTTCTGCTCGTCTCATAGCTTGTTTTATATATCGCCTATAAGACTTGGGAACACTTCCAAATGCACGATATAGCTCTATACCTGCCATAATAATAGCAAAGCCTTCTCGTTTTTCAACTTCATTTTTATAATCATCTAAACATTTAAAAAATATTTCTTTATCTTGTTCGAAATATTTTTTATACATTTTATTTCCAATCCTCGTAGCGTAAAATTACTACTCCTGTTTGATTAAATCTTTCTCCTGCATCAAAAACTTGCCAACCATCATTATAAATGCACCATTCGCCTTTGCGGTCCCTGATATATTGTTGATTGTCGTCTACCAAGTGACCATCTTTCCACATGCGTTTTTTGATACAATCGATTCCCTGTTTTATTAGTTCTTGTTTTACATGATACAGGAAAGTTGACTCAGCTAAACCCCAATTTGTTGAATTAAAATGCGGGTCGCCTTTTTGTTTCGTAACTGTTACTAAACCGTGTTCTTTATTGAGTGTTACTATCATTCTATATCTCCTCAAATTCTTCGGCTGTATCAAAATTTTCAACAACGAAATTTGCCACACTATCTCCCACAAGCCAGAGAATATAACCTTCTTCCATTATGGGATTATCAATTTTTAGACCGTAATAAGATTTAAATTCCCCATCATAGGCGAGGGGTTTAGTTGCACGTACAATACCAACTATTTTACAATTCAAAAGCCTTTCTAGTTCAATCAGGTCAAAATCTTTTTTAGTCATTTTTAGCTCCTATGTCTATTATATCATATAATCAAGAGAAGGTCAATCCCCTTTCGGGGGATTGTTTTACCACGAAGATTGGTAATAAAATTCACCACAATCAACATCTTTGTGGTCGAGCAACTTGGTAAGTTCTCTAATAGTATAATTAATACTGTCAAAATACCACTCGTCATATTCTGTACCACCGAAGAAAAAACCACTCTCTGATGGTAGCAGAGAATGTGCAAGATTATGGTTTTTCTTTACTTGCTTGCATAAATCAAGCAATTCAGTTAACTGTTCTTTAGATACATAGGTTACTTGGCATTCGTCAATACCATCTTGGCAATTATCCACAAACCACTTGTGGATAGCGTTAGCTTTACGCCAATAACATGCTTCTAATACAATTTTAGAGATTTTCTTAAAAGGGATATCCAAAAGTTCATCCCCCACTTTGATATCCACTTTACCTGTTACATTACGATGTTCGTAATTTGCACCTACAAAAACGTGTTTCGTCAAAAACATGTCAAGACCCATTTTATTCTCTCCTTTTTAAGTTATAATAAATTATATCATACAAGTTTAGATTTGTCAAGGTATTCTTTTTCAACAGAACACTCTTTGCATACAACCCATTCATCATTGCGATTTTCTGTTCCAACCCAATCTACACAATCATGGCATACCCATTCATCACAAATAGCGCACACTTCCCCCTCTCGGGGTTGAGCTTCGTAATCTCTTTCAAAACTGGTCTGCGCTCCGCATTTAGAACAAGGAATGATGTTGTTCATTTTATCATCTCCTATTGGGTGAAAGTATAGACGCATAATAGTTTGTACCTGCTTTTGTCCAAAAGCCAATATATTCAAAATTATCTCCTCGAACAGAATGGTCTATACAAAATGTTGCACTAAAATTTTTCCAAAGCCAGTCTGCCAAAAGTCTTTTGTTTGGGTCACAATATGTCACACAGGGGATTACATGAGGTAACTCATTCATTTTACTATCTCCTTTGCTTGATAATGATTTCTGAGTTTTACAACTTCAATATTATAATTGACAAGTAATTTTAAAATTACTTCAAAGGGAATTGTTACAATTTCTCCTTCTTTGGTTTTAACAGTACAACGCCAAGTGCGCTTTTCGTCTGTTTGTTGAATATCAGTACCAGAAATAATTTTGATTTCTTTTTCTTGTTTCATTTTATTCTCCATCAAAGGCAACCAGATTGACAAGTTCACTTTCATCAATCATTATATAATTAGAACTTTCTCCACAATTGTTACAAAAACAATCATCTTCCCCTTCGTCCACATCATTTGTCACTTCTTTTGTATTCATGTTTGCCCATACTCGATTTTCTATATCAATACTACCGCAATATTCACAAACATAGATTGTTTTGCTCATTTTATTTCTCCTATTAAAGTATATTATACCATAAATCACTGTCTTGTCAAGGGTAATTTGTTAATCTGCTAATTTGGATAGTTTTAGTGGGATTTGGGACC
>Ga0315278_10003496_pt1 | contig 14051 bp, 10 predicted proteins | sample YL17G06_0_MG_FD_203880 | JGI IMG/M metagenome (GOLD analysis project Ga0315278, IMG submission 203880) | Sediment microbial communities from Yellowstone Lake, YNP, Wyoming, USA - YL17G06_0 | ecosystem: Environmental > Aquatic > Freshwater > Lake > Sediment | place: USA: Wyoming | collected...
CAAGGTACGCATGGGGATCAATGTAGTCGGATACCGGGTGGTCAGCCATCAGTTGGCGGACGCCGAGCCCTCCGCACGCGTTGCCGCCTCCGAAAGCGACTCGGGCTTCCGACGGCGGTCGAGCGTGCGGTACTGGATGGCCTCCCCGACGTGGGTCACCTCGATGTCGGCCGCCCCCGCCAGGTCCGCAATAGTCCGCGCAATCTTGAGGATCCGGTGATAGGCCCGGGCCGAGAGCCCAAGCCTGCCGACGGCCTGGCGGAGCAGGAGCTCGACCGGGTCGGTCAGCCGGCAGAAGCGCCGAATTTCTCTGGCCGTCATGTGGGCGTTGGCGTACAGTCCGGGCATACCCGCAAAGCGATCCCGCTGCCGCAGGCGGGCCAGCTCCACCCGAACTCGAATGGCGGCGCTGGATTCCTCTGGCGTCGGCGAGGCGAGGTCACGGTAGGCCACCGCGGGCACCTCGAGGTGGATGTCGATCCGGTCGAGCAACGGGCCGGAGAGCCGGGAGAGGTAGCGTTCGATGTGCATGGGCGTACAATGGCAGTGATGCCCCGCATCGCCGAGGTGGCCGCACGGACAGGGGTTCATGGCCGCCGCGAGCATGAAGCGTGCGGGGTAGCTCAGGCTGATGGCGGCCCGGCTGAGGGTGACGGCGCCATCTTCGAGCGGTTGGCGGAGGACCTCCAGCACGTTGGTGCGGAACTCCGGCAGCTCATCCAGGAAGAGCACGCCCCCGTGAGCCAGGCTCACCTCGCCGGGCCGCGGAACGGGCCCTCCACCGATCAGGCCGGCATCGCTGATGGTGTGGTGCGGCGCGCGAAACGGGCGCACGGTGCACAACGATTGACCCGGCGCAAGCAGTCCTGCCACGCTGTGCACCTTGGTCGTTTCCAGCGCCTCGTCGAGCGCCATGCCCGGGAGGATGGAGGGGAGTCGCCTGGCCAGCATGGTCTTCCCCGCCCCGGGCGGTCCCACAAGCAGGATGTTGTGGGCTCCCGCCGCCGCCACTTCGAGCGCGCGCTTGGCACCCGCCTGCGCCCGCACGTCGGCAAAATCCACGACGTCCGCGGCGCGCTCGGCCATGAGCGCTCGCACGTCGATCCGGGCGCGCGGAAGCGCCGGACCCTCCCCAACGTGCGAGCACACCTCCGCCAGAGTCCGGGCGCCACGCACCTCGATCCCTTCCACCACCGCCGCCTCCGACAGGTTCTCGGCCGGCAACAGCACTCCCCGGAGTCCCGCCTTCCGGGCGGCGAGCGTCATGGAGAGCGCCCCGCGCACCGGCCGCAAGTCTCCATCCAGACCAACCTCGCCGAAAACGAGCTGATCCTCCAGCCCGGCGCCGTCGAGTTGCTCACTGGCCGCCAGGATCCCCAGGGCGATGGGCAAGTCGAAGCCGGTCCCGTCCTTCCGGACATCAGCCGGGGCCAGATTGATGGTGATCCGCTTCAGGGGAAATACGTAGCCGGCGTTCAGGAGCGCCGCCGTGATCCGTTCCCGCCCTTCCTTGACCGCGCCGTGCGGCAACCCGACGGTGGCGACAGACGGGAGGCCATTGGTGATGTCCACCTCCACCTCGACCAGATAGGCGTCGATGCCGAGGACGGCGGCGGAGCGAATCCGGGAAAGCATGTGGGCGGCACCTCCGAGGGATCCCCTACGGTAGTGCCGCCCACCTGGGCCCGCCCAATGAATTGGACGAACTGGAGTACCGAAACGCGCGATACGCTACTTCGTCCGGGTGCCCCGGCCGATCACCTCGTCGTCCTCTCCTCGGATTTCGAAACCGGTGGCTCGGCCATTCACCACCGCAAATTCGATGACCAGATCACCCTCGACATCGAACAACTGACCATCCACCATCGCGCCGGGGAGGAACCAGTTGTCCGCGATCCTGATCAGGACCAGGTGAGCCCATTCCTCGAACGGCGGGGGCACCCAGTCCGCCAGGAGCATCCCCTCTCTGTACGTCACCTGCCAAACTGATGCCTTGACCTGCGCGGAGTCCGCCTGGGCCTCGGTCGTGTCGCGTGACGCCCACTGGAATGCGTAGGCGCCGACGTACCGCGCCGCCAGCTCCGCCGCGAGCGTGATGGGATGGGAGGGCGGGACCGTGATCCTGAGCGAGACTGACCGACCGGCCCAGGCCATGCGCAGCGTAGTGCCTGTTGCGGAAACGTCCGAAAAGGACCAGGTCAGCAGGTCCGGTCCCTTGCCGTCGTCCGGTGTGACCCCGAAACGCACCTGCGAGCTGTCCGGCTTGGGATGCTCCGTATGGAAGACATGCGACTTCGGATCAAGGATCACTGTCCACTCCTTCGGCTGCACCTCGATCCACACGGAGTACTTGCCCTTCGCAAGCGGATGCCCGTTGAGGGTGATGTCGTTGTCCACCTCGAGCGTGGTGGCCCAGTTGGCCCCCGGCGTCCAGACCTCACCCCACGGAATCACCTTGCCGAAGATGGGGGAGCGGCCACGGGCCTGCGGCCTGCTGTACTCCACCGTGAGCGTCGTGCCGTCGACCGTCTGGGCGACGACCGCATGCTCACTGGCGCGGACCTGGGCCTGCACGCCCGCCGGGAGGACACCCAGCGCGGCGACTGCAACCAACCACTCCCGGGCGTGCCTCATCGATACTCCTTGGAAAGTGGTGAAGGTCGATTCAATTCATCGGCCACCTGCGTGAGTGGACTCAGCCGTAGCGGGCGTCGATCGCCGTGCGGATTTCGTCGAGCGACTTGCCATCCTTGAAAAGCCGGGCGGCCAGCCGGCCCTGTCCCTGACAGATTTGGCAAATGCGCGCCATCCCCGCGCCTTCGTAGCACGAAAGCAGCGAATAAAAGCCCGGAAACTCGGCACACCCGCAGTTGCACCGGATTCCGTCGACGATCTGTGGAATCTGGCGCACGGCCTGAAAAGCGGCGACCGAATCCGGATAGTCTGCAAGCTCCGCGTCCGGCAAGACCTTCGCGGCGGTAATCCCCGGACGCGGAGTCGGGTGCCCGGGGTTGGCGCGCCGCGTCCACTCCGCGCCCCAGAGCGGGCCGGGGGAAGCCGCCCCGGTTGCGAGGACCCCGCAGCACGCAGCCAGGAAGTGCCGCCGGGACAAGTTGGTCGAATCCATCGCGCAACCTCCGGGCAAATGACGGGTGGCATCGAGCAAGTCCTCAGCGTCGGCTGCCGATGCCTCGGAACATACGGCGCGGACCTCGAAAGGGAAACCATTGGCGCCCAAACGTGAACGTCCTTTTAGGCGAGGTCCACGATAACTACCGTGCCCCTGTTTTCCTGGCGCTCCACCCGCACCACCCCGCCCCACCCCTCCACCAATCGCTTGACGATGGCGAGCCCCAACCCGGACCCGCTGGTGGTCGTGGAAAACTTCGGCTCGAAAATCCGGGGCAGCAGCTCCTCGGGAATCCCGCGGCCGTCGTCACGCACCTCCACCCGCCGCGGCTGCACGCGCACGACGATGCGCTGGGCGCCGGCCTGCCGCGCATTCTCCAGGAGGTTGACAAGCACCTCCTTCAGTTCGTCGGTCCGCGCTCGCCCCAGGGCCTGGGCATCAGCCTCGAGCACGACCTCGGTGCCCTGGCCGGCCAGGCGGTAGAGCTCCACCACCTCGGAGGCCACTGGGGCGAGTTGCATCCGGTCCGGAGCGACCGCCGGACCGGCCGGCGCCGCGAACCGGCTGAACGCGCGAGCGATCGTGTCCAACCGCTCGATTTCGACCAGAATGCGGTCCGCGGTTTCCTCCAGCACCGTGCCCAGCGCATCGGGGCGCTCGCGGTGCACCCGTCGAAGGTGCTGGATCCCCAGGCGCATCGGCGTGAGCGGGTTCTTGATTTCGTGCGCCACCTGGCGCGCCATCTCGCCCCAGGCGAGCACCCGCTCGGCCCGCGAAAGGTCGGTGATGTCGTTGAGCGCGAGCACCGCACCGCCGATGTCCGGACTCAGCGGAGCCAGCGCCACCGCCAGCCGGCGGGTGCCATCTTCGAGCTCCGCCTGGCCGGGCGTGGTGTCGGGGCGTGCGAGGAACGCTGTCACCGCGCCGGTCAGCGACGGCCACTCGCCTCGGAACGAGGCGACGAAGTCCGCGCCCACTTCGAGCGATCGTCCCAGGAACGCTTCCGCCCGAGGATTGGCGACCAGCACCGCGCCATCCGGCCCGATGCCCACCACGCCAGTGGACACGGTGGCCAGCACCGCGGCGGTGGTGCGGCGCGAATCCTCCAGCGCCACCCGGCTGTGCCGGATGTCCTCCGCCATGCGCCCGAAGGCAGCCACGACCGGCTCGAACTCCGCCGGCGGCGGAGCGCTGCGTTCTGGCGGCGGCGCCCCACGGCCAATCGCCAGCGCAGCCTCTCGTAGCTCCGCGACCGGACGTGCGAGTGCTTCGGCCACGATGCGCGCCGCGGCAAGCGCCGCAGCGAGGCCCAGGAGCGTCGCGAGCAGCAGGAGCCAGCCAAGGTCGGCCTGACTCGCGGCCAGCCGCGTCCCCCCAACGCCGCGGGGCGCCGCCAGCACGACGAGCTCTGCCGCCGCACCCGGTCGTTCCACGCGGTACCCGACCCGACCCCCACGCCCGAGAAGCGGCTGGTCCGCTGTCGACTCCACTTCCCCACCAAAGGCCAGCGTCCGGAATGCCACAGGATCCTGCAGCGGCGCGAGGATGCCGAGGGCCGCGAGCACCGAATCGGTCGCGGCGACCCTCACGCCGCCACGATACACCGCGAGCTCCGCCCGAAAGCGTCGTCCGAGCTGGTCGAGCGCCGCCACAGAGGGACTCGGCCCGGTGCCCGGATCACCGGTCGCCGCGGCGACGTCGCGGAGCACCTGCGTCATGGCGTCATCCTGCTCCTGATCCGCCTCGTGATTGAGCCGTGAGAGCTCCCAGAAGGCAAATCCCACGGCCGGGATGAGGAAGAATCCCGCGAGCGCGATCGCCACCCGGGCACGGAAAGAGCGGCGGACGCGCCGCCAGACGGGCAATGCGGGGGGCATGCCGGCAATCGCTTCCGCGAGCAACCAGATCAGCGCGAGCAGCGCCGCATCGAGTACCACGACAAGCGCCCCGCGGACCAGCAACGGGAACGGTCCGCGAAGGTCGACTTCGGCATGGGCGAGGTGGACCCCGTCCACCATTTGCACCGCCCGCTCACCGTGGACGATCCACCCATCACGCCACCATCGGAGGCGGCGGGTATCCGGCGTCAGCCCCGACGTTGGCGGGGAGAGCGTCATCCGGTACGGCGGCACGTCGACCGCGGCAGGGTTCAGGAGCTCGCCAAGGCGATCCGGAGCGAGGAGCCGCGTCTTCGGCCCAAGCACCACGGTCACCAGGTCGCCGGAGGCCAGCCGGAGCGCAAGCACCTGGTACAGACCGGGCACGCCCGGCACCGCGACCACCCGAAGCGTGTCCGCCGGTCCGAGGGCGCGGGCCACTCCCGCCACGACGTGCTCCGGAATATCGAGCGAGTCGAGCGGGAGCGCGGCGAGGCTCGTTCCATCCGGCGCCCGAAGCGCGAGGCGTGCCGGGTACGCGTCAAGCCCCGCGCGGGCCTGGAGCCAGCGCGCGTAGAGTTGCGAGGCATCGCCCGGCGCGGGCGAGGCCCGAAGCGTGGTGGCCGCGCGCTCGAGTAGCGGCACGACGGCCGGGTCCAGGGCTAATCCCTGCGCCATCGCGTCCTGCTGGGCCATCTCGAGGCGACTCTCCACCATCGCGCCCCAGGTGAGCAGCGCCGCCGCGCTGCCCGCCACCGCCGCGATCCCGACGATCGCGGCCCCGCGGAACGATGGGCGCGTCACCAGGAGGAGCCCGGGGAGCCACAGGAAGATGTACCACCCTCCCCAGCCGGTACCCGGATGCCATACATAGAGTCCGGCGGCGGCGGCAACGACTGTGAGGGCCACGCCGAGCCAGACCGCCCTCGGGCGCCCGCTCGACGCCGGCGCACCGCGGAACAGCGCCGCGGCCACGACCGCGGGAGCCATGGACGCCATGGCGAGGGTGAGCTGCCAGCCGAGCCAGAGCCCAAGTGATACCCCCGCGGGCGGTGGGGTGATTCCGCGCGCGAAATACCGGAGCACCACCGGCGCACCGAGCAGGAGCAGGATGCCCAGCGGGACCGAAAACCACCGACGCCGGGGTGGATGATTCCATAGCGCCACTGCCAGCAACGTCACGAAGAGCGAGAGCGCGGCGAGTGCCCCGGCGGACCGGCTGAACGGACCCAGCACAGGGCGGACGAATGCGATGGGCGAAAAGAAGAGCTCGAATCCCAGCGACGTGCCGACCGGAGCGCGGATCAGCGTCGCAACGCCCACCATGAGAATGCCGTACCGCGCGACGGCATTTCCAGTCGCCACCATGGTCAGGATCAGGGTCAGCAACAGGACCCAGGCGGTGACGCGGATGCCAAGCGCGAGCGTCGAAGCGGTGGCATCGCCAAGCGACGGGGGCACGGGCTGGACGCTGAACAGCAGGCGGGGGCCTGCCGTCGTCGGTTCGGAATAGTCGAACACGTCAGGCCGGTCTGGAGCGGTGCCCACCGGGTACACCTGGAGCCCCACGCCTGTCCGGGCCCGGAAGTCTTCCGTGACGGATTGCACCCGATCGGGCACCACCGAGGAAGCCCAGACCACGACACTGCCGACGCCCCGCCGTCCGTCCGGCGCATCACGGGCCACCTCAAGGACGAGATAAAAGGGGTTGTTGACCGACGAGACGGGGCGCCCCTCTCCCCTGGGCGACATCCGGTGCGAACCGGCCCAGACGTGGACTCGCCCTTCCGCTCCAAGCAGCGCCACCCCCGCCTCCACTGGTGCGCCGGCGACGGCTCGCTCGAGTGCCCGAAAGGCGGCCTCTGGTTCGGTGGGGGCCGTGCTGGCCTCGTTGGCGAGGCGACTGGCGAGGAGAAATGCGGCGTGAAGGTCGCCGGCCAGCCGATCCGTGGCGCGGTCTACCCGAACTTGCTGGATGGCAGGCCAGTTAGCCTCCAGCCGGGCAAGGCGCCACGCTGTGACGAACGGGGTCAGGGCCAGGACCACCAGGGCCGAGGCGACCGCGCGTTTCCGCCATCCGGCCCAGGGCCTGAGGCCGGCCAGCGCCCAGAGGGTCCCAAGGCACGCCACGGCAATCCACCCGTCCGCCGGCGTGCGCAACCACTCCCCGGTGGCGAGGACCGTCAGGCCGGCTCCGGGGAGCCACCATCGGAGCGAGGAGCGGTTCACCCGCGTATTATACGCAGAATGAGTGCGAACTCGCCCTGGCGGCTGAAAGAGTTACCCCCGGAGGCGGTGGAGCGTTGCCTGGCCCACCGCCCGACCCTCATCGTCCCGGTCGGGTCCACGGAGCAGCATGGGGCGCACTTGCCACTGGGAATCGACACCATCCTGGTGGAACGCCTGGCCGATGACCTCTCTGCCCGCTTCGGGGTGCTTCGGGCACCGGCAGTCGAGTACGGCGCCAACCGGGATCCGCACCGGCCGCTCGCCGGAAGCGCACCGCTCGGGCGGAAAACCCTTCACCGGCTTATGAACGAGCTGATCGAGGCGTGGGAAGTGGGCAGCGGCGTGCGGGAGTTCGTCCTGATCACGGCCGAAGGCCACGAAGCGCATCAGGAGGCCCTGAGCACCCTGCTGGTGCAGGAAGCGCGGGTCCAGGTGGTGGACATCTTCGCGCTGGACTTCGGCGATCGTCTCGATCAGCCCGGGATGCCCGCCCACGGCGGCGAGCTCGACACGTCGTTGCTGCTCCATATTGCCCCGGCACTGGTGCGGCAGGACGCGGCGCAGGACACGCGATTCGCCACCCCGTCACTGGCCACTGCCGACAAGGGGGCACGGCTGTACGAGTTCATCCTGGACCGCATCGCGGTCCGCTGCCTCGACCAGGAGTCCTGATGCGTGCGACGCACACACTCCTCGCACTGGCGCTGGTCGCCGCCCCGCTCGCCGCGCAGCAGAGCGACCGGGGAGTCTTTGACATCCAACGCGGCGAGACGGCCCTCGGCCGGGAGGAATTCTCCGTTCAACCTGGTGGCGGCGGGGACAGCGCCGGCTCGACGATCGCGTCACTGGCCCGGTATCCGGGCTCGCGGCCGAGCGTGCAGATCCAGACGATGCTCGAGCGGAACGCCGATGGCGCGGTGGTCACCCTTCAGCTGGACACCCGGCAGGCGGACGGGGTCAGGCGAGTGTATGGGGCAGCGCTCCAGGACAACCTGACGATTCGACAGACCACACCCGCAACGGAATCGGTTCGGGAATATCCGCGCGCGGCGGGCATCGTCATCCTCGACGACAGCGTCTTCTCGCTCTACCGGGTGGTGGCCGAACGGGCCACGCCCGCCGGGGCACGACTCGCCGTCCTCTTCCCTCGAACCGGCCGGCGGGGACAGCTGACCGCCACCCGTTCGGCCCCCACCACGATCGAGCTGAGCGGGGCCGTCAACGGCACCCTGACCGTGGATCAAGCCGGCCGCCTGATGCGGGTGGTGCTCGCCGATGGCGTCTCGGCCATCCGGCAGGCCAGGTAGCGTTCACTCCTCGACGCAAGTCGTTGTCCAACAATACGTTTCCATCCATGCGTCCCAAGCTGAAACTCGCAGCGCAGCCCCCTCGTAAGGGGCGCACTACTCTGGACCACCGATCGAATACATCTGGGGAAACTTTCATGACCCATTGGAAGCGGCTGCTCGCGTTCGGCCTGTTCGTCCCCTCCCTGGCCTTCGCCCAACAGCCCACCACGACCGCGCCGACGGCCACCCTCGAGGCCGCCCCGCCGGCCGGGCTATCGCTCGCGGAGGCGCTCAGCACGGCGCTGGCCAAGAACCCGGATTACGCGCAATGGTTGAACAACGAAGGCCCGGCCAGCCTGACGGTGAAGAGCGCCTACGCCACCTTTGTCCCCAGCGCGACCGTGTCGGGCGGGTTCAACTACACCGGATCGGGCTCCTCGAATTTCGGGGGCACTAACGTCGTCAAGACGTCGTCTTCAGTGGGCTCGAGTTACAGCATCGACCTCGGGTGGAATCTCAATGGGCGCGTGCTGACGGCGCCAGGCCAGTCGAAGGCCAATCTCCGCGCCACCCAGCAACAGATCGACGCGGCCAATGTTCAGCTTCGCTCGGCGGTGCTGGTGCAGTACCTGAACGTGCTGCAGACCAACGCCCGAATCGACGTCGTGACGCAGCAGGTCAAGCGCAACAAGGTCTTTCTCGACCTGGCGCGGGCCCGGTACCAGGTGGGACAAGCCACCATGCTCGACACGCGGCAGGCCGAGGTGACGCTGGGCCAGTCGAACGTCGATTTGCTGGTGGCCAGGCAGCAAAACGCCGATGCCCGTCTCGAGCTCTACCGCCTGATGGGCGTGACCGCGCCGGACCCGGTCGAGTCGGTCACACTGACGGATTCGTTCCCGGTGACCACGCCCGCATACTCGCTGGACAGCTTGCTGGCCCTCGCCGCGATCATCAACCCCTCGCTGCTGGCCGCGGAAGCGTCATCCGACGCCAGCAGGTGGAACGTGCGGGCAGTCACGGGGGAGTACTTCCCCACCCTTCGGGTGCAGGCAAACTGGAGCGGCTACACGCAGCAGTTCACGAATGAGTCCAGCCTCACGAGTCAGGCGTACTCCAACGCGTCGGCCGTTGCCTCGAACTGCACGTTCCAGAACCAGGTCATCAGCGGATTGACCTACGGTGCAGGCGGCATTCCAGGCCAGCCGAACGGCGGCTTCATCAGCGACTGCAACGCGTACGCGGGGCTGAACCCGTCCGGAACGGCCCTTGACCCGGCGGTGTCGCAGCAGATCATCGATGCGAACAACACGTTTCCCTGGCAGTTCACCACCCAGCCCTTCCAGATCTTTGCCGGGCTGTCTTTGCCGCTTTTCGACGGCCTGCAGCGTGAGACCCGTGTGTCCGAGGCGAAGGCTCGCCGGGACGACGCCGACGAGCAGGTGCGCGCCCAGGGCCTGCTGATCCGCACGCAGGTCACCAGCCGGTACCTGGCCATCAACACGACGTACGAGGGGATCGGCGTGGCCGAGGCCAACCGGATCGCCGCCGCCGACCAACTGCGACTGGCACAGGACCGGTACCGGCTGGGGAACGGCACTGCGCTGGAGCTCTCGGATGCCGAGAGCGCGGTCCAGCGGGCTGAGGGTACCTACGTCGACGCTGTGTATGGATACCATAAGGCCGTGGCCGCGCTGGAAGAGGCGGTCGGGCGTCCCCTTCGTTAATCTCGAGGAAGCTCATGTCACGTCGCACCAAGTTCGGACTGTTCGCCGCCATCATCGTCGTCGTGGCGGGCGGCCTCTTCTTCCTGACGGCAGCCAACCGCAACAAGCGGGCGGTCGAGGTCCGGCTGGACGTGGTCAAGCCGCAGGACCTCGTGGCCTCGGTCACGGCGAGCGGCCGGATCGAGCCGCAGACGAAGGTGGACATCAGCGCGGATATTACGGGCCGTGTCACGCAGATTGCGGTCAAGGAAGGCGACTGGGTCAAGAAGGGGCAGTTCCTGCTCCAGATCGACCCGGCGCAGTACGAGGCCGCCGTGGCGCGCGCCGAGGCGATGCTCTCGGCCTCGACGGCGTCACAGGTGCAGGCCAAGGCCAACTATGACCAGGCGGAGCGGACGGTGCGCCGGGCCAAGGAGCTCAGCACCAGCAGCCCCAACTTGATCTCGACGGAAGCGGTTGAGCAGGCCCAGACCGGCTTCGAGGTGGCCAAGGCCAACCTCAATGCCGCCAATGCGCAGATGGCGCAGAACCGCGCCACGCTGACGGACGCGCGGGACCAGCTGGCCAAGACACGGCTCATCTCACCGCTCGACGGTCGGGTGACGCGACTGAACGTCGAGGTCGGCGAAGTCGCCGTGCCCGGCAACTTCTCGCGGGAAACGGCGCTGCTCATGACCGTGTCCGACCTGTCCGTCATTCTGGCCAAGGTGCAGGTGGACGAGACCGACGTGGTGCGCCTCTCGTTGGGCGACTCGGTTCGCGTCACCATCGATGCTTTCCCCGACACCGGCTTCGTGGGCCGGGTCACCAAGATCAGCAACAGCGCCCAACTGACCGCGACGTCCACGGCCGGGGGCTCGTCCGATCGCGCGGTGGACTTCGACGTCGAGATCACGCTGACCAATCCGCCGCGGGACATCCGGCCGGACCTGAGTTCCACCGCCAAGATCATCACCGACACGCGCACCCAGGTGCCGAGCGTGCCGATCATCGCGCTGACGGTGCGCCAGCACGAGGTCGTGCCCAACGAGAGCGCCCCGCCTGCCAACGCCGCAAGCGATTCGGCCGCCGGCGGCAAGAAGAAGGACACCGAAGGCGTCTTCGTGGTGCGGGGTGGCGTGGCCACCTTCACGCCGGTGCAGGTCGGTATTGCCGGCGAGGAATTTTTCGAGGTGGTCTCCGGCGTGCAGCTCGGCGACTCGATCGTGTCGGGCACCTACCAGACGATCCGCGACCTGCAGGACAGCGCGCGGGTGCGGGCCATGAAGGTGCCGGCGCCCGGTAAGGACAAGAAGTGATGAGCGAGCTCATCATCGCCGTCCGGAGCCTCACGCGATCCTACGAAATGGGCGCCGAGGTGGTCCACGCGCTCCGCGGCGTGGACCTCGAAATCCGGCGCAACGAGTACGTGGCCATCATGGGCCCGTCGGGCTCCGGCAAGTCGACGCTGATGAACATGATCGGCTGCCTGGATACGCCTTCCAGCGGAGAATACTGGCTGAACGGGCAGGAAGTGTCCCGAATGGCCGACGACGCGCTGGCCCGCGTGCGCAACAAGGAAATCGGGTTCGTCTTCCAGACCTTCAACCTGCTTCCGCGCGCCACGGCGCTCCACAATGTGGAGCTCCCGCTGGTATACGCCGGCGTGTCGGCCAGGGACCGCCGGGGCCGCGCGGAAGAGGCGCTCGCCCGGGTGGGGCTCACGGACCGGATGCACCACCGGCCCAACGAACTCTCGGGCGGCCAGCGCCAGCGGGTGGCCATCGCGCGCGCGCTGGTCAACCGTCCCTCCATCCTCCTGGCCGACGAACCCACCGGTAACCTCGACAGCACCACGAGCGAAGAGATCATGCGGGTGTTCGCCGGCCTGCACCGGGAGGGGCAAACGGTGGTGATGGTCACCCACGAGCCCGACATCGCCGCGCACGCCGCGCGGGCCGTCGTCCTGCGCGACGGCCGGGTGGCGAGCGACGTGCGCAGTCAGCCGCTGGCGGCGTAGCCGATGCCGATCTGGGAAGCGGTCACGATGGCCCTCCGCACCATCCGGGCGCAGAAGCTGAAGAGCTTCTTCTCGCTCATCGGGGTGCTCATCGGCGTCATGTTCCTGATCGCGGTCGTGTCGATCGTGCAGGGCATGAACGTGTACATGGAGGACCAGTTCGCGAACCGGTTGATTGGCCTGAACACCTTCCAGCTGCGCCAGCGGTCCAACTTCGTCATGGGGAACGTGACCCGCGAGCAGTGGCTGGCCTGGCAGCGCCGCCCTCGTATCACCTATGCCGACGCGGACTACATCAAGGCGCGCGTGACAACCCCGGCCACCTTCGCGATGTACTGCTCGGACCGGATGGCGCTCAGCTACAACGGGAAGACGGCCAAGGACATCGAACTGGTCGGGACGGAAGCGACCTACTTCCAGATCAAGAACTACGAGGTGGTGAACGGCCGTGCCTTCACCGCGCAGGAAGTCCGCGCGGGACAGACCGTCGTGGTGCTCGGCGATCTCGTGGCCGAGAAGCTTTTCCCGGGGCTGGATCCGGTCGGCAGGAACGTCACCATCGCGGGGCTCCCCTACCGGATCATCGGTGTCGTGGCCAGGCAGGGCAACCTGTTCGGGCTGTCGATGGACAAATTCGCCGTCATGCCCTACACCGCCCCGGCCCGGCGCTACATCTGCCCGATCAACATCCTGGATCAGCTGGAGATCCAGACCGCCGGCCCCACGCAAATGCAGGCCGCCATGGCCGAGGTTGAGGCGCTGATGCGGGCCCGCCGGGGCCTCAAGCCGGCGCAGGAAAACAATTTCCACCTGCAGACCGCCGAGGGGGCGCTCGAGGGCTGGAAGAAGATCTCCCGGATCCTCTTCATGGCCCTCCCCGGCCTGGTGGCGATTTCGCTGGTGGTCGGCGGGATCGTCATCATGAACATCATGCTCATGGCGGTGTCGGAGCGGACCCGTGAGATCGGCATCCGGAAGGCGCTCGGCGCCAAGCGGCGTGACATCCTGGCCCAGTTCATCGTGGAATCGGCCACCCTCTCGACCGTCGGCGCCGCGCTCGGCATCGGGTTCGGCATCACGCTCGCGTTCATCGTGCGGGCGGTCTCACCGCTCCCGGCCGCCGTGGCCCCCTGGTCCATCGGGGTGGGCGTCTTTCTCGGTGTCTTCGTCGGCATGGTCGCCGGGGTGTACCCGGCCAGCCGCGCCAGCCGGCTGGATCCCATCGTGGCGCTCCGCGCCGAATAGCCGGGAGGCACCGTGTCCCAGTCGATCAGCCGCGCCGTCGAAGGCATCGGGATCGCGCTCGACTCCCTGCGGGCCAGCAAGGTCCGGGCGGCGCTCACCATCCTCGGGGTGGCCATCGGCGTGATGGTCGTCATCGCCATGGCCTCGGCCATCACCGGCATCAACCGCAGCATCACCGCCATGCTGGAATCGGCGGGTCCCCGCACCTTCTACGTCAACCGCTACTTCCAGGGCGGGCTGAACATTTCCGACGGGTCCGACGAACTCTCGCCCTGGCGCAAGAACCCGTGGCTCACGGTGGCCGACGCCGAGATGATCCGGCGCCTCCCCATGATCCAGGACGTCTCGGTCTCCGAGGGGACGGAGGGGCCAGTCAAGTACGGCGACGTGGACCTGGGCAGCGTGAGCATCGCGGGGTTCGGGCCGAGCTGGGTGTACGTGACCGGCGGCGAGATCGTGGCAGGCCGGAGCTTCACCACGATGGAATACGCGGCCGGCGCCCGGGTGGCCGTCATTAACGACAAGCTCGCGGAGACGCTCTTCCCGGGGCTCGAC
>Ga0315278_10003497_pt1 | contig 14050 bp, 11 predicted proteins | sample YL17G06_0_MG_FD_203880 | JGI IMG/M metagenome (GOLD analysis project Ga0315278, IMG submission 203880) | Sediment microbial communities from Yellowstone Lake, YNP, Wyoming, USA - YL17G06_0 | ecosystem: Environmental > Aquatic > Freshwater > Lake > Sediment | place: USA: Wyoming | collected...
CAACGATCTCGTTTTCACTGGTTGCCAGTAGGTGATGAATTCCAACATCGATCCCAACTTCTCTGCCAGTTGGCGAGAGGGGTTGTTCTTCCACCTCACAGGCAAAACAGGCGTACCATTCCCCAGCCTGTCTACGAATACGAATGGTTTTGATCCTGCCTTGTAACGGGCGATGCCAGCGTACGCGCACCCGGCCAATCCCAGTCAGCCGCAACCGCCGACCATCCAGCTTGAACCCGTTTCCGTATTCTTTCAGTCCAAAACTATCGAAACGGTCGCGGCCTTTGAAACGTGGATAACCTGGAGTTTCACCAGCTTTTACTCGCCGAAAGAACGCCTGGAAGGCTTTATCTAGATCCTGAACAACGACCTGAAGGATGTGACTGTGCAGCTGGCTTGCATAGGGGTTCTCCCTGCGGTAATTCCTTGAAATCCAAGATGCTCATACGACAATATTAGTTTGACCACATACATTGTTATTTCTACACTATCATTTTTTCTTTTTTTTATGGGGATTGTTGTTTAAGAAAAATTTTCTGTTTGATATTTACATATTTATTATTAATATCTATTTCTTTACCCATTACAATTAATCTCCATGTATTGGATAATCAAAGATATGTTTCAGGGATTTCATTTTTAGATTTGGATTTCTCTTTTTCATTAAGGGTTAAATGCTTAGGCATTTTTTAATTCACCAAAGCAGAGAGCTGTCATGGGTGCAAGGACTGCAAAGTGTGATATTTAAACCATAAGAATTACCTCTGTTAATGAAAATAATCTCCCTGGCAAATATCTCTGTCAGAGTAATACTTCCTTACATGTTTTAGTATGCCCCAGAATTAATTGCGGATCACCTCTCCTTGCTTCATACTGTGGTGCAGTTCGGGTGCAATTTGGGTGCAAATATCCTGCAACAGTATGGAAATCGTTGACTTAATGGACAAAACCATCACTAATTTAGTCGCATTTTTATACTTCCTAACACTATATATAGGTGTTGGACTCACTGGACAACATAGCCCCTCTCTTACACAGAGGAGGTCGCAGGTTCGAGACCTGTTTCGCCCACCTATATATCCCCTCTAATGGGGATTTTTTGTTCATATCAGGCTGGGCGGGTACCTGCACCCGCTCCCCAGACGTCTGGGCGATGCCCTATAGGGTCATCGATAGGGGAGATACAGGATATTTAGTTGTTTATACCCCCATGTTCACTTATGGTTTTCTTACCCCCTCTATATAACTAGCTTTCAAACGAGCAGGGGATAGGAGTTGAAAACCTATTCACCAGAAGGATCTCGAATGAGAGGATGATAGCAGTTTGCCATAGTATTTGCATTTGGAGTGCTAATCTCTTGCATGTAAGGATGACAATCGGAGGGGAAAAGATCACTTTCTCAAACCTATTGAAATAGACTCTAATAAGTGCTATAGTATTATTGATGAATGATTTGGGGGATTCCCAAATCAAAAGGAGGGATCGTGAGGCGTGAACCCGTTCCGTTGATGTTGTGTATAGCATTCTCGATTGCGAACCTGACAAGGGGTTAGCAATCAAGCTAGGGTCTGTATAATCAATAGTTTCCTGCATCTTGCTCAATAAAATCATGAGGAGATGAAGTTATGAAAAAATCATTTGAGTTAGTTTTCATTGCAATTGTCTTCTTAACGGTTTTATTGGGTGGATGCCTTCCTGCTTCATCGCCTATTCCATCTGCAACTGAAACGCCCTATTTGTCGCTGACGCCTTGGTATCTCGTTGTAGTTGGCGACTCGATTGCCTACAACAGCTCGATGCACTGTCCCGGTTGCATCGGCTTCGTTGATCGGTATGCAGCTGCCATCACAGAGGCAACTGGCCACCCCGTGAATGTCCAGAACTTCTCCAAACTCGGAATCGGGATCGACGGTCTCCTCGAAGACCTGGAGACCAATACCTCACGACGCGATGCACTTGCCAATGCGGACATCATTATCGTCGGCATCGCCCACAACGACACAGCCTGGAACCGTGACGACGACCCGTGCGACGGGCCGAGTGGCGACAACCCCGACTGGTCGAAGTACAATGCGTCCTGTGCGGCCGAAGCGGCGGAGACCTTCCGCCAAAAGTTCGAGAATGTCTTCACCCAGATCGTTGCCTTGCGAGAAGGGAAGCCAACAATCTTCCGGACCATCAACGCGTACAACTTCTGGAACAGCCAACCCGGCTTGGACATTCCGCCCGAAGCCATGAACGCGGCGCGTGATGTCCTCGATGCCTGGAACGAGATGATTTGCAAGGCGGCTCAGGAGAACGGGTTCACTTGTGCGAACATTTACAACGCGTTTAATGGCGCCGACGGCCTCACACCTTCGCCTGACCTCATCGCCAAGGGCAACATTCATCCTTCGGACAAGGGCAACGAGGTCATCGCGCGAGTTCTGACAGATCTCGGCTTTGCCTCGCTCGCGCCGTAAGAATCTTCCACCAGAAAGCATTGAAGAAGTGGAAAAAGGATGAGAGTATCATTCAATAACGTTCAAGAGATTTAGTAATAATCGAGCGGGCTAACACAGCGTGGTGTGGACAATGGGGATTCACGATGAGAATCATCAGTGATGCAATGCCCTCATGAAGTCACCCACCAAAGCCTCGCGCGTCAACACCGCCTTTCAAGTCTCCAGCACCTCGTGAACATATTCAATTGTTGATAAACCCCCCTATGTTCACTTATGCCATTCCTTTTAATCTAAATATAACTATTTGACAAATTGTGGATGAGCGAGACAAGTACAGCTACCACCGTTCAAAACACAAGATAACTCGTGGATTTAAGTACACTTTCATCTAGTAACAACCAATATCCGACAATACAGGAAGCGAGAGGCAGGCTGGACGGTTGCCTGATCCCTGTTCTTTTCGACCAGGAGTTGCCTTATTATCGTTTACACCCTTACCATAGGTTGCTTTACTACAAGCAGGGGATAGGAGTTGAAAACCTATCCACTTGAATGATCTCGCATGCGAGGACTACTGCTGTACACACACAATGTTGACTTTAGAAAACATACCACCCCCAATCATAATCGGGTGAATACAGGACGGAAAGCATAAATCGAACAGCTTCGGTTGTAGTTTTTAAATAGTATGATGATGGTTAATCGACGTATTGAATCAAGATGGGGTTTCGTGTAAAATATCCTTATAGGTCATTCTATTAATATGTCTGATTATGGTCAAATCCTTTTACAAACCAAGTTGCACCGACCACGCTTACCGCATGATCTAATCGCGCGCGCACGATTGGTGGAAATGCTCAACCAGGGTATTCACAGCCAGCTTACCCTGGTATGTGCACCGGCTGGCTTTGGCAAGACCACCCTGGTAGGTACATGGCTAGAACAAATAGCTGCTGGTCAGGGTGAGAAGGCAGATCCCATACCTTCAGCCTGGCTTTCGCTGGATGAAAATGACAGCAACCTCAACCTCTTTTTGCGATACTTCATTGCTGCACTACGCACGATTTTCAACGATGCCTGCGAAGAAACATTGGATTTAATCCAGGCGGTGCGGGAACCACCCCAGGAAGTCCTCTTTACCACGTTCAGTAATGAGCTCGCAGAGCTTCCCGGAGATGCGATTCTGGTCCTGGATGACTACCACGCCATCAACGGCGTGGACGTGCATAATCTATTGAGGAAAATGGTGCACCACTGGCCAGGACAGCTGTATTTGGTGCTGATCTCACGGACCAACCCGCCCTTCCCGCTCAACAGATATCGAACGAAGGGGATGCTCAGTGAGATTCGCAGCCGGGATCTACGCTTTACACATGAAGAGACTATCGCCTATCTGGGTCAATCGCAATTTGCCCTTATGATCCAGAATGCTTTGCCCCTTCTGGAAGAGCATTTCGAAGGCTGGCCCGCCGGTCTCCATCTGGCTGCCCTATCATTGCGGTCTGCAGACAGCCAAGAAGCCGTTTTGAGGGCTTTATCCAGCCAAAATCCAGACATTACCGGGTACCTGGTGGATGAAGTTTTGAACCAACAGGCTCCCGCGATCCACTCATTTCTATTGAAGACTTCCATCCTGGATCGCTTCTGCGCATCACTGTGCGAAACTATCATAGGAGAGGTCGACACCAACTCGAATGTACGTGCCTGCCTGGATTGGATTGAACACTCTGACCTGTTCATCACGCAACTGGACGACCGCCGGGAATGGTACCGCTATCACCATTTATTCCAGGAATTATTGCAGCAGAGATTAATTTCCGAGAATGGGGCTGACCAGGTGGCCAACCTGCATCGCCTGGCTTCTGTCTGGTTTGAAGAGCATGGACTGCTCGATGAAGCCTTGCATCACGCTTTGGGAGCTGGTGACCTTGAACTGGCTGCGAGACAGATGAGTGCAGGACTGCGTGATGTGATCAACCGTGAGGACCGGCCGACCCTGGAGAGATGGCTGCATATGCTGCCGGAAGAGTTGATCCAGCAAAACCCGGGGCTGTTGATGTTGAGAGTCTGGGCTCTAGAATATACTTGGCAACTTGACCTTCAAGCACAGGTGCTCCGGCAGATAGAACAGCTGATGGATTCAGATGGAGGTGCATCGCTGCCGGCGAAGGACCTGCAAATACTGCGGGGGCAAATCCTCTCGCTAAGAGCTCAGCAGGCGTATTTCAGCAACCAGACGGCGCAAGCGATCGACCTTTGCCGGCAAGTATTGATGCTCTTGCCTCCCTCATGGACATTCGTGCGGGGCGGAGCGATGATGTACCTGGGTATGTCCTTGCAGGCCCATGGCCAGGCACTGGCAGCTGAAAGATTGATACTAACCGAATATGAGTCATATGGCGATAAAGCAGATGCCTATTCACTATTCCTCTTGCTATCATTATGTTTCATCTATCTCAATCCCGGCCAGCTTGAGCAGAGCAGGCAAATTGCGCAACTGATGGTTCAAAGGTCAATCCGTGCCAGGATCGCAATCATGAAGGACTGGGGTGACTGGTTTCTGGGTGTGGTATGTTATCAACGGAACGAGCTGGAGGCTGCAGCACAGTATTTTACCCAGATTATCGAAAATCGCTTTACAGCTCAGATTACTGTTTTTCGCGATGGGATGGCGGGTCTGGCGATGGTCCACCAGATCAAAGGGGAGAGTACTGAAGCCATGCGGATGGTGGAGGCAATCAGCCAGTATGACCTGGAGCAGAGAGGCAGTGAAGATTTACGAACGCAATCCCTACGCGCCAGGCTGATGCTCTTGCAAGGCGACCTGGAAGGCGCAAGCGCTTGGGCTGATACGTTCACCGGTCTACCGCCCGACATGGCGCTTCTCTGGTTGGAAGAACCACAGGTAACCCGGGCGCAGATCTTGTTAGCCAGGGGTAAAGAAGCCGATATTCAGTCAGCTTTGCAAATTATCGATACACTGGAAGAAATCACCAACCGGACTCATAACACATACTTTAAGCTCAAGGTGCAGGTATTGCGTGCCATGGCGTTGGATTCCCAAGGGCAAACCAGCCATGCCAACGCAGAGCTGAAGCAAGCGCTAGACCTGGCCCGAGTGGGGGGCTTCATCCGGGTTTTCGTTGATCTGGGCAAGCCAATACAGAATATGCTGGGGCAGCTTGCGAAGCAAGGTTACGCGGTGACGAGACTTAATCGCATTCTGGCAGCATTTCCACAGGATGATAAAAGTCTCGGTAGCAGCGCACACCATCCATCACCTGGTATCTCTGCTTTGACTGAACACCTGACCCCCCGAGAGATGGAGGTGCTGAGCTTGTTGCGAGGTCCTTCAAGTATCAAAGAAATCGCCCTCAAACTCCATATTTCCTATGGGACCGCCAAAGGCTACACGATCAACCTGTATGCTAAGCTCGGCGTAAACCGGCGTTGGGACGCAGTAGCCAGGGCAGAAGAATTGAACATACTTCCCCCACATTAAGCTCTTTTCCCTCGCTTAACCCGACAGTTAACCACCTTAATCCTACCTTTCGGTAGTGTTTTTACGCGGGAAAATCCTCTATCATCAAATCAACATGAGCATACAATCCAGAAATCCAATCCCGTTTGATAGCCCAGCTAACTACAGGATCATTGTGCAAGGCCGGATTGACCCGATCTGGTCTGATCGTCTAGAAGGTATGATGATCTACCAAGACACGGTGGATGAGAACCACAAAACCACAACCTTGGAGGGCGAGTTGAGCGACCAGGCAGCCCTGGCCGGCGTGCTCAATATGATTTATGAGTTGCACTTGCCACTAATTTCAGTGATGCGCCAGAAAATTGATTAAGTAAATACGGAAATCGTCTCAATACCATCATCCAGATCTATATCATGCTCTCCGTAGTAAAGAGAATTCTCGATGTGAAATAAGTTTCAACCAATATAAAAAAGAAAGGAGACAAATCATGCGAAGACGAGGTGGAATAGGCCCAGGAAGGGGTCCAGGAAGAAGGATGGTTGTGCGGAGGCATCGCCGGATGCGCAGGCGTATGCGACGAAGAATGATCATCGGCGGTGCAGTGCTGGTTGCTGCTGGTACAAGTGCTGTGAAAATGAGTCAAAGTGAAGTGCAGCAAGTAGAACAACAAACTGGTAAGAAGGTGGAGGACCTTTCAGAAGAACAATTGGATACCGCCATGAAAGATCTCGGCATCGAGGGTCAAGAGCCTACAGACCAAGAGATTGCTGCGCTCGAGGCAGAAGAGGATAAGAATCCGTCCGTTTGAAGCAAGATAAAACTTAATAAGAGGAGAGAATTATGAAAAAGAACTATCGAACAAATATGGGGGTGTTGATCATCAGTCTGGTTATCATGGGAGCTCTGATTTTAAGCTCCTGCGCTCCTGCACCTACCCCTGCACCCACGCAGGATGTGGCCCTGATCCAGACACAGTCAGCTGAAACTGTAGTGGCAGATCTGACCCAGAATGCACCCCCACCAGCCACACAAGTACCACCCCCTACGGTGGTGCCAATGGCTGTGCCTACCGAAACACCACCGCCTCCCGGACCCACCCCCGATCCAAACATCCCAGTGGCAGTCTTCCCAACACCCGCATCTGGTGAACCAGCTGCGATCGCCAACTACAATACGGTCATCTTTGGGGGACCGGGTACCAATTATGTGGTTTACGCTGCCCTCTTGGGTGGTAAAACCGCCAAAGTAGTCGGGAAGAGCGAAGATGGCTTGTGGTGGGCGATCAGTGTCCCAGTTGTTCCAACCGGAGCAGGTTGGGTGAGTTCTGGGTGGGTGACTGTCAGTGGGGTAGAGGCTGTTCCTGTGCTCCCCACACCTCCCGTGCCGCCCACGACTGAGCTAATTCCACCCGCGCCATCGGATCCACAAGCGATGGTGATCGCTAATGCGTACGTGCGCACCGGTCCGGCAATCAACTACCCGGCCTATGGTATAGCCCAGGCTGGTGTATCTGGTCGCGTCATCGGCAAAAGCGAGGATGGGCTATGGTGGGTGGTACGGCTCAATCCTGTGAATATTGGCGCAGGCTATGGCTGGGTGGAAGGGGCATACACCCAGGCTAGCAATGTGGATAATATCCAGACCATTCAAAACCCAGACACTTATCAGACTGCACCACCACCTCCGCCACCCTCTGGTGTACCTACGGTTACTGCGGTCGACTATGTGAATGTACGCAGCGGACCTAGCACTGACTACCCGATTTTGGTAGTAGCGCCGCCAAATGCCGCTGGAGAAGTGACGGGTAAGAGTGCCGATGGCTACTGGTGGCAGGTGAAGATCTCCACGACATATTCTGCGGATGGTTTGGGCTGGGTATCGGCAGATTGGGTCTATACCTCAAATACGGACAGTGTACCGGTGGTAGAAGCACCAGCAGCGCCTCCCCCAGTAGAGACGACACCTCCGCCCCCTCCAAGTAGTCCAGGCTGTATGCTTGTTTCACAATCCCCGGCGGATTACACACAATTTGCTGGAGGGACTGGCTTTGAAACCACCTGGGTACTGCAGAACATAGGTACTGGGACGTTGGGAACAGGTGATGTTGACATTCGTTACCTGGGTGCGGTTAATAATATCCTCATGCATCAAGGCTCGGATGTCTACGACCTGGCTGTGGATGTCCCGTCTGGTTCCACTTACAACTTCACCGTGTCGATGATTGCACCCTATGATGCTGGGACATATGGAGAGTTGTGGGAAGTTGGTATGGGTAGCACGTCACTCTGCCAGTTCTATGTGTATATCACAGTGCCGTAACCAAGCCAGCAATTGAGTATCAAAAGACCTTTGAGGTCTCAACGACCTCAAAGGTCACCAATCGGGGATGCCAGTGAATGGCATTCGAAAAAGTCAATCATAACAAATTCAGTTTTAAGGAGAGAATAAAATGCCTTGTCTATTTGCACTGTTTGCGGGAATGTTCCCACGTTTGGCGGATATATTCATCTGGATCGCCCGTCCAACCCAGTTCAACGCCGCCTTCAAAGGAAGCTGGTTGTGGCCTATTCTGGGGATCATCTTCCTACCCTTCACCACATTGATGTGGGTGATCATGTCGTGGGGTGCGACGAGCGTCACTGGTTGGGATTGGTTCTGGATCGTCCTGGCAGTATTCCTTGACCTTTCGCACTACGCCCATACCGCCTATAACAATCGAGATGCCATCCCGGGATACACACCTCCCCCCGCTCAGCCGGTTGTGTAATATCCGTAAGGATAACTCCCCGACCGATAGCAATCGCTGAGTCGGGTATAATCCGATTTTGTTTGGTTAAGCTGCACATAGGATGTAATTTTGGGGGTGTGTGGGTAGAAAATATCCATTCACCTCCAATTTAAAAAAATACAATAAAGTAAATTATTATGCAAAAGGAGAAATCAAATGACTTACGGTCCAATCGATTTCCTCGCTCTTGAATTCAAGGGCAACAAGTTTAGCGGCGAGATCCTTCCAGCTCTGCGAGAGTTGGTGGAAAACAAGATCGTGCGGGTGATCGACCTGGTCATTGTCATGGTACAGGATGGCAAATATCAGACACTCGAGCTGCAGCAGATGGATTCTGCAACGATCGCCATCTTCGACCCACTCCAGGTCGAAATCAGCGGATTGATCCAGGTTGAAGATATCGAAATGATCAGCCAGGAATTGGAAGACAACACCACCGCCGCCTTATTGATGGTCGAAAACCTGTGGGCGATCAAGTTCGGTGAAGCTGTGCTCAGGGCGAATGGCCGGGTGGTGATGCAGGAACGGATCCCCATGACGGTTGTGAATGAAGTCATGGAGATGTTTGCCCAGGCTGAATCATCCCCACAATAAATAAGGCAATAATCAAAAATAGATCAGGAGGTCAAAATGATGCGAAGAAGAATGAGAAGAAGAGCTGTTGTTGGAGCTGTCGCCACGACGGCGGTGGTCGTTGGTACAGCAGGTGCGGTCAGCCATGGTCAGCAGCAGAAATATGCTAATCAAGATGCAGCTGCGCAGCAGCAATACGACCAGGCTTATCAACAAGGCGCAGCTGATGCGCAGGCCCAGCAGCCTGTCTATGTACCCCCGACTGCGCCAGCACCAGCACCTGCAGCGCCTGAGTCGGATTTAACCGCCAAGCTTCAGCAGCTGGCCGACTTACATGCCTCCGGCGTGCTTACCGATGAAGAGTTTGCTGCAGCCAAGCAAAAACTTCTGGCAGGCTGATTATTCATAGATAGGAGAATAGGTAGTAGATATGAAGGTTATCATTGTTGGTGGAGTGGCTGGTGGCGCCTCATGTGCAGCGCGCTTGCGCAGGTTAGATGAAAATGCGGAAATCCTCATGGTAGAACGCGGGCCGTACGTTTCTTATGCCAATTGCGGTTTGCCATACCATGTGGGAGGTGTGATTGAAAAAGAATCGAACCTACTGGTGGCAACTGAACAGACGTTTCGCGAATTGTTCAAAATCGATTGCCGGACCCGCTGCGAGGTGGTGGGGATCTCAACAGCAGAGAAGACAGTGCAGATCAAGAATCACGCTACTGGAGAGGTATCCACCGAACGATACGATAAGCTGGTGTTATCACCCGGTGCAACACCGATTCGCCCACCGCTTCCTGGAATTGACCTTCCTGGAATCTTCTCGGTTAGAACCGTGCCAGATGCCAGGATTATTCGGGAGTGGCTTGATCGGGATATATCGGATCGATCTGGAATGAACTCATACACTGGCTACCAGACTGTAGTGAAACCGCAGAACGCGGTTGTAATAGGTGGAGGATTCATCGGTCTCGAGATGGCGGAAAACCTGATCCACCGTGGGTTGGATGTGACGTTGATTGAGAAGGATGATCAGGTTATGAACCCACTTGACACGGAAATGGCGCATCTCGTCGGACGCTATATGGTCAAGCATGGTGTTCACCTCGAGCTGAATGACAGCGTGGCTGGATTCCAACAATCTGCGAATGGTCCACTGGAAGTACTCACTAATTCAGGTAAGAAACTTCAAGCAGATATCGTAATTCTTGCCATTGGCGTTCGTCCAGAAACAGCATTGGCAAAGATGGCTGGAATTGAGGTTGGCCAACGTGGAGGCATCCGTGTGGACGAGCACATGCGCACAAGCGACCCAGATATCTTCGCGGTCGGCGACGCAGTCGAGGTTAAAGACTTCGTCACCGGGCAGTGGACACTGGTGGCGCTGGCTGGACCAGCAAACCGGCAAGGCCGTATCGCAGCTGATGTAATTGCCGGGCGCGAGAGCAGCTACAGAGGTACCCAGGGTACTTCGATCTGCCAGATCTTCGAGGCTGCCATCGCCCAGACAGGCACCACGGAGAAGCTCCTGACCCGGTATGGTGAGACAGATTTCGAAAAAATCTACCTATATCCGAATTCACACGCCGGGTATTACCCCAATGCCAAGATGCTGGCGATCAAAGTGCTGTTCCGCAAATCCGATGGACGACTGCTCGGCGCACAGGTGCTGGGCGAGGCCGGTGTTGCCGAGCGGGTCAATGCTTTGGCCATGGCGGTCCAAATGGGTTGTACCATTTATGACCTGGAAGAAGCTGAGCTTTGTTACGCACCCCCGTTCGGAAGTGCAAAGGATCCGGTGAACTTCGCCGGGATGGTCGCTGCGGATATTCTGCGTGGCGATATGCCACTTTCCCATTGGGAATCCACTGACCATAATTTCTTGCTCGATGTGCGTAATCCGCAGGAACTTGCCGTGGAGACAGTTCCCGGCGCAATCAACATCCCCCTGCCACAGCTCCGCTCACGCCTCGGGGAACTGCCCCGTGATCGAGAGATACTCGTGATATGCCGCTCGGGTCAGCGCGCATACTATGCCACGCGCATCCTGTTGCAAAATGGATTCAGAGCGAAGACCCTGGCTGGAGGGATGCTGTCACGTTCGATGCTGGGATCAGGTTAACCTTCAAATAGGTTTTAGAAAATGGAGGATATCATTTAATGAAGGCGATAACAGTAGAACCAAAAAAGCCCGGAACAGCCCAATACGAAGATTTTCCGGAGCCTGATGTTAATGAAGGCTCAGTCCTGGTTGAAGCGATTGCCGTCGGCGTGTGTGGGACAGATGTCGAGATTGTCGAGGGGAAATATGGTTGGGCGCCCCCGGGAAAGACATGCCTGGTTCTGGGTCATGAATCGCTCGGCCGCGTGATCGATCCAGGTTCAAGCAAATCCCTAAAAACAGGCGACCTGGTAGTGGGGATCGTCCGCCGTCCGGATCCAGTTCCCTGCCCGAATTGTGCAGTGGGTGAGTGGGACATGTGCACCAATGGTAAGTACACCGAACGCGGCATCAAGGAAATCCACGGCTTTATGTCGGAACGCTGGCGCACTGAACCCGAATATGCCATCAAGGTCGACCCTGCCCTGGGAATCCTAGGCGTTCTGCTTGAGCCGATGACGGTGATCACCAAGGCATTAGAACAGGTGCTGATGGTTGGCAAGCGCGCCTATTGGGAACCCAGGACCGCACTGGTGACCGGTGCGGGACCGATCGGTCTTTTGGCGGCGCTTCGCTTGTGTGCGAATAATCTTGAGGTCCATGTTCTCGATCGTGCTACAACCGGCCCGAAACCAGGACTTGTGCGCGATCTGGGTGCGACATACCACACCGAGAGCGTTATGGATCTTGGCCTTAATCCCGATATTATCGTCGAGTGTACGGGTGTGGGAGCAGTGATCGCGGACTCGATCAAGAAGGTGAATTCGGGCGGGATCATTTGCCTCACGGGGATCGGTGCTGGGGGTGCCCTGGGTGGGGCCGTAGCGGACGTCGCCGCAGCCGCGGTCTTGAAGAACAACGTGATCGTCGGCAGTGTCAATGCGAACAAGCGGCATTGGTATAAAGCCGGTGAAAACCTGGCTCACGCCGACCCGGCGTGGTTGAGCCGTTTGATCACGCGCCGCGAGAAGCCGGAGAACTTCAAACACGCTCTGGAGAGACAACCCGACGACGTCAAAGTGATCATTCAATTCAGTGAGATCTAATGGATAGGATATCATTGGATGAGGAGAGGAATGAGATGACCACGGAGTGGATTGATATCTCGGTACCGATTTATTCGGGCATGGTTCACTGGCCCGATAATCCACCTGTAAATATTGAGCGTTTTATGGATCTGGCGCATGGTGATGCTGCCAACGTATCCAAGCTCGAGTTAGGTGCGCATACCGGCACGCACATGGATGCGCCCAGGCATTTCTTTGCGGATGGACCCGGACTCGATGAAATGCCCCTCGATGCTACGATTGGACCAGCACGCGTAATCCAAATCGAGCACCCCCGAGCGATTCTTCCCGCAGAGCTAGAGCAGCACAACCTGCAAGCAGGGGAGCGAGTGCTGTTTCGCACTCAAAACTCTGAGCGCTGTTGGAAAACAGACCAGTTTGTAGAGGATTTTGTCTATATCAGTGCGGCGGCGGCAAAATTCCTGGTGGAGCGGCAGGTGCGTACCGTCGGTATTGATTACCTCTCGGTGGGTGGTTATGTATATGATGGCGTTGATACCCATCAGATCCTGCTTAGGGCGGGGATATGGCTCATTGAAGGGCTCAACCTGTCTGCAGTGAAACCTGGAGTATATGAACTGGTTTGTCTGCCATTACGAATAATCGGAGCAGATGGTGCCCCCGCACGGGCGATTCTGCGTCCATGTTGTGATTAGAAAAACAAAGATAGAATGTTGCTAAAATAGCCGAGTAGATAAGAAAATAAATCTGCGCAGAGGAGGATCTATTTGACAAAATAAATGAGGAAAATAAATACTTCATGCAACTTATGCGTATCCCACAGTAGTGGCTCTGGACAATAAAGCAGCCAACAAGAAGACAACCCCAGAGCACCAGGCGACCATGCCTGGAAAAATAACCTATCATCACCGCTGGCCCGATGATGAGCAACCGAATGAATAGAGGAATCCACTTAAGTCTGTGAAAGAAAATGACCAAAGCGGTTAACCAACCGCCTGCTTTCCTGGAGACCTCTCAAAAATATCAAAACCAGTGATTATGAAAAAGGAGCAAGCCATGACTGAGGTAAAAAGAGTAGCAACAACAGTACCATTGAACTGGAAAGAGGTGTGGTACACCAACTGCCCGATGATATCCGCCAACAACGTTGACCAGGAGCTGGGCTGGTGCCGTGAGGAGTACAAGAAGATCGGCGTCGAGTACGCTTACTTCCGCTCCACACCCGAGAACAACTTCTACCCGCACTATGTCCACAACCTCGATAACCTGATCCGCTTTGGCGGCCTCTATCCACCCATCGCTGTCAACGCCGACATACGCCGCACCGTGCTGCTGGGGGCGACGTGGGTCTACGAGGGTGGGGTGATGCAGGTGCGCGCCCGCGACAAGATCTTCCGCGTGAAGGACCTGAAAGGCAAGAAGATCGGCCTTACCAAGAGCCTCAACACGATCAAGAACGACTGGTGGCGCATCCAGGAGCACATGGGCATCGAAAATATCCTGATGCTGAATGACATGACCATGGACGATATCGAGCTTGTCGAGTTCCCCTACCCGGATGACTGGTACGACA
>Ga0315278_10003500_pt1 | contig 14048 bp, 15 predicted proteins | sample YL17G06_0_MG_FD_203880 | JGI IMG/M metagenome (GOLD analysis project Ga0315278, IMG submission 203880) | Sediment microbial communities from Yellowstone Lake, YNP, Wyoming, USA - YL17G06_0 | ecosystem: Environmental > Aquatic > Freshwater > Lake > Sediment | place: USA: Wyoming | collected...
ATTCCAGTCATCCAAGGGTGAACTTGACAAAAGTAATCAAAGATGCCGCTTTTTGAAAAAGTAAATGAAAATGATTTGCCTGCTGCAAGTAGGCCACTATCAAACATTCCATCACCCCCCTTGTCCACCAGTCCGCTTGTTACTGTATGAGCAGCAGAGTCATTGTTTGTCCACATGACCGAATCTAGATTTTTTATCGTTACATTTTTTGCTACAAAATATTCAACCACTTTTTTATCTGCAGATCCCAAGGGGATTGACACTTTTGATGTTGATGGAATATTTGAAAGTGTATTTTGTGGTGGGGATGAACTTGTAGGGGGAGATTGTGTGGGAATAGGTTGAGATGGTATGGGTTGAGGTTGCGACGTAATTCCATCACTATTGACTATTATTTGTCCAGTCATCCAAGGATGAACTTGGCAAAAGTAATCAAAGGTGCCACTTTTTGAAAAAGTAAACGAAAATGATTTGCCTGCTTGGACAAAACCACTGTCAAACACTCCATCCTTGGTTCCCACACCGCTTGTAATGGTATGAATTGCAGAATCACTATTAATCCATGTAACGATGTCATTTACTTTGACTGGGAGGGACTTTGGTACAAAAAATTCTGTAACTTTCTTATCTGCGGCACCTACAGGAATTGAAACTTTAGTCTGTGATGATGTGCCGGGAGGAAGTGTAGGAGTTGGGGTGGGCAAAGTTATGGGCTGTGGTGATGTTATTGACACTCCTGTTCCAACAACTACTTGCCCTGCCATCCAGGAGTGAAGTTGACATACATAATCAAAAGCCCCATTTTCACTAAACTTGTGTGAAAAAGTCTGACCTGGAGAGAGTAAACCACTATCAAATGATGAACCTGAAACCGTATGTGCAGTATTGTCTTTGTTTGTCCAAGTAACTGTGTCAAATTGATTTACTTGTATTACGTGTGGCGAGAAAAACTCTGTAACTGTTTTATCTTTTGCACCAAGTGGAATTGTAATTGATGTTGTGGTAACCGGAGACGTTACTGGTGTAATCAAAGTTCCCGCAAACTGCCCACCAAAGATTCCAGAAAGAATAACGTCGCCAAAACTAATTATCTCTATGCTACTTCCACTTTTTACTAAAGGAATACTGCTTCCTTTTCTACTGTCTAGCTCAATATCTGCAAAACCCATAGTGTCAGTTGTAATTGACCCAACCATGGTGCCGTCAATTTTTATGCTAAATGTTGTATTTGCTTTTTGATCTCCGATCTCAACTTTAAGCAACATTCTATCCGCCCTTTCTTCAAATCTAGCATGTCCATCATCTTTGCTAGTTGATTCATTTACAAGCTCAGTCTCAAGTCTTGTACTATCTTCGTTTTTTGCAAATGCAATTTGTGTTAAAGTTACCGTAATGATTGCCATAAATAATACCATGATTGTTAAATTTCTGAAATCCATATTTCTCATTTCATCTTAGCTTGAAAATTTAAATTTAAGTATTATGATTAAAATCAAATTTCAATACTGGTAATCAACCAGTGTTTTTTATATCATAAAATTGTGGCAAAAACCTCTTGACAATCGTAAAGGATCTAATGAAAGTACCAATAACCATTGAGAAAAACTCTACTGTTTATCATGCTACTAGACAATTACAATATAAAAAAATTAGCAGATTGTTGGTTAGTGAAGGAGAAAAGATCACGGGGATTGTAACTCAAAAAGATTTGGGACTGTTTCTTTTAAAAGACACGTCTGAGAGAAATCTGGAACAAATTCCATTATCTGTTGTTGTAAAACCGTTACGAACAATTCCTGAATCTGCAAGTGTAAAAGAGTGTGCGCAAATGATGCTTGAAAACGAGTTTGGCTCTATTGGCGTCTCGGATGGGAACAACATCGTGGGAATTATCACGAAGACCGATCTTGCTAAATTTTTCGAAGTGCATCATGGGAAAAAAATTGTTGGAGAATACATGTCGCCTTATTATGCTTGGATGTATTCTGATGCTCCTTTGTACAAAATTATGACAAAGATGATCGATGAAAAGATTTCAAGGGTGATTCTGCGGGATCATGATGAAAACCCAGTTGGAATTTTATCATTTAGAGATTTGTTTAAAATTGCTTTGCTAGAAGGACAAGAAAAAGACATACTGGATAATACTGACCCTGCAATTTCTGTCATATTTTCACGTAAAGGATTCCTGTCCAAAACAGGCTCTGGCGGAACTACAACTGGAAAAGACATAATGCAAGACGAAATAATCACCGTAAATTATGATGATGATCTGGCAAAAGCATGCTCAATTCTAAATGACAAAAAAATTCATGGCGTTGGAGTCCTGTCTGGACATGGTACACTTATCGGAATCTTGAGCAAGACTGACATTGTAAAGGCACTTGCCTTTATCTAAATTATTTTTGAGCGTTAAGAAATCCCGTGGTGTGGAAAAATTTTTCAGTAACTACTAGATTTTGTAAATTGGAATTTAAATCAGACAATTTTGAGTTGAGGTCATCTCCAACACACTCTGTATTACAAAGATTCATGTTTTTTCCAAATCTTCTCAGCATGTTGAGTCATTTTACAATACCCTTCTAGGTTTTTTGATACTGACAATACATATTCATCAACATTAACCCTAGTTAATCTTGAAATCTTTAGTAATGGTTGAATTGCTATCCTTTACTCTTTGTTTGAAAAATAAAACAATGTTTTGTAAGCCAGTTCGTTAGGTCAATTTTTTTCATTTGCAGTAATACTCTCATGACTCTCTGATTTATCATATTCTTTATCTCGAAGCATATGAGTAAAATCGAGCGAGACGTCTGCATGATTTGCCCTGATGTAATTACGAGAATCAAAAACCTGAATTTTAAATCTAAGATATTGGGCGATTTCTCACTAGCTGCTCAGAGTGAAGTATGTCTCTTACCAAATAGATTTTATCGAGGTGGTGACAAATTTAGAAATAAGCGATTTGTAAATATTGGAAACGATACCATTGAAAGTCTAGGACTCTGAGGAAGATGGCAAGATAAAACAGACCTTTGAGATGACAAAAGTCAAAACCCTAAAAAGAATCTACTTGTGTTATGGCCAAAAAAATAATTTGAAAATTTTAAAATGCCTAATAAAAAATAGGAAAACTATCCTAGCAGGTATTTATAGGATCTTGTAGCAGATGACAGTGTAGAGAAGAGAAAATATTGGAAGTAATTAAAGGAAGTAATATTGACAACGGTCTGTTGGAACGCTTTCAACAAGAGATATGGGGCAAAGTACCCCATCTGGAAGAAATACAAAATGATACCAAGATTGTTAACGCGTCACCGCTTATTGATATTACTGACGATTTGAAAGAATGTGCAAAAAATGTGTACAACTTGAATCTTACTGATTTAGATCTAAAAGTTTTTGGCAAGTTTGATTCTAAATTGCTAACGGGCTCGATTAAAGTTAGGCCTGCAGTCCACATAATCCATAATGCAATTGTTACCGGAAATCTTAGGAGTGGGCAGACAGTAATTGAAGCGACATCGGGGAACTTTGGGATTGCACTTGGGCAGTTATCTAAACTTGGGCTTCAGATAGTTTCACTTGTTTCAAGAAAACTACAGGAGGGGGTCTTTCAGGAGTTGAGAAATGAGAATATTCGCATCATAGATCTTGACATGGACATCTGCCCTGCACCAGGAATGAGAGACAACCAAAATCTATTGGTTGCAAAGGCCACTGCGGCTAATATTCGTTCACAACTATTTGAGCTTGGATTTGATGTTGCTATTTTTGATAAAGCGAGTTCTGAGATACAATCCCTTTTAGCTAGTCAAGACATTATAAACTTGGCAAAGTTTCTTGCAAAGATCTACGGTTGTTTTTGTCCGGAACAATATGATAACAAACTGAACATTGATGTGCATCGAACTGTCACTGCAGCTGAGATAGACCAACAATTACATGAAAAAGGAAGTTCGTTGAAAGATTTTAGAATTGTCTGTACCTTTGGTACGGGCGGCACGTCTGGTGGCTTGAGTAGATACATGTCTGAAAAATATGGAAAAAAATCATTACATGTAGTATTTCCACAAGGCAATCAGGATGTTGCAGGAATTAGGACAAAGGGCAAGGCAGCTGGTTTGACATTATACGAACCTGAGAGATATGCTGGACAACATGAGGTAGATTTTGAGCAGGCAAAACATCTTTTGAAATTTTTTGTAGACAAGGGTTATGATATGGGGGAGAGTAGCGCTCTTGCACTTTATGCTGTTATACAAATGGCAAACTTTGGTGGCGGTGGAAATTTTGTCGTGATAGTCGCTGATGGAATACAAAAGTACAAAAAGAATCTTGAAGACATATCCAAGAAACAGAATCGTATTCAGGTATCCCTGAAGGAAGCTGCATCAAATGTAGGTGACTATGATCGAGTAATCTGGATTCATACCCAGTATACTCCCCGCGAAGAAGGAATAGAATTAATTGCAAAATCTCTTGGAGTTGATAAAACAAAAATCTTTGTGCCAACGGCAAGAACCGTGAGACAACTATTGACAACACAACAAATTCCAGACGAGTTAAGCAAAGATCTACAAGGGTCTAAAGGCAAGTCGCTTCTAGTTTGCATGGCTGGACAAACTTCGCTGATGGCCGTTAAAGTGCTTGCTAGCAAAGGCGTAATAACTGAAAGTTTGGTTGGCGGGATAACTGAACTACCTCAGGGAAAAAGCAGGCAACTTTCAGAATTGATCAGAGAAGCTACCGAATAATGAACGCTCTGTAAAGATCCAAACACGTTGTATGTAACAGATGATCTCTGAATCTCCTGTGATCTCAGATTTATTAATAGTTGATTAATGACTGCATAGCCCTTGGTGGGCTTACAACACAACTATCTTTTTTATTCTACAACTACTATGCTGGATTGATCTAGATAGAACAATATTATTGAAAATATTATTGTTCATTTTCATTAAGAATCGATTGAAGTTTTTCTATAATTATATTATGTATTACGATTTCACTGGGAATTGAGGAATTGGTTACTATCTGTTGATTGTGTTTTATTGCTTTTTCTAATCTTGCTCTAATTTCTTGATCTGCTAAGATTTGATTTCTCAATGAATACGCCTCTTTTTGGTTCTTGACATAAATTTGAAGCCAATAATAACCTGTCTGACTGTCGTCAATTTTTATTTCAGTTATTTTCATAGCATTATTTCTCAAATCACTATTTTAACTATGGCTTACCTAATCTCCAAATTTATCTATGACTGATGAAATTCTTTATTCTCTACATGCAGAAATTTGTCTCTTATTTGTCAACAAAGTTTTATGTCTGCAAGAATAATCAACCATGGGAAAATGAATTTACTATTTGACGAACACTGTTCAGGTAATTATTTTTCCAATATGGCGGAAATTGATGAAAATCACTCATCTATCTGTGTTGGTCATCATGGTGACTTGCCTGCTGGAACTGAGGATGACGCAATATTAGAATATGCTAAAAAGAATGATATGACTGTCGTAACTAAGGTTCATTGTTATTTTCTTTAACATATTGGATAGTTCATCCTTTCAAACTTACTACATCATATTAAAATAGAATCTTTGGAAATATGATATTCTGTCAAGAAAATCATATTCGCCTATTATTTCAATAATTTTTTTGATTAGTATTTTGATTACCTTAGATGATGCTTTTGGAGAATCAGGTTCTCAAAATGACACAGTTGAGAATAAATACGATCCTGGAAGTAGCAACCAAACAACATTTCATGATTTATCAAATTTAGATGAAAAGACACTGTCAAATTTTAAGAATTGGATTGGGTATCTTGTCAATTGGCTTGATGCATCCCTCATTTCGGATAAAGAATTTTTCAATGCAATAGATTATTTGAATAAGAGGGAAATAATTAAACAAAGTCCAAACGAAATAAAGGAAATTTTCTCAAATGCCAAAATTTACAAACAGACCATTCTTACTCTGGTTGATTTTAGGCCGCCAAGATTCAATGAAGGTGCTCCTATTGTTTTTGAAGGTAAGTTGACTGATTATTTAGGTAATCCCATACTCAATGGTTCTATTCTAATTAAAAGTGATGGCCCATGTCCTTCCAATCACATAATTGCCAAAGGACTTACCAACAAATATGGCGGATACAAAATATTTACAAAAGCTCTTCTTTGGGATGAAAATGATGGCTTGATTACTGTATTTGCAGAATTTTCCGGCACTGTTAATCTCGAACAATCTGTATCTGATCCACAAATAGTTGTTGTTTATCCAATAAAAGGAGAAAAATGCATTGGATGAGAGAGAACTTAATTATCCAAATTGGAATAAATTAATTATTGTAACTCTTTAATTTTATCTTCGTGATTCATTTGTTTTTTGAGATCATTTTTGATCTTTTTAGACCGTTTTATTGTACTTTGTTCCGTGGTATGACACGTTATACTGCAGTATAACCAAAAAAGTTCAATTAATTTTGGATTAACGGATAATTCACAATCATTTATAGTCAAACATTCTATTCATTAGTAAATCAATTATTGTGATAATCTCTTTTAATTTTGAAACATTTATTTTTGAAGTAAAATCATTTTGTGTTTTTAATAAAGAAAAAATCTCTAGGCAACATAGTTGCCTGAGAGAACAAGTGTGGTTCCTTCATATATTTGAAGTGTATCGCCTAATTGTACGTGATACATATTCAATCCCTCACCATAGTACACTTGTACTGTGACAAGATCTAGTGAACCATTTCCAGTAACATCGGTTGTAATTGAACCAAATGTGTTACCGTTTACGATTACTTTGTATGTGGTGTTTACTGGAGCTGCGCTTATGTTGACCTTGAACTTCTGTGTTGTTGCGTCTTCTCTGTAATCTCCTTTGGCTTTGATTGTGCTGCCACTGTCAGATCTTAGATCTGCTTTGATTACGGTCAGCTGTCCGCCACCACCTACACCGCCTCTTGCACTAGCTTCATGGATTGCACCAGTAGATAGTACTGCTACAGCCAGAATCGCCAATATGCTTATTGCGAGTATTCTGTTTTGAATCATGTATGACATGCCATAAAATGTAGTTATAACTTAAAAGACAAATTCTGTTTCTGGATTCCTGATTTGGAATTTACTATTAATTTAGAACATCATGACATTCATTTTATCCTGATATTATGTATAATCGGTGGAATATGCCAATTACTGAAATTACGTATAAAATAATAAACGTAACATACAATCTAACAAATAATGATTCGGATTTGATAGCATAATGGAAGAAATTCATTACGTTAGCGCAATGTTCATTTTTGTTGCATCAATAATTCCAATTTATCTTAGTTTTAAATTAAAAAATGAACTACGGGTTCTCACCATTTTGCTAGGCGTGTTTGCTATCTTTCACGGAATTTACCATCTAATTTACGCAATAGGTCTTGAAACACTTAGTGAAGAAATACTACAGCCAATATCTATTGGGATATTGATCTTGTTTGGAATTATATATCTGAAAATTAGAAAAACCAGAAACGTGATAAAAGCATGACCGAATTTGTAGCAACTTATTTAACCATAACCTTGTTGTTTATATCGCTAGGAATTTTTGGCTGGTTAGTCATAAAGTCTCACAGCATCAGGACATTTCAGTTTCAAATCTCAGCTTTCATAATTATATGGATTGCAGGAGAAATTGTAAATATCATAATAACTGTTAATGAGATTGACCATGGTATTGAAGACACAGGAATGCAGATACATCTAGTCGCAATGGTGTTATTTGCAGTTTTACTATGGACAAGATTTTATTACTCCAGACGTGCTGGAAAAAAAATCGTGGATGAATCTTCTGACTATTATCTAGGATAGTGTGTTGATTACGACAAAATTACTTTGAATCAAGTGAGAAAAATCTCTCTGTAGTTTTTGCTAAAGTATCAATATTTTTTTCTGCTTCTACTACGACTAGATTATTTTCATATCGTACAACAATAGAACGCAATGTACTTCTAAAAAGACTGGATTTTTTACCTTCCTTTGTTATCTCAAATTTCTCGGTGACTAGAAGTCCATCATCCATCATAAGTTTGATCTTTCTAAAAGCTGTAGTGTTTGGAATGTTTGTCTCTTTTATTATGTCATTGAAGGATCTTGCCTTATACATGGCATGGTTTATGATGTCTAACATTTCTGAATCCGCAAGGGCTGCCAGTATCGCCCTCCTGAATTTATCATCTTTTATTTGCAATCAACACGATGAAATAAAAGCGAATTAAAAATTCTTGCCTATCTTTAATACTAGATTCCATATTTGGAATCCAGAAACGGAATATGTCTTTTAAGTTATAACTACATTTTATGGCATGTCATACATGATTCAAAACAGAATACTCGCAATAAGCATATTGGCGATTCTGGCTGTAGCAGTACTATCTACTGGTGCAATCCATGAAGCTAGGGCACAAGGTGGCTCAGGTGGTGGCGGCGGTGGAGGTACAACAACTCTATACAAAGCAGATCTAACGATAGGATACGGCAATTACGGTGTAATGAAAGGCAAAAGTGATTACAGAGAAGACTCTACATCACAAAGACTTACTGTCCAAATGACTAACGCACCATGGAATACTGTTCTTACAGTAAAGATAAACGGCAACATTGTAGGTACAATGACCACCGATTTTAGCGGAAGCGGTAAACTTGACTTGTCAGCTGTACAACAATACTATGGGGAAGGAACAATTATTCCACATGTACAACTAGGCGACCATGTTGATGTATACAACGGAAACATAATTGCTCGTTCAGGCACCTATCACCTTTAACCCTCTTTTTTTCTTTATACCTATTAAATAGAGAACTAATCCTTCCTTTCAGGTTATTCTCACCTATTCTTTCTAACCTTTGTATACTTATGATGATTCAAATTATTTTGAATCATTCAAATATTCTTGAACATTTGAATTAATGAGTATTGAATGGATTGTTTATCCTAAATTTCTAAATTAACCCTAAATTCCGGATCTGGAATTTGTCTTTTGATTTATTATCCACGTCATGATATGCCATTCATTGAATCGCACTTCCAAAATAGCAATCATTTCAGGTATTGTAGCTGTTATACTTATTTCTGCAGCATTAACGGTACATTTCAGACTTTCAGAAACGGAAAAATCTGAAATAGCATCAGGCGCTGAACAGAATGAAAAAGAAAGTGCAAGCCAAGTGGCAAATGAAATTGCAAATAGTCTTCAAAATAAACCAGAGTCAAATGAAAGTGGTGAACAATCTGAAAGCATGTCAAATACTAGTCAAATCGAGATTTCAGTAAAGGAAATAGATGAAGTGTACAGATGGTCAAATTCAAATGAAATCAATCCTACTATAACACTTACAGCAAATGTAGACAATGCCATTCAGTTCACAAACCCGACTGACACAAAACATGCATTCATAATAGAAGCAAACGGAACAGAACCTCTTGCTGATTTTGATATTGGACCTGGCTCTTCAGGTAAACTTACACTAAAACCTACTACAACAGGTGTTTTTGAATATCATTGTGAATATCATCCAGAAACAATGAAGGGAATCCTCAACATAAAACCATAGATTAATTTTTTAAACATGTATTTTAGTTTAAGAATTTAATTTTGTATCAAATCAGAGTGGATGAAATTTTTTAGCTTGTGGAATCACAAAAGCATATAAGACAAATCTAGAGTTTTGGTGCAAACATGGATCAGAAAAAACAAAATCCTGAACCAAATCAAAAACTTCATGATGAAAAAATCAAAGTAGCAATTATATCAATAATTGCGTCAGCTGGACTCACCATTCTGAAATTGACAATTGGGTTCTCTAGTAATAGTCTGGGTATTTTGTCAGAGGCGTTTCATTCTGGTCTGGACGTTATTGCTGCAGTTATGACATTTTATGCTATTCGTATTGCAATGCGACCACGTGATTTGAGATACACATATGGTTATGCAAAGCATGAGAGTCTAACAAGTCTCACTGAAATAATTTTATTATTCATTGTTGCAGGGTGGGTGTTTTACGAAGGAATACGCCGAATATTTTTTGAATCAATCCATCCTGAGGTAACAATTTTTTCAATAGGAATAATGCTAGTGTCAATTATTGTTGATTTTTGGAGATCAAGAGCATTGTATCGTGTTGCAAAAAAATCTAAAAGTCAAGCTTTGGAGGCAGATGCACTTCATTTTAAAGCTGATATGCTCACATCAGCAATTGTTCTAGCTGGATTGCTGATTGTGTTATTTTTAAACATCCCTAATGCTGATGCATATGCTGCAATTGTCGTGGCAGGAATGATAATTTACACTTCACTTGGTCTTGGCAGAAGAACACTAGATGTTCTTTTGGACAAGGCACCAAAAGGAGTTTACACACAGATAATAAATTCTGTTTCTGATCTTGAGGGAATCATTAGGGCATATGATGTTCGGATAAGACAGGTTGGACCTCAAACTTTTGTGGATCTACATATCGAAGTACCTCGAACATATACTCACTCTAAAGCACATGATGTTGCTACATCTGTCGAAGAAAAAATAAGAAAAACCATTTCTTCTTGTGATGTCCTAGTACATGTAGATGCAATAGAGGGTAAAAATGAAACAATAATGGATAGAGTCAGACTAGTCGCGGCTGAAACTGAGGGAATAAGAAACGTTCATTCAACATATCTATCCAGTTCGGCTGAAAAAGAAGAATCAAAAAACAAAGTCCTGCATCTCTATTTGGACGTACAGATGGATAGCAGTTTAGACTTTAGAAAAGCTCATGATTTTGTCGACACATTTGAAGACAAAGTTAAGCAAAAAATTCCAGAAATTAAAAATATAACTACACACATTGAAACAGAAGTTGATGAGAATGCACCAGTTGGAACAGAAAAGCCAATTGATCGGTCTCTTTTAGAAACAATACGAAACTTGGCTTTATCAATTGAAACTGTAAATGAATGTAAAGACATTGGCATGATTTCTGTAAATGAAGAACTACACATTACACTTACGATAAAAATTTTAACATCTAAAAATCCAACTTTAAATGACGTACACAAAATCACCACTAGCGTTCAAAATTTAATCATAAAAAATGTGGGTGCATCCCGAGTAATAATACACACCGAGCCAGCATGATAGGTTAACAGTTTAGACATGGTGCAAAAACAAAGGACTGGTTGGAAAACAGTGATATCTGAATCCAGAGTGAAAGTAAATCTGATGGGATGCCGCCTCCTTTATGGGTGTAATTTTGGGCGCAGTTGGGCGTAAACCTGCCATTATAAGCATAAGTTTCTATTGACCAAGATCGAACCAAAAATCAATAAAAGGATTCAAATCATCTTTTAGAAAAACTTGATTCCTCATGATAGGATTATGTTCCAAATGTTACTCCTCAGGGGTTTCTCTAGTATTGAATAGCGAGACATTTGAGTCGGTTTGTGATACATGCAGAAATAATTCAAAATAGTTGTGTGATCTTGATGATTTAGGACATAGGTTTAACCACAACGGGATTTAGACGTGTCATCGACTTGATCTCTCTTACCATGAGACTATTTTTGGGTTCCAATATATTACAGGTATTTTTTATCCTTCATGAGCAATATTTTGGACGCAATTAAATATGAAAACAAAATTTCTAAAATCTATTGAATGCAATTATGAAAATTAAACAATTCCACCTAAAAGATCCACTCTGTAATAATCCCAGTGTTCAGGATCAATCATTGTAACAAACTCTACATTCTCCGAACCCATCTTTTGTTGAATTAAATCTCGTAGGGCAAAGCTTGTCATGTATCTGTATCTTTTTGTATTTGCCAACAAAGAGAACACCTTTCTTAATCTATTTCCTCCCCCCAATCCCCAATATCCCATCTTCATTGAAATAGGCTCTAAAAAAATCGTATTTTGTTTTCCAAAATTCTCATCTTTAACTCCTGCATACAACTGATAGTTCTCAAGCGGTCCTCCTTTTGCATAACCGATTATGGTATCATTGCCATCACTTAGCCTAAGAGTCGTTAGTATGGTGCTGGGATCCCTAATTGATTTTGCAAACCCAAATTTCTGCAATTGTAATGGCCGTGGCAATTCTTTGTAAATTGATGTCAATGCATTGATGTACTCATCAGAACTTCGTTCTTCTAAGGAATCTACCTTTGTACGAAATTTTTGATTCTCATATTCAAATTTTGATTCGATTCTAATTTCTTCTTGACGAAGATTCATAAAAGAAAGGACAGTATCCATAAAATTTTTCCTCAGTTCTTGTGGCAAAGCATGTAGAACACGTCTACACATTTGGGCTTCATTGTTAAGGAGGGTTTCAAAATAATTTACAGACATTCTAACTATAGATGATTGATGCCAAGCAAAGGCATGAGCGTTCTTCTTTGCTTTTTCCATTGCCTCTGAAAAATCACCTATTGCATAGCCTCCAATTCTATCTGCAACCGATAAAAACCAACCCAATTCTTCATAGTGTGCTTGTTTTTCAGGATTATTTCTTGTGATTTCTGAACGTTCGAAACATTCTTTCATTCGTTTTTCAGGTTGTATTTTAAATTCTCCAGTCCAAGGATACGATGTTCTTAGAATCAATGCCATTATGATTTCGATGTCAAGTTCTGCCTCATCAATTAATTTTTTTAATTCTCTGTCAAGTGAAATGAATCGTACAACGCTTTCTTCATGTGGCCTGTCAACAGATTTTTGTGGATCAAAGTCATGAAATAATGCTGCGGTAAAGAGATATTCAGTGTCACTTTTACCTAATTTTTGAATTTTTCTCTCCCATGTTCCTGCAAGTAATGCAATGTATGTGACCTCTAATTCATGGTCTATGTTGTGGTAACCATAATAGTCACTTCCAAGTCCCTGGGTTTCAAATATCTCTATAGTGTAATCCAGCATTTTATTATAGACTGCAATTTTTTCAATTTCAAGTGTATCAAGTAATTTCTGAATCTTATTTTTGAGAAGGTGATCCTTTATCTCTTTCATGCTATTTTGTTGTAGCTTTTTTTAATTAAGTATACTGATTTTCAGATGTGATTTTTGTAATTGCCTTTCAAATACGTTACGCCTACATCAAAATCGTTAATCTTGGTAGGAGTCGATTCAATCATTTCCACGCATCCGCTTAGTGATCTTTTAGTAAATTCACTCACTTCAACTCCTTGTGTGAATGTTAGAAAAAATGCCAAAGTAAAAGTGGTAACTGGAATGCTTGTTCAATATCTAGAAACTTTTACAGATTCGGTGGTTGTTCGTGATGACACCAAACCCATAGGAGTAATTGGTGGGAGGGAGATAATTCAAGGAGTATACAAGAATCCTTCTTCTAATTTTTTTGAGATGAATATGGTGGAAAACATTACTGATCGCCGTCTAAATGTGGTAAATTCTAATACAAGCCTCAAAGAACTAGTCTCTCTTTGGAAGGCAGTGGGAAGAGCATTCGCGATAATTAATGTTGGAAACGATGACTATTCTGTTGTGTCTGCAAGAAAATTATTAGAGATAGGGATTAACAGTAATTCTGATTTTCATATATCTGAAATACCTAAAAAGAAAATTGTAAAATTTGACAAAGATGCAACTTTTGGGGATGTAATGAAATTGATGCTGGAAAATAAAACTCGAAAGATAATGGCTGAAGGAACAAACCAATTCATAAATGATCGTATTATTATCGAAATGATTGAGAATTTTGATTTCCTTCTTGGTAAAAATAACTTTTTAGAAATTCCAGTAGATATTGTAACTCTTGAAGAAGCCAAAATAATCTCCGATGATTTAAGCCTCTCTGAAATTTCCAAAATAATGTATGACATGTCTCAGCCATTACTAGTTTATGATGAACGAGTGATTAGCCCTTGGGATATTTGCATGATTCTAGAAAAGAACTGAACTAAAAAAATGTATTTAGTAGAATTTCTACTTGATACTTAAATATTAAAAATTAAGGAAAAATTTATGCTGAGAGCAAACGAATCAAGAATT
>Ga0315278_10003501_pt1 | contig 14047 bp, 12 predicted proteins | sample YL17G06_0_MG_FD_203880 | JGI IMG/M metagenome (GOLD analysis project Ga0315278, IMG submission 203880) | Sediment microbial communities from Yellowstone Lake, YNP, Wyoming, USA - YL17G06_0 | ecosystem: Environmental > Aquatic > Freshwater > Lake > Sediment | place: USA: Wyoming | collected...
GCGCAACCGCAGCCGCTCCGTTTCCAAAACTGGGAACCTGTGCCCCACGCTGTTCTCCTCTTGCCCTACGAGCCGCCTTTCGAAGTGCAGTCCTCTTCTATGATTATCGCCCTGCAGCACCAGCGAACGCAAGGACCGCCTCACGGCCCGGGACGCTCTCCGCGGAGTTTCAGCGCCGTCACGCCTACCTCCGCAAGACGGTGCCGGGTCTCGAGAATGCCTTCCTCGCCAGCATGTGGACCAACCCACCCGGCGGCGTGCCGGGAGCCGCCATCGCAGGTCGAGAGGTCGTCCAGCTCCTCTGCCAACGAGACATGAAGCAGTTCAGAACCGATCGGCCGACCGCGACGAGCTGATGCGCCTTCCGCAGCACGTCGAGCGGACCTCGCCAGGGCACGGGGTGTTTTGACCCACAGCTCCGCCTATGATCTACTGTCGGAGGAGGTTCGATGGGACGCATCGTCGTTGCCCTTGCGCTTGGAGTCCTGCTCGCCGCGCTTGTCGGATGCACCGAGCCGGTCGAGCTTCACGCGTTTGTCGATCCGCCGCGCGGGAACGTCCCGTACGCGGCGCACATCGTGTGTACGTCGCTGCCCGGGACGTATACGTACGAGCTGCCCGACGGGACTGCGATCACGTCGAAGGAATCCCAACTCGACGTCACCATCGATCAGCTCGCGTGGACGGCGCGGGTGACATGGACGGACGGCCACCAGGTGCGCGTTGAGGACGTCGCGGCGCAAGGGACGAACGCGCCTCCGCTCATCCTCGCACCGCGCCTCAACGGGGACGCATATCAAGGGGTGATGCGGCCGCGCGAGGCAACGCTCATCGACTTCACCCACCACCCAGGAGGCTTGTCCGGCCCCGAGTCTGGCGTCGTCTACGACGGCGCCTGGCGCGTCACTTCCATTCACGTCGAGGCGGAAGGCAAGGTCCTCTGCGGCGCAATCATGGAAGACTGCGTCTACACGCCGCCTTGGGAAGCGGGGGCTTACCACGCCCTCTATCGTGGGCAGGTATGGGAGAACGCCTGCCTCGTCTACCCGCTTTACACGACCGAACTCGCGTCGAACGGCCGCCCCTACGCGCCGGAGGCTCTGCCGGGATACATCTACGATGGAGCGCGGAACCGCAACGTGCTCCTCGGCGTGGAATTCCCCGAGCAGACGGCCGCCATCATCGTCGTGGTCGAGGATGATTGGGGACGACAGACGAGCGCTTCGTTCCCATTCAAGGTCGCAGCGACCCTTTTCTGGGACTGGGGAGGGTCCGACCCGGACGACCCCCACGACAAGCCGACGCTGTTCAAGAACGCCGCCTTCTTTGTCTCGAGCCAGGCAGACTCCTTCTACTACCGGCGCAACTGCCCCGAGGTGTGCGGCATCCCGGGGCCGGATCGGATCTACTTCCTGAGCGAGGAGAACGCCGAAGCCGCGGGCAAGCGCCGCTCGCCGAGCTGCTCCGCTTACTAGCCCCGCGCGGTACACTTCGCCCGCGATCACCCGGAAGGAGCCTCCATGGAAGAACGAACCGTAGGACCGGACGCCGTCATCACGTTGCGCGAGGTGACGGCCGAGACCGTCGGCCAGGTCTGCAGACTGAGCGACACGTTGTCCGACTCCCAGAAGAAGATGGTGGCCCCCAACGCCTACTCGATCGCCCAGGCGTACTTCGAGAAACACGCATGGTTCCGCGCGGTGTACGCCGACGACGTGCCGGTCGGCTTTGTCATGCTCTACGACGATGCAGAGAAGGACCACGTCTACCTCTGGCGCTTCATGATTGCCGCGGAACACCAGGGTAGGGGCTACGGCCGCCGCGCGCTCGAACTCGTGTTGGAACATGCTCGGACACGCCCGAACACTCGCGAGATCACCGCGAGCTACGTGCCGATTGAGGGCGGCGCGGGTCCGTTCTACCGCAAACTGGGCTTCGAGCCAACGGGCGAGATGGAGGGGGAGGAAGTCGTCATCCGTCGCCCGCTGCGGTAGACGCGCCCGTTTCCTCCGACCCTTGAGCGTCCGAGCAGACGCCGATTCTGCCCACGACAACGGAACCGCAGAGAGATCAGCTAGGCGAAGGCCTCGAATCGGTCGCTCGTCGCCTTGCAGATCGGGCAGACGGCCGGCGGACGTTGGCGCGCGCAAAGGTAGCCGCAGACGCGGCAGCGCCACACGGGCAGGCTCAGCGCCCGGCCGAGGCGCGGGGCATCAGGAGCCATCGCTCGTTCGGCCGCCGGGGGGCGCCGCTCGGGAACGCTGGCCAGGCTCGTCTTCCCTTCGCGAACCTCCGCGGACACGTAGAGCCCGCAGAAGCAGCCTCCCCAGTCGAGAAGGTCGGCGTCACGATAGTCGCACGGACAGACAATGTCCCGGTCACGCGCCGCTTCGCCGCTCGCCAGGCGGCACGGGCAGGCGCGGTAGCCGTATCGGCCCTCGTTGACGAGGAGGCCGTGGGTGAGGCTGCGCGTGAACTCGAGATCGGGATTCAGGTGGTAGCCGGCGCTCTCGGCCTCCAGTTCGAGGCGCGTCCGCAACGCCTCCCCGTCTGCGGCAGATGCAAGCCCTGCCTTCATGACCCGAGCGCCCGCCGGATCTCGTCCGGCTTGAATCCGACGATACAGTCCGAGCCATCGATCACCAGCGTGGGGAACGTCTCCCCGCGCCCCAAGCGCGTGAGCTCCGCGAGGACGGCTTCGCGGTCCTTGCCCTCCACGAGGTCGACGTAGACATAGTCGAACTCAGCTCCCAACTCCTCAAGAAGCTGGCGCGCCTTCCTACACCAAACGCACGTCGACAACCCGTAGAACTTCATGCGATGGGACCCGACCACCCTCCCGGGAACTCTCCCGATGGCCTCCACGCTTCTCCTCCTTCAGCCGCCTACCTCCCAGGCGGCCGCGTTCACCAATGAGCCCTCTTGCAGCCAGTGTAGCCACCTCGTCGAACTACTGGAATCCCTGGCTGGCGTCCGCTCCCGCTCGACGGGCCAGAAAGGACAGAGGGTCCAGGGCTCTGCGTGGGCTCTGGACCCTCTGCGTAAGGAGGTACTCCGCTTGCTCTCGTATGCAGAAGAGGATGCCTCGCCCCTGTGAAGCGATTGTGACCAAGAAGCGACGAGGATGTGGACCCGAGCCGACGCTGGCCGTCAGAACCCCAACTAGATGTAGCCGAGCTGCACCCCGATGATCATGCCCACACCGAGAGCCACCATGACGACGCCCGTGATGAAGTGGAACGTGCCCATCTTCGCCGTTCGCCAGCGCTCGGCGCGCGCCGTGGTCGTGATGCCGAAGTGCACCGTCAGTGCAATGCCGATCATCGGAAGGATGAAGATCAGGTTGTAGAGAAGGAGAAGCAGCACTCCCTGGATTCGGGTCGTCGTCGTCGACAGAAGGGACAGAATGGCAAGGTACGGCCCCGACGTGCACGGCGCGAGGAACAGGGCGTCCACCATGCCCGCGATGAACACCCCTGGCAGCGAGACCACGGAGTTCGTCACGCGCTTCAGCGCCGGCTTCCAGCTCTCCGGCACCTCGATCGAGAACCACTTCCCGTACCACAGGAGGTCCTTCATCTGCCACAGCCCCATCAGGATGGCAATCGACGACACCGCGAGGATGTACGGAACCCGCAGGCTGCGCGTCCCGACGGTGACGCCAAGGAGCGTGTAGAACACGTACCCCATCAGGAAGTAGACGATGTAGACGCCCGCCGACCACACGAGGCCGGCCCAGATGACCTTCTGGCGCTTGCCGATGACGAGCAGCCGGCCCAATAGCAGGAGCATCACGGCGAAATCGCAGGGGTTGATCGAGTCCAACAACGCCGAACCGATGACGGCCCACAGCGTGGCCTTCTCGCGCACGCGCAGCTTCTCAATCGGCGGCATCGCCTTCTGCTCGATGGCTCGTTCGACGCGCGCCGTCAACAGCGCCTTGTCCTCGTCCGAGAACGCAAAGGGCCTCGACTTGTCGCGCCCCGGGTACATCATCCCGCCCACAACGGCCGTGTCGCCGACGAAGAGCGCCGGGGTGGAGCCGCGCACCCGGTAGAACTTGGCCAGGCGATCGAGCAGCTTCTGCCCCTCCTCCTCGTCCGCCGACACGCGCCGCACGGCCAACTCCGGGTGCAGCTCCTGAAGGCCGGTCACGAACTGGTCCAGCCGCTCGCAGTCCGGGCAGTCGCTGGTCAGCACAAGCACGGCTTCGGTGGCCGCAGCCGGCAGCCGGTCAAGCGGCGAGGCAGCATCCTCGGCGATCGCCTTCTCCACGATGCGCTTGAGCTCAAGGTCCGCCGCCCGTCCGGACAGGGAGACGGGAGCGGCATCGAGGCTGTAGAAGGTGTCCCGTACGACGGCCACGTTGGCCACGAAGAGGAGCGGCACGGGCCCCATCTCGGCTCCGTAGGCAGAGAGGAGGCGCGGAAGGAGGTCGCGAGCCTCCCAGCTCGACACGGCGTACTGCCTGACCGTCAGCGCGCCGCCCGCATCCTCGATCTCCTGAAGCAGCGCCTCCACGTGCGCGCAATGCGGGCATCCGTCCTCGTAGAAGAGAACCACTTCCGTCGCCCCAGCGCAGGCCAACGCAAGCAACAGCACTGTCGCCGTCGCAAGAAGAAGGACTCGTTTCATCGTCAGGCTCTCCTCTCTCGGAAGTCCATGAGCGCGCACGCCGCCACACCATCTGCCTGGGATCCAACGGACTCGCTGAGATCTGCCAGCGCGGGAAGCGTTAGCTCTTCTAGCATCGACGCACTCCCTTTCCCGGACCGTGCGCCGACTCTACCAGCTGCGAGCAGATCCCGCAAGCCAATGGCAGGGCTCTCCCGCGCGGCTCCAGCCGAAGGAGCGCGCGGACGGCTGAAGCGCCTCCTCCTCGGTGCCGTAGGGATCAGCACTACGCCACTGAGCCTCGAGATACGACTTCGCGGAGAGCCGCTCATCGGGTCCGCGGGACACCTCGGAGTAGATCACATCCGACGGCCGCCAAGGACTTGGACACTCCGTGCGCCGGCGCGCGAAGTGCGTTCCGTCGACACTCAAAGACACGAACGATCCTTACCGGCAGTCCGATGTGTGCGCTACGCTCTCGACAAGGAGGTCACTGTGACGAAAGAGGAAGTCCTGGTTCTACTTGACAAGACGCTACCCAAGGGATCTGGGGGAGCCGTAGTGCTTGCGACGTGTGACGGCCACCGTCCCCACGCGCGAGCGATGGGACTTGTGCGAGACGGGTTCCACTTCTACTTCGGGACCGCCCGCTGCACAGGCAAAGGGCGCGACATCGCCGCGTGCCCCGAGGTGGAAATCGTGGCGCTCCTGCCCCTCGACAAGAGCATCGGGCAGCTGCGCGTCGCCGGCCGCGCGGTCGAAGTGAAGGGGAAGCCGCTCCACGAGGCCTGGGCGCGCGCCGGAGGCTACGACGTCACCTTCTACATGAAGGGCGGCCTCGACGACCCCGAGTTCGCGGCGTTCCGCATCGATGTCGAGAAAGCCCTCCTGATGCCGCCTGGCACCATGAACGAGGAAGAGTTGCCACTCGCCTGGTTCAAGTAGACGACACGCTTTGCTAGCTGTACCTGGTACGCCCTGGTGGACTGCTTTCGAACCGGGGGCTGCGTTCGAGAGTAGTCTCGTCTGGTACACATGGCGTCACCGTACAGAGAACCTTCGTGCGTCAGTTCTCGATACAGATCTAGCTGGCACGTCCCTCAAGCGAACGCCACGCCGTCGAACGCTCGGTAGGTGAACCGATTCGTCCCGCTGACAACTACAAAGAAGAGGGGGCTCCTTCCCACAATACATCCGTCGCGGAGTTCCACTGGATGGCCGGCAGCCTCGCCCGAGAAGTAGCAGTCATCGGCACTGGTTATCTGGAGAGGCTTCTTGTACGACGCTGCGGCCACGTCGAGTTCATGGTATGCGTATCCGTCGGTACCTTCGTCCATGAGGGTAAGGGTGCCCGTCACATCCGCGAGCTTCTTGCCGGACACAAGCAGAAGCCTACCTCGGAACGGTGCGCCTGTGTTCGGCAACAGTCGGGAGTTGCTGAGTCTGCGGGCCCGCGCTGCTACCCGTTCTGCCTCGATGTGGGCGATCAGCTGCACCAGGCTGCTGCAGCCAGTCTTGATCCCATCTACCGCGGAGAAGAGACAAAGAAGAGTGTTGTACTCGAGATCGCGCGAATCCTGTAGGAGAGATCGGCTGCGGTGCAGGCCTGCGTGAACCAGGAGGTTGCGCGACTTGTACAGCCGGCGGATCAGCGTCTTGTACTCCTCACGTCCTGACTTCAGAATGCGGCAAAGCTTGGTTGCCCTGTCCGCAACCACGCGGCTCTTCTCCCTCTCGGCCAGGCTACCAGACAGCAGCACCTCAAGAGCAATAGCGTGGTCGACGTACCGCTCCTCAGGTGTCCGGCTCGTGACCCCGAGCATGTACCAGTGCATTGAGGTAACGACTCTCTCCTGCAATTCAGCTCTCGAAGAAGCCGATGAGTCAGCACCGACCGCTTCTAGGAGGCTGGCCAGTTCGTCTTCCCTAGAAGAATGGAGAACCAACTGCCCATCACGCATGGCGGCGCCGATACCGGCAGCCCTGGCGAGGTGGTCTCCCTCATAGACGAGGCTTGGAGCCTCTTGGGCGACTTCGCGGCTTCCTCTGCCGAGGTTGAGATATGCACCAAGGCTAGCCGCGGCATCCAAGCGAATTCGTGCCCGCGCTACTGCCTCAGCCGGATTGCTGGCAGTGACAATTGACTCCGCCACAACTGAGTCATGCGCGAGCGCCCCGAAAACCTGTAGCATCTGCCTCTGCAGGGGCGTGCCGACCTCGCGCGTGCCAAGTAGGGGTTGGGGCCCTTGAACCAGTTGCAGATCGGGGACTGAGATCCTCGCCGAATCCAGAGTGACCCCGGGAACTGTCGTGTAGACGACGTATTCCCGCTCATGGACTAGAGAGCCCACGAAGCGCTCCAACTGACGGTGACGGGATCCCGTTCCGAAATGTGAGACTAGCTCATTAATCTCGGACTTCTGCATCTGCCGGAAACGGAGTTCGGCAACCACATCCCGGACAGCCTCCGGCATCTTGGTCCGGTGCGTACCAGTCTCCATGTACTGCTTCAGGAGGGCGGCCTTCTTCATAAGGTAGCGTTGCCGAACCTGCTGTGCGCGCGCCACGAGCTTCCGCAACATCGCGGTAGCGGTCTCACAACTCCTACCCGTGGCAACCTCGCGCGAGGCAAGAGCGTGCGCAACACCGCTCAGCCTCTGTCGTATCTCGGCCGCGGGAACGGTGTAGGACCTGCCGAACACGCGGCACGCGAGCCCCCCCGTCGGCATGCGGCGAAGGACCTCTGCGCGCAGCGCTCTGGCCTGTGAGTCGAGAGTGCTCAGAACGGAAACGCATCTGAGGAGCCTGTCTAGATTTCTGCTATCCAGAACCGGGAATGTCTCAGTCCGAACCACTCTCAGCGCTTTCTCTGCGCGATCGTGCGCATCGCGGAAGGAGGGCGGCCTGTCCTGCAATGAGATCAAAGCGAAGTCCAAGGCAGTTTCGAACTCCTGAAGTGAGCTTGTCGGCTCGTCGAGTGAGGAGCAGACTGCATGCCACTCCTCCCGCAGCAACTCGACACGCCTCTCAAAGCCATGCATCGTTCTGACCTGAATCACCCCCAGGCCAGGCGAGTGTATGGATGTCCCGTGAAGAGGGCAATTGGGGGCAGGTCTTCATGCCAGGCGCGCGGTTCACTGCAGCCATGGCTTGGGACACCGGGACCACCTCTCGCAACACAAGCCTTCGTTTGATGCGAGAGCGACTGTCGTGTCAGGTCCCGCATGCTCCCATAGACTCTTGTCGGGGCAGGGCGCAGAGTTGCCGCCAGCATGGCTGCGGACGAGCTCCGCCGGTAGGGCACCCTCTACGGGACTACTCTTGAACTCCAGCCGGGACGGTCGGTCTTGGACAACCAGAACAAGAAGGCGGAACGTACCGCGCTTTGCCGTCCTGAGCGCAGCCAAAGTCGCACCGGGTCCTACTCGTCGAAGGCGAACGCTCTCTCCTCAAACAGCGCGACACATGCGTTGACGACGACGGGGTCGTAGAGATCTCCCTTGTGGTCCCTGATCTCACCTAGCGCTGCATCGATTCCGAGAGCGGGGCGGTACGGTCGGTGGGAGGCCATCGCCTCGACAACGTCGGCAACAGCGAGAATCCGAGCCGCGCGTGTGACCGCCTCGCCCTTGAGTCTGTGTGGGTATCCGGAGCCGTCCAAGCGTTCGTGATGCTGCACGATGATCGTCGCCACGGGTTCAATGAATTCAACAGCGGTCAGCATCTCGTAGGCAATCCGAGGGTGCTCCTTGATCAGGCTGAACTCGACGTCCGTGAGCCGGCTTGGCTTGCTCAGGATCTCTGCTGGCACCGCCATCTTGCCGATGTCGTGGATCAGCGACGCAACGCGAACATCCTCGACATCCTTCTCCAAGAGCCCCATTCTGCGGGCGATGGCAGAGGCGAGTTCCGCGACACGGAGCTGGTGGCCAGACGTGTACGAGTCTTTCATCTCTGCTACGAGCCCGACTGCCCGAACCGTCCCATCAAGCGCTTTCTTCAGCCTCTCTCTTGCCAGTATGCGCGCATGCCACATGGCGAGATCTGCAGCAGCCGTGTTGACAAGGTCCTGCTCTTCGGGCAGGAAGAGCTGGCCGTCCGTGTAGCGCACGGACAGTTGCCCCACGACGGATTCTGCCGTGCGGATGTCGGCATCGATTCCTAGAGGAAGATCCTCCGCGTACCCCTCGCTCTTGTAGCGCTCAGCGGCCAGCTCGACGCGGACCCGCGCCTTGTCCGGAAACTGCATTCCGGCAGCCAGCAACTCAGCCACGCGGCGAGCCATATCGACCACAGAGTGCTCCTTCTGGAGTTCGCGGTTCACGTGGAAGAGACAAGTCAGCTCCTTCACGCGCTCACGCAACGCTGTCTGGGCCTCGCGCAACTGCGTCACATCGACTGCCGTCCCCTGCAACGTTGCGTCACTTCCTGTGCCAATCAGCGCAGCGTTTTCGATCACCCAGACCGGCCGACCGTCCTTGCGTCGAAGACACGACTCCCTTCCCTTGACCTCGCCAGCCGCACTAAGCTCGCTGACGAATGCCGTACGATCTTGGTCGTCGAAGTAGAGAGAAGACGCTCCAGCCGCCATCACGTCGTCCGGGGAGTCGTACCCCAAGAGGTCGGCGAACGCCTGGTTGCATGCAGCGATGCGTCCATCCAGCGTAGAGCTGTACACGCCAGCCATGTTCCGCTCGAACAGCCGCCGGTACTCTGCCTCCGAGGCCTGGAGAGCCTCGTCCCCTCGCTTCCGCGCGGTCACGTCAACATGGCTGCCAAGCACCCTGGTTACTCTCCCGTCCGCCCGCTCCACCGCGCGTCCGTGGGACTGAATCCAGCGGTACGAGCCGTCCTTCTGTCGCAGACGGAACTCAGCGAAATACTCTCCGTCGCCGCCGCGAGCGATGTAGTCAGCGAGCCGCTTCATCGCTCCCGCCGCATCATCAGGATGGAGCCGGGACGACCACTCCACATACTCGTCAGGCAGTTCCTCGGGTTCGTAGCCAAGCTGCTGCTTCCATTCATCGGACAGGCGGACCCGGTTCTGCTGAGGGTAGTAGTCCCAGAGGCCGAGGATGCTCGCCTCGAGTGCGGCCTGTTCCCGCAATACCGCCTCGCGGAGTGCCCCCTCTGCCTTCTCGCGCTCCTCTTCGGCGCGCTTCCACTCCGTGAGATCCTGCGCGGTCCCGACAGCACCCAGGACCTTTCCATCCGCATCGACGACCGCCTCACCTCGGCCGCGGATTTGGCGAACGGTCTTGTCAGGCCGAACAACGCGGAAGTCCAACTCCCCCGGCTTCTCGCCGGCCAGCGTTGCCTCGATCCACTTCGCCATGGCGGTTCGATCGTCCGGATGGATCAGACCGAGGAAGCCTTCCGTCGTATGCGCGAACGCCTCCGGCTGGATCCCGAAGATGCGATACATCTGATCCGAGTACCGAAGCCTGTCCGCGGCCACGTCGGCCTCCCACGTGCCGAGATTGGCGATCCGTTGCGACTCGGCCAGCAGGCGGTCCTTCTCTCGCAGTGCATCTTCCGCCTGCTTGCGCTCTGTGATGTCACGGATGAAGACCAGATCCGCCGGCCGGCCGCCGAATACTACGGCCGCTGCATTCACCTCTGCATGTACCCGGGCTCCGTCCTTCCGAATTAGGACGGTCTCGTAGGTTTGCGGGACCGACTCCCCCGCCGTGCGTCGGCGGTAGCGGTCGAGGACGTCGGCCTGTCTGTCAGGGTGCACATAGTTGACGAACGGCGTTCCCACAACCTCCTCAACCCGCCCTCCCCAGAGCTCTGCCAGGCGCGGGTTGGCGAAGCGAACTATCCCATCCTGGATGAGGACAATCCCATCGCTCGCGCGGCGAATGAAGTGCCGGAATTGCGCCTCCAATTCCCGCAACGCCCCTGCGTCACGCGCGGTCCCGGCGCGGGCACGAAGAGGCGCAATCTCGGCAGGGCCTGACTCCATGACGCGAGGGACGAGATCATCGGCATCACGACCCCTCGCCTTGTCTTCGTACATACGACGGTCCGCCTCGCTGAGGACAAGCTCAATGGGGCGCAAATCACTTGGCTGCCAGTGGTCAGCACCTACAGCAAGGGTGACGGGAAACTCCACGAGCGGGCTCTCTGCATTCCGCCGGGCAAGCGCCGTTCGAATGCGTTCAATTGCTCCGTCGACCCGCTCATCGGTCTGTGGCAGGATTACCAGGAATTCGTCGCCGCCGAAACGGACGACAGTGTCACACTCTCGGACACTCCGAAGCAGAACATCTGCCACTGTTTGTAGAACGCGATCACCCGCCTGATGTCCGAACCGGTCGTTGATCTCCTTGAACCGATTAACGTCCACCATCAAGAAGGCGATCGGGTGGCCGTACCTCTTGGAGCGGGCTAGCTCTTGCTTGATGACCTCTTCGGAGTGGCGACGATTGTAGGCCGCGGTGAGGGGGTCGCGGATTGCCTGTTCCCTGAGTTGCTGCTGCAACCGAATCCGCTTGATGGCTTCCCTTGTGTGCGTGAGTAGAAGCTCCAACGAGCGCGCGTCCTCCTCGGTGAACGCATTGGGGCGCGTCGAGACGACCTGGAACACCCCCATGCCGCCTATTGGGGTGCTTATCCCTGAACGGAAGTCTTCCCGAGTCGGCAGAGCTTCGGGGACCTCGTCAAGGCTCCCGAATACGTAGGTCTTGCCTGTTCGATGTGTCTTGCCAGCAAGACCTTCATCGAGGGAGCTTTCGGCGCTCTCCGTAGGGGGCACCTGAGTTGATGTGGCCTTGACAACCAGCCTGTCTCCCTCAACCATGTCGAGGGTGCAGAGAGTGAACTCCAGGATTTCCTCGGCCGCCTGGACCGTGATCCGGTAGACATCCTCTTCCGTCATGCACCCAGCCAGCTGCCCTGAAGCCGCGTAGAGCCCGCGCAAGCGTTGGTTGGCGATCTGCAGTTGCAGTGACTCTCGGGGCTTCTTTCGTTGCTGCGCACTCATGGGGCCTCCCGCCACAGAGTGTACACCCTAGCGCAGTTCCCGAGACCCGGGCCATGTGGTGTGTCGATGTGTAGTTGCCGAAAGCCGCAAGAGAATGAGGAATCCACTTCCGCTTTGGAGCCTGCATGACTGTAAGCAGAACTTTCGTTCTGACTACAGAGTGGTAGGTGCGGAAACGGTCAGGCCGCCGGCATCATGCGGGTGGCGGGGGCGGTGTCGGTTGAACGTATCCGCTGCTGGGATCCGACAGGTCGCCGCACCCTGCACTGTTGCAGCCGCGGATTCTGTACCAGTACACGATGCCCTCTGCGACAGCGGCCGGCGTCTTGATACCGGAGCCGATAGGGATCGTGTCCGTGGAAGGCGGGGCACTGCTCGTCATGGAGGCCTTGGCAGCGATCGAGCGCGGACCCCGCGAGTGGGGGGAGATCGGAGCGACCCTCGCTCGCATCCATCGGGTGAAAGGCGTCGCGTGCGGCTTCGATGCGAGCGGCTTCTTCGGTCTGCTGACTCAGGACAACACGTCCGCGCGAACCTGGGCGGACTTCTTTGCACAGCGGAGGATACTGCCAATGCTGAAGATGGCCGTCGACTCTGGCCATCTCCCTCTTGCCGTGACGTTGGACGTGGAGCGACTGATCCCGCGACTGCCCGATCTGTGCGGCCCCGAGACGACCCCGGCGTTGCTGCACGGGGACGCGCAGCAGAACAACTTCATCAGCACGGGCCGGGGCACGTTCGTGATTGATCCGGCGGTGTACTACGGCAACCCCGAGATCGACCTCGCCCTCCTGGACGCCTTCCAGCCGGTGCCCGAAACTGTCTTCGAGGGCTACCGCGACGAAAGGCCGATCGATCCGGGGTTCTACGAACGGCGGGATCTGTGGCGTGTGCCGCTCCACCTCGCCGTGGTGGCCCTCGAGGGCCCCGGGCACCTGAACAGGCTGACGAACGCGCTCAAGAAGTACGTGTGATGACGCTGAAGCCGAAGCGTCCGTGGCAGACCCATGCTTGCGGCTCACCGGACATCCGATAGGACCCTACGGGATTCGAGTCTAGCGACTTGCCCCACGGCGAGAGCGACCGCGCAACCATGCACCCTCTACGGGACTCCTCTTGCACCCCACCTTGTCGACAATCACACAGAACCCCGCAACCCGGGAGGCCGATGCAAGTCTGGATCATCCTGGCAGCCACGCCAAGCCGTAGTTCGAGTCCCGTAGCTTGGAGCGGGACTGAATGTAGAACGCGTTCGTGCGTTGTCCGGCGGTGAGTGATATCCCGCTCCGCAGTGGCCGCGAGGATACAAAGGCTATTCTGAACGGAGATTTCGCGTTCAGAGTACACCCCGCAGCCGTGGCATTCCGTCTTGGCAGAACTCGGGGTGACGGCCACTAGGCCCGCGAGGTCTTGCAGACTGCAATGATGTGGCTGCCCATGTTGCACGCGCCCGCAGAGCGAGAGGCTTCCGCCTCCATCTCCATCAGTAAGTCCCACTGTGGGCTGCATTCGTCTACTTCCCCGAGGAAGTCTGCGTGGTGGGTCGATAGGCTGTTCGAGGCAGAGATCACAAGGACCTCCAGTCCGTGGACTTCTAGGAAGTGCCGCAGCTCCTCTGCTCGGAACATGTGGCAGTAGTGATGCCCGGAACCGACTACGTCTGGAGCCAGATCACCCGTGGCGATGACTTCCCGATTGGCCTCAAGGGAGGTCTGGAGCACACCATCTAGATACTGATGAACTCCTCCCCAGAGGGACATCACGCTGAGAAGCAGCTTCCCGCCGGGCCGTGTCACACGGATCAGTTGCTCAAGCGCAGCGTCGCGCCGATCGAACACGTAGCTAAGTGGACCGCCATAACAGACAGTGGCATCGAACGCGTGCTCCGGCAACACTTCTTCGAGAGCGCACATGTCGCATTCCACCCACTCCTCAATCTCGCTGGCATACCCCAACCTCCGCGCGTTCGATCGATTCAACTCCAACTGACCTGGCGAGATGTCAGAGACAACGATCGGTGAAGTGATCCTGGCAAGCTCCTGAGTGAACCGTCCGGCGCCGGCACCGACTTCAAGCACGCGATCGCCTGGCACTACATGCTCGCGCAGATAGTGCAGGTGTAGGAACCACTTGACCCGCTCAACGGGCGATGCGTCCCAGCGGCCCCACTCCTTCATGCCGTACTCATCGAAGTACCTCCGGATCCAGTTCGGGTCGTAGTCGCGCATCTAGCTCCTCCCGGAGCACATCCCAGATGCCCGTCTGCAGCGATTCAGGCTGCTTTGCGGTGGGGGGCTCTCGGACACGTAGAATAGCAGACGCGCGCGATCCCGGCGAGGTTGATCAGCCAACCACAGCCCGAATAACGCATTGGAGCCTAGAGGACTCGAACCTCCAGCCACGGGATCTGCAGGGCCAGTTTCGCTCCGGATGCGGGGAGGCCTA
>Ga0315278_10003502_pt1 | contig 14036 bp, 12 predicted proteins | sample YL17G06_0_MG_FD_203880 | JGI IMG/M metagenome (GOLD analysis project Ga0315278, IMG submission 203880) | Sediment microbial communities from Yellowstone Lake, YNP, Wyoming, USA - YL17G06_0 | ecosystem: Environmental > Aquatic > Freshwater > Lake > Sediment | place: USA: Wyoming | collected...
CGCTCGAGGGCACGGTCTGCAAGCGCCCGCACGTGTTGCAGGTGGGCAGGAAACAACTGGTCGATGGCGTCCGTCATGGTTTGGGCCCCAGAGGTCAGGAACCCATGATCATAGGAGAACCGGGGCCCGACGGGCGGTCTGTTGAGCGCTCCGAGCCTGCGGCTGTCGCCAGATAGAGACAGTTTAGCGGCTTACGTTTGGAAAGCGGGGTCCTAGAATCGCATCCGCGCATCAAGCAGGCCCGCCGCAGGGTGGGTCGGCCGAAGGTGCAAGGTGTTCGATATCAACAGACTGCAAATTTTTGGGGTATTTATCAATGAACGCGAAGATCGCCCTCGCCGCCGCCCTCGCCGCCCTGGCCCTCGCCGGCTGCGCCAAGAAGGAAGAAGCCGTCGAAGCCACGCAGGAAGCCGCTGCTGACGCCGCCACTGCCGCCGGCCAGGCTGCTGACGCCGCCACGGACGCCGCTGCTGCTGCGACGGACGCCGCCGCCGCCGCTGGCGACGCCGCCGTTGACGCCACTGCCACCGCCGCTGGCGACGCCGCCGCTGCCGCTGGCGACGCCGCCGCTGCTGCTGGCGACGCTGCCGCTGCTGCCGGCGCTGCCGCGCAGGACGCTGGCGCTGCCGTCAAGGAAGCGACCAAGTAATTGGCGCTGACTGTTCGTCGGCCCGTTGCGGGCTGACGAAAAGATGGAGCGGATCCCGGCTGGGATCCGCTCCATTCTCGCTGCAGGAGACCAGCCCCGGCGCCCCCGTGGCCCGGTGATCGAGATACCCGCTGGAGGCGGGACGAGCAGTGCCTGTAACGGTACGTGACGCTCGCAGCTCAACGCAGGACCGCGAATGGATTCGCACGGTCTACCGTGACTATCTGTCGGAACTATCGGCCTCCAAAACCGGGCTCTTCCCGGCGCTTGGCGAATGGGATGCACGCGAAAGCGAGTTCCTGGCCGGTTGGTTCGCCGATTCCGGTGCCAACCCTTTCGTGATTCTCGACGAGGGCCAGCGGGCCGGCTTCGCCCTCGTGGCGCGTCCCCCTGCGTTTCCGCGCACGTCGGTCAACTACCGGATGGCCGAATTCTTCATCGTGCGCACTTCACGTCGCCGCGGCGTGGGTGCGTTTGCCGCCTCGCTGCTGTTCAACCGCTTTGCCGGCGACTGGGAAGTGATAGAGGACGAGCAAAACCGCGCGGCGCTGCAGTTCTGGCGCCGCGTGATCGCGCGCCAGACGTTGGGTCGTTTTTCGGAGACGCGCGGCGGCGGGGAAGTGCGCCATCGCTTCCGCACGGAAGCACACCCTTCGGTTCGCGGCGCGAGCTGATCCGCGTCACCGCTTCCGCGTGCGGGAGAGGTCTGCCAACGGCCGGGTGCCGGTAGCGCTAAAGGCCCGCTGGACGGGATCCGGTCATCCTCGGCGCTCCGGGGTCTCACGCGCATCGTGAATCGCGCGGAAGAACCGCACGATTCACGGCGACCCTTGCTCGAACGGGTACGAGGCGATGGTGCCATCGAAGCAACAGAACCCGCAGTGCCGCCTCGCACCTGCGTTCGAGCAGCGGCGTTCGACACGGAGCGCCGAGAAGGACCGGATCCCGTCCAGCGGGCTCACGCAGGCCTCCCGCATTCGCACTTTGCCTGACCCGCCAAGCGGGAGAGGTGACGCGATTCAGCGCAGGACGCGAGCGAGATATTGGCCGGTGTGTGACTCCGGCGTGGCCGCCACCAGTTCGGGCGTGCCTTCGACGACGAGCGCACCGCCGCCGTCGCCGCCCTCCGGTCCCATGTCGACGATCCAGTCCGCCGTCTTGATCACGTCGAGGTTGTGCTCGATGACGACGATCGTGTTGCCGTCGTCGCGCAGCCGGTGCAGCACGCCGAGCAGCTGTTCGATGTCGTGGAAGTGCAGGCCCGTGGTCGGCTCGTCCAGGATGTAGAGAGTGCGGCCCGTGGCCCGCTTCGCGAGTTCACGCGCGAGCTTGATGCGCTGCGCTTCGCCGCCCGACAGCGTCGTCGCGTTCTGCCCCAGCCGCACGTACGACAGGCCCACGTCGAGCAGCGTCTGCAGCTTGCCCTGCAATGCCGGGACGTTGCGGAAGAAGACCGCGGCGTCCTCGATCGTCATGTCGAGCACGTCGTGGATGTTGCGGCCCTTGTAGCGGACCTCGAGCGTCTCGCGGTTGTAGCGCATGCCGCGGCACGCATCGCACGTCACGTACGCATCGGGCAGGAAATGCATTTCCACGCGGATCAGGCCGTCGCCCTCGCAGGCCTCGCAGCGACCGCCACGCACGTTGAAACTGAAGCGGCCGGGGTCGTAACCGCGCGCACGGGCCTCGGGCACTTCGGCGAACAGCTCGCGCACGGGACCGAAGATGCCCGTGTAGGTTGCGGGGTTCGAGCGCGGTGTGCGGCCGATGGGGCTCTGGTCGATGTCGATCACGCGATCGATCTGCGCGAGCCCTTCGACCGCACGGCAGGGCGCGGCTTCCCCGCCCGAATCCGTCAGCGCGCCCGCGGCGTGGCGATACAGCGTGTCAATGACGAGCGTCGACTTGCCGGAGCCCGAGACGCCGGTGACGCACGTCATGAGTCCGATCGGGAAAGTCGCGGTGACACCGCGCAGGTTGTTGCCCGTGGCTTCGACGATGCGCAGCACCTTGCCGGGTTGCGCCACGCGGCGCTCCTGCGGGTACGCGATGCGGCGACGTCCGCTCAGGAACGCGCCCGTCAAGGAATCGGGATTGTCGGCGACGTCCTGCGGCGTGCCCTGCGCGACGATGGTGCCGCCGTGCGAACCTGCGCCAGGCCCGAGATCGACGACGTAGTCCGCCTGCCGGATCGCGTCCTCGTCGTGCTCGACGACGATGACGGTGTTGCCGAGGTCGCGCAGGCGCACCAGCGTGTCGAGCAGGCGCTGGTTGTCACGCTGGTGCAGGCCGATCGACGGCTCGTCGAGGATGTACATCACGCCGACCAGTCCCGAGCCGATCTGGCTCGCGAGCCGGATGCGCTGGGCTTCGCCGCCCGAGAGAGTTTCCGCGCTGCGGTCGAGCGAGAGGTAGTCGAGGCCGACGTCGCTCAGGAAGGTGAGGCGGTCCGCAATCTCGCGGACCAGGCGGGAAGCGATTTCGCCGCGCCAGCCTTCGATGTGCATGTCGCCGAAGAAGCGCCGCGCCTCGGCGATCGACATCGCCGCGATCTGGGGCAGGGCGTGGCCTGCAACGAACACGTGCCGCGCCGCCTGGTTCAGGCGGCTGCCCCCGCAATCCACGCACGCGCGCACGCCGCGGTACTTCGCGAGTTCCTCGCGTACCGTCGTCGACTCGGTCTCGCGGTAGCGCCGCTCGAGGTTCGGCAGGATTCCTTCCCACGCGTGCGCGCGCTTCGTGCCGGTGCCTTTCGCATCGACGTAGCGGAACTGGATCTTCTCGTCGCCGCCGCCCCAGAGCAGCGCGTGGCGCACGGCTTCGGGCAGGTCGTTCCACGGCGCTTCGATGTCGAAGCGGAAGTGCTTGGCGAGCGACTGGATCAGCTGGAAGTAATACGCGTTGCGACGGTCCCAGCCGCGCACCGCCCCGCCCGCAAGCGAGAGGCTCGGATTGACCACCACGCGCGCCGGATCGAAGAACTCCTGCACGCCGAGGCCGCCGCACGTGCCGCACGCACCGTTCGGATTGTTGAACGAAAAGAGCCGCGGCTCGAGTTCCGTCAGGCTGTAACCGCACACCGTGCAGGCGAAGCGGTTCGAGAACACGAGCGGTTCGCGGTCGGGCTCGTCGTGGAAGGCGAGCCGCGCCGAACCCTGCGCCAGGCCGAGGGCCGTCTCGAACGATTCGGCCAGTCGCTGCGCCGCGTCGGGACGCACCTTGAGGCGGTCGATGACCGCTTCGATCGTGTGGCGTCGCCGGCCATCGAGTTCCGGCCTGACGTCGAGTTCGACCAGCTTGCCGTCGATGCGCGCGCGCACGTAGCCCTGGCTGCGCAGGTGGTCGAACACTTCGGAGTGTTCGCCTTTGCGGTCCTGGACGATCGGCGCAAGCAGCAGCACACCCGTGCCTTCCGGCAGCGCGAGCACGTGGTCGACCATCTGCGTGACGGTCTGTGCGGCCAGATCCTGCCCGTGCTCCGGGCAGCGCGGTACGCCGGCGCGTGCGTACAGCACGCGCAGGTAGTCGTAGATTTCAGTGACGGTGCCGACGGTCGAGCGCGGGTTGTGCGACGTCGCCTTCTGTTCGATGGCGATGGCGGGAGACAAGCCTTCGATGTGATCGACGTCCGGCTTCTCCATGACCGAGAGGAACTGGCGCGCGTAGGCGGAGAGCGACTCGACGTAGCGACGCTGTCCCTCTGCGTAGATCGTGTCGAACGCGAGCGAAGACTTGCCCGAGCCCGAGAGCCCGGTGATCACGATCAGGCGGTCGCGGGGCAGGTCGAGGTCGATGTTGCGCAGATTGTGGGTGCGCGCACCGCGGATCCGGATTTCGTCCATTCAGCTCATCAGCGTTCGGGCTGCGGGAAGGCAGCCTGCTAATATAGGCGGCGCTCCCGATCCGAGGCAAAGACCATCCGACCCCGTGCGACGACCCCGCGGCCGGCGATGACGCCGATCGAACGCCGATCCGTCGGCGCCCTGGCCGCCATCTATGCATCGCGCATGCTCGGCATGTTCCTGATGCTGCCGGTGCTGGCCCTGTACGCCCACACGCTGCCCGATTACTCCCCCGAGTTGCTGGGCCTGGCGATGGGGGCGTATGGCCTGACGCAGGCCGTGCTGCAGATCCCTTTCGGACGCTGGTCGGACCGTTTCGGCCGCAAGCCACTGATTACCATCGGATTGCTGTTCTACGCCGTCGGCTCCGTGTTCGGCATGTTCGCGCACACCACCTGGATGCTGGCGCTGGCCCGTGGCGTCCAGGGCGCCGGCGCCGTCTCGGCCTCGGTCACGGCGCTGATGGCCGACCTCACGCGCACCGACGTCCGCACCCGGGCGATGGCCGTGATCGGTATCAGCATTGGCCTGTCTTTCGTCGTGGCGCTGATCGTAGCGCCTGCGCTCGATGCCGCGGTGGGGGTGCCGGGTATCTTCGGCATCATGCTGGCGATGGCGATCCTGGGCATCGTCCTGCTGCATTTCGCGGTCCCGGCCGAGCCGGAACGCACTGGCGGGGCGGAGAGCCGCAAGCTGTCGGGCCTGCTCGAGATCGTGAGCCGGCCGCAGCTGCGCCCGCTGTATTTCGGCATGTTCGCCCTGCACGCGATCATGACGGCGACGTTCATTTCGGTGCCGCAGGTGCTGGAGCAAACGCTGGGGATCGCCAAGGCGTCGCACTGGGCCGTCTACCTGGGTGTCTTCGTCGCCTCGCTGGTCGGCACCATCCCGTTGGTCCTGCAAACCGAGAGGACCAGCACCAAGGGAGCAGGGCTGTTCATTGCGTCGGTCGTGCTGGTCGGCGTGGCGCAGTCCCTGCTGGGGCTCGATCACGCCGACTACTGGGTGGTGATGGCAGGGCTGACCCTGTTCTTCGCCGTCTTCAACTTCCTCGAAGCCCGGCTGCCCGCATTGCTGACCCTGACGGCCCCGGCGGTCGACCGCGGCGCTGCCTTGGGCGTATTCGCCACCTCCCAGTTCCTGGGGGCGTTCTTCGGCGGCGTGATGGGTGGCGTCCTGCTGGGCCGGTTCGGCATTTCCGGCGTGTTCTGGGGCTGTGCCGTCCTCGCCTTCGTCTGGGCCCTGCTGGTGTTCCGGCCCTCCCTGGCCGCCCCCGAGGCTGTTTCCGGCTGAAGCCGGCCGTTTTTCACGCTTACGCGGCGACCCCCGGGTTGCCGTAAAATCACCCCCCTTTCCCCACTCCTGCGCAGGCTTCCCCGAATGGCACGTGGCATCAATAAAGTCATCCTCGTCGGCAACCTCGGCAAGGATCCCGAGACGCGCTACATGCCGAACGGCAAGGCGGTCACCAATTTCAGCATTGCCACTTCCGAGAGCTGGAAGGACAAGCAGACCGGCGAACAGCGCGAACAGACGGAGTGGCACAACATCGTCATGTACGACCGTCTCGCCGAGATCGCTGCGGAGTACCTGAAGAAGGGCTCGCAGGTCTATGTCGAAGGCAAGCTGCGCACGCGCAAGTGGCAGGACAAGGAAGGCCGCGACCGCTATACGACCGAAATCAACGCCAACGAGATGCAGATGCTCGGCGGCCGCGCGGGCGGCGGCGGTGGTGGCATGGGCGGCGGCGAGTCGCGCGGTGAAGGTCGTCCGGCGCCTGCCAGCACTGGCGGTGGTGGTCGCGCACCAGCGCAGGGTCCGGAAGAATCGCCGTTCGACGACGATATCCCGTTCTAGGACGCGCCTCGCGCAATCGCTTCGCGAACCAGGGGCCCGCAGCCGAAGCCGCGGGCCCGGTTTTGTCCAACGCGCGCCACCGATCTTATAAGCCACCGTTTTCCCTCGGTTTTTTTCACTTTCCGGCCACCGCCGGCGGGCCTGCGTGGCCCCAACGTTCCGTATACTTGCCGCCCCATGCCTCGCGTCTACCTCAAAACCTTCGGCTGCCAGATGAACGAGTACGACTCCGCCCGGATGGCGGACGTGCTGCGCGAATCCGGCGGCTACCACCCGACCGAGAATCCGGAAGAGGCCGACCTGCTGCTGCTCAACACGTGCTCCGTGCGCGAGAAGGCGCAGGAGAAAGTATTTTCGCAGCTCGGTCGCTGGCGCGACCTGAAGGCTGCGCGCCCGCACGTCATCATCGGCGTGGGCGGTTGCGTGGCGAGCCAGGAAGGCGAGGGCATCACCGCTCGGGCGCCGTTCGTCGATCTCGTGTTCGGCCCGCAGACGATCCATCGTCTGCCCGACATGCTCGAGAAATTACGCAGTCAGGGACGCGCGGTGGTCGACGTCAGCTTCCCCGAGATCGAGAAATTCGACCGGTTGCCCGAGCCGCGAGCCGCAGGCGTGACGGCCTTCGTCTCGATCATGGAAGGCTGCAGCAAGTACTGCACATTCTGCGTGGTGCCGTACACGCGCGGCGAAGAAGTCAGCCGCCCGCTCGAACAGGTGCTCGCCGAGGTGCGTTCGCTGGCGCAGCAGGGTGTGGTCGAGATCACGCTGCTCGGCCAGAACGTGAACGCATATCGGGGTCCGATGGCGTCGGGCGGCCAGGCGGACCTCGCCGCGCTCATCTACCTCGTCGCGACCGTGCCCGGCATCGAACGCATCCGTTTCACCACGTCGCACCCGGTTGAATTCCGCGACAGCCTGATCGAGGCCTACCGCGACGTGCCGCAGCTCGCCAACCACCTGCACCTGCCGGTGCAGAGCGGCTCGGACCGCGTGCTCGCGCTGATGAAGCGCGGGCACACCGTGCTCGAGTACAAGCAGAAGCTGCGTCGGCTGCGCGAAGTCCGGCCCGACATCAGCCTGACGACCGACGTCATCGTCGGCTTTCCGGGCGAGACGGAGCGCGATTTCGAGGCCACGCTCGACCTCGTGCGCGACATCGGTTTCGACCAGAGTTTCAGCTTCATCTACAGCCAGCGGCCAGGCACGCCCGCGTCGTCGTTGCCCGATGACGTGACGCACGCCGAGAAGCAGGCGCGCCTCGAGCGGCTGCAGGCCCAGCTCAATGCGCAGGCCCGGGCGATCAGTCGCAGCATGGTCGGCACGACCCAGCGGGTGCTGGTCGAGCGGCCGTCGAAGCGTGACACGCGCCAGCTCGCGGGTCGCACCGAGAACAATCGCTGGGTCAATTTCGATGGCCCGGCCTCACTCATCAACCGCTTCGCCGACGTCGTCATCACCGAGGCGATGCCGAATTCGCTGCGGGGGCGGTTGGTCGTCGCAGAACCTGCCCGGAGCAGCGCTTGAACGCACCGGTCGAATCGCGCGAACTTTCGCTCGCGGGCGCCGACAATTCGCGGCTCGCAAATTTTGCGGGACCGATGGAGCAGAACCTGCGTCACGTCGAAGAACGCCTCGGCGTCGAGGTGCGCCGGCGCGGCTACGACGTGCAGGTGCTCGGCCCCGCCGCTGCGGTGGCCAACGCCTCCGCCGTGCTCGCCCGGATGTTCGAACTGTCGGCGCAGGAAACCCTGTCGCCCGACCGCGTGCATCTCTGCGTGCAGGAATTCGGTTTCCCGCGCCCGGTCACGGAGCAGGCGGCGGCCGGTGGCAGCGAGGCGGTCGTGCACACGCAGCGCGGCGGCATCCGTGGCCGCGGGCCGAACCAGCGCCAGTACATGGACCAGATCCGCGTGAACGACCTCACGTTCGGCATCGGCCCGGCCGGTACCGGCAAGACTTACCTCGCCGTGGCGAGCGCCGTCGAGGCGCTGCATTCAGGCAGCGTGCGTCGCATCGTGCTCGTGCGGCCGGCAGTCGAAGCCGGCGAACGGCTGGGCTTCCTGCCGGGCGACATGGCGCAGAAAGTCGACCCGTACCTGCGGCCAATGTACGACGCGCTCTACGAGATGATGGGTTTCGACCGCGTTGCACGCAACATCGAACGGCAGGTCATCGAAGTGGCGCCGCTCGCGTTCATGCGTGGCCGCTCGCTCAACGACTCGTTCATCATCCTCGACGAGGCGCAGAACACCTCGGTCGAGCAGATGAAGATGTTCCTGACGCGCCTCGGCTTCGGTTCGAAGGCCGTCGTCACCGGCGACATCACGCAGGTGGACCTCCCGCGGCAGCAACTCTCGGGACTGCGTCACGCGATCGAAGTGCTGCGCGGCGTCGATGGCGTCGCTTTCACGTTCTTCAACGCGCTCGACGTCGTGCGTCACCCGCTGGTGCAGCGGATCGTGCAGGCGTACGAGCGCAACACCGACGCCAAGGACGCCCGGGACCGCTGATGCCCAGCCAGCCCACCCGCGGTCCCGCCAAAGCGCCGTCACCCCTGCAAGTCGAGCTGCAGCTCGCCACGCGCCGGCCCTGGGTGCCGGGCACCGTGACCCTGCGGCGCTGGGCCCGCGCGGCCCACGAGGGGGGACTCGTGTCCCTGCCGGTGCGCAAGCGACGGCTGCACGAATCGGTCGAGCGGGGTGCCGCCGTGTGCCTGCGCGTCGTGGGCAGCGCCGAAAGCCGTCGCCTGGACCGCGAATACCGCGGCAAGGACCAGCCGACCAACGTGTTGTCGTTCCCCTCATCGCCCGAGGAGCGTGTCGCCACCGGCATCCTGGGTGACCTCGTGATCTGCGCCCCGGTCGTGGCGCGCGAAGCCCGCGAGCAGCGCAAGACGCTGGGCGCCCACTGGGCCCACATGGTGGTGCACGGCACGCTGCATCTGCTGGACTATGACCACGAGCGCGTGCGCGATGCCCGCACGATGGAGGCGCTCGAGGTGGAAATCCTGCGCGGATTGGGGTTTCATGACCCGTACCGGCAGGTCGCCGAACAGGCTGTATGAGCAGTAGCGGACAAGCGGGTTCGACGAGCAGCTGGCTCAGGCGACTGGCCAGCTCGATCACGGGCGAGCCGCGCGACCTCGACGAGCTCGCGACCATCCTGGTCGAGGCCCGCGAGCGCGGCCTGATCGACGCCGACGTCCTGCAGATGCTGGAGTCGGTCCTGGAGGTCTCCGAGATCCAGGTGCGTGACATCATGGTGCCGCGCTCGCAGATGGTCGTGATCAACCGCGACGAGCCGGTCGAGAAGATTCTGCCGGTCGTCATCGAATCGGGGCACTCGCGCTTCCCCGTCGTCGGCGAGGACCGCGACGAAGTGCAGGGCATCCTGCTGGCCAAGGACCTGCTGCGGTTCTTCGTCGAGGACCAGCCCGACGACTTCGACATCAAGGAATGCCTGCGTCCCGCCGTGTTCATTCCGGAGAGCAAGCGCCTCAACGTGCTGCTCAAGGAATTCCGCGTTACGCATAACCACATGGCGATCGTCGTCGACGAATACGGCGGCGTGTCGGGCCTGCTCACGATCGAAGACGTGCTCGAGCAGATCGTGGGCGACATCGGCGACGAATACGACATCGACGAGAGCGAGGGCATCCGCAAGGAAGCCGACCGCAGCTGGACGGTGCCTGCGCTCACGCGCATCGAGGACTTCAACCATGCGTTCGGAACGCGGTTCTCGGACGACGAATGCGACACCATCGGTGGCCTGATCCTGCAGGAGCTGGGACGGATGCCGCGCCGCGGTGAAGCCGTGCTGATCGGCGGGCTCGAACTGAAAGTGACCCGCGCGGACCGGCGCCGCATCGAGACCCTGCGAGTGACCTCGCCGCGCGACCTTGAAGTGCGCCCGGCGGACGGCGGCTAGCCGGGTGGACGTCGCGGCCCGCCTGCGAGGCGTCCTCGGCTGGGGGCGCTGGCTTGCGCTGCCGCTCGGCGGCCTGCTGGCGCTCGCCTTCGCGCCCACCAATCACTATCTGCTGGCCTTCGTGTGCCCGGCCGCCTTGTTCGTGCTGTGGCACGGCGCGAGTCCGCGCGAAGCAGCCTGGCGCGGATTTCTGTTCACGGGCGGTACGTTCCTGGCGGGCACGTACTGGCTGTACCACAGCATCCACCTGGTCGGTCAGGCGCCCGTCTGGGTTGCGCTGCTGCTGATGCTCGGGCTCGTTGCGATCATGGGTGCATACACCGCGGCCGTCGGCTACGTCGGCGCGCGCTGGGCGCAGCGCAGCGGTGCACTGCGCTGGCTGTTCCTGTTGCCAGCGTTGTGGGTGCTGTCAGAGTGGGTGCGCGGCTGGTTCCTGAGCGGATTTCCGTGGCTGGCGCTCGGGTACTCGCAGCTTGCGACGCCGCTCCGTGGCTTTGCGCCACTGCTCGGCGTGTACGGCGTGAGCCTCGCCGCTGTGGTCACGGCGGGTGCGCTGGCTGCTTTGTTGCTCGGCGAGCGGCGTGACCGCATCGTCGCTGCCGTCATCGTCCTGTGCGTGTGGGGCACCGGCGCCGCACTGCTTCGCATCGAATGGACGGTGCCGCGTGGTGCACCGATCCGCGTGGCGCTGGTGCAGGGTGCCGTGCCGCAATCGATGAAATGGGAAGCGGATCATCGCGCGCATACGATGCAGTTGTACGCGGACATGATGGTGCCGCACCTCGGCGCGGATGTCATCGTGTGGCCGGAGTCGGCGATTCCCGCCCTCGAAGAAAACGTGCGCCCATACCTCGCGCAGATGTCCAGGCTTGCGAACGAGAACGGTTCATCGCTGCTGATGGGGCTGCTGCGGCGCGACCCTGCGACGGGTTCGTATTACAACTCGGTCGCGGCCTGGGCGCTCGGGCAGCCGGTGCAGTGGTACGACAAGCGTCGACTCGTTCCCTTCGGCGAATTCTTCCCGGTGCCGCAAGCCGTGCGCGAATGGCTGCGGCTCATGAACCTGCCGTATTCCGATTTCGAGCCGGGACGCGCCGATCAGGCGCCGCTGCGGGTGGCAGGCGAATCGTTTGCGCCGACCGTCTGCTACGAAGACGCCTACGGTTCCGAGCAGCTTGGGCTGGTCCGCCAGTCGTCGCTGCTCGTCAACGTGACCAACGACGCCTGGTTCGGTGACTCGACCGCGCCGCACCAGCACCTCGACATCAGCCGCATGCGTTCGCTCGAGAGTGGGCGCGCGATGCTGCGCGCGACGAACGACGGCGTCACTGCGCTGATCGAGCACGACGGGTCGCTGCTCGGAACGCTGCCGCAGTTCCAGCCTGGCGTGCTCACGGGCGAAGTGCAGCCGCGCACGGGTCTCACGCCCTACGTGCGATTCGGCAACTGGCCCATCCTTGCCGTGCTGTGGCTCGGTGTCGTCTTCATCGCGGTGTTGCACCGCCGGAGCAGCGGCCGATGAGCGAACACCGCGGTGCGCTGACCGCCGAAGGCGAACTGTATCCATCGCCGCGCCGGGCCCTCGATTACCTGGAGACCGATCCGCCGGAGCCGGGTCGCGCCATCGAGATCGGCGCAGGCCTGCGCTGGGCGCGCATCCCGCTGCCGATGGAGTTGAACCACATCAACGTGTGGCTGCTGCGGCACGAAGACGGCTGGATGCTGGTGGACACGGGCCTGGCGGACGACGTCTGTCGCGAGGCGTGGCACAGCCTCGAGGCACACCACCTCGACGGCCGCGCGCTGCGCCGCATTTTCATCACGCACGACCATCCCGACCACATGGGTCTTTCGCGCTGGCTGCATGAGCGTCACGGTGCACCGGTGTGGATGTCGGGGATCGGGCACCGCTCGACCGGCGACTACCTGGCCACGTCGCCAGAAGCGTTGCGTGAGCAGCAGCACGCCTTCGTCACCGCGCACGGCATGGAAATCGAACTCGAGACTTTGCGTAAGGCCGCGGGCAGGGAACACGGTGTCTGGTACGGCGGCCTGCCTCCTCTGGCGCGCGCGTCGGCTGGCGGCGAGCAAGTGCACGCAGCAGGTCGCGACTGGGGCATCATCGAGACCAGTGGGCACTGTCGTGGGCACCTGTGTCTCTACGATGCGCAGAACCAGGTGCTGATCACCGGCGACCAGGTCCTGCCCACGATCTCGCCGAACGTCAGCGCGCTGCCGTCGCGGCCCGACGCGAACCCGCTCAAGGAATTCCTGGACTCCCTCGCGGCGCTGGAACAGTGCGCGCCGGAAACGCTGGTCCTGCCTTCGCACGGCAGGCCCTTCCGCGGGCTGCACCGCCGTATCCACGTGCTGCGCTCGCACCATCACGAACAGCTGGGAAACCTGCGCGAGGCCTGCCGCGAATCGAAGGCAGCGTATGACCTGCTGCCGGTCATGTACGGGCGTCCGCTGCGTGGCTACCACCGGTTCCTGGCACTCGGCGAAACGGTCGCCCACCTGAATTACCTTTGGCATGCCGGCGACATCGCGCGTACCGTGGACGCTGCCGGACGTATCCGTTTCGTGGCTGGCTGAGGAACGCGCATGACTATTTCACCAACGACGCTCTGGTGGGTGCTGGCTGGGGTCGCGGTCGCCATGGAAATCTCCACGGGCACCTTCTACCTGCTGCTGCTGGCACTCGGCCTGGCGGCGGGAGCGATCGCGGGCCACCTCGGCTTCAGCGTGCCGCTGCAGATCGTCGCCGCGGCTGCCGTCGGCGGCGGTACGACGGCGCTGTGGCGCTGGCGCCATGCACAAACGACGCCGACCCTGCCGGCGGCCAGCAACCGCGACGTCAACCTCGACATCGGCGAGCGCGTGTTCGTGCCGGAATGGGCGGCAAACCGGACCGCGCGCGTGCAGTATCGCGGCTCGCCCTGGGAGGCGCGACTGGCACCGGGTGCAACGGCGGTTGCCGGCGAACATCTCGTGTGCGCAGTGGAAGGCAACTGGCTCGTGCTCGAACCCGCTGCCCCGCGGCACTGACCGCTGCAGCAATCGACTTAAGGCAAAGGGACGGACTGATCCATGGAAATCGCTCTCGTACTCGCATTCATCGCCATCATCTTCGTCATGAAGACGATCAAGATCGTGCCGCAGCAGCACGCCTGGGTCGTCGAACGCCTCGGCAAGTACGACCGCACGCTGACGCCCGGCCTGAGCTTCGTCGTGCCGTTCGTCGAGCGCGTCGCGTACAAGCACTCGCTCAAGGAAGTGCCGCTCGACGTGCCGAGCCAGGTCTGCATCACCCGGGACAACACGCAGCTGCAGGTCGACGGCATCATCTACTTCCAGGTCACGGACCCGATGCGCGCGAGCTACGGCTCGAGCAACTACGTGCTCGCGATCACGCAGCTCGCGCAGACGCTGCTGCGCTCCGTGATCGGCAAGATGGAACTCGACAAGACCTTCGAGGAGCGTGACGCGATCAATGCGTCGGTGGTGAGCGCGCTCGATGAAGCGGCCGGCAACTGGGGCGTCAAGGTCCTGCGCTACGAGATCAAGGACCTCACGCCGCCGCAGGAAATCCTGCGTTCGATGCAGGCGCAGATCACGGCCGAGCGCGAGAAGCGCGCCCTGATCGCGGCCTCGGAAGGCCGCAAGCAGGAACAGATCAACATCGCCACCGGTGAGCGCGAAGCCTACATCGCGCGCTCCGAGGGCCAGCGGCAGGCCGAGATCAACAAGGCGCAGGGCGA
>Ga0315278_10003504_pt1 | contig 14036 bp, 11 predicted proteins | sample YL17G06_0_MG_FD_203880 | JGI IMG/M metagenome (GOLD analysis project Ga0315278, IMG submission 203880) | Sediment microbial communities from Yellowstone Lake, YNP, Wyoming, USA - YL17G06_0 | ecosystem: Environmental > Aquatic > Freshwater > Lake > Sediment | place: USA: Wyoming | collected...
GCCCGAGGACCACATGGTGGTCATCACGAGCGCCGGCTGCAACGTCCTCGACTACGCGCTCGCCGGGCCCGCCGCGATCCACGCGATCGATGCGAATCCGCGCCAGAACGCGCTCCTCGAGCTCAAGCTGGCGGGCATCCGCCGGCTCGAGTTTGCGGATTTCTTCGGGCTGTTTGGCGACGGGCGCCATCCGGCGTTCCGCGAGCTGTACGCCGATCTGCTGCGCGCCGAGCTATCCCCCTTCGCGCGGGCCTACTGGGACCGGAACGGCCACTGGTTCTGCGCCCGGGACCAACGCGGGTCGTTCTACTACCGGGGCCTGTCGGGCGCGATCGCGCGTGGCTTCCGCGGCTACCTCGCGCTGCAACCGGGGCTACGCGACGCCCTGGAGGCGCTCGTCGACGCACGCACGCTCGACGAGCAGCGGGAGATCTACGATGCACGCGTGGCCGACCGGCTCTGGACGCGGCCGGTCCGCTGGACCCTGTCCCGGCAGCTCACGATGAGCATGCTCGGCGTTCCTTGCGCGCAGCGCAAAGAGGTCGAGCGCCAGCATGCGGGCGGCGTCGCGGCCTTCGTGCGCGAGGCAGTCGAATACGTCGCCTGCCACCTGCCGATCTGGACCAACTACTTCTGGACGCTCTACCTCCGCGGCGCCTACTCGCGCAAGTGCTGCCCCGAGTACCTGAAGCCCGCGAACTTCCTCGCGCTCAAGGGCGGGCTCGCGGACCGGATCTCGGTCCACTCCTGCACGGTCACCGACTTCCTGCAGCGCACGCAAGTGCGGGTCTCCAGGTTCGTGCTGCTCGACCACATGGACTGGATGGGGGCCTACCGCCTCGACGCGCTCGTCGAAGAGTGGAACGCGATTCTCGGCCGCGCCGCCGCGGGAGCGCGCGTCATCTTCCGCAGCGCCCACCGGGAGCCGGCCTACCTCGCCGCGGTCCGGGTCGGCACCGGCGCGGAGCAACGGCCACTCGGCGAGGCGCTGCAGTTCGATCGCGCACTCGCCCACCGGCTGCAGCGGGAGGATCGGGTGCATACCTACGCCGGGTTTCACATCGCGGATGTGAAGGCATAGCGATGGGGTTCGCGGCGGATGCCCGCGTGATTGCCGCGCTCGTTTGGGGCATGCCGCGCGCAGGGTCCCATGCGGCGCGTCTGGAGCGGTTCTACGGTCCTCAGGGGCGGGCGTACGACGCGTTTCGCGCGCGCCTGCTGCATGGGCGGGAAGAGCTCGTTCGGTTGCTCGACCCTCCGCCCGGCGCACGCGTCGTCGAACTCGGCGGCGGAACGGGCCGTGTCGCGGAGCTGTTCGGCGACAGGCTGGATGCCCTGACGAGCCTCGAGCTGGTCGATCTCTGCCGTCCGCTGCTCGCGGTCGCACGCGAACGGCACGCGCGGCGGCCGAACGTCCGCTGCCTCGAGGCCGACGCGACGACCTACGTCCCCGCAGCACCAGCCGACCGCGTGTACTTCTCCTACGCGCTCACCATGATTCCCGACTGGCGCGCAGCGCTCGACAACGCGCTCGCCATGCTGGCACCGGGCGGATGGCTCGGGGTCGTCGACTTCTACGTGCCGCCCGGGCGGAACGCCGCGCTCGCGCGCCGATTCTGGACGCGCTGGTTCGCCCACGACGGCGTGCGCCCGTCGCCCGATCACCTGCCTCACCTGCGCAAGCGACTCGACACGATCGCCTGCGTCGAAGGACGCGGGCGCGTCCCGTACCTCCCAGGGCTCACGGCCCCCTACTATGTGTTCGTCGGGCGCAAGCGCGTCGCTGACGCCCGCGGGTGACCCGGTGACGCAACGGGTTCGCGCGATCTTCCTCTCCGACGTGCACCTCGGCACCCGCGCCTGCCAGGCGGACCGGCTCCTCGAATTCCTCAAGGCCTACGACTCCGAGTACCTGTACCTGGTTGGAGACATCGTCGACTTCTGGGCGATGCGACGGCGCGGAGTCTACTGGTCTGCGGCGCAGAACACGCTGGTGCAGAAGATCCTCAGGCGCGCCCGCCATCACGTTCGGGTCATCTTCGTGCCCGGCAACCACGACGAGGCCGCCCGCGAGCACGTCGGAACGTCCTTCGGGAATATTCGCGTCGTGCACGACGCCGTGCACATCGCGGCAGACGGGCGGCGCTATCTCGTGATGCACGGCGACGAGCTCGACCAGGTCACGCGCTACCACCGTTGGGTCGCGGTGCTCGGCGACCACGCCTACGCTGCCGCCGTGCGGCTGAATCTCGTCCTGTCGTGGCTGCGACGCACGCTCGGGATCCCCGGCTACTGGTCGCTGTCCGGTTACGCCAAGCGCAAGGTCAAGGGCGCGGTCAATTTCGTTTTCGGCTTCGAGGAGGCGGTCGTCCGGCACGCACGCGAGCGCGGCGTGGACGGCGTGATCTGTGGTCACATCCACGTTGCGGCGATCCGCGACGTGCACGGCATTCGCTACGTGAACTGCGGCGACTGGGTCGACAGCTGTACTGCGATCGTGGAGACCGACGACGGCACGTTCGAGCTGGTGCAGTGGGGCCTCACGCCGGCGGCCAATACCCCATTGGTCACATCCCCGGTCGAACCGGTCCCGCGCAGGCCGTACGCAAGACCGGTCGAAGCGCCTGTCGATACGTCGCTGCACGCGTGAATCGGCGCAACGCGAGCCCGCCTCATACTAGGACTGCACGCCGAAATCGTCGCGAGGGGAAATATCCCGCGGCAGCGCCGGGAACCGCCCTTCACACCTAGCTCCCGATCACGCCGCCGTCGTCTTTCGTGACCGCGACGGTCCCCGAGCGTGGCCGGCCGCCCGGATCGAAGTCCGGCCAGTTCGACCACTGCCGGGGATTCGCGGGGTCGCTGCGTTCGGAGGGCGTCTCGCCCGGGTGCTGGATGTTCACGAACAGCGTCCGCGCATCGGGCGTGAAGGCGATACCGGTGAGTTCGCAGTTCACCGGTCCGACCAGGAACCGGCGGGTCTCGCCGGTCGCCACGTTCGCCGCGAGCAGCTGGTTGTTCCCGAGCCCCGCGTACTCGCCCTTGTTCAGCACGCTTGCCGAGACATCGGTCTGGATCCAGAGCACGCCGCGTTCGTCGAAGCGCAGTCCGTCCGGGCTCCCGAACCCGTCGCCCTTCACCGTCCCGCGCTTCTCGGGATCGGGGCTCGCCGGATCGCCAGCTAGCACGAAGATGTCCCACGCGAAGCGCGTCGCAGCCGGGTCGTTGCCCGCCTCCCGCCAGCGGACGATGTGCCCGAACACGTTGTTCGCGCGCGGGTTGGCGGCATCGGTCGGTGGGTGGCCTGCGCCGCCCCGCAGCGTGTTGTTCGTCAGCGCGCAGTAGACCTCTTTCGTGCGCGGATGAACGGCGACCCACTCCGGCCGGTCCATCTTGGTTGCGCCGAGCGCATCCGCGGCCATGCGCGTGCGCACCAGCACGTCGGCCTGGCTCTCGAAGCCATCGGCGCCGGCGAGGCCGCGGTCACCGTGACGGAGCGCGCGCCATTCGCCGGTGCCGTCGCCTGCGAAGCGGGCCACGTAGAGCGTGCCGTGGTCGAGAAGGTCGCGATTCGCCGCGCGATCGGACGCGTCGTAGCGGTCCCGCGACACGAACTTGTAGAGGTACTCGAACCGCTCGTCATCCCCGCTGTACACCACGACCCGCCCGTCGGCGGCGAGCGTCAACATCGCGCCCTCGTGCTTGAAGCGGCCGAGCGCGGTGCGCTTGACCGGCGTGGACCGGGAATCGTAGGGATCGATCTCGATCACCCAGCCGAAGCGGTTGGGCTCGTTCGGCTCGACCGTCATGTCGAAGCGCGGGTCGTGCTCGTGCCAGCGGTACCCCCAGCCGCCGCGCCGGATGCCGTAACGCCCCATGGCAGCCGTGATGGTCGGCCCGCCCGCGAAGTAGCCGTTGAAGTTCTCCTCGCAGGTGAGGTACGTCCCCCAGGGTGTGCGGCCGCCGGCGCAATTGTTGAGCGTGCCCAGCACCGTCGTGCCGGCCGGATCCGCTCCGGTCCTCACGTAGTCCGTCCCGGCGACGGGGCCCGCGATGCGCATTGGCGTGCTGGCGGTGATACGGCGCGCGTACGCCGACGGCCGCACCACGCGCCACTGCGCGCCCGTGCCCTCGACCTCGACGACCGACACGCCGTGCGCCGCCTGCGACTTGCGGACCTTCTCGGCGCTCCAGGTCTTCAATCCGTCGGAGTGCAGCAGCCCGTCGTCGGTGTACTCGTGGTTGATCGCGAGCAAGCCGCGCGCTGCGCTCCGGGAGCCGCGCGGCAGCGGGAAATACTCGATCGCGTCGTGATGCATGCCGGCCTGCAGGGCCTGCTCGTCGGCCGTGTTGGCTGCGTCCGGCTTGAACGCGGGGCTCCCGGCGGCGGCGCCGACCGGGTCGCCCCAGCGGTACAGCACCTGCGCCCGGTACCCCGGCGGCACGACGACCCGGTCCGCGGTCGACGGCGGGATCGCGGCGAAACCGAGGGTCGGCCCCGTCACCAGCGATTCGCTCGCGCATCCGGCGAGCAGGCCCACGCCCGGCAGCGCAGCAACCGCGCCCGCGATGCCGGCACGCAGGAACTGCCGCCGACCCACGCCGAGGGCGATCAGGTCATGGAGGCTCGCGTTGTCGCTCGCGTTGGAGACGAGATCGCCTTCGAGGTCCTGCAACGTCAGTTCTCCTAATCGGGGAGCACTTTCGCGGCGGCAGCCGGGCCCGCAGCCGGGTCAGCGCGTCAACAACGGCGGGGCGAACATCGCCCGCGCCGCCGCATCACCGAGGTAGTGTCGCGCATATCGCGGATTCAGTTGCGCCAGGGGAAGGAGCATCAGCAGGTCGGCGGTGTTGAAGTCCGCGTCCCAGGCAGGCTCGCCGCAGACGTATGCACCGACCTTGAGGTAACCCCTTATTAGCGGTGGAAGCTCGACGGGCGGAACGTCCTCCGCGCATTGGCGCGGCAGGCGGCGAAAGGGTTCCGCGCGGTACTCCGGCGGCGAGAGGTGGCGCGCGGCGATGCGGCGGTATGCGCTCGCCGCCGTGCGGCCGCCGTCGGCCATGCTGAGGCTCGCGCAGCCGACCAGGAAGGCGTGTCCGCCCGCGAGCATGTAGCGCGCCAGGCACGCCCACAGCAGCGTGATCGCGCTGCCGGTGCGGTGATCGGCGCGGACGCAGAACCGGCCGATCTCCACCAGCGTCGAGCGGAGCGGGGTGAGCCGCGTGAAGTCGAACTCCTGCTCCGAGTAGTACCCACCGGCGCGCTCCGCCGCGCGCGGCCCCAGGATGCGATACGTGCCGACCACGTCCCCCGATCCGGCCTCGCGCACCAGCAGGTGATCGCAGTGCGCGTCGAAGCGGTCCTCGTCGACGCCCGCTTCCGGCCCGTTCAATCGCGCGCCCATCTCCGTCGCAAACACTTCATAGCGCAGTCGCTGCGCGGCACGCACCTCGCACACGGTGCGCGCGATCTGGACGTAGAGCCGGTGTGCGCGTTGCTCGAGCCACGGTTCGCTTCTCTGCATGCGTGGGTGTCCCGGGTGGTCGCTTGCGCGGCGACTCTAGGAACGAGCGTTTACGCGCGCGTGACCGGCCCGTGAAGCTTCCGTGACGCGTGGACCCGCATGCCACCCCGCGTGCTAAATTCCCGCGGCGTCAATCAAGGCAGAAGAACTCGGGGAGGACGATGGAGGAGAGTCCGTTCAAAGGCAAGACCGGTTTGCGTCGCCTCATGAACGCGTTCGGCTACTCGGTGCACGGCTTCGCTTCCGCGTTCCGGCACGAAGACGCCTTCCGCCAGGAAGTGCTGCTCGCGGCGGTGCTGATCCCGGTCGCGCTCGTGCTCGACGTCGGCGGAATCGGCAAGGCGATGATGATCGCCAGCGTGCTCCTCGTGTTGATCGTCGAGCTGCTGAACTCGGCGATTGAAGCGGCGATCGACCGCATCTCGCTCGACCGGCACAGCCTGTCGAAGCGCGCGAAAGACATCGGCAGCGCGGCGGTCTTCCTGAGCCTCACCAACGTGGCCGCCGTCTGGGCGCTCGTCCTGGTCGAAAAGCTCTAATTTCCAGGCCCTTGTAACCGAAACTTCAACCGATCTTCATCGCTCCTTCACGTGCGGACCGCACAGTGCTGAGGCATGGAGAGCGCCGGCGCGCGGCGGCCGCTGCGGATCGCGGTCGTCACCGAAACGTATCCGCCCGAGGTCAACGGGGTCGCGCGCACCATCGGCGTGATGGTGGAGGGCTTGCGCGTCCGCGGGCACGCCGTCCAGCTGGTGCGCCCGCGCCAGAACGACGCCGACACGGCGATCGAAGGCGAAGGCCTCGAGACGATCCTGAAGCGCGGGTTGCCGCTCCCGGGCTATCCGGAGCTGCGCATGGGCCTGCCCGCGAAAGGTGCGCTGCTCCGCGCCTGGGGTGCGCATCGGCCGGACGTGGTCCAGGTCGTGACCGAAGGCCCGCTCGGGTCGTCCGCGGTCGCCGCAGCTCGGCTGCTCGCCCTGCCGGTCGTCTCCGAGTTCCACACCAACTTCCACACCTACAGCAAGCACTACGGCCTCGGGCTGTTCTCCAATCTCGTCGCGGGTTACCTGAGGCGGCTGCACAACCGCGCGGACTGCACGCTCGTGCCCACGCGCGACATGAAGGAGCAGCTCGCCGCCGCCGGCTTTCGGGAACTGGCAGTGGTTGGACGCGGGATCGATTCCACGCTCTTCCACCCGCAACGCCGGAGCGCCGCGCTGCGTGCGAGCTGGGGCGCCGGCGAGCACGACATCGTCGCGCTGCACGTGGGCCGCCTTGCGCCGGAGAAGAATCTCGGACTCGTGGTCGAGAGCGCTCGCGCAATGCAGGCCGTCACGCCGCGGCTGCGCGTCGTGGTCGTTGGAGACGGACCCGCAGCCGCCGCGCTGCGGTCCGCTCATTCCGAGCTCGTCTTCGCGGGCATGCGCTCGGGCGCGGCACTCGCCGAGCACTATGCGTCCGCCGACGTGTTCCTGTTCCCGAGTCTGACCGAGACTTTCGGCAACGTGGTCACGGAAGCCATGGCGAGCCGGCTCGCGGTCGTCGCGTTCGACTATGCGGCTGCGCGGCAGCACCTTCGACATCGCCACACGGGAATGCTCGCGCCGTTCGGACACCCCGCGCCGTTCGTCGAGAACGCAAAGGAACTCGCGGCCGACCCGCGCCTGCGCGAGAAGCTGCGCGAGGGCGCACACGCCACCGCGCGCGGTCTCGGCTGGGATCGAGTGCTCGACGACCTCGAAGCGACGCTCCATGCCGTGATCGCGCGATCGAGGGCGAACCGCGTAACCACCAGTTTGCGTCCGATCGGCGCGGCGAGGACGGACCATGCCCCGCTTTGATTCCCAGCTCCGAGCGGTCGCGCTCTGGGACGAAACGTGGTGCCTGCGGCTCAACCGCGCGTCCAGCGTGCTGTGGATCCGCGCGCTCTTCCACGCCGTGAGCCGACTCGGCGACGGGGTGTTCTGGTACGTCTTGATGGGCGGAATCCTGCTCGCCGATGGCAGTGCGGCCGCGGGCCCGGTGCTGCGCATGGTCGCGGTCGGCACAGCCGGGCTTGCGCTATACAAATGGCTCAAGAAGAGAACGTCGCGCCCGCGCCCGTACCAGGTTCGCGTGGCGATCCGTCCCGGCGCCGACCCGCTGGATCAATTCAGCTTTCCCTCGGGCCACACGCTGCACGCGGTCGCTTTCTCCGTGCTCCTGACCGCCTGTCATCCCCCGCTTGCCTGGCTCGCCTGGCCGTTTGCGCTCCTCGTCGCCGCTTCGCGCGTCGTGCTCGGACTGCACTACCCGACCGACGTGCTCGCGGGCGCGGCGATCGGCGCCGCGTTGGCGTTCGCGGCACTCGCGCTCGCGTAGCCCGCGCCACCGCCCGTCGCGGTCCGGTAAACTCCGGCCGCCATTCTCCGGCGCTCGCACCGCGCCGACCCGACCCGACAAGGCGAACAACATGGGCCGCCCGCTCCTTTCCGTCCTCGCGCTCCTGGCGGTCACGGCGGGCCGCGAGGCGCTGGCGGCGCGGCCCTTCAACACCGACGACGCGCGCGTCGTCGACCCCGGCGGCTACCAGATCGAGGCCTATGTGAAAGACCAGCGCGGGATCAAGGAGACCGAGTACTGGTTTCTGCCCGCGACCAACTTCGGCGGCGCGCTCGATCGTTTCGAGTTCACCCTGGGCGGAAACGTGATTCGCTCCGAACCGAATGGCAACTCCGACCTCGTACTCGGTCAGGTCAAGACGCTGCTGAAGCCGCTCGAGACGAATGGCGTCGGCTTCGCGCTGACGGTCGGCGTCAGCCGACTCAGTTCCGGGACGGGGCAGGAAGTCGTCGAAACTCCGTTCGGCATCACTACCGTTCCGGGAGAGACGTCAACCAAGACGCACTACGATCCGTACCTGAACGCCATCTCGAGCGTCTCCGTCCTCGACGACGCCGCGGTGTTCCATTTCAACGCCGGCGCGACGCGGGACACGTCGTCCCACCAGACGATCGGCAGTTGGGGCGTCGGAGCGGAGATCGCCCTCGGCGGATGCTTCTTCGGGATCGCCGAAACCTACGGCGTCTCGAACGAGAAGCCCACCTATCAGGTCGGCCTCCGCTACTGGGCGATCCCGGCGCGGCTGCAGATCGACGGGACCTACGGCTGGCAGCACGCCAGCCCCACCAATCTCAACTGGATCTCGATCGGGATGCGGATTCTGTGGTGAACGGGGCGAACCGATCGCCCCGGCGGTCATTCCGCTCTGGCGCCGGTCGCCTTCACCACCTGCGCCCACTTCACGATCTCGCGCTGGGTGTGGGCGCCGAGCTCGGCGGGGCTGCTCGCGATGAGCGTCATCCCCTGCTGGTCGACGAACGCGGTTCGCACCTCCGGCAGGCCCAGGATGCGCGCCATCTCCGCCTGCAGCTTGTTGACCACGGCCGGAGGCGTTCCGGCCGGCGCGTAGGCCGCGAACCAGGGGGCGATTTCGTACCCGGCGACGCCGGATTCGGCCATCGTCGGGATATCGGGCGCAATCGCGCTGCGCTCGCGAGTCGTCACGGCCAGCCCCTTGAGCTTGCCGCCGCGGACCTGCGGCATCGACGAGGCGACCGTGTCGAACAGCATGTTCACCTGGCCGGCGACGAGGTCCTGCAGCGCCGGACCGGGCCCCTTGTAGGGCACGTGCACGATGTCGATGCCGGCGAGCGACTTGAAGAGCTCCGCCGACATGTGGCCGGAGGTCCCCGAGCCGGGCGACGCGAAGTTGAGCGTGCCGGGGCGCGCTCTTGCGAGCGCGACGAGCTCCTGCACGTTGTTCGCGGGCACCGACGGATGCACGAGCAGGACGTTCGGCACGCTGACGAGGAGGCTGACCGGCGCGAAGTCCTTCACCGGGTCGTACGGGAGCTTCGCGAACAGGCTCGCGTTGATGGCATGCGTGCCGATGTGCCCCATCATCAGCGTATAGCCGTCGGGCGGGCTCTTCGCGACCGCCTCCGCGGCGATCATGCCGCTCGCGCCCGGCCGGTTCTCGACCACCACGGGCTGGCCCCAGCCCTCCTGCATCTTCTGCGCGACCATCCGCGCGAGCCGGTCGGTCACGCCGCCCGGCGGGAACGGCACGACGATGCGGATGGTCCTTGCGGGAAAGCCCGCCGCCGGATCCTGCGCCCGCGCGCCGAACGCGGTCGCGCCGAGGACCAACGCGGCAAGCGCGCAAACGAGCGTTCTCATCCTCTCCTCCTGGGCGGCCGGGCGAATCCTACCGCCGGGCCGGGTGCGCGACAATGCGCCCCATTGACAGCCGGTCGCGCCCTTCCTTCGATCGCACCTTCCGCGGAGCGTCGCACATGAGATTGTCGGGAAAGACGGCAGTGGTGACCGGCGGCGCGCAGGGCATCGGCCGCGCGCTCGCGACGCGACTCGCGCAGGACGGCGCGGCCGTGGTGCTCGCCGACGTCCAGCAAGCCGCGGAGGCGGCGCAAGCGCTGTCCGCGGCCGGGCACCGTGCGCGCGGCGTCACCGCGGACGTCACGTCCGCCGACGACCTCGCGCGCGTGGTCGCCGAGGCGCGCGCCGCGTTCGGCGGGATCGACATCCTGGTCAACAACGCGGCGTACTTCTCGTCGATCGAGCCCACGCCGTTCGAGGAGATCGACCCGGCCGCGTGGCGCCGCGCGATGGACGTCAACACCCTTGGCGTCTTTCTCGCGTGCCGCGCATGCGTTCCCGAGATGAAGCGGCGCGGCGCCGGCCGGATCATCAACCTCGCCTCGGGCGCGCCGATCAAGGGCCTGCCGTTCATGCTCCACTACGTGACGAGCAAGGGCGCGGTGATCGCGCTCACCCGCGCGCTGGCGCGCGAGCTCGGGCCGCACAACATCACCGTGAATGCGCTCGCGCCCGGGTTCACGCTCTCGGAGAACATCCTCAAGAACACGGAGCACATCGCGAAATTTCGCGATGCGGTGGTAAAGAGCCGTGCCATTCAACGCGACGAGTATCCCGAAGATCTGGTCGGCGCCGCGAGTTTCCTCGCGAGTGACGACGCGGCGTTCATGACCGGCCAGACCGTGGTCGTGGACGGCGGCTCCGCGATGGTGTGAATCGCCGTTACGCCCAGAACGGCTTCGCGTCGTCGAACTCATCCCAGGCGCGGGGGAAGCGCACAAGCTCGTGGTGTGCGGCGGCCGCGACCCAGCCACGCACCAGGCCGTCGATGCCCGGCGCGGTCGACCGCCCGCCCCCTGCTCCCACTTCGGCGAGGAGCCGGTCGACGACGGCGGCGTCGTTGAGCGCGCCGAGGATGTCCTGCAGGACTTCCAGCGCCTCCACGTAGCGCGCGACGCGCTTCGCCGGATAGAGCGGCGCGAAGAACTCTGCGGCATAGCGCAGCTTCTTGGCGGAGATCCGGACCCGATGGCGCTCCTCCGGCGGCGCCTCGGGCACGTCGCGGCCGCGCTTGCGAACGCGCCGGTCCCGCCGTCCGATCACCACCGCCGCGAAGGCCCCCACCGGCGCTTCGAACCGCGGCCGCCGCGCTTCAGCCTCAGCCGCGTCCGGCAAAGCGACGCGTGCGAACGCCGGCAGATCGTCGCACGCGAACGCTTCTCCGAGCGCGAGCAGCAGATCGGTGTAGCGCCGCGATGACACGGCATCGCGCGCCGCAGCGTCGTGCGCACGCCGCACGCGCGCAGCGCGTGCGCGGAAGCTCGCCAGCCCTTCCGCGCCTGCGAACCGCCGTGCGAGCGGCGGGAACGTCTCGGTCATGAAAACATCCCAGTCGCGCGCCGGGCCGAGCGCGCCGCCAAGCCAGCGTAGCGCCTCTGCGAGCGGCGCCACCGCCTCCTCGGACGACGCGAGCGCCACCAGCCCGAGACAGGAGCGCATCCGGCGCAAGCCGACGCGCAACTGATGCAGATACTCCGGGTCGCGCCCGGCGCGAAGCCCTGCCTCGTTCGCCTGCATCTGCGCGACGCAGGCGAGCGCGATCCGGCGCAGCGCGGCGCCGGCGGTCATCGCCTCGTCGAGCGCGGCGACGCGGGCCTTCTGGGGAGGCGCCGCACCGTGCCCGAGCGCGTACCCGCGCGCCGCCTTGCTGGCGTGCCCGAGCCGCAGCGGGACGTCCTGCGCGATCGCACGTGCCAGCGCGAACAGGCGCGCGGGATCGCCGCCCTTGAGCTCGATCTCCGCTTCGCTGATCGGGGCTTCGTGTCGACCGGCCCGGATCACACCGCGGTCGAGCGCCAGCTCCGCGAGCGTGCCGTCCGGGAAGGCGAGCGTCCGCGCGGCGCGCTCGAATTCCGTGGCGAAGACCGGTCGCAGGCGGCCGCGCACTTTGCGGTTCGCGAACAGCTCCGCGTACGGCGTGCTGTCGAGCAGTGCGAAGTCGAGCGAGTCGCTGGAGAGATCCCACTCGATCTCGTCGCGCGCGTGCAGTCCCGCCGCGGCGTCGCCGCCGCCCTTGAGCGTCTGGATCGAACGCTTGCCGTCGCGACGCAGGCGCAGCGCCACGCCGGCGCGCGCGAGGTCGCTCTCGGGCGTGTCGTAATAGACGGTGGCAAGCGCGTGCTTCCGCGCGCCACCCCGGCGCACGGCCCGGACCGCCGGGTGACGGTCGATCCGCGCGAGATCGGCCGGCGCGACGAGGAGCTTCAGCTCGACTTCCATCGGTGCCGGGCGCGATTCACCGTCGCCGCGCCGCAATCACGCCGGCGACCTCTTCGATCTGCGCGAGCGCCCGCCGGAGGTGGCCGAGATCGTTCACTTCGACGGTGAACGACATGTTGGCGACGTGGTTTCGGGTGAGCGTGTTGACCGCAGTGACGTTGATGCGCTCCTTCGACAGCACCTCGGACACGTCGCGCAGCAGCCCCTGCCGGTCGTGCGCCTGGACTGCGAGATCGACTGGAAAGACCTCGCCGCCGCCGGCGCCCCACTGTGCTTCGATCATCCGCTCCGGGTAACGCACGACGAGCTGGCCGAGGCTCGCGCAGTCGCGCCGGTGCACCGAAATGCCGCGACCCCGCGTGACGAAACCGATGATCGGGTCGGGCGGGACCGGCTTGCAGCAGCGTGCGAGCTGCGTCATCAGGCGGTCCACGCCGACGAACAGGATGCCGCCGCCCGCGCCGCCCGACTTGCTCTTCTTGGCGACGACCTCCTCCGCCGGCGCCGGCGCTTCCGATGGGCCACGCAGCGCGATCTGCACCGCCCGCGTACCGATTTCGTCGCGGCCCGCCGCAGCGAAGAGTTCGTCGGGCTTGTCGAACCCGAGGCCGTGGGCGAGTTGCTCCAGGTTCGCTTTGGCCCCGCCCTCGCGCTGGATCTCGCGCTCGACAATCTGGCGGCCGGCCGCGACGGTGCGCGCCAGCTCCTCGGTGTTGAACCACTGCCGGACCTTGTGCCGCGCCCGGGAGCTCGCGAGGTAGCCCGGGTGGGTCAGCCAGTCGCGCGACGGACCGCCGGCCTTCGCCGCGACGATCTCCACCCGCTGCCCGTTCTGGAGCCGGTAGTCGAGCGGCACCATCGCACCGTCGACCTTTGCGCCGCGGCAGCGGTGCCCGAGGTCGGTGTGCAGCGAATAGGCGAAGTCGATCGGCGTCGCGCCGCGCGGCAGATCGATCACGCGGCCCTGCGGGGTCAGTACGTATACGGTCTCGTCGAGCGCGGCGCGCTTCGACTGCTCGACCCACTCCGCGGCATCGACCACCTCGTCGCGCCACGCGAGCACCTGGCGCAGCCAGGCGATCTTCTCGTCGAACGGTTCTTCCCGTCCGCCCTTGCCTTCCTTGTAGCGCCAGTGCGCCGCCACCCCGAGCTCGGCGTGCCGGTGCATCTCGTGCGTGCGGATCTGCACCTCGAGCGCGCGGCCGTCCGGACCGACCGCCGCGGTGTGCAACGACCGGTAGTCGTTGCCTTTGGGGCGCGCGATGTAGTCGTCGAATTCCTGCGGGATCGGCGGCCAGAGATCGTGCACGACGCCGAGCGCCGTGTAGCAGTACTGCACGTCGTCGACCAGCACCCGCAGGCCGCGCACGTCGTACAGTTCGGCGAAGTCGAGCCCCTTCTCCTGCATCTTGCTGTAGATGCTGAAGATGTGCTTCGGGCGCCCGCTCACCTCGGCCCGGACGCCCGCGGCTGCGAGCGCACGCGACAGCGCGCCGATCGCCTCCGCGATGAATGTCTCACGCTCGACGCGGCGCTCGTCGAGCATCTTGGCAATGCGCTTGTAGAGTTCCGGCTCGAGAAAGCGGAACGACAGGTCCTCGAGCTCCCACTTCAGCTGCCAGACGCCCAGACGGTTCGCGAGCGGCGCATAGATGTCGAGCGTCTCGCGCGCCATGGGGCGACGCAGTTCGTCCGGCGCATGGGCGAGGAAGCGTAGCGTCTGCGTGCGGCTCGCGAGGCGGATGAGCACCACCCGGATGTCCTCCACCATCGCGAGGAGCATGTTGCGCAGCACCTCGGTTTGCGTTTGCCGGGCCGCCTCCTTCTGGCCCTGCGCGCCAAGGCCGCGCGTCA
>Ga0315278_10003512_pt1 | contig 14025 bp, 12 predicted proteins | sample YL17G06_0_MG_FD_203880 | JGI IMG/M metagenome (GOLD analysis project Ga0315278, IMG submission 203880) | Sediment microbial communities from Yellowstone Lake, YNP, Wyoming, USA - YL17G06_0 | ecosystem: Environmental > Aquatic > Freshwater > Lake > Sediment | place: USA: Wyoming | collected...
CCGGCTGCGGCGCGCGCTGGCCGGGTTCGGGTCGGTGATCGTCGCCTTCAGCGGCGGCACCGACAGCGCCTACCTCGCGTGGATCGCCACCGACGTCCTAGGCGACGGCGCCCACTGCGTCACGGCCGACAGCGCCAGCTACCCCGCCCGGCATCGCGAGATCGCCCTGCGCCTGGCCCGCGACTTCCGTCTCCGCCACGAGTTCATCGTGACCAGCGAGATGGACGACCCGAACTACCGGGCGAACCAGCCTGACCGCTGCTACTACTGCAAGCAGGAACTGTTCACGAAACTGACGGCGCTCGCGCGCGAACGCGGAATCGCGGCCGTGCTCGACGGCGCCAACGCCGACGACCGCGGCGACTACCGGCCCGGGCGCAAGGCCGCGCGCCAGATGGGCGTGCGCAGCCCGCTGGACGAGGCGGATCTCAGCAAGGACGAGATCCGCGAGCTGTCGAGGCAGGCCGGCCTGCCGACGTGGGACCAGCCGGCGTCGGCGTGCCTCTCGTCGCGCATCCCGTATCACTCTGAAGTGACGGCCGAGAAGCTGGCAATGATCGAGCGGGCCGAGGGCGCGCTCTCTGATCTGGGATTTTGCGTGTACCGCGTGCGTCACCATGACGACCTGGCGCGCGTGGAGGTGGGCCCGGACGAAATGGGCCGCGCGCTGGATCCCGCCCTGCGAGAGGCGCTGGTCCGCGATTTGAAAGCGATCGGTTATCGCTTCGTGACGCTCGATCTCCAGGGCTATCGGATGGGCAGCCTGAACGAAGGCCTGTCTCTCAAGCCCGTGTGACGGCACCCGTGAACGATCTCCTCGTCTCGGTACGCCGCGGCAGCCGCTCCTGGTGGTTGGCCGCGATCCTCGCCGTCCTGTTTCTCGCCGGCCACCTGCCGTTCCTCGCGTCAACGCTCGAGGATATCGACTCGGTGAACTTCGCGCTCGGGCTGCGCGATTTCGACCCCGGCCGCCATCGCCCCCATCCGCCCGGGTACCCGATCTACATGGCGCTCGGGAAGCTGGCCGACACGGTGCTCAGCGAGCCTCGCGCGCTGGCGATCTGGGGCGTGCTGTTCGGCGCGCTGGCGGCGTTCGCGCTGGTGCGGGTGTTCGCGTGCTTGGACGCGCTGGACGGTGGGCCGGACATCTCTCCGGTCGTGGTGTGCGGGGCGAACGACACCACTCGGGGAGGGGTGTCCGCAGGCGGCGGCGGACCCCCGGCGAAGCAGGCCCGGGACTGGATCAGCCCCCCCGCGCTGGCCGTCCTGCTCACGCTGACCGCGCCGCTCTATTGGCTGACCGCGTCACGCCCCATGAGCGACATGGCGGGCCTGGCGGCCATCGTCGCGGCGCAGGCGCTGCTGCTCACCGCGATGGTGCGATCGCGAGAGGCTGCGGCCGCCGGCGTCAGCGCGTACGACGCGGCAGCGCTGGCCCGGTCGGGCCGCCTCGTCCTGATGGGCGCGTTCGCCACCGCCATCGCGATCGGCTTCCGCTCGCAGGCGATGTGGCTCACGCTGCCGCTGCTCGCGCTGGTCATCGTCGATCGCGCGGGGCGGGGCGCGGCGGGCGCGATCATTGGCAGCATGGTGTGGCTGGCGGTCGGCACGCTGCTCTGGTTCGTGCCGCTGGTCATCGCCAGCGGCGGCCCGCGGGCGTACCTGGACGCGCTTGGATCCCAGGCAGGCGAGGACTGGAGCGGCGTCGACTTGCTGGCGACCAACTTCGGCCTCCGCCGCCTCGCGTTCGCGCTCTACGACACGTTCGTGAGCCACTGGGGCCTCGCGGCGGGGTTCATCCTCGTGTGGGCCGTCGTCGGCGCCATCGTCCTGCTCTGGAGCCGCCGCCGCGCGCTGGTGGCGATCGTCGCGGTGTTCGGGCCGTACCTGATCTTCCACCTGCTCTTCCAGGAGACCGTGACGACGCGGTACGCGCTGCCGCTGGTGGTGCCCATCGCGTACCTGGCGTCGCGCGGGCTGTTCAGCCTGACGGCGCTGAAGAATTTCCCCGGGCCGGCGGTTGGCGTGGCCCTCGCCGTCCTCTCGCTCGGCGTCGTGATGCCGGTCTCGATTGACTACGCGCGTGGGGGCAGCCCCGTGATCCGCGCGTTCGAAAAGATCCGCGCCGAGGCGGCGACCACCCCAGGGATAGCGGTCGGGATGCACCACCCGTTTGCGCGGCCGGTCGAGGCGGATCCGATCGCGCCGGCCGTCGCGCTGGCGTCCAAGCCGAGGCACGAGTGGCTCTCGCTGGTCGAGCGGTGGCGCAGCGGCGCGCGCGGGCCGGTCTGGTTCCTGGCCGAGCCCGATCGCACGGATCTCGCGCTGGTCGATCCGCAGGCGCGCCTCGTGCGCGCGCACTACGAGTGGCCGTTCTCGAGCCAGGTGTACCTCGGCGGGATTCGCCCGGATCGCCTCGACTGGGTCGTCATCAACGAGCCGAGTTGGTTCGCTGGTGAGGGCTGGCAGCTCACCCCTGAAACGGCGGGCGTTGCGAAGGCCGATGGCGCCGGGCTTGCGCGCGGGCCGATCTCGGCGTGGCTGAAGCGGCGCGACGGCGAGGTGTTGCTGCTGGTCGGCGGCCGCCACCTGGGCAAGGGCGCCGGTCTGGCGGCCCGCGTGTCGGTGCGCATCGACGGCCGCGAGATCGACGCCTGGAGCGTGGACGCCGCGCGGCCCTCGTACCTCAAGTTCCTGCGCGTGCCTGCGGGCGGCCTGAAGGGCGACGGCCTCTGGGCCACGCTCGAGATCGCCGCCGTTGCGGCCGACACCGGCAAACCGACCGGGATCGTTGACGTCGAGCAGTTCGACGCGCAGGATCCAGCGACGCCGATGCTCGCGTTTGGTGACGGCTGGCAGGAACCCGAGCACAACCCCGCGACGGGGATGTCGTGGCGGTGGGCGAGCGGCAGGTCCACGCTGCATGTCTCGACGACGGATCGCGACATCGAACTCCAGATTGTCGGCGAGTCGCCGGCCCGCTACTTCGTGCGCCCGTCGCGCGTCGTCGTCACCGCGGGCGCCCGTCAGATCATGAGCGTGGGCGTGGCCAGCGACTTTGCGTGGACCACCCGCGTGCCTGCCGCGGCGCTGCGTGGTTCCGGCGGCACGATCACCATCGAGACGGACCAGGTCTTCAAGCCGGCGGACCGCGGGCAGAGCGCGGACCGTCGCGACCTCGGGCTGCGGATCTACTCCGTGAAGGTCAGGCCGGTTTCCTAGCCAGGCACAGCAGGGAGCTGCCGAACGGCATCGGCATCAGCCGGACGGCGCGCGCTTCCAGCGAGAGCAGCGCGCAAAGCGCCGCATTGACCGGCGCGGCGGGCACGGTGATTTCGCCCAGAGCTTCTTCCTCCGGCGCGAGGCCCGCCAGTCGCTGCACCCCGCGGACGGCCAGCATCATCGGAAACAGCGAGGCGTTGGTGTACGTCAGGCGCTCGATGCGGAAGCCCGCGCCCTCGAGCAGGGCGCGCAGCGACCCGCGCGTGTATCGCCGGAGCTCGGCCGAGAGCACGGAGTGATTGCCGCGCAGGATCGGCATCGCCGCCACGTTGACGATCAGCCAGCCGCCTGGTTTCAGGACGCGCCACATCTGGGCGACCGCGTCGCGCTCGACCGGCTCGGGCAGGCAGTAGAGCACGTCGAAGGACGTCACGATGTCGAAGGCGGAGGACGGGAAGGGGACCGACCCAGCGCTCGCCCGCGCGACGCGCTCGAGGCCCGCGCCGCGGGCGATCTGCAGGCCCGAGTGCGTCAGGTCGAAGCCCCACGCGGTGCCGTAGCGGCCGAGCAGGCGGAGATTGGACCCCGTGCCGCAACCGCAGTCGAGCAGGCGCAGGCCCGCGCGGGCGCCTGCCGCCCGATCGAGCAGCGGGCCCACGAACTGCCGGAATCCCCGGAACCAGAAATGATTCCGTTCCGCGCGCGACGTGGCTTCGAGCAACCGGTCCACCGGCCCATTCTACGCCCTGCTGCGATTGGGGTCAGACTCGTCCGGCCGATGGGGTCACGGCCGATGGGGTCAGACTCGATGAGGCCCGCGGCCGATGGGGTCAGACTCGATGAGGCCCGAAGGGTAACTGGCGTTTCCCTCTTGGGGAGATCGAGTCTGACCCCAACTGCGCGGAAAGGGAAGTGCCAGGAAAGGGAACTGCCGTTGACACCGGGAGATGGACCCCGTAGAGTCAGCGTACGGCCGGATCAACACAGGCTGGCTGGTCTTTTGAGGCTGACAAAGGAGATTCCCTTATGACGCGAATCGGACGTCTGTCCATCCTGGCGGTGTTGTGCACGGTCATCGCCGTATCGACGGCGTGCACCAAGAAGCCGCCCGTCGCCGCGCCGCCGGCTCCTCCGCCACCGGTGACCACACCGGTGCCGCCGCCGCCCCCGCCGCCACCTCCGCCCCCGCCGCCTCCTCCTCAGGCGCCGAAGCCGCTGACCGAGGATGAGGTGTTCTCGCGCAAGACGCTGGCCGAGTTGAACGCGGAGAAGCCGCTGCAGGACGTCTACTTCGACTACGACAAGGCCGATCTTCGAGACCAGGCGCGGGTGGCGCTCCAGAAGAACGCCGAGTGGCTGAAGCGGTGGACCGGCACGCGCATCTTCATCGAAGGCCATTGCGACGCGCGCGGCACGGCGGAGTACAACCTCGCGCTGGGTGACAAACGCGCCTCCGCGGCCCGCACATACCTGCTCAGCCTGGACATCCCCGCCGACCGGATTCAGACGGTGAGCAAGGGCAAGGAATCGCCGTTCTGCACGGAGGAAGCCGAGAGCTGCTGGTCGCAGAACCGCCGCGGCCACTTCATCCTCTCGGCGAAATAGGCGGCGGCGCGCGGTCGCGCGGAACATCGAACCGGAGATCGGGGTTGCGGCCCCGGTCTCCGGTTTTGTTGTGTCAGCAGGGCATCACGATGAGAGGGTGCGCGCGAGCGCCTCGGCCGCCGCGCGCGGATCGGGCGCCTCGATGATCGGGCGCCCGACAACGATGTAGCTGGCGCCCGCACCGATGGCGTCGAGCGCACTCATGGTCCGCGCCTGGTCGTCGCGCGGCCGACCGGCGCCGCCCGGTTCGATGGCGCGGATCCCCGGCGTCACCAGCACGAAGTCCTCGCCACGCACCTTGCGCAGGTGCCGCACCTCGTGCGGCGAGGCCACCACGCCGTCGAGCCCGGCCGTCTGCGCGAGCCACGACAGCGCATCCACCTGCTCGAGCACGGCGCGCGTCACGCCGATCGACGTGAGCGCGTCGGGCGTGAAGCTGGTCAGCACCGTGATCGCGATGACCAGCGGCGCCGTCACGCCGGCCTTCTCGGCCGACCCCATGGCCGCGTCCTTCGCCGCCTTCATCATGTCGTAGCCGCCGGACGCGTGGACGTCGAATATCCACGCCCCGAGCCTGGCCGCCTCGGTCGCCGCCCCGGCCACGGTGTTGGGAATGTCGTGATACTTCAAATCGAGGAACACGCGGTGCCCGCGCTCGGCCAACTGCCGCACGATGTCCGGGCCGGCCGCGGTAAACAGTTGGCTGCCCACCTTGACGGCCCCGACCGCGCCGCGCAGTTCCGCAGCCAGGGCGAGGGCCTTCGCCGGGCTGTCGACGTCCAATGCCACGATGATGGGGTTCATAATTGTACCGTGCCAACCAGGTCGGCCACGCGTTCAATCGTGTGCCGCCGCAGATAATCCTCGACGCCGGCGAGCAACTTTGGCCAGATGAACGGATCCACGAAGTTCGCCGTGCCGACCTGCACCGCCGTTGCCCCGGCAATCATAAACTCCAGGACGTCCTGCGCGCTCGCGATGCCGCCCATGCCGATGACCGGGATGCGCACCGCGCGGGCGCATTCGTAGACCATCCGCACCGCAATCGGCCGGATGGCCGGCCCGCTCAAGCCGCCCATGCCGTTCGAGATCTTCGGGCGGCGCGTCTCGACGTCGACCACCATCGCGAGGAAGGTGTTGACCAGCGACACGGCGTCGGCGCCCGCGTCCTCCGAGGCCTTCGCGAACGACGACACGCTGGTCACGTTCGGCGTGAGCTTCGGGATGAGCGGCAGCGACGTGACCTTGCGCACCGCGCTCACCACGGCGAACGTGCTGTCGAGATGGCAGCCAAACTGGATGCCGCCTTCCTTGATGTTCGGGCACGAGATGTTCAGCTCGATCGCCGCCACGCCCTCGCAGTCCGACAGGATACGCGTGACCTCGGCGTACTCGTCGATGGAGACGCCGCACACGTTGACCACCACGACCGCGCCCAGCTCCCGCAGCTCCGGCATCTTCTCGCGGACGAAGCGGTGGACGCCGATGCCCTGCAGGCCGATCGCGTTGAGCATGCCCGACGGCGTCTCGACGATGCGCGGTGGCGGATGCCCCTCGCGCTCCTTCAGGAACAGGCCCTTGACCACCACGGCGCCCAGCGACGAGAGATCGACGATGTCCTTGTACTCGAGGCCGTAGCCGAAGCAGCCGCTGGCGCTCATCAGCGGGTTCTTCAGGGCGAGCGAGCCGATCCGTACGCTGAGATCCACGCTCACTCCCAGACCAGGGCGTTCCCGTCGAACACGGGGCCGTTGAGGCACGAGCGCACGAAGTGCGCCGCGCCGGACTGGTCGCGCACCTTGACGACGCAGCTGTAGCAGCCGCCGAGGCCGCAGCCCATGATGCGCTCGGTCGACAGCTGCGAGGGCCGGCCGTAGCGTGCCGCGAGCTTTGCGACCGCCTTGAGCATCGGCTCGGGGCCGCACGCGTAGAGCGTCACCGGCTGATCGGCGGGGCGCGACGTGAGCGCGGCCTCCAGCGGCACGGTCACGCGGCCGTGTGTCCCGCGCGTGCCGTCCTCGGTGGCCAGCTCGAGCCGCACGCCGCGGCGCTCGAACCAGTCGAGGTAGAACAAATCCGAGGCGCTGCGCCCGCCGTAGAACAGGCGCGCCGGCGTGCGGGCCGCGGCCAGCGACTCCGCCAGCGCCGCGAACGGCGCCAGGCCGACGCCGCCGGCCACCATCCAGCCTTCGGCGGGCGGCGCGACGGTCGTGAACGGCCGGCCCAGCGGCCCGAGCACGCCGAGCCGGTCGCCGGCGGCCGCGTCGTAGAGGCGGGAGGTGCCCGGGCCGATGCGCTTGCACAGCACCGTGATACCCGACGGCCGTCCGGCCTGGTCGCAAAGAACTTCGAAGACCGAGAACGGCCGGCGCAGCAGCGGATCGGTGCCGGCGGCGGTCCGGATCATCACGAACTGGCCCGGGAGCGCCGCGGCCGCCAGGGCCGGGGCCGCGAAGGCGAGCACGTTGTAATCCGCCGACAGGCGCGTGTTCCGGAGCACCTCGGCGTCGACATCGACCGGAGCCATGGGAGGATTCTACCCCGACAGCCGCCTCCGCCCCGACTCCGCTCGTCGAGCGTCGTCGGGGCTACGGCGCCCAGGGGCCCGAGGATTCGGACTACGATGGTACCGGGGGCGGGAAGCCTTGCGATACCTGCGGATGCTGTCGAACTCGGTGATCGGGGGCGTAACCTTCGCCCTCTACCTCACCATTCTGGTGCTCCAGCTCAATCCCCGCTACTCGCTTGCCGGTGTGCCATCGCTGGCGGCTACGCTCATCCTGTCGTACGGCGTGCACGCCTCCGCGGCCTTCTACGCACTCATCGTGTTCCGGCAACTGGTGGCGGCGGAAGTCATCTCGCCCGGCTGGATCAGCTTCCGATTCCTCGTCTGGGTGTCGTCGGGAGCGGCGCTGGTCGGGTCGCTGCTCATGTGGGTGAACCTGCGCGGATTCGGCCCGGTCCTGGACATCGATGCGCAGCGCCGGATGACCGCCGGGGCGCTCGGCCTGACCGTCTGCGCCGGGCTGATGATGGCGCTGGCCATCGGCCACCGGTGGACCGTCCGCCACAGCTCGCGGCCCGGCGCCGCGGCGCTGGGCCTCACGCTGATGGCCTCGCTCGCGGTGCCGCTGATGCTGCGCGGCCCGGGCACAGGGCCGGCCGGGCCCGGGCGCTGGTCACGCCCGCCCGCCGTGGCGGCCACGCCGGCGGGCGATCGCAAGGTCACGCTGATTGTCCTGGAAGGCGCGTCGCTCGATCTGCTGGCGCCGATGGCGGCCCAGGGACGGCTCCCGCATTTCGCCCGGCTGCTCGAGGCCGGTGCCTCGATGCACGTGGCCACGATCCGGCCGACGCAGCCCGGCCCGGTGTGGACGGCCATGGCCACCGGCAAGCTGCCGTTCAAGAACGGGATCCGCTACGCGGCGTCGTACTATCCGATCGCGGGGCACGAGCCGCTGGAGGTGCTGCCCGACTACTGCTTCTCGCACGGGCTGGTGCGGTTCGGTGCGCTGCGCCAGGTGATCCACACCAGCCGGGATCTGACCGCCCGCCCGCTGTGGGCGCTGCTGGACGCACAGGGCATCCCGGTCGGTGTCGTGAACTGGGCGGTGACCCAGCCGGCCCAGGAGGTCCGCCACTTCGTCGTCTCCGACCAGTTCGACGCGCTGCAGCAGACGACCGTGGACATGGACAACGCCGGGGCGCTCTGGCCGCGCGAGGCGCTGGCCGGCGTGGCGGCGGCCTCGTCGCAGGCCTATCGCGAGCAGCCGCCTCCGGGCGGGCCGCCCGGCGATCGCGTCCGCGAGCTGGTCGGCCGCACGTGCCAGGCCGATCGTGCGCACGAGCAGGTGGCCGCGTACCTCGACGGCCGGTATCCGACCCGGTTCCTCGCCGTGCGCTACGAGTGCCTCGACAAGGTCGGCGAGTACTTCCTGCGCTACGCCGTGCCCGGCGCGTTTGGCGACGTCTCCGACGACGAGATCCAGCAGTACGGCGCGGTGGTGGCCTCGAACTACGCGGCCGCAGACGCGGCCGTCGGCCGTGCCGTGGACGCGCAGCGGCCCGGCGACCTGCTGATTGTCGCGTCGGGGTTCGGCATGGAACCGCTGGGCGTGGGCAAGCGTCTGCTCGATCGGAGCCTGGGCAACGCCGACCAGAGCGGCACCCACGAGCGCGCGCCGGACGGGTTCCTGCTGGTGTTCGGCACGGACGTGGCGCCGGGCCGGTACCCGAGGGCCTCGCTGGTGGATGTCGCGCCGACCATCCTCTACGTCTTCGGTCTGCCGGTGGCGCGCGACATGGACGGGTTCGCCCGGACCGACATCTTCACCCCTGCCTTCACCGGCAGCCACCCGATCACCTACATCCCCACCTACGAACGGTAGGCTCTGCTATACTCAAGCCCGCTCTTTAATCGCGGTCCTGCGAGACCGCAAAGAGAGGACACGTGACCACCCGCCATCCGTCGCCCGTCCGGCGAGCAGCTACCCATCCAGGTCCCGGCCTCTTTTCCAGCGCTACGAGGAGACGTGTATGCCCGTGCTGATGGACGGCGAGCGCATGAGCCGCACGCTCACGCGCATCGCTCACGAAATCGTCGAGCGCAACCGCGGCGTCGGCGACATCGCTCTGGTCGGCGTGCGCACGCGCGGCGTGCCGATGGCCAAGCGGCTGGCGGTGATTCTGCGCGAGGTCACCGGACACGAGGTGGCGACCGGCGCCCTGGACATCACGCTGTACCGGGACGATCTGATGAAGGCCGTCGTCGGCCCGCAGCCTATCGTCCGGCGCACGGAGATCCCATTCTCCATCGACGGCCGCCACATCGTCCTCGTCGACGACGTGCTCTACACCGGGCGCACCATTCGTGCCGCGCTCGACGCGCTCATCGATTTCGGCCGGCCGAGCACGATTCAGCTGGTGGTCATGGTCGACCGCGGCCACCGGGAGCTGCCCATCAAGGCCGACTACGTCGGCAAGAACGTGCCGACGTCGCGCCGCGAGAGCGTCCAGGTGCGCCTGGCCGAGATCGACGGCGTCGACGAAGTGCTGCTCGATCAGTCGGAAGGAGGGCCGGCATGAGCGACACCGCCACGCGCCTGCGCGGGAAGGACCTGCTGGGCATCGCCGACATGACGGCGGCCGAGATTTCGCTGATCCTCGACACGGCCGAAGCCATGAAGGAAGTGTCGGCGCGGCCCATCAAGAAGGTGCCGGCCCTGCGCGGCAAGACCGTCATCAACCTGTTCTACGAGCCGTCGACGCGCACGCGCACGTCGTTCGAGGTCGCCGAGAAGCGCCTGAGCGCCGACACGCTGAACATCGCGATTGCGCAGTCGAGCGTGGTAAAGGGCGAAACGCTCATCGACACCGCGCTGAACCTCGAGGCCATGAACCCGGACATCATCGTGTGCCGCCACGGCTCGTCCGGGGCGAATCACCTGCTGGCCCGCACCTGCAAGGCGGGCGTGGTGAACGCGGGTGACGGCATGCATGAGCATCCGACGCAGGCGCTGCTCGACGCCTTCACGATCCGCGAGCGGAAGAAGCGGCTCGCGGGCCTCAAGGTGGCCATCGTCGGCGACCTGCTGCACAGCCGCGTGTTCCGGTCGAACGTCTACCTGCTGACGAAGATGGGCGCGGAAGTCTGGGCCTGCGGGCCGTCGACGCTGACGCCGGTCGGCATCGCGAACCTCGGCATCCACGTGACGACGCGCGTGGAAGAGGCCGTTGAGGGCGCGGATGCCGTGATGATGCTGCGCATCCAGATGGAGCGCATGCAGGGCGGCTACTTCCCGTCGCTGCGCGAGTACTTCCAGGTGTTCGGGATGACGCCCGCGCGGGTGGCGCTGGCGAAGCCGGACGCCATCATCATGCATCCGGGGCCGATGAACCGCGGCGTGGAGATCGCGTCGGAGGTGGCGGACGGTCCCGCGTCGGTGATTCTCGACCAGGTGGCCAACGGCGTCGCGGTGCGCATGGCGGTGCTCTACCTGCTGGCCGGAGGAGGCGAAGATGAAGCTGCTGCTTAGGGGCGCGCGCGTGGTGGATCCCGCCTCGGGGATCGACGGCGTCCGCGATGTGCTGATCGACGGGGACCGCGTGGCGCGCGTCGACGTCTCGATTCCGCCCTCTACCGTGCCGGATGCCGCGGTCGTGGACCTGGGGCCGTCGCTGGTGGTCTGCCCGGGCTTCGTCGACATGCACGTGCACCTGCGCGAGCCCGGGTTCGAGCACAAGGAGACGGTCGCCACCGGCGCGGCCTCGGCCGTGGCCGGCGGCTTCACGGCCGTCGCCTGCATGCCGAACACGAACCCGATCAACGACAGCGCCAGCGTGACGCGCTTCATCCTCAAGCAGGCCGCCGAGGCGAACCTGGCCCGCGTGTATCCCATCGGCGCCGTGTCGAAGGGATCCGACGGCAAGGAGCTCGCCGAGATGGCCGACATGCGCGAGGCTGGGTGCGTGGCTTTTTCGGACGACGGCCGCCCTGTGTCGACGGCGCTGCTGATGCGCCGCGCGCTCGAGTACGCCGGCATGTTGGGCCTGCCCGTCATCGACCACTGCGAGGACAAGACGCTGGCCGGCGAGGGCGTCGCGCACGAGGGTTTCACGGCGTCGCAGCTCGGCCTGCGCGGCATCCCGGGCGCGGCCGAAGACGTGTGCGTCGAGCGCGACATCGTGCTGGCGGCCATGACCGGCGGCCACGCGCACATCGCGCACCTCAGCACGGCCGGCGCGCTGCGGGCCGTGCAGGCGGGCAAGGCGCGTGGCGTGACGGTGACCTGCGAGGTGGCGCCGCACCATTTCACGCTCTGCGACGACCGGCTGCTCGCGCCGCTGCCCTACGACACCAACCTCAAGATGAACCCGCCGCTGCGCGAGATCCGCGACCGCGCGTCGCTCATCGAAGGCCTGCGCGACGGCACGGTGGACGCCATCGCGACCGACCATGCCCCGCATCACGCGGACGACAAGCAGGTCGAGTTCGACCGCGCCTCCTTCGGCATCGTCGGCCTCGAGACCGCCGTGTCGCTCACGTTCGACCAGTTGGTGCACCCGGGCGTGATCACCCTGACGCGGATGGTCGAGCTGCTGTCGGTGAATCCGGCGCGCATCATCGGCGTACCGGGCGGACGGATTGCGGCGGGCGACGTCGCGGATGTCACGATCCTGGCGCCGGATCTCCCGGTGACGGTGTCGGCCGCGGCGTTCAGATCCAAGTCCCGCAACACGCCGTTCGACGGCTGGCCCCTGCGCGGCGTCGTCGCGGCGACCATCGTCGGCGGGCGCGTGCTGTTCGTCAACCCGGCCGTGGCCCAGGTGGCCGGCCTCGCAGGGAGCGCGTCGCGATGAGCCGGCACGACGACATCCGCCAGCGCGCCCTCGAAGACCTGCAGCGGTTCGAAGTGCTGATGATCGACGGGCACTTCGACTTCGGCAACGGGTACCACGGGCGCGTGTACCTCAACCCGCACCAGCTGTTCCGCTACCCGTCGACGATCTGGCGCTTCGCGCAGGACCTGATCGACCTGATGCCGGCGACGCTCATCGATCAGACCGATCTCGTCGCCGGGCCCGTGACCGGCGGCGCGCTGCTCGCGCACACCATTGCCGGGCTGCTCGACAGCCGCCGCAAGCTCACGGAGCCAGCGAAGCTGTTCGCGCCGTTCGCCCCCGATGCCGAGCGCGGTCACACGCTGCGCTCCTTCTATCGCGGCCAGATGACAGGCAAGCGGGTCCTGCTTGCCGACGATGTGCGAAACACCGGGCAGACGTTCGAGCGCTGCGCCGCGCTGGTTCGCGAGGCCGGCGGCACCGTCGTCGGCACCGTGGAGATCTACGACCGCCTGGAAGCGATCGTGGACCTCGGCCTGCCGAATATCGCGCTGGCCGAATACCGGGCGTCGGACAACTTCCCGGCCAACGCCTGCCCGCTCTGCCGGGCCGGCCAGCCCGTGACGACCTTCTGACGTCAGGATTCCGCATGTCGAAAATCTCCCCCGGAGTTGTTTCCCGGGTCCCCGAAACAACTCCGGGGGAGATTTCCAGGCGCTCCGCGCTGAAGGCCGCCCTCGACCGGCTGTACGGGGAGTACGACCGCGGCGGCGCGTTGCAGGACCCCATCGAGAAGGTGCGGGTGTATGCGGACCCGGCGGATCGCGAGATCGCGGGCTTCATCGCGGCGGGCCTGGCGTTCGGGCGCGTCGCCAGCATCCTCGCGTCGATCGACGCCGTGCTCGGCGTCATGGGGCCGTCGCCGGCCGCCTTCGTCCGGGCGTTCGAGCCGGCGCGCGACGGCGGGCCGCTTGCGCCATTCGTGCACCGCTGGACGCGCGGCGAGGACATCGTCGCGCTGGTCTGCGTGCTGCAGCACATGCTGCGCTCGAGCGGCACCCTCGAGCAGTTCTTTCTCGACGGCGACGAGCCCGCCACGGCCGACATCGCACCCGGCCTCGAACGTTTCTGTGCGCGCGCCCGTGCCGTCGACCTTCGTCCGCTCTCGACACGCGCCCGCGCCGGCATGCACCGCTTCTTCGCGCAGCCATCGGCGGGCAGCGCGTGCAAGAAGCTGAATCTCTTCCTGCGGTGGATGGTGCGGCGCGACGAGGTGGATCTCGGCGTCTGGACGCGGGTCTCGCCGTCGCGGCTCGTGGTGCCGCTCGACGTGCATGTGGTCCGGGTGGGGCAGTGCCTTGGTCTCACGCGCCACGGCTCACCGGGCTGGCGGATGGCGGCGTCGATCACGGCGGCGCTGCGCGAACTCGATCCAACGGACCCGGTCCGCTACGACTTCGCGCTCTGCCACCTGGGCATGCTGGGGTTCTGCGGGTTCAGGGAGAAGCAGGGGGACTCGGCGTGCCCGCTGCGCGGCGTCTGTCGGCCACGCGCTCGTAGACGGCCAGCGTCGCATCGACCATCCGGTCGACGGTGAAGTGCTCGCGCACGCGGGCCAGGCCGGCCGCGCCCATCGCCTGGCGGCGCGCCGGGTCACCAAGCAGCGCGATCACGGCCTCCGCCAGCGGGGCCGCATGCCCCGGTGGCACGAGCAGGCCCGTCACCCCATCCACCACCGTCTCCGGAATGCCGCCCGCGGTGGTCGCCACGACGGGCCGTGACGCCGCCATCGCGTCGAGGATGGACGTCCCCAGGCCCTCGGTCAGCGAGCTCATCACGAAGACATCGAGCCCGCAC
>Ga0315278_10003514_pt1 | contig 14024 bp, 12 predicted proteins | sample YL17G06_0_MG_FD_203880 | JGI IMG/M metagenome (GOLD analysis project Ga0315278, IMG submission 203880) | Sediment microbial communities from Yellowstone Lake, YNP, Wyoming, USA - YL17G06_0 | ecosystem: Environmental > Aquatic > Freshwater > Lake > Sediment | place: USA: Wyoming | collected...
GCACGAGCTGCGCACGCCGTTGACGTTCATCCGATCGGGGGTCGAGGTGCTCGCCGAACGGGACCCGGATCTGGGTGGGGAGGTCCTCTCCGAGGTGGATTACCTCACCGGGCTCACGCAGCGGCTGCTGCTGCTCGCGCGAGCCGAGAAGGGCTCGATCCGTCTGGAAGTGGAACCCGTGGACGTCGGTGCCGCATGTCGCTCGGCCGCTCACCGGAGCGCGCGCGCACACGGCAACGAGCTGAGCACCGGAGGCGGCGACCTCGCCGCCCTCGCCGATCGCGTCGCCTTCGAGGCGGTCCTGGACGCGATCTTCGAGAACGTCGAGCGTCACGGTGGCGGCGCGGCCGACGTCCGCTGGGCTCGCGAAGACGGGTGGGTGGTGATCATGGTCGCCGACCACGGGCCGGGGCTGGCAGAAGACCTCCACGGGCGGGCCTTCGAACGGTTCTTCCGCGTGGATCCCTCACGTGCCCGCGAGACCGGAGGGGCGGGGCTGGGTCTCGCGCTCGCCAAGACCCTGGTGGAGGCGCAATCAGGGCGGATGTGGCTCGAGCCGACGCCCGGGGGCGGCCTCACGGTGAACGTCGGACTGCCGGCCGTCTGAGCGAAAGCGCGGAGGCACCGTCCACGGCATAATCCCGAGATGGACATCGCAGGGTTCCTCAGCCGCTATCCCCCGTTCGACTCACTTTCCGCCGACCGACTTGAAGCGATCGCCGCCTCGGTAGAGATCGAGCACCTATCGGAGGGCACGGTCGTGCTTCAGCAAGGAGGCGCCTCATCTGAGCACCTCTACGTGGTGCGCAAGGGCGCCGTTGAAGTGCTCGACGAGGGGCGGTTGCTGGACCTGCTCGGCGAAGGCGAGGTGTTCGGCCAGTTCTCGTTGCTGTCGAGTGAGAGCCCGACGGCAACGGTGCGGGCGCACGAGGACACCCTGTGCTACCTGATCCCCGCCTCGGTCGCGGACGAGATCCTGGGCACGACGGCCGGTCAAGCATTCGTGGTCGGGTCGCTCTACCGGGCGCTCCGGGCCGCCAAGGAGGACTCCGCCCCCGACGGAGACCTGCAACTCACGGCCGTCCGCACGATCGTCCGTCGGGAACCGGTGACGGCGGATCCCGACCTGAGCGTGGCCGAGGCCGCCGCGCGGATGACGGCGGAGCGCGTGTCGTCGTTGTTGATCCCGATGGACGGCGGGTGGGGCATCCTCACGGACCGCGATCTTCGCTCGCGCGTGGTGGCCGTGAACGGGGACCTGAACGCCCCCATCCGCACGGTGGCCACGTTCCCGGCCCTGCGCCTGGATGGCGAAACCCCCGCGGGGGAGGCGCTCCTGCGGATGTTCTCCGACGGGGTCCACCACTTCCCCGTCCAAGACAGCGACGGCTCGATCGCCGGGATCGTCACCGACACCGACCTCATGGGGCTCTCTCGTCACACGCCGTTCGCGATCAAGAGCTCGATCGAACGCGCCGACTCCGCCGAGGCCGTGGCAGAGGCGGGACGAGGCCTCCCCCAGGTCGTGGTGGCGATGGTCACGGTGAACGCGAACCCGGTCGATGTGGGCCGGGTGGTGGCGATGACCGTGGACGCGATGACCGAGCGGCTGCTCCAGCTGGGCGTGGCCGCCCAGGGCGCTCCACCATGTGCGTGGGCCTGGCTCTCGCTGGGCAGCGCCGCGCGCCACGAGCAGGCCCTCAAGACCGACCAGGACCACGCGCTCGCGATCGACCCAGCGCCCGGCGAGCTGGCCACCGTCGACCCCTACTTCGCTTCCTTGGCCGAGTTCGTCACCGCGGGGCTCGAGTCCGCGGGCATCCCCCGCTGCAACGGCGACGCGATGGCCACGATGTCGGCGCTGCGCAAGCCGATCGGCGACTGGGTGGAGACCTTCTTGGGGTGGATCGACGACCCCGATCCCGTCAGCAGCATCCTGGCCTCGATCGGCTACGACTTCCGACAGGTGGCGGGGCCGCTGCAGGCCGAGCTCGTCCTGGACGACGCGATCCGGCAGGCGCGGAGCCACCCGGCGTTCCTCCGCAGCCTCGGCCGGCGCGCGCTGGACCTGCGGCCGCCCACCGGATTCTTCCGCAACCTGGTGGTTGCTCACGGGGGGGAGCACGCGGGCCGGCTCGACGTGAAACACGGGGGCATCTCCATCGTGAACAACCTCGCGCGGGCTTACGCGGTGAGCGCCGGCCTCACGGCGAAGGGAACGGTCGCACGCCTGGAGGGCGCGGTGGCCACGGGCACCCTGGAGGCCGAGACCGGTGGGGAACTCGTGGAGGCCTTCCACTTCTTGTGGGACGTGCGTCTGCGGCACCAGGCCGAGCAGGTCCGCACGGGACAGGAGCCCGACGACTTCGTCGACCCCGCCACGTTGGGCCCGCTGGCTCGCACCGGATTGAAGGAGGCGTTCCGGGTCCTCGGGCGCGGGCAGCGGCTCCTGGCGAGCGAGCTCGGGGTCACGCAGCGCTGAACAGATCCACCCGGCGTCAGATCCCCATCGCGTGGAACCCGCCGTCCACGTGGATCATCTCGCCGCTGATGCCGGCAGAGAGATCCGAGAGCAGGAACGCCACGGCGTTGCCCACCGGCGTCGGATCGGCGGTGTCCCATCCCAGGGGCGCGCGCTCGGACCAGCGATCGGTGATCGCGTCGAAACCGGGGATCCCCTTGCCGGCCATCGTCTTCAGGGGACCGGCGCTCACGGTGTTGACGCGGATCCCCTTGGGCCCGAGGTCGCGAGCGAGGTAGCGCGTCACGGACTCGAGGCCCGCCTTCGCCACGCCCATCCAGTCGTAGATCGGCCACGCCACGCGCGCGTCGAAATCGAGCGAGACGATCGCACCGCCGTCGGTCTCCATCAGCGGAAGCAGACCGACCGCGATCGCTTTGAGGGAGAACGCGCTGGTCTGCACCGCGGTGGCTACGCTTTCCCACGGCGTCTGAAGGAAGTTGCCGCCCAGCGCGTCCTGCGGGGCGAACGCGATGGCGTGCAGGAATCCGTCGACCGTGCCCCAGCGGCCCGCGAGCTCGTCGCGCACGGCCTCGATCTGCGCAGGGTCGTTCGCGTCCATCTCCAGGACGTCGGGTGGGCGGGGCAGGCGCGTCGCGCACTTCTGGGTCAAGCCCATCCCCCGTCCCACGCCCGTGAGCACGATCTCGGCGCCCTGTTCCTGCGCGATCTGGGCCGCCGAGAACGCGATCGATTGCGGCGTGAGAACGCCGGTGATGAGCAGACGCTTGTTCTCGAGCAGCACGCGGGGCTCCTTATGCCGAAGGCGAGGCGGAGGGGGCGGACGAGGACACAGAGGCACCGGAGACCTTCCAGGTCACGTTCCCCTGATCGTCCACCTGAGTGACCGTAACCTCGAAGGTGGAGTCCGGCGCGGTGGCCGTGCAGGTGAACGAGGTCTCAGCCTGCACCTTCAGGCTGTTCGGGCACGAGACGTCGACGCTCGTGAGGCCGAGCTGATCCTCCAGTTGGGAGGCAAGCGACGACTCGAGGCTGGACGTGTCGAGGCTCTTCGTACACCCCACGGCGAAGAGGGCCACGGCGCTGAGCGCGGCCACGCGGACGATCCGGGCGTGCATCGGCAGAGGTCCTCCTGGGGTCGGGTGGGCGCCTGAGCGTATCGGCGCCTCCCCCGAGGGTCAAACCTCACGCCGGTTCTCGGTAGGGTGCCGGTATGGCGCATCGGATCGTGGGCTACCTCGAACGGCCGGAGTTGGATGACCGGTGGGAGGAGACCGTCGCGCCCGCCTGGCCGGAATTCCTCCTGCATACCGCGGAGGTCAACGCGCGGTGGTCGTACCTGTTCGAGCGCGCGGGCGCGTTCCAGTTCTACGCGGTGGACGAGGGCAGCGACGAGGTGCTCGGTGTGGCGAACACGGCCCCGTTCGCATGGGATGGCGACGCCGACACGCTGCCGGACAGCATCGCCGGCGTGCTGCAGCGCTCGATGGACGACCGCGAGGCGGGCGTGGCGCCGACCACGCTGTGCGCGCTGCAGGCGATCGTGACACAGGGGAACCAGGGAAGAGGCCTGGCCGGCGTGATCCTCGACGCGATGCGAGCGCTGGGCGCGGAGCACGAGTTCGCCGACCTCGTGGCGCCCGTGCGTCCCTCGTGGAAGGCGCGCTACCCGCTGCAGGACTTCGAGCGGTACGTGCACTGGACCCGCGAAGACGGCCTGCCGTTCGATCCGTGGGTCCGCGTGCACGCGCGCGCCGGCGGGGAGCTGCTGAAGGCGGCCATGGGATCCCAGATCGTGGACGGCACGGTGGCGGAGTGGGAGGCGTGGACCGGGATGGCGTTCCCCGACTCCGGTGATTACGTGATCCCAGGTGCGCTCGTCCCGCTGTCCATCGACGTAGATGCCGACCACGGCCGGGTCACGGAGCCGAACTACTGGATGCGACACCGCCTGGCCGCGCCCGCCTAGGCGCCAAGGATCGAAAGGTTGCGCACGCCCCAACGGGGGTCGTCGCCCGAGGCGAAGAACGCCACTTCGTTGTGGAGATCGTCGTTCAGCGCGTCGTCGGGCACCAGGACACTCCGGGCTGACCAGGCGCCGGTACCCACCGGCACCGTCGCGACCAGTCGCCCGTTCACCACGACGCTCACCTCGCCCGCGGTGGGGCCGTAGAGGTCGAACCCGAGCCGGCCGTCACCGTTGTGTCCGCCGGTCCGGTACACCACCCCCCAGGGGTGGGTCGTGTCGGATCCGGGGACGTTGCCCAGCTCCCGCGGACCCGGACGGACCGGGAGGGCCGGGTCGCCCACAGGATTCGCAGCGATCGGCGCGAGCGCCGACCACTGCTGGTCGGTGATGCCCGGCCACGTGTAGTAGCTCCCGCCAAGCAGGCCGTAGCCCCGGACGGCCTGCACGAACCCGCTGGTCTCCTCGGCCGTGGCGTCCTGCGCTATGCCGCCGATCATGTGGATCGGGACGAGATCGTTGCCCACCCAGGCGCGCAGCAGGCCGATACAGGTCGCCGCGTAGGCGCGCGCATCGTCGAGCCCGTGAACGCGGAACGTGAAGTACGTCATCGGCAGGATCGCGTCGAAGGTCTGGGCCACATCGGCCCAGGGGAAGCCGGGCCAGTAGGCGTTCGTCTTCATCGCCTTGGGTGAGGGCACGATGGCTCCCAGCGGGAACCCGGGCCCCGCGGCCGAGCGCAGATCGCCGGAGAGCTGCCGCAGCCGTTGCGTCCGCACTGCGACGTCCTTCACATCGAGCGATTCGATGTCCAGCGCGAACCCCGCGAAGCGGTTCCCCGCCGCCGTGGTGAACGCGATCGCTTCCTCGGCGCGGGACGCGTCCATCCCGACGTCGACGAATCCCGGCAGGTACCACGCCACCACCTGGACGTCCGCCGCGGCGCCGGCATCCACGAACGCCGCGACCGCCGCCTCGTCCACGAACGCCGAGTCGCGGTTGAAGTTGGAGGTCTCGAGATACAGCGTCCGCACGCCGTGCGCGGCCATGTCGGCCACCGCGGCGGCCGGGTCCGCCCACGCCGCGTCATCGTAGAGGTCCACCCACACACCCAGGCCTTGGAACGGGCCGACCGCCGGGTTCGCCCGGATCGGCGTCGGGGTCGAAGCCGCCGCGGGATCGGCCCCACCCGAGCGGGAGAGGAACAGCGCCACCACCAGGACGAGCACCAGTGCGGCGGCCACCAGGGGGAAGGTGCGCCGGGGTCGCATCGGTCAAGCCTACCGGCGGTGCCCGCGCTCCCGGAGCCTTTAGCATGATCACCATGGAACTGGGACTGAACGACAAGGTCGCGCTGGTGACGGCCGCCTCCAAAGGCCTCGGACGAGGTGCGGCGCTGGCGCTCGCTCGCGAAGGTGCTCGGGTGGCGATCTGCGCCCGAGACCCCGATACCCTCGCCGCGACCGTGGTTGCGCTCGGCGGCGAGGCGTTCGGCATCGCGGCCGACGTCACCGAGCCGGACGCGCCGCGCCGCCTGGTCGACGAGACGATCGAGCGGTTCGGGCGCCTCGACGTGCTGGTGGCGAACGCGGGGGGACCCCCACGCACGCGCGCCCTGGACGTCGAGGACGATGCCATGGCGGCGGCGCTCAACGCCAACCTGCAGACGTCGATCCGCCTCGCACTTGCCGCGATCCCATCGATGCGCCAGGCCGGCTGGGGCCGGATCTGCTTCATCACATCGAACGCCGTGAAGCAACCGATCCCCGAACTCGCGTACTCCAACGTCGCGCGAACGGGCCTGTGGGCATGGGCGAAGACGGCCGCCCAGGACCTGATCGACGACGGCATCACGGTGAACCTCGTGTGCCCAGGGCTGCACGCCACTGATCGCGTGAAGGAATTGGACGTCGCGGGGCGATTGGGCGACCCCGAGGACTTCGGGCGCGTGGTGGCCTTCTTGTGCTCGGAACCGGCGGGCTTCGTGAGCGGCGCCGCCCTCCAGGTGGACGGTGCCGGTACCCTGGGTCTGCTCTGACCAGGCAGGAAGGGATCCGGTGAACGGAACCGAACGCACCTTCGACCTCGCGGAACGTTATTGGGACGAACTGCTCGAGCTCGAGCCGCTGCTGGGAACCTCCACGGGCGACGAGCGCTTCGACGATCGCCTCGCCGATCCTAGCGAGGCGGGGCGGGCCGCGAGCGAGACCGTGCATCGCGCCGCCCTCGCCGATGCGGCCGCGATCGACCGGGCGGGCGTCGATGAGAACGACCGGGAAACGCTCGACGTGCTCGAGGCGATCGCCAACCGTTACCTCGCGGGCCTGGAGCACAGGACCGACCGCCTCCTCGTCGCGAACCACCTGAACGGCCCCGGCCAACTGCTTGGTGAGATCGCCTCGATGCAGCAGACCGACAGCCCCGAACGGCTCGATCGCTACGAGGCCCGGCTCCGTGCGATCCCCGCCTTCCTCGAGGCCTCGGCCGAGGTCGCACGCGAGGGCATAGCCGCCGGGGTGACCTCGCCGCGCGTGGTGGCGGAACGCTCGGTCACCCAGCTCGAACGGCTCCTGGCACTGGGGGCCGACGGATCGCCCGCGCTCGCGCCGCTGGGCGATGACTCGGCTGCGCGCGAGCGGATCGCCGCCGCCGTCCACGATGAGGTGAACCCCGCGTACGCGCGCTACCTCGAGATGCTCCGGGAATACCTGCCCCACGCAACGGAGACGATCGGCCTGAGGGCGATCGCCGACGGGGAGGCCATGTACGAGGCCGAGGTCCTCGCCTGGACCTCGCTCCCGCTGGACGCCGACGAGGTCCATGCCCTGGGCGTGGAGCGGTTCGACGCGTTGCTGGCAGAGCGCTTCGAGGTGGCGGCCCGCATGGGCTACGCCTCCCCCACGGAGGCCATCGCCGCCCTGCGCGCCGACGGTGCGGACACGCCAGCGTCCCCGGAAGCGTTCCTGAAGGTGGTCGAGGATCAGGTCGCGCGGGGCTGGGAAGCCGCGCCCGGTTGGTTCGGGCGGCTGCCTCGGGCGAACTGCGAGGTCCGCGCCGTCGAGGCATTCCGCGAAGCCGACCTGCCCGCCGCGTTCTACAACCCGCCCACCGAGGACGGCTCACGTCCGGGCGTCTACTACCTGAACACCTACGACCTGCCCAGCCGCGAGATCCATTCGATCGCGGGCGTCACGTTCCACGAGGCGAACCCCGGACACCATTTCCAGGTCTCCCTGGATCAGGAGGCGCCGGAGCGTTCGCGGCTGCGTCGGTTCGGCGGGATCCTGGCCGGGAGCGCCTTCTGCGAGGGCTGGGGCCTGTACTCGGAGCGCCTGGCGGACGAGATGGGCCTGTACCTCGACGACGGCGAGCGCCTGGGGATGCTGGAGAACCAGCTCCTTCGGGCGGGCCGGCTCATCACGGACACCGGGATCCACGCGTTGGGATGGGGGCGTGATGCGGCCGTGGCCAAGCTCGAGGAGGGCGGCGCGCCCCATACCGAGGCCACGATCGAGGTGGATCGATACATCGCGATGCCCGCCCAGGCCCTGAGCTACATGGTGGGCATGATCCGCATCCAGGACGCGCGCGCCGCGGCCGAAGCGCGCGAGGGCGCCGACTTCTCGCTCCGCGACTTCCACGACCGGCTGCTGGCGCTGGGAACGGTGCCGCTTCCCTCGCTCGATCGCGCCCTCTCCTGATCCTCCATCACCACTAGTCCGTAGCAGACTAGTTAGGGGGTTTGGTTGCCCGCAGCAGCAGATAGTCGATCAAGCCGTGCTCCCAGATCACGTCCACCTGTGAGAGCAACAGCCGCACTGCCCGTTCGTAGCCCCACGGGACGGGGCCCGCGCCCGTTTCGAGCCGGTCGCGGACGAAGCGGAGCGCGGGCGCGATCACTCGCTCCCCCACCCGCTCCACCCGCAGGTCGGTGAACCCGGCGGCCTCGGCCTTGCGCACGATCACACCGACGGAAGCGGCAGCGTGGCGCCTGAGGCCCCAGACCCGAAGCTGCACGAACGCCGCCGATGCCTCTTTCGGCCCGCGCGGGTATCGGTTCGTGGGGATATCGGACATGGTGAGCACACCCCCGGGGCGCAGGACGCGGAACGCCTCGGCGAAGAAGGCATCGCGCGAGGGGAAGTGGAACGCGGCCTCCACGCTGATCACGCCGTCGAACGACTCGCCGCGGAGCGGCATGCGCGTCGCGTCGGCGTTCACTCCGTGGGCCCCCGCCTCGCGCAGGCGGGGCGCACCCGCGCGCAGCTGAGAGAGCGTGACGTTCAGCGCCGTGAGGCTTCTCGGGGCGGCCGTGGCGGCGATGACGGGATCCTGTTCGGCCAGGCCGTTGCCGACGTCCAGGATGTCGCCTCGCTGCGGCAGGTCGCCGGCGAGCCGTTCGACCAGTCTGCGGACGGCCACGGGAGCCTCGGCGGGGTCGCTCCCGTCTCCTTCCCACAGACCCAGGTTCAGCCACCCCGGCGCGAGCGCGAGGAAGAAGTCCTCGCCGAGCGAGTCGTAGACGGTTGCCGCGGGATTGCTCCCGTAGCGAAGCATCGCCGCGGCGTGGCGCAGGTTGTGGCGGGTCCAGGAGGCGGGCACCTCTGCACCCTAGTGTCGATCCGGTTCAGCCCGCCGCACGCCAGGCGTCGCGGAGCCTCACGCGAGCGCCCGTGCGCAACACCGCACCCGCGTAGATCCGTCCCGCGAGTGGGATCAGCAGCAGGGTCGAGCTCACCAGGATGATCACCGAGGCTGCGATCTGCGGTGCGGTGGCCGCGCCCAGCACGATGCGCACCGGCATCGCGAGCGCGGCTGAGAACGGCAGCAGCGAGGCGATCACCACCACCGGGGCGTCGGGGTCCTGCAGGGCTCCCACAGAGATGAAGAACGAAACCAGGATGACGATGTTGATGGGCACCATCGCGTTCTGAAGCTCCTCCATCCGCGAGACCAGGGCGCCGCTCACCGCGAACAGCCCCGCGTAGAACGCGAACCCAAGAACGAACCACGCCAGGACCAGCGCCGCCGCTCCCACCGCGCTCGCCGGGATCGAGAGGGCGCCCGTGAGCATCGACAGCCCGATCGCGAACGCCGCGATGAACGCGAGCTGCACGATGCCGAGCGTCCCGATGCCCACCACCTTGCCGGCCAGGAGCTGGCGCGGGCTGATCGCAGAGAGCAGGATCTCCACCACGCGCGACGCCTTCTCCTCGATCACGCCGGTGGCCACCCACACGCCGTAACCGAACAGCTGTCCGTACAGCAGGATGACGCCGATGAAGGCCACCGCCGCGTTGCTGTCGCGGTTCGGGTCGGGAGGCTCCACCGTTCCCACGCGGACCGGGCGCGGGTCGAGCGCCTGCGCGAGGCGATCGGGTGGCAGGCCCGCCTCGTCCAGGGCCGCCCGGATGCGCTCGGCCACCGCCGCCGCCTGCACCACGTCGGTTAGCTCGGCCGGCACGTCCCGCTGCCCGATCAGCCGTTCGCCCTCGAGGAGGGCGTCGATGTCGCCGTCGCTCAACGCTCCCCGACCGGCCGCTTCGTCCGGGAAGGCACGCACGGTGAGGTCGATCCCCTGTTGCCGCGCCAAGGCGGCCGCCGGGGCCCCCGCCGACGCGGCGCCCACCACACCCAGCTCGTAGGAAGGGGTGCCGCCCCCGGCGTAGGCACGGATCAGGATGAACGCGGACAGCACGCTGAGGGTGATCGCGGTGGAGATCGCGAAGCCCTTGTCGCGCAGCCGCACCCGGAAGTCGCGGCGCGCCACCAGGAGCCAGGCGCCGCGGTCGGTGGGCGCGGGCTCGCTCACGTCTGCACCACCTCCCGGAACAGCTCCGCGAGGGTGGGACGAACGCGGCTGAAGTGGGTCACGTCGCCCGAGCCGCGCGCGAGGTCCAGCACCCGCTGCTCGTCCAGGTCATCGGCAAGCTCCAGGACCACACCCCCGGGGACCGTGGCGTCGAGGCGGGCGCCCGGCAGCGACGCGAACCACTCCCCATCCGCGCCCGCCACCTCCACGCGCACCAGCCGGCGAGCCCGCGCAGCACGCAGCTCGTCGATGGTCCCGGCAGCCATCACGCGGCCGCGGTCGATCAGGACCACCGCGTCACAGATGCGCTCGACCAGGTCGAGCTGGTGGCTCGAGAACACCACCGGAACGCCGTGGTTCTCGCTCTGGCGACGGAGGACGCCCGCGAGCGCGTCCACCCCCACCGGGTCCAAGCCGCTGAACGGCTCGTCGAGCACCAACATCTCCGGCTCATGCACGAGCGCCGCCGCCAGCTGGACGCGCTGCTGGTTCCCCAGGGAGAGCGTTTCCACGCGGTCGCCGGCGCGCCCTTGCACCCCGAGCGTTTCCGAGATCTCGTCCGCCCGTCGCTCAGCGTCCGCGCGGGCGAGGCCGTGCAGGCGCGCGAGGTAGACCAGCTGATCATGCACCTTCATCTTGGGATAGAGGCCGCGCTCCTCGGGCATGTAACCGAAGCGCCGCCGAGCAGCGGCGTCCACCGGTCGCCCGTTCCAACGAACCTCCCCGGAATCCGCTGCCAGAACCCCCAGGGCGATGCGCATCGCCGTGGTCTTGCCTGCGCCGTTGGCGCCTACGAACCCAACGATGGTCCCCTCGGGAACCGTGAACGTGACCCCGTCGAGCGCCACCACGTCGTCGAACCGTCGATGGAGGTCGATCAACTCGAGCATGCGTTCGGCTTCCGCGCGGACATCGCGACCAGGATACGGGCCGGGCGAACGACGGTCCGGGACGAGGCGGCGGCCCGGCTAGGCTGTGCAGATGGGTTGGCGCAGGCAGGCAACGGAGATCCCGGGCGTTCGCCTGCCCGAGGTCGAGCGCGCCCACTGGAGCGTGCTCGTGTGGGTGAACCTGGGAGGGCTCTCGCCCGGCGATCCCACGCTAGACATGGCGCCTGACACCGAGGAGCTGCTGATCGAGGGGGCGGCCGCATACGGGGGTGAGGTGCTGCGGGCCCACGGCCACGTGGCGCTGGCCGAGTTCGCCGACCCGGTAGCGGCCATCGGGTTCGCGATGGACCTCGTGGCCCGGGCCGGGGATCGCAACGGTTCCGCCGGTGCCGGTGCGCACGTCGGGAGGGTGAAGCCCGCCGAGGACCCGATCCTGAGCCACGCGTCGCGCGTGGCGGCGGGCGCGGTGGACCTGGCGGAGGAAGGCCAGACGCTCGTCACGGGCGCCGTCCTGGTGGAACTGGGCGACGACGGCTTCGATCGTTTCGAGCGCGGATCGTCCTTCACCGCGGAGCTGGACGGCGAAGTGATGACGCTCTATCCGATCACCCCTCGGTGAGCACCGGCCCCGCCACCCCGACGGGATGGCCCACGAACGTGTCGGTCTGCACCGCGTCGATCAGGAAGTCGGCCAGGTCGAAGAGCGAGATCGTCCGCATGGCGGCCGGCCCGTCTAGCACGGCCTCGTAGGCGCCCCGCCCCGGTTCGTCCTCGATGTTCGGCGGACACGCTCCCACCCACGCCAGCGCGCTCGCTCGCAGGGCCGCGAGGTTGCGCTTGTGCTCCTGGACGATGTTCTGGAAGGGCGGTTGCGCTTCGGCCGAGAACACGCCCACGGACAGGACCGCGGCGAGTTTGCTCACGCCGGTGGCCCGAGCGCCCGCGATCACGTTGGCCGTGGACCTGGACAGGTTCGTGGTCGGGTCCAACGTGCCGGCCCCCAGCGCGGAGATCGCGGCATCGGCGCCATCGAGGGCGACCGCAACCGCTGCGGCGTCGAACGCATCCCCTTGCGTCACCCGCAGGTTGGCATGCTCCACACCCACCTTGCGGGGCGTTCGCGCGAAGGCCACGACGTGATGGCCGCGCTCCAACGCGTTGGCCACCACGGCCCCCCCGGTGCGCCCCGTGGAACCGAAGACCACGATCTCCATGACGATCCCTCCCCCGGGTCGCTACGCGGCGCTGTCGGCTGCCTGCTCCTCATCGACCCGCAGGGCAACGGCCAGCACGTCGCGCACATCTTCCGCTATGTGGAAGGTCATCTGCTCACGCACGGCCTCCGGAACGTCGTCCAGGTCGCCCTCGTTCCGCTTGGGCAGCACCACCTCGGTGAGCCCCGCCCGATGCGCGGCCAACACCTTCTGCTTGAGGCCACCGATCGGCAGCACCCTTCCCTGCAACGTGACCTCGCCCGTCATCCCCACCACCGGACGCACCGGGGTATCGGACAGCAGGGAAACGAGGGCCGTGGTCATGGTGACCCCGGCGCTGGGTCCGTCCTTGGGGACCGCACCCGCCGGCACGTGGACGTGGAACCTGCCCCGGAGCTTCTCGGCCGGGATCTTGAGCACCTCGTGGTGTGAGCGGATGTAGCTCAGCGCGATCTGTGCCGACTCCTTCATCACGTCGCCCAGCTGGCCCGTGAGCGTCAGTCCGTCCGTCTCCGCATCCTCGCGCGTGGCCTCGATGAACAAGACGTCGCCGCCGGTCCCCGTCACCGCGAGCCCCGTTGCCACCCCGGGCACCGCCGTCCGCTCCGCCGCCTCGAAGAAGAACTTCTGCCGGCCGAGGTAGGTCCGAACGTCATCGACCCCGATCGCCACGGGGGGCGTCACGTCCTGCGACGCGATCCGTGTCGCCACCTTCCGCAGCGCCTTGCCGATCTCGCGTTCGAGGTTGCGAACGCCGGCTTCGCGGGTGTAGTCGGAGACCACCGCCCGCAGGGCGTCGTCGGACAGGATCACCTCATCTTCGCGGAGGCCGTTGCGCTCGAGCTGCCGCTGGAGGAGGTGGTGCTTGGCGATCGCGACCTTCTCGTCCTCGGTGTAGCCGTCGATCCGGATGACCTCCATCCGGTCGTACAAGGGACCGGGGATCGTCTCGGCCACGTTCGCCGTGGTCACGAACAGGACCTCGGACAGGTCCAGGTCCACGTCGAGGTAGTGGTCGCGGAACGTGTGGTTCTGCGCGGGGTCCAGCACCTCCAGGAGGGCGCTGGAGGGGTCGCCGCGCCAGTCGGCTCCCACCTTGTCGATCTCGTCCAGCATCATCACCGGGTTCTTGGTGCCCGCGTCCTTCAAGGCGCGCACGATCCGTCCGGGCAACGCGCCGACGTAGGTTCGGCGGTGTCCGCGGATCTCCGCTTCGTCGTGGATGCCGCCCAGCGACACGCGCACGAACTTCCTCCCGAGCGCGCGCGCCACGGACTCACCCAGCGAGGTCTTCCCCACGCCGGGAGGACCGACCAGGGTCAAGATCGCGCCCGAGCCCCGGCCGGTGGCCTCGCCCAGGCCGCGCTCCTGCCGGAGCTTGCGCACGGCGAGGTACTCGAGGATCCGGTCCTTCACGTCCTCGAGGCCCTCGTGGTCCGCGTCGAGCACGCCGCGTGCCTGCACGATGTCGAGGTTGTCCTCCGACCGTGCCGACCAGGGAAGTTCGGTCATCCAGTCGAGGTACGTGCGGATCCAGCCGTACTCGGGGGATTGTTCCGAGGTGCGCTCCAGGCGTCCGAGCTCGCGCTCCGCCTCCTTCTGCACATCCTCGGGCATGCCCGCCTCCGCGATCTTGCGCCGATACTCGGCCAAGACGTCT
>Ga0315278_10003516_pt1 | contig 14018 bp, 15 predicted proteins | sample YL17G06_0_MG_FD_203880 | JGI IMG/M metagenome (GOLD analysis project Ga0315278, IMG submission 203880) | Sediment microbial communities from Yellowstone Lake, YNP, Wyoming, USA - YL17G06_0 | ecosystem: Environmental > Aquatic > Freshwater > Lake > Sediment | place: USA: Wyoming | collected...
CATCCACTCCAGGCTTCACCGGCTGACTTATCCCCTCCAGATCCCCACTTTCCGGCATGGCCTTGCCGGATTTCGACAGACGGGCCACAATCACCACCGTTCCTACGTCGGAGAGTTTTCTGGACGGCATCATGCTGGTCGAGTCATCGAGCCGGAACGTGAAGGGTAAATCTTTCCTTGTCGCCCGCACGATCGCCACAGGCATCGGGGGGCCACTCACCTCGCGTGCAAACACAAACAACGTGTCCGTCGCGGACCCCTTGCCGGCCAGGCTCGGCGCCACAGTCACCTTGCCGCTGATCGCCAGCGACTGCCCTATCGGCTTAGCCGGCGCCGCCGGTTCCGCATACGCTGGCACCGTCGCGGCGAGCAGTACGATGCAGACAAGCAGACCACATCTCATCCAAAATTTGTCGGCCATGTGTAATGCTCCTTTGTTAGGACACTTTTTATGGTCTTGAGTGAGCTTGTTTCTTAGCGTTCAGCGCGCATATATCTCAGCATGCATGAGAAAATGTCAAGAGAGCATGCGGGCTAGGGTCTTTCACGATCGATGACAACAGTGATCCCCTCCACTCCAGACTTCACGGGATCACTCGTCCCCTCCAGGTCTCCACTTTGTGGCATGGCCTGGCCGGACTTCGACAGACGGGCCACAATCACCACCGTTCCTGCGCCGGAGAGTTTTCTGGACGGCATCGGACTGGTCGAGTCATCGAGCTGGAACGTAAAGGGTACATCCTTCTTCGTCGCCCGCACGATCGCCACAGGCATCGGTGGGCCACTCATCTCGCGTGCAAACACAAACAACGTGTCCGTCGCGGACCCCTTGCCGGCCAGGCTCGGCGCCACAGTCACCGTGCCTCTGATCACACGCGGCTGTCCGGTCTGCCCGGCTGACTGGGCCGGCGCAGCCGATTCCGCATACGCTGGCATCGTCTCTTGACCGCCACCAAGTTGGCTCTTGGCTTCTGCGATGGCAGCCATCAGTTGCTGTGTCATCTCCGGATCTACGTCCGCAGGAAGGTTTGCGCGGGCTTGTTCCCAGTCCTTGGCCGCCCGCGCAAAATTCTTGCGGTTGAACGCCACGGTCCCTGCGAGCATCAGTGCCTTCACATTGCGTGGATCGATCTTCAGCGCCTGTTGAATCAAGACTTCGGGCTTCCCCTCCAACTTACGACCATGGACGACACCCAAGGCATCGGCATAATCGGCGAGCAACTGGGCATCATCAGGAATCAGTTTCACGGCTTTCTCGAAGATCGGCACGGCGTCGGGGTAACGCCCCATTCCCACGTACGAATGCGCGAGCAATACCCATCCCACGCCATCATTCGGATTCTGTTCCATTTTCTTCTTCAGTTGCTCAATCAGTGCTTCGAGTGAGTCAGCGGTCGGATGAGCATCTTCCGAACTCCCTTGTGCAGCCAACTGGGCCGCGGTCGGCTGCGTCATGGCGAGTGGATTCCCAAGTTCCCAATAGAGCAACCCACTGACAGTCGGAATGATGATGGCAAGTGCAAGAGCCACCGGCCTGCTACTTACTTGACGTGGTGCCATTGTGGGCATCGTCTCCGTGGCGCCCGTTTCTTCCAGGAGACGGCGTTCGAGCTCACGTCGCGCCTGCTGATACAGTTCGTCGGTGAGCACGCCGTTTGCGAGGTCCTGCCCTAATTCCGCGAACTGCTGCCGGAAGATAGATAGTGTCTTCTCCTGCTCTCCCATTGCGGCGGCGGCTGTGCGCTTCAGCAAGGGCCACAGCAGAAGACCGAGGATGAGAACGGTCATGGTCGATGCGATGAGCCAGAATATGATGGTCAAGGGCGATTGGTTCCTTCGGAAAGCAGTTGCACGACACGGTTGTGCTCTTCTTCCGACAATGTCACGTCGGCAAGCTTCCTCTGTCTCCTGCGCAGCGCAAACACCAATCCCGTTGCGCCTGCGATCAGCAGGAGGAACGGTCCCAGCCAGAGCAGGGTCGTGCTGGCTTTCCACGGTGGCCGGTACAAGACAAAGTCGCCGTACCGTTGCACGAGGAAGTCGATAATTTCCCGGTCGCTCATACCTTTGGCGATCATCTCACGTACTTCTCGGCGCAAGTCTTCGGCCAACGGCGCGTGCGAGTCGGCCAACGTCTGGTTCTGACAGACCAGGCAGCGAAGCTCTACGGCGAGGGTTTTTAAGCGCGCCTCAACCTGTGGGTTATCAGCAAGCGGCCTGGCCTCTTCCGCCGCAGCGAGACTGGGGATGAGAAGGATGATCACCAAGAGCCATCTCATTGGTTCTGCAGCTCCCTGACCAGGGGTAAAATCTTTGCTTCCAGGATATCCTTGCGCAGCGGGCCGATCTGCTTGTAGCGGATGACCCCCGCCTTATCGATCACGTAGGTTTCCGGCACCCCGTAGACCCCATAATTAATGCCGACGCGCCCCGACTCATCCACGGCGACAACGGGATAGGGATTGCCCCACTCCTTCAACCACGCCAAGGCCTCACTCCGTTGATCCTTATAGTCCATGCCGTAGATGGGCACCTCCCCGGATTGCGCGAGGTGGATGAGGACAGGATGCTCTTCCTTGCAGCCCCCGCACCATGACGCCCAAAAGTTGAGCAGCCAGACCTTGCCCTTGAGGTCGTTCGACGAAATCACTTTCCCGGGATCATGGAGCTGAGGAAGCGAAAAATCAGGCGCCGGCTTCCCTACCAATGGAGAAGGCAATTCACGCGGGTTGAGCGTCAGCCCGACAGCAAGAAAACCGACCACGACGACGAAGAGCCCGAACGGGATGAGAAACCGGTTCATGAGACTGGCTGGCGGGCCATCTGTGTCGCCGCCGGGACAGCGGCCTCTTTCCGCCGCCACGCGAGCCGATAGCGCCGATCACTGACGGCCAGGACGCCGCCCAAGGCCATGACCAAACAGCCCCCCCAGATCCAATCAATAAAGGGCTTGTGGTAGAGCCGCACACTCCAGGCTCCGTCTTCGAGTGGCTCACCCAACGACACATACAGGTCGCGCGCGAACCCCGGAGAGATCGCGGCTTCGGTCATGGTCTGGTTCTGGACGTTGTAGCGTCGCTTCTCTGGGTACATCACGGTCACGTCACGGCCATCCTGACTCACATGAAATGTCCCCCGTGCCGCCACATAGTTGGGCCCTTTGACTTCCTGCGTGCCGTCAAACCGGAACGTGTAACCGCCAATCGTTGCCGTCTGTCCAACGTTCATCCGTAAGTCTTGCTCCACTTCGAAGCCCTTCACCATAGTCACGCCGACGATGAACAGGGCGACTCCGCAGTGGGCCAGGAGCATGCCCCAATACGATCGTGGCACCGCGGCCAATCGGCCCAAGAGGCTGCTTCCATCAGCATGGGCAAGCCGTTCACGCAGGCCAACCGCAGACGTCGTCACAATCCAAATTGCCATCATTAAACCCAGGCTGATGAGTGGCGTCCACTGGCCCAGGACCAACGGCAGCGCAAGGGCGGTCACGATGCTGACGCCGAAGGCCCAGCGCAGTCGCGTTGCTAATTCCGGCAGGCTTGCTTTCTTCCACTGCGCCAGAGGACCGATCCCCATCAAAAAAATGGCGGGCGTCATCAGGGGGACAAAGACGGTGTCAAAATACGGTGGGCCGACTGAGATTTTCCCGAGGTCCAGCGCATCCAGGAACAAGGGATACAACGTGCCCAGGAGCACTGACCCCAAGGCCGCGACCAACAACACATTGTTCGCCAGCAACATTCCCTCGCGCGAGATAATGGCGAAGCCACCGCCCAGTCCCACGCGTGGCGCACGCCACGCATACAAGATCAGTGAGCCACCGATCACCACGGCCAGGAACACGAGAATGAACAAGCCCCGCTTCGGGTCCGTGGCGAATGCATGCACGGAGGTCAAGACGCCGGAGCGGACCAAGAAGGTCCCGAGCAGACTAAGCGAGAATGCCAAAATGGCGAGCAGCACGCTCCAGGCTTTGAAGCCGCCCCGTTTATCTGTGACCGCCAGCGAGTGAATCAACGCAGTTCCAGCCAACCAGGGCATGAAGGAGGCGTTTTCGACCGGATCCCAGAACCACCAGCCTCCCCAGCCGAGTTCGTAATAGGCCCAACCGCTCCCCATCGCGACACCAACGGTCAGAAAACACCAGGCGACGGTCGTCCAGGGGCGTGACCAACGCGCCCAGGTCGCGTCCAGCGTGCCCCCCAAGAGCGCGGCGATCGCAAAAGAAAATGCCACGGAGAATCCCACGTAACCCATATAGAGCATCGGCGGGTGAATCACCATTCCGGGGTCCTGCAGCAGAGGATTCAGATCGCGCCCATCGATTGCAGCCGGGATCAACCGCTCGAACGGATTGGAGACCGTCAGCATGAACAGGATAAATCCCATGCTGACTAATCCCATCACGCCGAGAATGCGCGCGCGCATCGCCTCTGGAAGATGGGTGGAGAAAAACGAGACGGCAACCATCCAGATGGAGAGAATGAATACCCAGAGAAGCAGCGATCCCTCGTGCGCACCCCAGATGGCGGCAAGGCGATACTGCAGGGGGAGCTGGGAATTCGACGTGGCTGCAACGTAGAGCACGGAGAAATCTTTATCCGCAAAGGCATACCCCAAACAACAAAAAGCCAGCAGGATCAGGAGGAATTGTCCGCGCGCCGCCGGCTTCGCCACCGACATCAACATCGAGTTCCCAACCGCAGCACCATAAATGGGAAGGCTCCCCAGCACCACCGACACGCAGAGCGCAAGAATTAAGGCGTAATGGCCGATTTCTGGAATCATCTTGGCTCCAAGCTTGGATTATTCATGAATGATCCCTGCTAACGTGGATTGACGACGAGTGTGCTGCTGCTCTGCGCCCCTGCTGCCTTCGCCTTGGCGAGCGCGTCCGCTGCCTCCGGCGGCATATAATTTTCATCGTGCTTCGCCAGCACTTCGCTCGCAAGGAATGTCCCATCTGCCCCGAGTTGACCCTGGGCCACCACGCCCTTGCCTTCCTTGAAGAGGTCCGGAAGTATCCCTTTGAACGTCACGGGCACACGTTTCGCCAAGTCGGTCACAACGAAATGCACGGTCAATCCATCGCCCTCGCGTGTGAGGCTGCCGTTTTCGACCATCCCGCCGATACGGAAGCCGCGCCCTTTCGGCACTTCGGCGTTCGCCACCTGAGTGGGCGTAAAAAAGAACACGAGGTTGCTCTGAAACGCATTCAGCACCAACATCGAAGCCACCGCCAGCGCGACCAGACCCAGGCCGATGAGGACAAACCGTTTATGTCGAGGTTTCATCGTCTCCGTCTCCTCCTATGCCCCGTCACGGCGCTCTGCTGCGGCATGTCGACGCCAGACGGCGAGTACTTCCCACACCATGCACAAGGCCGTGGCGCCGAACGAAGTCCACACATAGAGGCCGTACCCTCCCATCGCCCAAAACTCAGCCGGACTCCCCCACTGCATCAGCGCGCCTCCGCCACTTCCTGAATCGAGGCATTCTTACCCCACGACGGTTGCCGCTCACGTTCTGCAATCACGCAGCGCACTCGGGCCAGCGTCACCGCGAAGCTATACATCCAGAAGCCGAGCGTCATGACCAGCATGGCGGTCACCATCGTCGCCGCCATTTTCGGCGACGCCGTCATGCTGACTGAGGCCCCTTGGTGCAACGTGTTCCACCAGCGCACGGAAAAATAGATAATCGGGACATTGACCACACCGACCAGCGCCAAGACGGCACTTGCGCGATCGGCGCGGCGCAGGTCGTCAATCGACGCGCGCAATAATATGATCCCAATATACTGGAACAGCAGAATCAGTTCCGACGTCAGCCGGGCATCCCACACCCACCACGCGCCCCAGGTCGGCTTGCCCCACATCGCACCGGTGAGCAGCGCAAGAAACGTAAACATCGCACCGGTGGGGGCGATGGCCTGAGCCATCATGAACGAGGGGCGCGCATTCAACCCCAACCCTAGGCCGGCCCATGCGGCCATAATGACGTACAGAAACATGGACATCCAGGCGGCCGGCACATGGACGAAGATAATGCGGTAGGCGTCACCTTGTTGAAAATCGGTCGGCGCGACGAAGAATCCGATGTACAGGCCGACGCTGATCAACACGAGCGCGGCGGCGGAAAACCACGGAATCATCCTGCCGGCGAGCGGGTGAAAGGCCTGTGGCGACGAATACTTGAACCAGTTGATGCCTATGAAGCTCATCTGAATGTATTATTCCAACGCGATGCGTAATGCAGCAGCCGTGGCCCATGGCGCAAAAGCGAGTGAGAGCAGGAAACAGGCTCCGAGTAACGACAGATTCGCTTCGCTGCCGATTCCGGCCAAGCTGCTCGTGACGGCGCCGGCCCCAAAGATCAGCACCGGGACAAAGAGAGGGAGCACCAGGAGGGCAATCAGCAAGCCGCTCCCGCGCAACCCGAGAGTCAACGCGGCACCGATGGCCCCAATCATACTCAACGTCGGCGTACCAAGCAAGAGCGATAACGTCAACACCCCCAGCGAGTCCCCACCAAGGCCGAATTGCAAGCCGAGGAGAGGCGAGAGCAGGACCACCGGCAAGCCAGAGATCACCCAGTGCGCGAAAACCTTGCCGACGACCAGAACTGCTAGAGGCTGAGGTATCAAGAGCGTCTGTTCCAACACGCCATCGAGATAATCAGCCGTAAATAGGCGCCCCAATGACAACAGGCAGGCAAGCAGGGCCGTGACCCAGAGCACACCGGAGGCGATCATCCTCAGAACCGCCGGCTCCGGCCCGACCCCCAACGGGAAGAGGCTCGCGACGATGACGACGAAGAAGACCGACATCGCCACATCCGAACGGTGCCGCATGGCCAGCAGAAGATCCCGCCGGACAACCCCGCGCAACGCCTCACTCATGCTGGGCTGGCTCATTCAGTCAGCCTCAGGTGCTGGACGGAATCAGTCGGGAGGGCAATCTCCTGGTGCGTGGCGACGACCACCATGCCGCCATTGCTCAGATGCGACTGCAGGCGTTGGGTCAAGTAACTGGTAGCCGCAACATCGAGTGCAGCAAACGGCTCATCCAACAGCCATAATGGACGTGTGGAAAGCCAGAGACGCGCCAGCGCCACGCGGCGCTTTTGTCCTTGCGATAGTACCCTCGTCGACAGACGATGAACCGATCGCCCGAGACCGACGGCCTCCAACGCCTCTTGCACGATTGCGCCGGAACTTTCATCGCCAGCCAGGCAGGCGGAGACCTTGAGGTTTTCGACCGGAGTTAGCTCATCCTTGATTCCATTGAGATGCCCTATATAGGTGAGCTGGGCAGTATAGAGTTCCTTGAGTTGGCGGATGTCTTCCCCCTGCCAAAGGATCGCGCCTCTATCGGGCGAGAACAGGCCGCACAGCATGCGGAGAAAGCTTGTTTTCCCACTGCCGTTCGCACCCACCACAGCCAGCAGAGTTCCCGGCTTGACCGTCACGCTGACGTCGGAGAACAGCTGTCGTTCCCCGCGACTGCCACTCAGAGCGACGGTTTGGAACATATTCGGAGAAATCCCAGAATCTTTTCGGGTCGCGCTGTTCGTAAGCGTTTTTTCGACATGGTCTGTCGCCTCATACGATGCAACTCTCGCTGAAACGGTAGTCCATCCGCAAGGTCGGTGTGGCTATATGGCAATTTGGGGTCTCATAAAAATGGAGCGCGCGCGACTTCCGCGATTGTCGCCCATCCGACACCGGCATGTCAAAGATGGTTGGGTACGGTAGGGACGCATCTCCGAGCCTGTGGCTCAAACCTATGTTCGAACCCTTGATACCGGTCATGCATGGTTCATACGGGACAGCCGAAGCCCCGGCCGAGTCCGGCAGAAAAAATCTATTTGGGTTTTTCGCTTGCCTTGCGCATGGCAGGGGGGGGGTAGAATCTTGCGCTGTTTTAGTGGCATCATAGTAAAGATACCTGATATGACATATCGCTGTTTATGCCATTACGCAGTGGGATTGCTGAGCCACACGGAGCAGCGGATCATCGCAGGGTCCAAAGCAGGAGGGTCCGCCATATTATGATGAGGCACGTGACACGGGCAGGCGCTACGGTGCTCATTCTTGTTGCCGCACTGTACCACCCAGGCGTCGCCGCGGCACATGGAGCAGCGAGCGGAGAAGATGACCCGTGCATGCGCCGGGTCGGTGAACGCGTGGTGCATTTCAGCGCCTATCAGCCGCAATACGAGCTGAAAGGTCAATACTGCACGGACATTCCCAAGGAAGGCGACACCTTCCTGGTCGTGGACCTCGTGGACCCGGCGCTGCGCAACGAGCCGGTCGGTATGCGGGTCGTGAAGGGTAACGGGAGCAATGAGACAGAAAGTCAGATTGTGGCAGATTTTCGTCCGAGCACCCACCCGGACGGAGTGCTCAGGGGCGAAGTCCGGCTGGACGAGGGCCTGTACACGGTCACCATTGCGGCGGAGAAGCAGAATCTGATGCGGCACCCGCAGTATCTCTTGCGGGTACACATGATCGATTATCAGAAGCTTGTCCGTACCGTGGCAGTACCCCTGATCGGAGTGATGCTAGCTGCCTGGCTCGTCTACAAGCTCGTACGATCGAAGTGGCTGCGGAATTGGTGGGCGGTCCGCCGTACGGGAAACTAGGCGCTCCGGTCCGCAAGCACATAGTTCAACATTCCAGAGGGAGGACCCTGATAATGTCTTTGCAATTTCTGAAACCTGCCGGCTTGTGTTTCGTGATGCTGGCGATCGGAAGTCTCTTCTCCACCCAGGCCCAGGCTCACGGAGGACTGGCATTGGCCGATGACATGTGCAGACTCACGATCGGCCCTTACAACATGCACTTCACCGGCTATCAGCCTGACAACACACGCAATAAAGAATTTTGCGAGGACATTCCGGCGACCGGCCGCACGGTCGTGGTGCTCGATTATATGGAAGATGCACTCCGCCCGTTGACCACCGAGGTGCGGGTCATCAGGGATACGGGCTCGGAGCAGGATCTTCAGGCCATCACGGTCCTGCACCTGCCGCCCAAGGTCTACCCCGCCGGCTCGGTCAATTTCGAATACAACTTCGACAAGCCAGGCAAATTCGTCGGTCTGGTCACGGTGGGCGACAAGAAGGAGCTTGTCTCGCGATTCCCGTTCTCGGTAGGGGAAACGAAACTACCGTTGCCCCCCGGCTACTTCATGATCGCGTTCGCAGGGGCTGCCGTTGCTGTAGCGGTGATCTTCTTTGCCCTGCGCGGTCGTGGCAAAACTTCGGGAAGCACCGTTTCGTAGGCGGCCGGCCAATCCGGTCCAAGGTGCCGGCGCAAGTGCGATTCTGGTTCAACGGGGAGATTGAGAGCGCCTAATAAGATGATACGGATACTGACGATGTCTTTGCAATTTCTGAAACCTGCATGCGTGTGCTTCTTGATGTTGGCAATCGGGGTGCCTCTCTCTGCACAGGCCCAGCACTTTCATGAATTGGACAAAAACTTCTGCATACTCAAGCTCGGACCCTACGGCATGCACCTTACAGAATATCAGCCTGACAGCTCAGCCCAACAGGAACTCTGCGGGGATCTTCCGGCGACCGGCCGCACGGTGTTGGTGCTCGATTATATCGAAGGGGAACTCCGCTCGTTGCCCGTCGAGGTCCGGGTCATCAAGGATACAGGTTCGGAGCAGGATCTTCAGGCCATCACGGTCCTTCACCTACCGGCCAAGGTATACCCCGGCGGCTTCATCAATTTCGAATACAGCTTCGACAAGCCCGGCAACTTCATCGGTGTGGTCACCGTGGGCGGCACACAGGAGCATGTCGCGCGATTCCCGATCTCGATAGGAGAATCGGGAATGGTTTCGCACTTCATGCACTATATTATGGTCATAGTCCCGCTCGTAGCGATTGCCGGTGGAGCGGCGATCTTCTTTTTCCTGCGCGGTCGTCGCAAATCATCGGTTAGCACCGTTTCGTAGCCATCCGGTCGCTGGAGAGCGATGCGCCGAAACAAGACGGGCAAATGGCCGATTGCCACGCTCGAACGCAGCAGTCAGGGACGAGGAGGAGGTCCGATGGAATCATGGGCGCTTCACTCACTCAAGCGCGTTTTGGTGGGCGCAGCGATGGCGATGGCGATGTGCGTGTATGTCGCCCCGGCGCTGGCGCATTCAATGCTGGTCAAGGCAGAGCCGCCGCGCAGGGCTGTCCTCGCCAAGACGCCGACGCAGGTACGACTCTGGTTCAACGAGGAAATCGAAGGCGACTACGCGTCGCTTGTCGTGCTCGACGCCGAGAAGCATTCCGTCACCGAGATCAAGCCTCAACTTGCTCCGGATGACCGGAAATCCATCGTCCTGCCGTTGCCGGAGTTGACCCCCGGAAAGTATTCAGTGAAGTTTCGGGTGCTGTCGGTAGACGGTCACGTGGTGGAGTCGTCCTTCGACTTTACGGTAAAGGGCAAATTGCAAGAGAAATGATCGAGGTCATCGCGGCGCTTATCCGCTGGCTGGCGCTTGCATCCAACATGATCCTGATCGGCGGGTGCGTCTTTCTTGCGATTGCCGTGCGCGCGAAAACTGCATTCGACGCCCCAAGGCTAGCCCGCCTGGAGCGGGCGTTACCGTGGCTTTCGGTCACGCTTCTGCTGGGCTTGCTGGGCTTGCTGGCCACAACTACAGCACAGGCCACGGGCATGGCCGAAAATGCTTGGCGCCCGGGAACCTGGCTCGAACTCTTACAAAAAACCCGCATAGGACTCATCTGGAAAGTGCGCGCTGCCCTCGCGCTAATCCTGTTCGGAGTGGCTCTCTACGTCCGGCTTTCATCCAGAGCTCGTTGGCAGTATGTGTTGTGCGCGACCACCGCCGCGCTCACGTTGGCTGCAGGATCGCTCGCAAGCCATTCCGCAGCTGACGAACTGTCCGTGACATCAGTACTGCCATACGCGCTGCATATCATTCTGGCGAGCGTCTGGTTCGGAGGGCTGCCGGCCTTTCTCACAGTAATGTTCGCCACCACCGGGAAGCGATCACACGAGGATGCGGATCGGTCCGGTATCCAGACCCTGAAGCGTTTCTCGGCCATGGCGCTGCCCGTGATGATCGCTGTCGTGGCCACCGGCATCATTGTCGCGGATCGCATGGTGGACACGAGCTACGCCTCATTGGTCGCGACGAGCTACGGCTGGTTTCTCAATACAAAACTTGCGCTGCTCGCGGTGATTCTGATGATCGCCGCGCGCGCGCGCCTCGTCTGGTTGCCGTCCCTCAGCCAGAGCAAGGATGTGGCTGCGGCCGGCGGACGAGGACTTCGAAGGTGGGTCACCGTCGAAGTCGTGCTCGCGTTGGTGCTGGTATTGGTGGCGACAGTGCTGGCGAACGCCGTACCGGCAAAGCATGACGTCATTGAGGACTGGCCCTATCCATTCCGCTTCTCCATCGACGCCACCTGGGGCCAGTTGAGCGTGATGATTCGCGTGGGGGTCGGAGTCGCGCTGCTTGTCCTGGCAGGTGGGACGGTCGCACTCGGCCGGACCAAGCGCTGGGAGACGAAGTGGCGCATTGCCATCCCGGCCGCGCTGGCGGCCTGTGCGCTGGCCGTGGCGCTGCCTCCCCTTGCCGTTCCGGCTTATCCGGAAACCTACCGCAAGACGCCGGTCCCGTTCGACGCCATTTCCGTTGCCAACGGTGTGACCCTGTTCGCCGCGAACTGCGTGGCCTGCCACGGACCCCAAGCCAAGGGTAATGGCGTTCGGGCCAAGGAATTAGCGAAGCAACCGGTGGATCTGCTCACGGAGCCGCACACCGCCCTACATACAGCAGGGGATTTTTTCAGCTGGCTGACCCACGGTATTCCCGGTACGGGAATGCCGGAGTTTTCCGACGAACTTTCGGAGGAGGATCGCTGGGATGTCGTGAACTTTCTCCATGCCACGTCCCGCGGCTATCAGGCGCGCCTCATCAACCCCTACGTCGCTCCCAACCAGCCCTACATGGCCCCGCAGAACTTCTCCTATTCCGCGCATGACGGTACCAGCGGCACCTTGAAAGACTTCCGCCGGCAAAAAGTGGTGCTGCTGGTCCTGTTTTCCTGGCCGGAGTCGCGCGAGCGGCTCAGTCAGTTGCGGCTGGCTTACGCCACACTAAGCGGTGGCAATACGGTGGTGCTGGCGGTGCCCGTCAATAACCCCAGCCCGCAAGATCTCGCGGCAATCACAGCAGATTTGCCTTTCCCGGTGGCCACGCAGGGGGCGCCGGAGATCGCGCGGAGCTACAACTTGTTCCGTAGAACCCTCAGCAATCCCGATCTGGCCGGTGAGGGGACAGCACCGAAGCACATGGAGTTCCTGATGGACCGTTACGGCTATTTGCGGGCGCGCTGGATCCCTGCGGTGGACGGGACGGCGTGGACAGACATCGGCGAACTGATGCGGCAGATCGATCAACTTAACCGGGAAAAAGAAATCCGACCACCGCCAGACGACCATGTGCACTGACTGAACAAAGCCAAACAGTTACGTAGGCCGTTGAGCCCACATCGCAAGCAAGCAAGGATGGGACGCAGGATCGGGAAGACAGGCGATCATCAGGTCTGTGTTGGCACGGATGTCGCCTGGCACACTGAGGCGCCCCCGCATGCTTGACAATCAACACCTTACTTGTATAGTTTGCCCGCAAAAAGGTTATGTACTGACCTCCAGTACGCCCCAGGCGTAGTGGAGTCACACTGTGGAGGACTATATGCGGGCTCTCGCCGAGTTCGAGCAGCGCTTCGCCACAGAAGATGCGTGCCGCGCCTACCTGGCTCAGCTACGGTGGCCGACCGGGTTCTGTTGCCCCCAGTGCAAGACCAGCGGCAGCTGGACAACCACAAGATGCCTCATGATGTGCCGCGGGTGTGGGTACCAAGCTTCGGTCACGGCGGGGACGATCTTCCATCGAACCCGACTTCCTTTGCAGGACTGGTTCCGAGCCATGTGGTGGATGACCGATCAGAAGCATAGACTCAGCGCCTTGGGGCTGCAGCGTCTGCTGGGGCTTGGCAGTTATAGAACTGCGTGGTTGTGGCTGCAGAAGCTGCGGCGCGCAATGGTGCGGCCGAACTGGGACCGGCTGGGAGGCCAGATTGAAGTGGACGAAACATATGTGGGGGGCGTCGAGGCGGGAGGAGGCCGCCGGCAGCTGGGGAGCAAGACTCTGGTGGCGATCGCCGCGCAGATCGATGGGAAGGGGATTGGACGCATCCGCCTGCGTCGGATTCCAGCCGCCTCCGCGAGCCCGCTCGTCGCCTTCGTGAAGCACGTGGTTAAGCCGGGCTCCGTGGTCATCACGGACGGATGGGAGGCCTATGCAGGGTTGAAGCAGGAGGGCTTCAAGCACCGACTACGTGTGATCAACGCCAGCACGACGGCGTCGGCCTTGCTGCCCCGCGTACACCGGGTGGCCTCCTTGTTGAAACGCTGGCTGTTGGGTACGCATCAGGGTGCTCTGTCCCGTGAACAACTGGACTCCTATCTCGACGAATTCACGTTTCGCTTCAACCGTCGAACATCGAGATACCGCTGGAAGCTGTTCTACAGACTTGTGGCGCAAGCTGTCGCGGTTGAGCCTGCCCCCTACTCCAAGCTGGTCTCAGGCACCACCTAATAGTAGGTGGGGGAACTGGAGTTAAGTGCATAGCCCTTTGCACGAATTTTGCAGGAAGGATCGGGTTTCCGCCTTGGATATTGTGCTTGACATCGAGAAACCGTATCCGCTAATCTTCCGCCACTCAGGCAACCTGCGGCAATGTTTCACCGGAGATTTTTTCTCCGTAATAAGCAGTGGGTCTCAATTACTCTAACTGGTTCTCAATAACTTAACAAGGAGGTCAGGGTATGGCGAGTACAACATTCGGAGGGAGCGACCGTGGGTATGACATGTCGCTCTGGTACAACTCAATGCCCCTCAAGATCGGCTGGTTCGCCATGTTGGCGGTAGTGGGAGCCGAGGTCATCTTTCAGCGCGTCTTCGGCTACTCCC
>Ga0315278_10003517_pt1 | contig 14018 bp, 13 predicted proteins | sample YL17G06_0_MG_FD_203880 | JGI IMG/M metagenome (GOLD analysis project Ga0315278, IMG submission 203880) | Sediment microbial communities from Yellowstone Lake, YNP, Wyoming, USA - YL17G06_0 | ecosystem: Environmental > Aquatic > Freshwater > Lake > Sediment | place: USA: Wyoming | collected...
CGCTTCCATGGCGCGCTGTATCGCCGGCGCAATTTGATCGGAAGCGACCAGAATGGGTTCAACATGGAAACCGGAGCTAAAGGCAATTTCCTCCAGCACAGCATGGTCGGTAGGATCCTTCAGGCCGATAAACAGCTGGTTGCCGCGCAGATGCAGCGGCAAAGCTTGATGCTTTTCGATCAGGACTTCACTCACCAGGCTGAGCGGGGCCTGGCTGAGATCAAAGGATCGGATGTCGATCAGGGGAATGCCGAATTCGCTGGCCGCAGCTGCAGCAATCCGCGCCGGGTCCGCTGCGTTGGAATGGATCAGCCAGGATAACAGCGTTTTGTTTTTCTTGGCGGCCTGAACGCAGGCATCCTCAGCCTGGGCCACGTTGAGAACACTGTCCTCAACCAGGCGCCTGGCCAGGCCATTTAATTTGCTGGTGACCTTAAGCTCTGTATTCATTCACGGGTCACTCCATTTCCCCGATTGTCATTATACCTATTTGTCACCTGATGTCTGCAAGTTGTTGGCGAATATAGATAAAGGACTTGAAAAAAACGACGAATCCGCCGGTAGTGCAAGTGTACTGCATTTGGCGGTCGAACAGCGTCCAAAAAAAACCCCCGCAACGCGGGGGTTTTTGTTTTCCTTGGCTCTTGTAGATCCAAAAGCAGGCCCTAAAGCACTTCAGGAACGGCAAGTTGCCGGAACATGCCGGGAGGCAAGGGTAGAAGTACAGGTCCAGTCAACGTTGCTGTTGTGAACTGTTCCTGTGAGAAGAAGATTGCCTGCACCAGCTCCCGCTGCCGGATCAATTGCTATGGTTACAAGAATGGTGGAATTAACTGCGCAACCACCACTGATGGTCAAACCGCTGACGTACTTCGATGCAGCGAATACGTAGCCCGCTGCTGCGGCATTAGCTATGGCGACGTTAGGGTTTGTCTGGCAAGTTTCTGCAGCAGCCAGTTTGGCGGAAGCGCCTACGCTCAGGCCTTCACCCACTTTCGCACGAATGGTGTAATCCTGGTAGGCGGGCAGAGCCAACGCCAGCAGAATGGCAATGATCGCAATAACGATCATCAGTTCGATCAACGTAAAACCTTTGGATTTCATATTCTTCACGAGTCTACCCTCCTGGTAATAATAATAATAATGGCGGTTCTATCACGTACGCTGTTCACATCAAACCCGAACCGCCGGTTTAGTCCCTTAAACATGGGATGCATAGGTGTAATGCAAATAAGGTGCCAGAAATTAATCTCTCTATATTACAACTAGTTATAAAATTAAGTTCTGTAGATTTCTGGGAATTGCCAAGAAAAAATGTCACAAACTGACAACTTATGTCACACATTGACCTGTGATGAGCTTCACAGCAATTCGATAAATTCGGCGACATCTAAGCGCGCTGCTCATACCGCGATGTCGGTGATCTCGGCGTTCGGGTTGTAGCCCATATCATCATCAACCGGCTCCAGGTAAAGCTCAATCGCCTCCCTGATGTTGGTAAGGGCTTCTTCCTTCGAATCTCCTTCGCTTACGCATCCTGCCAAGCTCGGCACATAGGCGGTATATCCACCTTCGTCACTTGGCTCAAGCACGACTCGTAGTTTCATTTCTATCTTCCTTCGTCTGCCAGCATTCCATCCGTCGGCCCGCATCTGGTCCCGATTCGCCAAGTATGGCACTTTCACCACGGAAACACCCCCAGCTTCCCGCCGCTGCAACCCGGAGGCTGTCAGCGTTTCTGCATTTGGGGTCAGAGTAAAAATTCTCTTGGGACGTCTGGGAGCGTTAATCTTACTTGGGCGAATTTTTACTCTGATCCCAAATTCCCGCTTGCTGATAGAGCGCGCACACCTTGCCGTTTTGCCACAAGCGCGGTATGCCCTGATCCATCACCGGTGTCTGCGTCCAGCGCACTTCGGCAACGCTCAATTCGTGCCGCGCAAAGGCCAGGAAGGCAATTGAAGCGATTATGGCCAGCGTCAACACTGCTGCTGCCGTGACGGTTGGCTGGCTATTGCCGCGCTGACTGTGGCTGCTCTGACTAATGCCGCTCTGACTAAAGCCTGGCCGCGCGGGCAATAGCCCCAGCAGGCATCCGCAGACCAGCACCCCGGTGACCTGGCTGGCCGGCATCACCAGTACGCCATCCAGGCAGGCGAGAATCATGGCTGCCAACATACCGGTGGCGAAGTAGCCTGCCAGTGGTGCGTTCCGCACGAAGGCTGCGCCGGGTTTGCGCAATACACTTGCCAATCTGAAAAATAGGGCCGCTACGGTGATTAAAAGCAAAATTACTGCGGGAATACCCCATTCGTCCATGAACTGCAGGGGAAAATTGTGCGGGTGTCCAGCGCGGTAAATCGGGCCCGTGCAGGCATAATTCATGGGGCCAATGCCAAGCAGCGGATGGGTGCGGGCATCTTGGAGTGTTCCAATCCACATGTCGATGCGTCCCGAAGAGGTCACGACGCGCTGCCCGGTCAGGGGCTCCACGAAACTTCCACTACTCTCGCCCATGGTCGGGCCGGATACGGCATCATTCGCCGTTCCAGGTTCAGCCTCTCCCTGCGGGGCGGCAACTGCTTTTGCCAAGGGGTCATCGGAGTGTTTAATGGCCAGTTGCTGATGACCGAGTACCACCAGCCCGTAGATCACTACCGCAATCATCAGCCCGAAAATCTGGTACTTGATTAACCCTTTCCGGATATCGGGCAGGTAGAACCCGGCCATGATGAGGCCTGCAACCACACTGACCATGGCGCCACGGGCGCCGGTGGCGATCACGACGTACCACTCCAGCGCCAGTGCTGCTACGCACAGAAATTTCGCCAGCGGCCTTCCAGGAAATACCAGCGGCAAGGCTGCAATAATCGGAATGGACCAGGTTTGCACCTGGTTGTAAAAACGCGGCCAGGAAAAATGCAGCAAGGCAATGAGTGGATGAAATTCGAGTCCCAGGGACAAGGCAGCAAATACGCCGGTCAATTCCTGCACTCCGACAGCCAGGCCCACCAGCGTGATCAGCGCGATTGCCACCTGGTCAAAGGCAGTACCGGCTACCTCGCGACAGGCCGCTACCGCGAGCACTGCCACCACCAACAACGTGAGCAGAAGTACTTCGGCCAGGGAATAGAGCAAAGCCATGCCCGAAGTGGCGTTGTAAGCCGATGACACTATGCCCAGCGCCAGCAGCGCCAGCAACACTGTATTCACCCAGCGCGGGATTCGTTCCAACTGGTGCCGAAAAGTTATGCGCAACGTTCGATTGAACAATACGGGGGCGAAAATCAAAGGAAACAGGCAGAGCTCAAGGATGCGCTTGACATCGAATTTAAACATCGTGTCATACAGGGTGACGGTCGAGGTCAGCAGCAGGTAGCCTCCCAGCAGAAGGGCAACACCCACGCCCAGGCTGCGTGCCATAAGCGGCCTCATGTAGGAGGCCGCTCCCGGCCATCCTTGGCCTGCGCGGCACCGGTGCGTCCCTGCACAATGCGCGCTTGCGCGCGATTAACGATTTCGGTCACCAGTGGCCCCATGTATGAGCGCCCTTGGGCGCGAATTTCGGCCGCAAGCGGCCTCCTACAGCGCGATGGTTTGGCACGGCAATCTGACCACCCTAATTTAATCGCATCTCCGCCGTTACTGCATCATAGGGTGCGGAAACTGCCCCATCTTCCCGACGCAGCAACCCGGAGGTTGTCAACGTTTCCACATCCTTATAAACGCGTTTGTAATCACGCTGTAAACGCGTTGCCAGCGCCCGGATCGAAGGCGCAGGGTGACGATGAACGGACTGCAGTAGCTCCAACCGCCGTGGTGACAGCGCGCTCAGCAGCGCCGGCAGATCGGGGAAGGTCAGATGCGTTTCACGTACCTTCTGGCCATTTTCCAGCCGATGCCATGCACTTGTGAAGCGTCGGCCCATGTCGTCGATGGTACCCACGTGTATTTCGACTCGCTTGCTCATGAATCACCTCGCAGGCGGCTCACATCCGCCAAAAAATCCGCTATTAATTCTTCGACGGTGCTGAAAGTGTAACTTTCCTCCGTGCCTTCGATATGACGATGATCACCCTTGCCGTGCTCATTGTCGGAGCCTACCAGCCGATTGCCGGGGAAACCGTAAAACAAACTGTACTTCAACTTGTGAACGCTACCCCGGACAGGTCCCGTTAGTTGCCATATCTTCATTTCAACAATGGCACCGTCAGGCAGTGCCTGTTTGTCATAGAACGCCAGCACCGCTTTCATATGGCTTAGGATGCCATAGTCAATTTATGGCGTCAATTGCCATACCTGGGCCCCACAGGTGGTCCATTCCGATTTTGTTGCCTGTAATAAAGGGTTCATCGCGCATTTGTGGGATTCTAAGGTGGCGAACGGCGAAACAGGTTAAGTTTGTTGTGCGAACAATCAACTGCCTGAGACACCGCCGCCATGATGAATGTTACGTTTCCTGCGCTTGGCTGGGAAGGGTTTTTCCCGGTTTCGATTACTCCGCTGTCCTCTGCTGAACAACTTATTACCCTGGCAGCCGATCCGGCGGTACTGGCTCGTTGCGGTCGCTGTGACCGAGTGTGCCACCAGATCCACGATGTGACTCGGCGCCGGGTGCGTGACCGGGACTTGTTTGAGTATCGGGTATGGCTGGAGATTCCACTGCGCCGGACACGCTGCCCCGACTGTGGTGTGAGTCGCGAGAAACTAAGCTGGCTAGAGCAGCATGCACGCTACACCGAACGGTTACGCCTCCACGTTGAAGTCCTCGCTTCGTTGTTACCCATCAAGCATGTGGCGGCACTAACTGGACTGCACTGGCACACCATCAAGTCCATAGACAAGGCCAACCTGGTACGCTCCCTGCCACCGCCTGACCTGAGCTGTGTCCGTTTCCTGGTCATGGACGAGTTTGCCTTGTTCAAAGGCCATCGTTACGCCGGCGTAGTGATCGACGCTCAGAATAAACGGGTGTTGTGGGTCGGCGAAGGCCGTTCACGAGCTTCGATCCGGCCCTTCTTCGAATGGCTGGGGGTGCATTGCCAGCGCATTGAGGCGGTCGCAATGGACATGAATACGGCCATGGACTTGGAAGTGCAGGCTTGCTGCCCGCAAGCACGGGTGATTTACGATCTGTTCCACGTGGTGGCCAAGTTCGGCCGTGAAGTAGTGGATCGGGTACGAGTGGACCAGGCCAATCGTTTGCGTGAGGATCGCCCCGCGCGCCGGGCGGTAAAACGCAGCCGCTGGTTGCTGCTGCGTAACCGCGATCACTTGTCCACCGACCAGGCCGGGCAACTGGATGAACTGCTGCACCTCAATCAACCGTTGATGGTGGTGTACTTGATGAAGGAACAGCTCAAGGAGCTGTGGTATGCGCCCAGCGAACAGGAGGCCATAGGCCGATGGCATGGGTGGTGGAATCAAGCCATGAATAGCGGCTTGGTGCCATTAATGCGCTTTGCCAGGCGCCTCAAACCCTATCTGGAAGGGATCGTAGCCAGTGCAACGTATCGACTACACACCAGTGTGCTTGAAGGCATCAACAACCGAATCAAAGTGATCAAACGAATGGCCTATGGTTACCGGGATCAGGAGTACTTCTTCCTGAAGATCAAAGCTGCCTTTCCCGGTAAGGCGCGATGAACCATAAAAAAGCCGCCCCTCAGGGCGGCTTTTTTTTAGTGCGGAACTATTTACTCCGTAACGTTCGTGATGGCCTTTGAACAGGAAGCACTAAGGGCGGTGGACTGAGAGGTCAGGCAAGCAAGGATACGTCCTTCGCCCGCTTCTACATCCTTGCACAGTTTTACAACATCGCTACCACACTGCTGGACAAAGTAATCGAGGACTACCGCTGCTGCTTCCAGCTGGGATGCTGCTTCATACAAGGTGTATTGGCACTGGTTTGAGAGTTTGTCTTCGTGGGCATAGAAACATGCGGCCAGCCGGCCTTCGCCCAAGGTTACTCCTTTGCAATATTGCTCAATTTCAGTTGCACAGCCTTTTTGCACGTCTGCAACGATGTCTTGTGCGCTGGCAGTGCCGAAAGCAAACGTTACACATGCGGCGGCACAGATATTAAACAGGGTCTTTCTATTCATTTCTTGGCTTCTCCTGGAAAATGGGTCAAGTCAGCATGCCGGACCACAAATTAATGGCTGCTGCTCTGGATGAGTGCAAAGTATCGAAAGATACCCGCCCATTGTAGCCGAAGAGCCATAATTGGGTGGATGATATTGGACCGACGTGATATTGGTCAGGCAGAAGGAGTTCGGCAATCATGATTAGTTGGCAGGCGCGGCTCTTCAACGTGGTTCTCAAGCTTGCAGCCCGCAGACATCCCGGCAAGCGCACGGTTGCCGATATCCGCCGCAAGGTCGCGCGTGCAGACCAGTGGTTTGCAAAATTGCCCAGGGGAGTGCATGTCAAGCAGCAATCGCTGGGCGGAATTCCTGTGCGGTGGATCAGGTTGGCATCCGCAGGCAATAAGGGCACCATCTTCTTCATTCACGGCGGCGCGTGGTGCGTGGAGACACCCAATCTGCACACCGGCCTGGCTGCCCGCCTGGCCCTTGCACTGGGCATGGACGTGGTGATGCCGCACTACCGCCTGGCGCCGGAACACCCGTTTCCGGCAGCGAGCGAAGATTGTCTGGCCGCCTGGCACGGTTTGCTGCAATCCGCTGTGGATCCCACCAGCGTGATACTCATTGGTGATTCGGCGGGCGGGGCCTTGGCCCTGGGCCTGCTGGGCCAGATACGACAGGCGGGCAAGAACATGCCGCGCTGCTGCCTGTTGCTCTCCGCGGCAACGGACCTGGCGACCATGGGCCGTTCCGTAGTGGATAATCGTCGCAGTGATGCAATGTTCCGGATTACCACCATGTTCCTGTTCCGAAATTGGTACCTGGTGGATACATCCCCCACGGATCCGCTGGCCAGTCCCTATTGGGGGGATTTCACTGGCTTTCCGCCGCTGATGTTCCAGGTCAGCGGGGCTGAACTCATGCTGGATAACAGCGTGCTGGCCGCAGCCAAGGCAAAGCGCGAGGGAGTCACTACGCAGCTCAGTATCTGGCCGGGAATGCCGCATGACTTTACCCTGTTCGATTTCCTGCCTGAGGCACAGCAGGGCATTGGCGAACTGGTGCAGTTTGTTGAGCGGCATCCAGCCCCGGCGGACAAGGCCGCAAGCTCCGCGGTTATTTCAGGTTAGGAAGCCCAGCGGTGACTTGCTCACCGCCACGCTGACGATCCAGCAAAAAACCAGCACGGCAGCGATAAACGCCGGAACTGCACGGGATTTTACCGGCGCCGAGCGCATGGCGACTATTCCCAGCAGGATGTACACCACCAGGCCAGCTATTTTGGCGCTCAACCAGTCCATGCCCACGGGTACCTGATCTGCCAGTGCGATCATCGCGAAGGCGCTGATCAAGAGCAGGGTGTCGACTACGTGAGGGATGACGCGTGCTGCCCGGGTGATAGCCCATGGTGATTGCTGCATGCGCCAGGTCCAGCGCAAGGTGAATCCCGTGACGCTGATCAGCGCCAGGCTCATATGCAGGTATTTGAATAGCAGATAGTCCATGGTGGACAGTCTGCCATGAAAGTTATGGGGATGGAGGGAGGTAGCAGAACGGGCTTGCATATACAAATGATAATCATTATCATTTAGACTCGATGTTTGGTTGTTGCTGAAACAAGCGCCAGGCGGGGTAAACGTAGTGCTTAAAACCAACTTTTCCATGTCGTTGCCGGGGCTATTGACCCTGTGCCTGTTCGCCCTGGGTCCTTTGGCGTGGGGTAGCGCCCGGGCCGACACGCCGGTGTTCGACATCATCATCAAGGATCATCAATTCCACCCGGCTCGGTTGGAGGTGCCAGCCGGCGTCAAGGTCAAGCTGATCGTTGACAACCAGGACCCGACGCCGGAAGAGTTTGAAAGTTACGAGCTGAATCGGGAAAAAGTCATCATGGGCAACAGCAAGGCCACCGTGTTCGTTGGCCCGCTGGAGGCTGGCGAATATCCGTTCTTCGGGGAATTCAATCCGCAATCGGCCCAGGGCGTCCTCGTCGCCACCTCGCCCTGAAAGGAGAATAGAGCATGTTTGCCTCGGCAATTATCCTGTTTCGCGAAAGCCTGGAAGCGGCTCTTATTATCAGTATTGTCCTGACTGCAACCCGCGGACTTCGGCATCGCGGTCTGTGGGTGAACCTGGGTGTGCTGGCGGGTATCGCCGGAGCGATCGTGGTCGCGCTGTTCGCTCAGCAGATTTCTGAGATGGCCGAAGGCACCGGGCAGGAATTGTTCAATGCCTGCGTCTTGTTGGCCGCATGCGTGATGCTGGGCTGGCACAATATCTGGATGGCCAGTCACGGCCGCGAGCTCTCCGCACAGGTCAATCACGTCGGCAGGGCGGTGCATGAAGGCGAACGGCACATGAGCGCGCTTGCCATCGTGGTGGGACTGGCCGTGTTGCGGGAGGGCTCTGAAGTCGTTTTGTTTCTTACCGGCATCATGGCCGGCGACACCCAAGCCGCACAGGTGCTTACAGGGGCTGCCGCGGGTCTTGCTGCCGGAGCGCTGTTCGGAGTACTGCTCTACCTCGGGTTAATGCGCATTCCCGTGCGTCACCTGTTCACCGCTACCAGTGGTCTTATCCTCGTCCTGGCTGCCGGCCTGGCTGCCCAGGCAGCTGGATATTTGGTGCAAGCCGGGTACATTCCCGCTTTGCAGGAACCGATTTGGGACAGCAACGCGCTTCTCACTGATGGCAGCGTAATGGGCCGGCTGTTGCATTCCCTGCTGGGCTATACAGCCCGTCCCAGCGGCATGCAAATCGTCTTCTGGGTTTCTACCTTTGTTCTGATCTGGAGCCTGATGGCGCTGCCCCGCAAGAGCAAGGGCCATCCCCGCATGGCCTTGGCCCTTGCTACATTTCTGCTTGCCGGCCTGGGCTTGCTGCATTCCAGCCAGGCGTCGGCAAGTCACAAAATTTACTCGCCCATCGTCGAATTTGGTGAAACCGAGCTTGAATTCCGCGGGCACTATAATTTTGATGATGAGGCCAACGGCAACGATGGAGTGGATGGCTCACAAAAGTACAAGCTCGATTTTGGACGGGGCGTCACCCCCCGCTGGTTCACCGAGGTAGTGCTGGAATATGAACACGCGCCTGGCGAAGGCGGCGTATTGGCAGCCGTGGAGTGGGAAAACGTCATCCAGCTCACCGAGCAAGGGGAATATGCATTCGACTGGGGCGTGCTGCTGGAGTACTCCCACGCGCTGGAAGACGATGCTGCAGACAAGTTCGAATTCGGCCCCCTGGTGCAAACGGAGTTCGGTCGTCAAGTGTGGACCGGCAACCTGATCCTGGAGGTCCCTTTGAGTGGGGACGAAGGAGTCGAATGGGAATTCGCCACGCGCCTGCAACGGCGTATCAGTCCGGCGTTCGAGCCCGCAGTGGAATTGTATTGGTCCGAAGACGAATTGCAGATCGGGCCAGCGTTGCTGGGGAAAACCCGGGTGGGGGCAGGGCCAACGATATTTGCCTGGCAGGCCGGAGTTCTTGCTGGCCTGACACATTCCACGCCGGACGTGGCGGTGCGCTTCCTGGTGGAACTTGCGTGGTATTGACGATGCGGCCAACCCGCTCCGCCCTGTGGTTTTGCCAGTTTTTCAGGAAATAAGCAGTAAGCGGGTGAGGGCCTTTTTGGGCTCGAGCAAGTCCTGCAGGGTATAAGCTTCCAGGGTGCCGATATAGGCAGCCAGGGCCTGGGTCAATACATCCTTCAAGTGGCAAACGGGCTGGATGACACACTTTCCTTCGCCACTGAAGCAGGTGACCAGGTTCATATCTTCTTCCATGTCGCAAATCACCTTGGCAACGCCAATCTCACCGGCCGGGCGTGCCAGGCTGATTCCGCCCCCCGGGCCCCGCCGGGCGTCCAGGTAACCCATGCGCACCAGGTCGCTGACGACCTTCATCAGGTGATTGCGGGAAATATCAAAGGCGTCTGAAATTTCCCGGATGGTCACGCGATCGCCACCGCGAACGCCGACGAAAATCAGCACACGCAGGGCATAGTCTGTGAAACGGGTCAGCTTCATGGGCTTATCGCAATTTGATGCATCAAAGTAGCATTAAGCTAACCACACCCTTGCTGCGGGTGGTTGATGCAGATCAACTCGAAGTCAACTGGTGGCAAAACAGCTCAAACAGTGTAGTGATCCGGCGTCGGCATGACTCAGGTCATAAATGATGCGGCAATTTGCACCTATTCTTCCGCTGCACTGTCACCGGCAAAAAGAAGAGTGGTAATTACATGACCCCAAACGCCCTGTATCGCAATTTCGCGTTCACTGGCTTTTTCGCACTGGGCACAACAATCAATCCGCTTTTTGCCCAGCAAATTGACTCCGGGGACACGCAGGCGAACGAACTCGACGAAGTGGTCGTGGTGGCCAGCAGATCGCCACGCCCCTTGTCGGAAATCGCTGCCGAGGTCACGGTCATCGATGCCGCGGATATTCGGCGCAACATGGCCGAAGACATCAACGGGCTGTTGCGCTATGAACCTGGCCTTGAGGTTGAGACTTCAGGAACCCGTTTTGGCGCCACCAGCATTAATGTGCGGGGCATCGGTGGCAACCGGGTAGCAATACAGCAGGACGGCATGACCGTGCGTGACCGCTTTGTTGTCGGCGCGTTTTCCGACAGCGGCCGGACGCGGGTCGAAATCGATCGCATCAAGCGGGTGGAGGTATTGTACGGCCCGGCCTCGGTGCTGTATGGCTCGGATGCCCTGGGCGGTATTGTGGCCATAACAACCTGGGACCCGGATGACCTCCTGGCGCGCGGGGCGGGAAACCATTGGCTGGGTTTGCGCGGTGGATACCAGGGCGCCGATGACAGCTGGGTAGGTTCAGGCATTGCAGCGGTGGGCAACGACACTGACGGTTTGCTGTTCGCCGGCACCCTGCGTTCGGGGCACCAATTAGAGAACCAGGCGCCATCTGGCACGCCGCAGGATCCGCAGAATTGGAACAGCCAGGATTTCATGCTGCGCTATACCTTCGATACGCCGGGCGGCAACCGCTTGCGTTTCACGGCCATGGGGCAGGACTCGGACGTAGACACCCAGTTGCATTCGTTACTCGGTTATGGCCGGCGTTTTCGGACCACGACCGCGCTAGCGGGATCCGATCACGACAGCAACCAGCAGTATGCCTTGTCGTATGACTTTGCCTGGGGAGGTTGGGAGCAGGGCAACGTGCAGCTATTCCATACGGACTACAGTACGGAACAACTGACCCATGAAACCCGGGCCATCGCCGTGCCCCCGGTAGCCCTGGAGCGCGAGTTCAATTATGACCAGAAGCATGATGGATTGAATTTCAGCATGTTCAGGACAGAGCAGTGGGGTGGCTCGGAACACCGCATTGGCCTGGGCCTGCAGTGGCTGCAGACCGATACTTCGGAACTGCGCGACGGATTGCAAACCAATCTTCTGACGGGCTCCACCACCAACGTCATCCTCGGTGAAACCCTGCCTGTGAGGGATTTCCCGAACTCCCGCAGCCGTGAGCTGGGCCTGTTCGTGCAGGATGAAATCAGCGTCGCAGGCGGGCAATGGGAGCTGATTCCCGCATTACGCTGGGATGATTACCAACTGGACCCCAAGCCTGACGAACTGTGGCTGGAGGATTTTCCCGACATGGAGGTGGCCTCGGTTTCCGAGAACGATTTCACTCCGCGCCTGGGTGTCGTGTATCACCCCGGCGATGTCTGGAGTGTCTATGGGCAGTATGCGAGCGGTTTTCGTGCTCCACCGTTTGAAGACGCCAACATTGGCCTGGACATACCCTTGTTCGGCTACCGTGCGATTCCCAACCCGGACCTGAAATCGGAAACCTCCGATGGTTTCGAATTGGGCACGCGGCGCATCACGTCCAGCTCCCGTTTCAGCCTGGCGCTGTTTGATACTGAATATGATGATTTTATCGAGTCGCGTACGCCGATCGGGATTGACGAAGCAACTGGTGACCTGATTTTCCAGTCAATCAACATAGGCAAAGCGCGCATTTACGGAATGGACCTCGGCTTGGACCAGGACCTGGGCGCATGGAGCGATGGCCTGCAAGGCCTGACGCTAAGAGCATCGGCTTTTTGGGCCAAGGGAAGCAACCGGCAGACGGATGAGCCGCTCAACAGCATTGCGCCCCCGCAGGCAGTGCTTGGTCTTTCCTGGGTCTCGCCCACTGGCGACTGGGAACTCGGTCTTGCTTCAACCGTGACAGCCGCTAAAAACACGGATGACATTGACGAAGTGGTTGTGCCGCGTTTTGCCACCCCCTCCTGGATCACTGTTGATTTCACCACCACGTGGCAGTGCACAAGCTGGCTGGAGTTACGTGCCGGTGTGTTCAACATTGGCAATGAAACCTACTGGCGCTGGCTGGATGTGGCCCGGCTGGACGCCAGTGACCCCATGATTCCCATTTTGTCCCGGCCGGGCAGGAATTACTCGTTCACAGCGAGATTCAGCTATTAAATCCAGCTATTAAATCCAGCTATTAAATCCAGCTATTAAACGGACTGTTCTGCGATTAAATGACATGCGTCAAATAGTGCCCTGACTTCCCCGCCTAGAATTGACGCAAGCAAAATGAATCATTTAAGGAAAATCTGATTTATTCAGAGTTTCCGCGGTACAGGGATGTGCCGCCATTTTCGATGATTTTAAATCATTGAAAATGAAGCCAAACAAAAATCACATTTTTTGTTTGGCGTGCTCTGATCATTCATGGATGAATTATTCAGAGCTTCCTTAATTGATAAGAATTTCCTCTAGCTGGAGCCGTACCATGAAAATCTGTGTTTCTCTCATAACCGGGATGATTCTGGTCTTGTCCATGAGCGCGTGTGGCGCGGGTGAACAGGGCAATGCGCCGCCTGCTGCGCAGCCCCCCGCCCAGCCCGCGGCCGGCCCGGCCACGGACGCCCAAGCTGTAGCAGTCCACGCCGCAGAAACGGCGAGCGTGACGCTGGAAGAGCGCATTGCCAAAGGCAAAACACTCTTTTCCACCAATTGCGCGGCTTGCCACCAAACCGAAGGCCAGGGTCTGAAGGGTGCATTCCCGCCCCTGGCAGGTTCTGACAAACTGAAAGAAGGTGGAATGTTTGCGGTACATGCCGCCCTCAATGGGCTGTCCGGACCGATCACCGTCCTTGGAGTCGAGTACAACGGCGTCATGCCGGCGCTGTCGTATCTGAAGGACGGCGACGTGGCAGACATTGTTACCTTTGTGATGAATTCCTGGGGCAACCCGGGAGGTGAAATCAGTTCGGCTCAAGTGGCCGCAGCCAGAGGTGGTGTAGCAGTGACCGGGCCGTCAGACCACCCCGTTTCCAGCTCCGGCCAAATGGCCTACCAGGGTGCTCCCAGCACCATTACAGCCGCGGAAGCCAGGAAGTTCATTGACTCCGAAGGTCCGGGCATCACCCAGGCTGAGTTCGATGAGGCCACAACTATCTTCTTCCAGCGGTGTGCCGGCTGCCACGGTGTACTGCGCAAAGGCGCAACCGGGAAGCCCCTGACCACGGATATTACGCGCGTAAAGGGTACTGACTACCTGAAAGCGTTGATCACGTACGGCTCACCTGCGGGCATGCCCAACTGGGGTACGTCCGGCGACCTGACCCCTGCGCAAGTGGATATCATGGCCCGCTTCCTGCAGCATGAACCGCCGGCGCCACCGGAATGGGGTATGGCGGAAATGATGGCCAGCTGGAAAGTGCTGGTAGCACCGGAGGACAGGCCTACCAAACCGCAGCATGACCGGAACATAGAAAATATGTTCGCCGTCACCCTGCGCGATGCCGGCAAGGTAGCCATAGTTGATGGTGACACCAAAGAAGTGGTAGCAGTCATTCCTACCGGCTATGCAGTACACATTTCCCGCCCATCCGCATCCGGTCGTTACGTTTTTACCATTGGCCGCGACGCCA
>Ga0315278_10003518_pt1 | contig 14018 bp, 10 predicted proteins | sample YL17G06_0_MG_FD_203880 | JGI IMG/M metagenome (GOLD analysis project Ga0315278, IMG submission 203880) | Sediment microbial communities from Yellowstone Lake, YNP, Wyoming, USA - YL17G06_0 | ecosystem: Environmental > Aquatic > Freshwater > Lake > Sediment | place: USA: Wyoming | collected...
GTCATTGCCGCTGACACTCGTATGGCAGGCAGCAAACTTGTAATTAAACCCGTCGTCAACAACAAAGCCAATGTTTGGTTGAACCACACCCACGAAGTATAAGGAAAATCTCTGATTGTGCGCATATGCAATCTCCTGATTCAGAAATCATAACGGGTATTGTCCATGTTCGGCCCGTCAAAAGCAACCACACATCGTGATATTTTTGCCGGTTGGGTGCAAAATTCACCCTCTGTAGTATTCTTCTTTAAAAACCAATGGATAATTGAAGACAACGTTTGGTGCAGCGGGCGCAAAAATCATTGATAGCGTCCCGTGATAACTGCATGGTCCAGCATTATTTCATTTCCATTGCATGACCACTCTTAGCCGGATATTCCGCATCCCACAAAAAGATGGGCTTTCTGGCCTGAAGATTAAACGCTGGGAGAGGGAGTTTTTTGTCAAATACATCTTCCTTTTTTAAAAAGCCCACATGCCCGTCGAAATAAACGATACACGCTCTTTCTCCATGACGATAACATACCTGTCTGAGGCTTTGCTCGTTTAGTACGTCGCCGTATTTATTCCAGTATAAAAGATAGTTAGCTTTTTCATACCTCGTCTGGTAAAAATTACCGTCTATGAACATTATGCATTCGGCGGGTTTCTTAATCATTGTGTCAAAATGACCGCGGTACAAACCATCGCTCGGGAACCATGCGACATCATCATCGGCCTGTTTTCCGGCCCACGACTCCGTGTTCATGGCATAACTCATCCGTACCTTGAAAGCATAAGATGTCCCAACATTTAAAATATCGGACTCGCGACGAGGGGTTTTATGAGAAGGACACAAGAGGTCTTTCGGAAAAATGTATGGGTCATTCCATCCGGTGTCTTCTATTTTTTTGTTGATTGCAAGAATATTACGAAAAGGTCTGTTTTCAGGCCACCGTTCATCCCAGACGCCTTCAGGGCTGGGTGTGTTAGTTACGTGTTGTCGTGAAAACGGCACAAATTTGCCATTATTACTGCTGGCATAGGCAAAGTTGGCCAATCCGAATGACTTCAGCGTTGAGAGACATACTGTTCGTTGCGCCAGAGCCCTGGCCTTGTTCATCGCAGGCAACAGAATACCCATAAGCAAAGCTATGATTGCGATAACAACAAGAAGCTCGACTAATGTAAACGCCTTTGTTTTACGCATAGGTAACTAAATCCTTTACATGGTCAGGGTTAACCAGCTACCACACAACCGAAGTGAAAAGGGGCACCCCAAATGCCCCTTTTCACTTTTAATTCATTATTGAACATTTATTTGTGAATCAAAAAATCTTTACGCCTGTTTCCGTCGAATCAAAGCAAAACCCAGACCAATCAGCAGCATTGTTGCGGGTTCAGGAATCGTACCAACAGTCAGAGGTGTTGCTGTGCCGTTGTACAAAGCCGCTACACCGGCTGCATCCAGGTAGGCATTTCCCCAGATGGCCGTGTCATCGAGAGCACCGTTGAGCCAGCCATTATCAGTGGCATAAGCGGAAAGCTGCGCGCCAATCTTCAAAGGAGAGGTGGCCCAGAATTCGCCATCCCATGTCGAATTATCAAATTGATGGGCAAAATCAGTCGCTGTAAATGCAGATGCGCCATTGATGTACTGAGTGAATGTCGTCCCATCATAGGTGACAATCATATGCATCCAGGTGTGCTCGTAAGGGCCGGAGTTTGCCATGCTCATATCCCATGAACCTGGAGTTCCCCAAGGATTGGCCTCCTGGGCATAAGGCCAGAAGTAACTTGCGGGGTCGGTGCCCGCGTGCATAGTAAGCTCATAGTTGGGAGTGGAGATCATCTTCGGGTAAGTAGCACCCCAACCACCCACATCATCGACCCTTATCCAGCCGCCCATCGAGAACTTTGTGCCGAGATTGGCCAAACTCGTGCTTTTCGGAACGGCAACATTGTTCCAGGTAGAGCCATTGCCACCGCCAAACAGCATAGCTCGTGAGCCGTCATGGCTGCCTTCATACGTAGGAAGGCCATAACCTGCCCATCCTTCCTCGACAGTGCCATTATTGGCCTGGGATGACTGGTCCTGAACAACTCCAGCCGTCTGCTGAGTAGGATTCTCCTCGTAATTGAACCACAAAACCAATCCATTGTCCGCTGCTTGCACAACGGGGGCTATCGACAAGACAGCCAACATTAACCAAAATATTCTTCTCATTCTCATTCTCTTACTCCTCCATTCAAATAAACTTTTTATTTAATCAAGCATCAAGTCAACAAACTTGTGCCCGCCTAACGCAAATCCAACATAACTGCATCTCCTGTAAAATAAGCTTTGCATACCTCTTATAGCCGGCCATTCACTTGTCACAGACATCCGGCCGGGTCATTGCAATTTAGCCATCTGTCCGCAAATAGCTCCAGGTCTCCAAGATCCACAGCGCAGTTTTCGTTTAAGTCCATCGTAATGGCATCGCCGAACACGTTCCTTAATTCGTAGCAAGTATAAGCGCCTATTACCGGCGGCGCTTCCTTGCTAAGATTGATTTCTTCAAAATACGCGTACGGGGCATCTACAGGTTCCCCATAAGCGCGAACAAAGAAACTATAGCCATTCAGCCCGCCATCAGCGACAAAGCTGGTCTGAGCCGTCTGCCAGTGGCCTAACTGGCCTCCGAGACTGTGGTCGGCGGCCTTTTTCAGAGTCAGAATCAGACCATTCGAGCCGGACCTGATATCAGGAACGCCCGGCGCCAGCCAGTAGAGCTCAACAACCACATTGGGGTCGGTGCCGGGCCAGGTCCATAAGCCGCTGTTATAGCTGGAACCACTAATAGACCCAACGAAGTCAAGATAATACGTCTGACCGCCCTGAATGGTCTCAGAGGTAACTTTTTGCTCCATCACTGAAGTGTATCCTCGTTTTAAATAATCCCCAATCCAGAGTGATACCCTTCCCTTTACCGGCTGGGGCGGAGGCGCCCAAAGCTGACACTGCAACCCACCTTCATCAAGAACACCTGGATAATCAGAATAGTATGTCCAGCCGGGCGGATAACCCGCTGTATAAGGCGGAACTAAGTAATAATTCGGGAAGTAGGTCCAGAGGTTATAGGTTTCAAGAAGGTTTATCTTGCCAATACCGTCGTTCAGTGTCCCATAAGGCAGATTGCTTAAGTCCTCAAAATCGCCGTTTGTCAGCAGGTTCTGACGCGGCCAGTCCGCGGGTTTGGTCGTGCTGATTGAGACCTTGCCAAACAAACCATAGCCGCGATTAACAGGAGGTCCGGATAGGTTTTTTAGCTTAACATAATTACCCCTTACTCTGAAATACTTACCGGCAGCGCCGGGAGGGGCCGTCCATTTCGTAGTAAGCTTTCTCCATGCTGTCACGTTTATAGGAACCACATACATATTCGGCTCATCCGGCGTAATCGTAGTAACCACGGTAGGAGTGGTCGGATTATCGACATACTCCCAGATAACCTTCGTAGCATAAACTCCACTCGAATTATTTCCGTCTCCGGCGACCATTGCATAAAGATAATACGTCTGCCCCTGCACTATCGCAGGCGAAGCAACGGTCTGCCTTAACTCATAAGCGGTATTAACATACGCAGCAACCGAGCCGCCCGCGGGCTGGTAATCGCCGGTTCCCTCGTTGACCACTCCATTCCTGTCAAGATTCCATACCCCGGCCTTGTTTGCATCGGTTGTAGCCGGAGAAAACGACCAGCCGGTCGGAGGACCGCCGGAGAAATTTAAATTGTTGGGGACGCGGTATTTATCCGCGTAGAAGTCCGAATTGGTCAGCAACTCGGTCGGTGAAACGTTTGGTTCAATATCATTGTTCATGCCCCAGTCCTTGGCAAACGCAGCAAAATCATCAAACTTTATATGGCAATCTCCATCAAAGTCGTAAGGCAGTGCAACTCCATAGGCACGCAAGGCCTGACATGTTAAAAATGCATTAACATCAATCCGAACATAGTCAAACCAGCCAAAGGCGCTGCCTCTGCCGTTGCCGGATCCCTGCTCAACGTAGCAGACGGCTTTGAACCTCTTCTGGTCATAACTCGCGCCAGCGGTAAAGGTTGTATTAACATCATACCACGTCGCGTTGGCTGTAATCGTCTTGCTGATATTGGCAAGCAGGGTCATATTGTTATAATCGTTGGCGTCAACGGCATAAAACCTGACGCCGATGACGTTACCGACGGCGTTTTCACCGGCTATTCTTGCCTTGAAGTCATACTTTATGTCTTTGTATATGGGCCTCCAGACGGAGACTTGTGTAATCTGGTCGCCAACCGTTGTATAAGCGGCGTATTCAACCGAAGTCGTATTACCATCCAACGCCCCGGCATTAACCAAACCGAACCAATTCGGGTCGCCGAGGTTCCCTTCCATTTTCCAGTTATACGAAGGAACAATCCACCAGCCATTGGCGTCTTGTTCGCCTTTTCTTTTTTCTCCAATTTGGAGCGTTACAGCAGGATACCGCTCAAAGAATGTCCAGTCATATAAATATGTAACGGGATCCTTGCTCTCATACGTTATCTTCTGCCAGGGGCCCGCGAAATTGCCGTCCCTGATTTTGGCTATCTTGCTGGCGTCGAGACATTCGTTGAAGATTGCAATATCATCAAGAGCCCCGACGAAGAGGTCTTTTATGGGGGCTGTCTGTGAACCAAATCTCAAATACTCCCATGTGTCCCAGTTATTTGGTAAAGTTTGATTTGAAATGGCGTTAGTAAACACCACACTGCCGTCGATGTATTCCTTGAATGTCGTTCCGTCATAAGTAAGGGCCATATGGTGCCACTGATTGAGGGGCTGAGAAGTAGCCATTCCAAACTGCCATGTGCCCGAATCGTATGGCCAGAAATAATCGGTCAAGACGGCAGGAATACCAAGTTCGATTTCATAAGACGGGCAAGAGATGATTCTCTGGTAACCAGTACTGCCTTCGCCATAATTGATAGTATCGTCATTGGTGTACTGTTTGTACCAGCACGCAATCGTCCACTTTGTGCCGAGCTGTGCCAGAGAACCGTTATAACCCACATAAACGTAATTCCAGTTTGAGTCGCTCAGAGTTGGGAGGCCGGAGTTCGGCATGCCGAACTCCAAGGCATACTGGCTGCCGGTCGCGACCCTGGAAATCCATTTTGGACGATTTGGTTCTGCAGCGGGGGGGTCATCATCAATACCCCACAAATAGCCATGATTGCCATACCCTGAAGTATCATTGGCCTCAAGACCGCTGCCCTGCTCAAATCGCCATAATCCAACAAGGTCGGCCCTGGCCGAGACAGACAATACGACAAACAGCAATATGACCGATGTGCACGCTATCCTTCCAACTCTCATGTCACGTCCCCCTTAATAAAATTTCCATCACACCTTCTTTTTTGTAGCCAGCGCAAGCGACCGGAAAAGGCCGCAACGCCTTTTATCTGCTCCTATATTGTGCCACAATAACCCCTTAAAACAAATAGGTGAAACTCTCAAAATCGCTGGTTGGCCTAATTTTGCGTTCCCCCTTGTGCGAAACTCTTCAATTGTGATACACTAACAATATCAAAGAGCAATTCCTTCAACCCGATTTTACACCAAAGTGCCCGAGACTCAAATAGGTCAAACTATAAAATATATGCTTATAACTCGTATTTTTGTTTTTTAAAAAAAAATATATGTTCTAAACTCTCACATCTCATTATATTTGACTATGTCCGGTTTGAGAGTAATAATGGTGTTTGTCTCTGAACTGCGGGCTTTTTGAATGATAATAAACGATATAATAAGACGAAGGCACATATAGTTCTAAAGGCACGAGCATGGTAAGAAATAGCAAATACCTGGCTGATACACTTATAATGTCGCCCAATTTTTATCGGCGGCAGCTTGCGCTGACTCACCCCGACGCTGCCTCCCTTCGTGAGCGGGACGTTAAGTTTTCCGCGATGTGCAGTATTAAAGACGTCTGCGAAGTCGTCAGAAAAGACCCAAACCTTCACATCCTAATCTTTTCGATTAAAGGCCATGCGCGGTTATTCGCTGCGAATTCACCTCGTCGAGGTGTCCCAATAGAAGCAGGCCAGGTTGCAGTATTGCCGGCTCACCAATCCCACTCTTACAAAATGATCGGAGACGTATGGGAGGCAATCTGGTTCTACCTGGCGGACACGGACACATGGCGTCAGCTCCGTGAACACAAGCCGCATGTTCGCGCCTCGGTAACATTGAAAGAGCTTAAGGCGGCATTTGACGGATTTATTGCGGAATCGCTGCGAAATGAACCGCGGGCGAGAATCGCCGGGAGGCATTATGCCGAGCTGCTTTTGCTTAATCTCGAACGAGAGCTTGGCATGGAGGAATCACAGCACAGCAAACAGATAAGGCAACGGTTGTATATTCTCTGGGACGCAGTCAGCGCCAATCTGAATCATAACTGGACTGTTCAGGAGCTTGCCGACAAGATAGAAATTTCTCCGCAGCATCTTTACAAAGTCAGCATGCGATTCTGCGGTAGAAAGCCGATGGAGATGGTGACGCAAATGCGTATGCACCAGGCCCAGGAATTGCTTACCAACACGGATAACCAGGTCAAATCCATTGCGCCCCTGTTAGGTTATTCAGATTCATTCAGCTTTTCGGCTGCTTTCAAGCGATACACAGGTTGCAGCCCGAGAGAATATCGTAACCGAAGTTTACAGAAGATCTTGCAAGACACGGGAAAGAACAAAGTAACAGTTCAGAAAGGATTGACTTAAATGGCAAAAGGTAAAAGTTTAGCCGTGTGGGTGATAAGCTTGCTGGCACTGGCGAGCGGGGGTTGTCGTGCTGAAAACAGGATGACATATACCGACCTGGTGGGGCATCTGACGGATTTGGAACGTATTTCTACCCTGCCGGAGCAAGGGGAACAGTGCATGCAATGGTCCAGTTACGACAGGAGAAGCCAATACGATGCCAAAACAGGCAAATATGTAAAGTGGGAAGCTAACGGCGACGGGGATGGCTGGATACGCAAAGAAGACGGCAAACTCGTTATTGCGGAGATGAATGGGCCAGGGTGTATATGGCGCATCTGGTCTGCCACAGCAAAAAACGGGCACGTCAGAATCTATCTTGATGGCCAGCCCAATCCTGCTGTGGACCTTCCTTTTTCCGGCTACTTTGACGGCAAAAATGAACCATTCACGAGGTCTATGCTTGTTCATACCGCGGCCGGCAATGGAAAAAACTGCTATATTCCAATTCCTTTTCAGAAATCCTGCAAAATCCTTGCAGATCCGGGTTACGGTCAATACTACCAGTTCACATACACTGTTTTTCCGAAAGGGACCGTTGTTCCCACCTTTAATATGAATCTGTCCAAGGAAGAAAATGCGGCACTGGACAAAGCCAATGAGCGACTGAGCAAATGCGGACCGAACTGGGCACAATATGAAGGGCAAAAGACAGAAGCGATAACAGTTAACGTCGGGGCAGGACAAAAAGAGGTAGTTTTCAAAACCTCCGGGCCGGCCGCTATTACATCGATTGTTGTGAACGGTCCAATGCCTGACGACATTGAGGTACAGCGGAGATTACTCAGGGAATTGACGCTTTCGATTTACTGGGACGGCCAGAGCAAACCCGGCGTATGGTGTCCGCTGGGAGATTTCTTCGGAACAGCCCCGGGAATAAATCAATACAGGTCCCTGCCAATGGGTATGATCGATTACAGCGGTTACAGCAACTGGTTTATGCCTTTCGGCAAAGAAGTTAGAATTGAGTTAGCCAATGAAGGGCAAACCAATGTAACCGCACAATTTGAAATCACATACGCGCCTTTGAAGAAGCCGGCGGACCAATACGGCCGTTTTCACGCCAAGTGGCACCGGGATGCCTTCCCGCCTGCGGAACCCGAACGAAAAATTGACTGGACAATACTGAAGACAACCGGCAAAGGCAGATTCTGCGGCGTCGAGCTTGAGGTTTGGAATCCGCGAGGCGGCTGGTGGGGTGAAGGCGATGAAAAGTTTTTCGTCGATGGAGAAAAATTTCCTTCAACGTTCGGGACAGGTTCAGAAGATTATTTCGGATACGCCTGGAGCAGTGCTGATTTGTTCAAGAACTGCTTTCATAATCAGACTATCTGCGAGGGCAATAAGGGACATATCTCCGTGAACCGATGGCACATAGCCGACAACATTCCTTTCCAGACCTCTTTTGAGGGCTGCATCGAGAAGTATTGGGCCAATGATAGGCCGACGCAATACTCCTGTGTGGCGTACTGGTATCAGGAGGCAAACCAGCAGGACCCATACGAGCCGGTCGCGGCTGACCAGAGGGTAGATTTTTATGCAAAATTTACTTACCCGCAGGAACTATCCGGGATTTCGGTTCTTGAAAAACCCGAAGGCGCAGTTGAAGAACAGGGAATGTCCGGATTTGGGCCTGCGAAGTGGAAGGACGATAACCAGCTTTGGTGGACCGGCAAGCTCGGAGCGAAAATGAAACTGGGAGTAACGGTCAAGAATGACGGTGAATTTGAGTTTTATACCCGTCTGACAAAAGCGCCGGATTACGGGATTGTCCAGTTTTATCTCGATGATGTGAAATTAGGCGAACCGATTGACCTGTTTAACAAGGATAAAGTGCTAATCACCGAAGAGCTTAGTTTGGGCAAAGTGCATCTTACCCCAGGCGCTCATGTTCTTACGGTTGAAATGGTCGGGGCAAATCCTGAGGCAATAAAGATGTATATGTTCGGAATGGACTATCTGAGGGTTAGACCTTTATAAATATAAAGGGCATACTTTGTGAAATGAGGATTGCGATGAAATACACTTGTTCCTTGTTGTTTACGGTGATTGTTTGTTGTTCATGCCATGGTGAAGGGCTTAAAGTCGGTGAGTATTTTCAGATTTACGACCAGAGTATCAACGAGCCGAATAAATGGTATATCAACGACCACTGTTTCATACGCGACAGCAACGGCCTATGGCATTTGTTTGGTATCACTCATCAGGAACCTGCCCTGCCGATGGATGAGGATAACTTCGCTCATGCCACATCCGAAAGTTTAACTAAAAAAGGGTGGAAAAAAGAGCCATTCTCCCTTTCAGTTGACCCGAAGCAGGACGAGGAGCATCTATGGGCGCCGCACGCCATACGCCACGAAGGGCTTTACTATATGTTTTACTGTGCCGGCGCAAAAGACCATCGCAAATACAAGATTAATCTGGCCACATCAAAAGACCTCTATTCGTGGGAAAGACATCCGGCAAACCCGGTGCTGTTAGATGGCTACGACGCAAGAGACCCGTATATTTTTTGGCTTGCAGACAAATGGGTAATGTATTATACGGCCACAAGTACGCCAGCCGGCGGCAATCACATAGTCGCGACCAGAACCAGCACCGACCTCATTCACTGGGACGACAAAAAGGTTGTTTTTGTGGACCCGTCGACAGGTACATGGGGCGGACCGACCGAATCGCCGACTGTTGTGCGAAGGGGCTCGTTCTATTATCTATTCATCGGGCCGCGAGACGATTACCGCTGCACAAGTGTCTATCGCAGCAATGACCTATTCAAGTGGACTCTCGAAGAACAGGTCGCCAAAATCAATTCGCATGCCGCTGAAGTCGTTCGCGATGTGGACGGCAAATGGTATGTCAGCCACTGCGGCTGGGGACAAGGCGGCGTATATCTTGCGCCGCTCGAATGGAACGACGGTATCGATGATAACGATACATCTATGCCCGTGCCGTCTGACGTCAACCGTTGAAGAGCATCACCGCCTTGACAAACTCCAAATCTGAAGGCGACGTCAAAGCGGATTTTATCTTTTGAAGTCCCAACTACAATGACAGACGCGGTTATCCCGGCCGTTTTACTCGGCGTCAACCACACAGCGGAAACCAATTGTGCTGCAGCGGTCAAGACCGGGCCATACTCGGATGAATTTTTCGTGATGGCCACACGGCTGTGGGCCGCCATTGACATACCAGATGCTGCCCTCTGCCTTAAAGTAACTGCCGCCGCGAATCATAACAAAACGTGTATGTCCGTCATCTCGACAGCTTTCCGTCCACTCCCAGACGTTGCCCGACATGTGGTAGCAGCCATAGGGACTCCTGCCGGCCGGGCAGGAACGTACCGGCAAAGTATGAGTACCCGTGTCTTGTAGACAGCCAACTGTTTCACCTATAATTTCTTTTATCATAATTGTATTAATATTCGTCAAGGCATCAAGCCAAATAGATTGCGGACGTTAAAAACAATTGAATTTTCGGGCAAATCCGGTTCTAATACCGGATTGTTTAAGAGTCCCAATAATGTCTAAAGAAACAGCCAATGATTGACCGGGCAAATACAAGTCAACTTCTTAAAATGACCGGAATCTCAAAGAGTTTTTCCGGCGTAAAAGTCCTTTCGGATGTCCAGTTCGACCTCAAAGCAGGCGAAGTGCATGTCCTGGCAGGTGAGAATGGAGCAGGCAAAAGCACACTCATTAAAATTCTTGCCGGCGTCCACACAGATTATCAGGGCCAGATTTTCCTGAACTCACAGCCGGTTCGATTTGCCTCGATTCACGAAGCCGCCGCCGCGGGAATATCCGTAATCCACCAGGAATTGTCTCTCGTCCCGTCGATGACCATAGCGGAAAATATTTTTCTTGGTCGTGAAAAGTGTCGTGGCCCGTGGCTTAACAAAAAGGAAATGACAGCCGAAGCCCGGAAGCTACTGACTGAAATTGGACTGGACGTCGATGTCACTCGAAATCTCGGCAGTTACCCCCTGAGCATCCAGCAAATGGTTGAAATTTGTAAGGCGCTTGCCTTCGCCTGCCGCATCATCGTTATGGACGAGCCGACCAGCGCCTTAACCGACGTTGAGGTTGAGAAGTTATTTACAATCGTGGACAAGCTCAGAAAATCCGGCCGCGGTATTATTTACATATCGCATAAAATGGAAGAGATTTACAGGATTGCCGACCGTATCACCGTATTACGCGACGGCACGTTTGTCGGGACCGCAACTGCTGAAGAGCTTGACCGGGGCAAAATGGTAAAGTGGATGGTCGGCAGAGAGTTAAACCAACAGTTCCCCCGACACAAATCTCTTCCGGGGCAGGTCCGATTAAAGGTAAATTCATTCACTCTTCCCGACCCTGCCGGCAAACCAATGCCGGCCGTCAACGATGTCTCATTCAGTGTCCGCTGTGGAGAAATACTCGGCATAGCTGGCCTTCAGGGATCGGGAAACAGCGAACTCCTGAACGGCATTTTCGGAACGTATGGAAGCAACACACGCGGCAGTTGTGAGCTTGACAGCCGGCCATATAAGCCAACAACTCCCGCAAACGCTATCAGCCGGGGAATCTCACTGCTGACAAACGACCGCAAAGCCAACGGCCTGGTTTTGGGAATGAACATTGTTCACAATGTAACACTGGCTGCGCTGAAAAAGTTCTCGCCTCTCGGCTGGTTACAACCGAACAGCGAAAGTAAAGCCGCCGCGGAACAGAAAGAAGCGCTGAATCTCAAGGCGGCGAACTTGAAAATGCAGGTGGATTCTTTGTCCGGAGGCAACCAGCAGAAAGTTGTAATGGCCAAGTGGATAGAAACCGAGCCGAAGGTTTTCCTGCTCGACGAACCCACCCGCGGCGTTGACGTCGGCGCCAAGCACGAGATTTACGAGTTGATGAATAAATGGACCAGCAATGGGCTTGCTATTATACTCATAACCTCAGAGATGCCCGAATTGCTGGCTATGAGCGACAGAATCATTGTTATGCACCGCGGCTCAATCACCGCCGAATTCGACTCCGAACAGGCAACACAGGAAAAAATCCTTCACGCGGCAATGGGCGTACAAACCAACTAAGAAAGGCGTCAAAGTGATAAAAGAAGAATCTTCTGCGAAACTTACAAAGCTCTCCTCCGAACGCTGGTTCACCTCCCCTACCGCCCGGGCTTTCGGCGCCCTGATAATCGTCTTTGCGTTGGGGCTGCTTTTCAACGCCGACGGTGCCTTCTACAAATGGGGAACTCATCGCGATATGCTGCGAGCCGTCTCTGTTTACGGCATACTATCCTGCGGAATGACATTAGTCATAATCAGCGGCGGCATAGACCTGTCAGTCGCAAGTATCCTCGCCCTGACCGCCGTCTCCTTTTCACTTTTCACCATTCATAAGGGTATTTCCACTCCCATCACGATTTTGGCGTGTCTGGTTATCGGCGCACTTTGCGGAATGTTTTCAGGGGCCGTCATTGCTCGGTTTCGGATTCAGCCCTTCATCGCAACGCTCGCGATGATGGTTTTCGCCCGCGGCATGGCAAAATGGGTTTCCGGCGGACAGAAAATCTCGACCGCCGTCCAGCAAAGCGACGGCACATATAAATACGTGAACGTCCCCCAGATATTCAATTTTATAAATTCAAAAGTCCTCGGCGATAACATCACCGTCGTGACACTCATCTTCGTCGTCTGCCTCATAATCTCCTGGATACTTCTGGTCAAGCTGCGATACGGCCGATACCTTTACGCAATCGGCGGCAACGAAGAAGCCGCCCGCCTTTCCGGCGTCCCTGTCGGCTGGACAAAAATACTTGCTTACGGCATGAGCGGCTTGTTCTGTGCCGTTGCCGGAATGTGCCAGGCCGCCCAGGAGCTTCAAGGAGACCCTGAAGCCGGTATGTCCTATGAGCTTTCGGCCATCGCTATGGTTGTCATCGGAGGCACAAGCTTACAGGGCGGCCGGGGCGGTATCTGGCTGACTTTGATTGGCGTCCTGACAATAGGTTATCTCGAAAAAATCCTCAGCATTAACGCCATCGGCGAAGACAAACGGCTCATGCTGACCGCCGCGATTATTATTGCAGCAGTCCTGCTGCAGAAAGGAAAAAAATAATGACTACCTGCATATTGAAGGGAAGAAAAATGAAGAGAACCATATCGCTTTTAATTATCACCCTGCTTGTCGGATTCATTGCGATTGCCGGCTGCTCGAAGAAACCTGCCAATAAAGAGGACAAAGGCACGAAAGCAAAGTTGACCATCGGCATGAGCCAGTGCAACCTCGGTGAACCTTGGCGAGTGCAAATGAACGCCGATGTAAAAATGGCTGCCGATAAACACCCTGAAATAAAGGTCGTCTATAAAGACGCCCAGAACGACACATTGAAACAACGCTCACAGATGGAAGAATTTATCAGTGCAGGCGTCAACCTCATCATAATCAGCCCCAAGGAGGCCGCCCCGCTGACCCCCGTCGTGGCACAGGCATTCCAGAAAGGCATCCCCGTCATTGTGCTGGACAGGCGTGTGCTTGGCGACCAGTACACCTGCTTCATCGGCGCCGACAATAAAAAAATCGGGAAGGCCGCGGGCAAATGGATTGTCGAAAAACTCGGCGGCAAAGGAAAAGTAGTCGAATTGATGGGCTTGATGACTTCGACCCCCGGCCAGGACCGCCACTCCGGTTTCCGCGACGGCATAAAGGATAGTGCGCTTGAGCTAATTTTTGAGGCCGATATGAAATGGCTCGAGCCCGATTCAAGAAAAGAAATGGAGTCAGCACTTGCCCGCTTCGATAAAATCGACCTTGTTTATGCCCACAACGACCCCGGCGCTCACGGGGCTTACTTGGCAGCACAAGCCGCGGGACGTGAGAAGAATATCGTATTTGTAGGGATTGACGCCCTGCCGCAGGAGGGTCAGGCCTATGTTAAACAGGGCATTATGCAGGCCAGCTTCGAATACCCAACTGGCGGTAAAGAAGCCATCGAACTTGGCCTCGATATCCTCAACGGCAAAAAGGTCGAAAAAGAGGTTACGCTCTCTTCAAGGGTCTTTACGAAGGATAATATTGATTCAGGAGGTCAGTGGCTAAAGGATTAAATCAGGAAAAGATACTGACTTATAAACTCAAACGGCTCGTCAATCCGACGAGCCGTTTTGAAAACAAGTAGATTTCCTATGAATTCCAAATTCTGCCGGTTACAGATGCCTGAATAAATCCTCTC
>Ga0315278_10003519_pt1 | contig 14013 bp, 12 predicted proteins | sample YL17G06_0_MG_FD_203880 | JGI IMG/M metagenome (GOLD analysis project Ga0315278, IMG submission 203880) | Sediment microbial communities from Yellowstone Lake, YNP, Wyoming, USA - YL17G06_0 | ecosystem: Environmental > Aquatic > Freshwater > Lake > Sediment | place: USA: Wyoming | collected...
GACAGCGAGCGGAAGCGCTCCGGGGCGATGGCGGCGAGCATCGCGCAGATCTGCCCCCCCTCGTTGTGGCCCAGCAGCGCGCATCGGTCGCTGCCGACCGCGTCGAGCACCCGCAGCACGTCGCTCGCGGCGTCCTCCAGCGGGGGTGCGTCGTGCCACGAGAACCGATCGGACAACCCGACGCCGCGCCGGTCGAGCGTGATCAACCGAGACCAGCTTGCAAGCCGATCGAGGAACGCGGCCGCCTGCGGCAGGTCCCACATCGTCTCGACGTTGGAAACGAAACCCTGCACATACACTAGGTCGATGGGCCCATCACCCACGAGCCCATAGGCGATAGCCACGTCGTCGTTCCACACGTATTGCACGCGCGGCGACGGCATGTCAGTTCACCACCCGATAGAGGCGCCAGCGGTCGGGGACACCCTTGAGCTCGTGCTCACCGGCGTCCTCGAATGCGAGGCCGGAGCCTGCCACGAGGTCGCGAACCGTCTGCGAAACCAGCACCTCGGATGGACCGGCGTTCGATGCGACCCGCGCTCCGATCGAGACGGCCAATCCGCCCACCTTGCCGTCGATGATCTCGCACTCACCCGTGTGGATCCCAGCGCGGATCTCGATGCCGAGGTCGCGCACCCGCTCACCGATGTCGAGCGCACAGTGGATCGCCCGTGCCGGTCCCTCGAAGGTCGCGTAGAAGCCGTCGCCGGCGGTGTCCGCCTCGCTGCCGCCGAATCGGCCGAGTGCCTCACGAACGACGGCGTGGTGCCGCTGCACCAGGTCCTTCCAGGCTCGATCGCCCAACGCGCTCTGGCGTTCGGTCGATCCCACGATGTCGGTGAACAGGACCGTCGCCAGCACGGTGTTGAGTGTCGCCGCCGGTCGCTCGAGCCCGATGAAGTCGCGGATCTGTTCTGCCCACGCCGGACACTCCTCCAGGGTCCACGACGAGCCGGGCATCCTGCGGATCTCGGCGGCCGGCATCCGGGACGCGACGTACTCGGCCTTCTCGACGCTGTCCTTCCGATCTTCGTGCACGAGGAGGAGTGTGGGGGTGGCAACGGTACCGAGGATCTCTCGAACGTCGATCTCGTACCAGATGTCGGCCATCTTCCGGGCGACATCCGGCGTGCAGGCGCCCCTGCTCGCCACAGCCATGTACTCGACGATCTCCGGGGGCATCACATTGTCGAGGTCTGCCTCCTCTTGGGCGAAGGCCTTGGCGTACGCGTCGGTGCCCCACAGGTCGAGGAACTCGCGTTCGGATTCACGATCTTCCGGACTGGCGCCCCACGGGAAGTCCTCTGCCCACGCATATCGAGGGATCGGCTCGAGCCACGCGATCGCCTTCGGCAGACGGGGCCGCGTCGCCGCCGCGAGGATGTTCACCGCCCCCGTGGCCAGGGCGCCTAGGAGCACCGGACGCCGCACCCCGATCGTGTTGAGCACCGTCGTCAGATCGGAAACCCTCGTCTCCAGGGTCGGAAGATCCACGTTGCGGCTCGAGAGGCCGATCCCGCGGGGGTCGTGGGTGATCACGCGCGAGAACGAGCGCAGCGCCACCAGCCATGCCCGACCCATCAGGTCTTGCCACTCCAGGTCGATATTCCCGGGCCAGTCGGACTGCCAGGCGATATCGATCGGGCCGTCGCCATCGACGCGATAGCCGATGTAGACGCCGTCGGCGGTCTGTGCGTAGCCGAATGTCGAGTCATCCACCATCCGCGGATACTCGCCCGGCGGCGCACCGGGCGCAACATGGGCGTTCGACAGACTCGACCGGGCGGCGCCTCCACGGCAGCGAGTGATCGATGCCTTCTATGTTCGCGACACCGTGAGAGGCAGGGGGCGCTCGTGCGGGCCCGGCTCGACGCCGCGGTGGTCTACCATCGTCCCAGCGTCAGAGATGCCGTAAGGGGGTTCCGTGACGCAGGAGTGTGACGCGGTCGTGGTGGGCGGCGGCTTCGCGGGACTCGCCGCGGCGCGAGAACTCGCGCACGCCGGCGCCAAGGTCACGCTGATCGAGGCTCGGGAACGCCTGGGTGGCCGCACCCGGAACGGACCGTTCGGCAGCCTCGTCGTGGAGCTCGGCGGCGCCTACGTCCACTGGACCCAACCGTTCGTCTGGACGGAGATCCACCGCTACGGGCTCTCGATCGAGGCGACGACCACCCCGGATCGCGGGATCTGGATCGCCGACGGTAGGCGGCGGGAGGGCTCATCCGAGGAGCTCTTCGGCACCCTCTCCGAGGGACTCGAGTGGTTCTGCCGTGACGTGCGCGAGGTCTTCCCCACTCCGCATCAACCCCTCCTGAGCGAACGGGTGGCCGAGCTCGATCACCTGTCTCTGCAGGATCGACTCGACGAGGTCGAGGACCCGGTCATCCGGGACCTGCTCGATGCCGCATTCAGTTCCCTCGCGAGTGCTCCGGCGCGCGAGGCGGGGCTGGTCTCCACCGCCCTGCGAGGTTGCGCGGTCGCGGCCTGGGATGTCGGACTGATGTTGGAGGCCAACGGGAGCTATGGGTTGGCTGAGGGCACCGAGGGGCTCGTGCGCGGGATGCGCGGCGATCTCCCTGACGTGTCCGTGCTGGAAGGCACCGAGGTGGTTGCCCTGAGGCGTGAAGGGGGACGCGTCAGCGTGCACACCGGCGAAGGCGGGGAGTTCACTGCACGGACGTGTGTCGTGGCGCTCCCGGTCAACGCGCTCGGCAACGTCACATTCACGCCGGGGCTTTCGGACGGACGCCGCCGGGTGGTCCAAGAGGGTCTCGCAGGGCGCGGTGTCAAGCTCTGGGCGCTGTTGCGGGGCGAGCTGGACCACTTCTTCGCGATGTCGCCCGATGATCACGGCGTCACACTCGTCGAATCCGATGCCCACGTAGACGGCAACACGCTGGTGGTCGGCTTCGGTCCCAGCGCACGCGATCTCGACATCCACGACCCGCGAGCCGTGCAGGAGGCGATCCGTCGGTTGCTGCCGGAGGCCGACGTCGTAGCCACGGGGGGACACGATTGGACGAACGATCCGTTCTCCGGGGGGACGTACTGCACCTTCCGTCCGGGCCAGATGTCCCGTTCCCTCGCCGATCTCCAGCGGCCCGAGGGTTCGATCTTCTTCGCAGGTTCGGAGATCGCGAATGGATGGGCCGGCTACATCGATGGGGCGATCGAGTCCGGCATAAAGGCCGGACGCGATGCGCTCGCTCACATGGGCGGAGCAGGCTGAGGCTGCCCGGCAGCAGGGCGAGAGAGAAGATCGTGAAGGCGGCGGCAGCCAGGAGCCCGATGCCGCCGTGGTGGGGTGTGCTGAGCAGCCGTCAGCGCGGCGAGGGTTACCCCATCACGCGGTAGAGGCGCCAGCGATCCGGGACGCCCTTCAGCTCGTGTTCGCCGGCGTCCGCGAAGGTGAGGCCGGATCCCGCGGTCAGATCCTTCACCGTCTGAGAGACCAGGACCTCGGATGGACCCGCGTGGGCCATGACGCGGGCGCCTATCGAGACGGACAGGCCGCTGCACTTGCCCTCGACGATCTCGCACTCCCCGGCGTGCAGCCCGGCCCGCACCTCGATCCCCAGCGTGCGGACGGCTCGCACGATCTCCTCGGCGCAGCGGATGGCCCGCGCCGGTCCGTCGAACCGGACGAAGAACCCGTCTCCGGCCGTGTCCTGTTCCAGGCCCCGGAACCGCGTCAGCTGCTCACGCACCAGCGCGTGGTGTTGTTCGAGCAGTTGCTTCCATCCACGATCGCCGAGCGCGGCCTGGCGCTCGGTCGAGGAGACGATGTCGGTGAACAGTACGGTGGCAAGGATCCGGTCGACTTCCGGCGCGGGACGGACCCCCGTGACGAATTCCTCTACCTCGTCGAGGATCGCATCCGCGTCGCCCACGAACGGCATGTGGTCGGCGCCCGGGAGCTCGACCAGACGCGCACCTTCGATCCGGCCGGCCACGTACGCGGCCTGCGCGGCGGAGACGATGGCGTCACCCTCCCGATGGATCGCGAGCGTAGGGACGTGGATGGCGGGAAGCACGTCTCGGATATCCACGTCGGTGAAGATCCGGCCGAGCTCCTCGTACGCGCTCGGGCTCGCGACCAACCGCTCGAACCGCGCCCACCACGCGGTGAATCGTTCGTCGCCCGCCCGCGAGGGCGCCTGCAGCGCCAGGTTGCGACCCGTTCCCACTTCGCGCACGAACCTTTCGAAGAACGCCTGCTGCTCCTCGGGGGTCTTCCCGTGGGCGAATCCGGGCGAGGACACGGTCTTCACGACCGGGGCGTAGAGTACGAGCGCCTTCGTCCGTTCCGGATGCGTCGCGGCGAAGAGCATCGCCATCGTGGCCCCGCGGGCGGCGCCGAACACGATCGCGTCGGCGACGCCCACCGCGTCCATGACGGCGGCGACGTCGTCGCGCTGCAGCTCCAGCCACGGTGGCTCGGGGCCCCGATCGGAACACCCGACCCCGCGCATGTCGAACAGGATGAGCCGCGAGAATGAGGCGAGCCGTTCGAGGAAGCGGGCCCAGTCGGGCTCGTCCCACATCAGTTCGACGTTGGACCAGATCCCCGCCGCGTAGACCAGGTCGACAGGACCGTCGCCCACGACCTGATAGGCGATCGACGTACCGTCCGGCGCCTTCGCGTAGCGGGTATCGGGGCGTTGGGTCACGCCGTGTTCACCCGATACAGGCGCCAGGTGTCGGGGACTCCCTTCAGCTCGTGTTCGCCCGCGTCTTCGAATCGGAGGCCAGAGCCCACGACGAGGTCTTTGACGGTCGAGGAAACGAGTACCTCAGATGGCCGAGAGAGGTCCGCGACGCGCGCTGCGATATGCACGGCGAGCCCTCTCACGTCTTCACCTGCGAGCTCGATCTCGCCCGTGTGGCACCCTGCGCGGATCTCGAGTCCGAGGTGTCGGACGCCGTCCCCGATCGCCTGGGCGCACCGGACGGCGCGGGCCGGCCCGTCGAACGTAGCCACCAGTCCGTCACCCGTCGAGTGCACGTACCGGCCCCGCGAGCGTTCGATCTCCGCGATCGCCAGCTCGTCGTGGGTGGCGAGGACCTCCTTCCATGCGGCGTCGCCGAGTTCGGCCGTCCTGCGTGTCGACTCGACGATGTCCGTGAACAAGATCGTCGCGAGGACGCGCTCGGTCTGAGGCGGCGGGCGGGAGCCGGTGAGGAACACCTCCACCTCGTCCGCCAGGTCGTCGTTGTCGATCACCCAGTAGTGGGCATCCCCCGCCAACTCGACCAGTTGGGCGTTCGGCATCGCATCCGTCACGAAGCGAGACTCTTCGACCGGTTCGAATCGGTCGTCCGCACGATGGAGCACCAGGGTCGGTGCCGCGATCGCGGGGAGGAGTGCAGTAACGTCGGTCTCGAGGAAATTGCGGAGGATGGCCTCCGCCGTGGCGGGACTCGCCGAGAGTCGAAGGTTCGCTTCGTACCACGCGAGGAACGCCTCGTCGTGGGACCGACCCGGGCTCATCGTGCTCAGCTCCCATCGCACGTACGCCCGCGTGCCCCACTCGCGCGTCACGTGATCGAAGAGTTCGGCCCAGTCCGCGGGCGTCCAACCGGACGCTTCGCCGCCCGCATCCATGGCATAGAGCACCATGGCCCGCACGCGGTCAGGATGCGTCGCGGCCAGCATGCAGCAGATGTACCCGCCATCCTCGGCGCCGAACAGTGCGGCCCGCTCGCTCCCGACCTCGTCGAGCACCGCCTCGAGGTCGTCGGAGAGGTCCTCCAGCGGAGGGAGATCCTCGGGCGAGTAGCGGTCCGAGAGGCCGGTACCGCGACGGTCGATCACGATCAGACGGCTGAACGACGCGAGCCGTTCGAGGAACCGCGCGTATGAGGGGAGCTCCCAGTGCCATTGAAGGTTGGACGCGTACCCGGGGACGAACACGAGGTCGAAGGGCCCGTCTCCGAGCACCGCGTAGGCGATGTTCACTCCGGCGGGAGTCTTCACGTAGCGGATCTGGGGGACCGGCACCTCAACTCACCACCGGTATGGGCGCCAGCGGTCGGGGACACCCCTGACTGCGATGTGGACGTCGTCCACGGTCTTGGCGTAGTGGGTCTCCAGCACGTTCACCGCTGCATCTTCCTCGTCGGCGCGCCATGCCACAACCGTGGGGGGACTCGGGGTATGAGACGATTCCCCGATCCTGGAGAGCACGTCGACTGCGGCGCGGAACGCGCCAGAGGGGGGACCATGGTTCTGAGGAATGACGGCGATACGGGGTCTGGGTCGGACGGACGCCGGCTCGGCGGAGGGGCGATCGCCTCGCTGGCGGGCGTGGGCCTGCTGGCCATCTTCATGTTCCAGAACACGGAGAGCGTCCGCCTCGACTTCCTCTTCTGGAGCTTCACCTGGCCGGTGTGGCTCCTCACGCTGGCCTCGGCGCTCCTCGGCGCACTGGTGTGGTTCGGGCTGGGCGTGATGCGCCGTCATCGGCGCCGCAAGGAACGCCGTCAGGGCCGAAGGGGCTGACCCGCAACCGCGTGGTGGGCTGCCATGACGTCCGATCCCGCGCACCCACCCCAGCGTAGATATCGTGGCTTCATCGCGGACAGTGCGCGCTGGGAGCGTTTCGCCTTCCGGCCCGACGACGTGGTGATCTCGACGCCGTCGAAATGTGGCACGACGTGGATGCAGACGATCGTCGGGATGCTGCTCGTGGACCGGGTCGAGCTCGGCTCGCCCATCTCCACCATCTCGCCGTGGCTCGACATGCTGACCCGCAGCGATGACGAGGTGTTCGGCCTTCTCGACGCGCAGACGCACCGGCGATTCATCAAGACCCACACGCCGCTCGACGGCGTGCCCCGGCATGATCCGGTGACCTACATCGCCGTGGCGCGCCATCCGCTCGACGTCGCCTTGTCGGATCGCGACCACAGCGAGAACCAACAGACGGATCGCCTGATCGAGCTGCGGATCGCCGCGTCGGGGGAGCCTGCTGCCGATGTCCACGAGGTCGAGGACCCCCCCGATGACCCCGGCGACTACCTGCGGTGGTTCATCGACAACCACGAGCCGTCGGTGGGAAGCGGACCCCACGGCCTCGAGGACTACTGCCAGCAGATCCGCACCTACTGGGACGAACGCGACGCTCCCAACGTCCACCTGTTCCATTACGCCGACATGTGGGCCGACCTCGACGGCGAGATGCGGCGGGTGGCCGCGGCGTTGGGCGTTCCCATCGACGATTCCCGGTGGCCGGGGTTCGTCGAGGCGGCGGGATTGAGCTCCATGCGATCGCGCGCGGCCGCCACCGCCCCCGAGGCGCACCTGGATGCCTGGGTTTCGCCCGAGCGTTTCTTCCGGTCGGGCGGGACGCGCGACTGGGCGTCGTTGCTGAGCCCCGACGACGTCGCCCACTTCGAGGAGCGGTTGCGGGAGCTTGCCGGCGACGCCGCGGCCTGGGCACTCGGGGGCCGGGTGGCGCTGGACCGGATCTGAGGCCCGCCTTGGCTCGACTCTGGCAGATCCGACCGCTAAGGCTGATCGTCGGTGGGGAGGCGCCCTTCCGCGAGGGCCACGGCGCGCGCGTGGCTCTGCGGGTGCCCCGTAACCGCGGCGAGGAACGGCTCGCGGTCCAGGGCGAACAACCGCATGGGACTCAGTGCGATCAGCGTCGCGGTACGCGGCACGCTGCGAAGCAGCGCGATCTCGCCCACCAGGTCCCCTCCGACGCTCTCATCCACGCGGACGCCGCCGCGGATCACCTCGGCGCGACCGTCGGCGATCAGGTAGCAGCGGTCGCCGGGGTCGCCTTCGCGCAGGAGCACGTGACCGGCCGGAGCCTCGACCGGCACCAGGTCCACGACGATCCGCTCGATGATGTTGGGAGGCAGCGCCGCGAAGATGTGCATCGAGCGGACCAGCGCGAGGGCCTCGGCGTCGGGAACCTGCGCCTCGCGATCGATCGCCGATAGCGGCCACCAGAGCCCCACCACCACCGCGATCAGGACCAGGCCCACGATCACGAGCGCCGCCTTCGTCCCGAAGGCGCCGATGAGCGCCGCGGTGCCGGTGATGCTCGCGACGGCCGCGAGCACGGCCAGCCCCTGCAGGACCCCGAAGACGCGCGCGAGCATCTCCTCGGGAGCCACGCGCTGCAGCAGCGTGCTGCCCGCCATCCACGCGATCGACCCGCCGGCGCCCGAGACCCCGAATAGCAGCGGCGCGGCGATGACCGACGGGAGGATCCCGACGGCGGCGACCGCCGCCCCGGACAACGCCGTGCCTCCCTCCAGGAAGGGCACCAGGCGCCGTCGCCCGACCAGGGACACGGTGGCCAAGGCGCCCAGCAGCCCGCCGATCCCGGCGGCCGCACTGAGATAGCCCGCCCAGCTCTCGCCCTTGCCTAGGAGGTCGATCGCGACCGCCACGAACAGGACATCGAGGGCCGCGATCACCGAGAAACTGAGCGCCAGCACGAGCACGAGCAGTCCGGCCCGGCGGTCATGGTTGAGCGCGCGGAAGCCACCGAGCGACGCGTGCACGACGTCGCGCGCGCCCATGGGCTGCTCGGGCCGGATCGCCGAAGGCGGGAGCGACGGGCGGGCCACCAAGAGGGCCTCGCCCAGCGTCACCACGGAGAACACGCCGAAGACCAGCCACGGACCGGAGAGCCCCAGGAGCAATCCCGCGATGAGCGGCCCGGCCACGGCGCCGGCGCTCTGCGCGAACGTCGACACCGAGTTGGCCGCGGTGAGTTCGGAGGGGGTGTCGGAGAGGCTCGGGAGGATCGCCGCCTGCGTAGGGTGCACGAACATGAAGCTCATCGCGTAAGCGATGGCCGCCGCGAGGACGAGCACGAACGGCGCCTCCGTGAGGAGGGCCACCGCCACGACGGCGAGCGCGACCGACTGGGTGAGGTAGGAGACGAACAGCACGCGATCGCGACGGAAGTGGTCGGCCGCGTACGCTCCGAACGGCGCGATCAGTCCCGCCGGCACTAGCTGCACGGTGGAGATGAAGCCCACCGTCGCCGGCCCTCCCCGGGAGTAGCCGTACACGAGGATCGCGATCCAGCTCGCGTACTCCGTCATGTTGTACCCGAGGTAGGCGAGCTGGATCCGCAGCATCTTCGGATCGCGCGCGACCTCTCCCACGATCCGGATGCGTTCGTTCACGGGCAGACCTTACGGGGGCCGGGGCTGGCTGAGGTAGCGCTGACCCCTTCAGGTCCCTCGTTCGAGCGATGCGGACTAGCTACCAGACCTCAGGCGTCTTTCTTCGACTCGTGTGGCGGTAGATCGCGACCCCCATCCACGACAAGGATCTGCCCGTGGGCGCGATGCTCATCAACCCCCCGAGTTGCGTGCCTCGCAAGGTGAAGCGCCCAACGACGCGATCACCCTCAGGGTCGAGATCGTCGATCGGATCTTCACTTGGTTCGCGGCGCTCGGTTCTCGCGCAGCAACTCAGTGCTAGGCACCGGGGGGCTGGTAGCCGGTGGTGATCGCCCGCGCCTCATCGACGTCGGCCGGTGTGAGGAGCTTCACGGTCTCGCAGGAACCGGTGCCCGACGCCCCGACCGCCATCGCTACAGCGGCCGCGGTCTTGTCGTCGGGGAACTCGCCGATCACGTAGGCGTCGGTGTCACCGAACGCGAAGTGGAACGACCCGAGCTTTCCACCCAGCCCCTCGATCATCTTGCCGATGAACGCGACGCGATGCTCCGCCCCCTCGCGTGCGATGCCCTTCAGGCCCTCGACGCTGTAGGACACCTTGAACAGGTAACTGCCCATGCCACTCCCCCTTCGGTCCGTGCCCGCAGATAACCACGGGTCTCCCGCGACGGTCAATCCGAGCGCTGCCTCACCCTCTCGCCCCTGGAGCGATTCGGGCAAAATCCGGTGCGCGGGTCGTGATAGGACTGCTGATCGGCACCGTGGCGGGGCTGATGTTGCCGCTGGTGTGCGAGAGCACAGTTACGCGTTCGCCGGGAGACGGCCACCAGATGCGTCAGCCAGGCACGCGGGACAGCATCCCCAGCGCTCGATTGCTCGGATTGCGGCGACGAGAACCCCGACGGCGCGAAGTTCTGCATGAGTCCGCCACGCCGCTCGGCGCGTCCGATCCGTCGGGTGAGGTGCGCAAGATGCAGCCTCTCCTTGCTTCGGAGGTTCCTTCCACTCGCCCTATCTGTCTGCCGCTTGCGCCTCCACTTCCTGAGGAAGGGGGTCGTCACGGCGAAGGACCATTCGCTCCCGGGGCCCGTCGGCCGTCGCTCTCCCTTCAGGCGCGGGGTGCGCGAGGCACCGTGGTAGCCCGATCTGCACCGCGAGTCCGAGAAGGTTGGGCTCGACCCAACATTCGGCGATCCGCTCGTCCGCCAGGCGGTAGATCGCGATCCCCGTCCACGACACGGATCTACCCGTGGGGGCGATGCCCATGAACTCCCCGAGATGGGTGCCTCGCAAGGTGAAGCGTTCAACGACACGATCGTCCTCTGCGACGAGATCGTCGATCGTCTCGACGAGGTCGGGGAACGCGGCCTCCATCGCGGCGGGGATCGCTTCGAAGACGTCGGTTCCTTCCAGCATGGGGATGCCGGGGAAGTGAAGGGCGAAGCCGCTCGCGAGGAGCTCATCGACAGCGGCCAGATCGCCCTTGTTCGGGATGGTCGCGACGAAGCGCCGCACGATCGCCTTGTTCTCCTCGGGATTCATGCGTTCTCCTCCGTCGGGTGCGGCGAGCCTGCAGCGGGGCGTCTTCGCTGCGTACCATGAGCCTCCTACTCACAGAGGCGGGCAGTCGTTCATGGACCAGGTGGACGTGCAGGGGCTCCGGATCGCGTACGAGCGGGGCGGCGAAGGCCCGCCGCTCGTTCTGTTGCACGGCTATGTCGGCGATGCGGTCGGGACGTGGCACTCTCAGATCGACGCGTTGTCGGATGCGTTCACCGTCGTTGCCTGGGACGCGCCGGGGATGGGCCGGTCATCGGATCCACCCGCATCGTTCCGTTTGCCGGGTTACGCGGACTGTCTGGCCGCATTCATGCACGCACTCGGATTGGAGCAGCCCCACGTTGTCGGGTTGTCGTTCGGTGGAGGACTCGCCCTCGAACTTTACCGCAGGCACCCGGAGATCCCGCGCTCGCTCGTGCTGGCCGGAGCGTATGCCGGGTGGGCGGGTTCGCTGCCACCCGACGTCGCCGACGAGCGACTGCGGCAAGTCCTTCAGCTGTCCGATCTGCCGCCGGATCGGTTCGTGAGCGCGGTGCTTCCGACGATGTTCTCGGCGACGGTTTCGGCGGAGGTGCTCGACGGGTTCGCCGCCAACGTGACGCAGTTTCATCCGGCGGGGCTGCAGGCGATGGCGCGGTCGTTCGCGGAAGCGGATCTGCGCGAGGTCCTTCCGCGCATCGATGTGCCGACGCTGTTGCTGTACGGCGACCAGGATGCACGGGCGCCTATGAACGTGGCCCGGGACCTTCACACCGCGATCCCCGGATCGAAGCTGGTGATCCTGCCCGGCGTCGGCCACGTGAGCTGCGTCGAGGCCCCCGAGCGGTTCACGGCAGAGGTGCGAGGGTTCCTTCGCTCGGCGCCCGCCTGAGTGGCCTCGGCGTCACGCTCGGGATCGTCCCAGCGCCTCTGCGAAGTCGGCGACGGTCACGACCTCAGCGATCAGCGGGAGGATCTGGGTCATCGAGAAGTCCTGCCACTCGTCGGAGACCGACTCGCAACAGTCCTCCAGGATGAGCACCCGGTAGCCGCGGTCGGACGCCTCACGGGCCGACCCCTCCACCGCCATGTTCGTGATGCTGCCAGCGAGCGCGACCGTGGACACGTCGCGCACGCGGAGCAAGCGATCGAGTTCGGTCCCGGAGAAAGCGCTCACCGCGCGCTTGCGGATGATGAACTCACCGTGGATAGGCGCGACCGGCTCGAAGAACTCGGTGCCCCACTTGTCTTCCACCGAACGCCCGGCGGTCTTGGCCTCTCGCATCCACGGCGCATGCACGTTGACGTCCGGGTGACCGTCACGCCAGGCATTGCCGACGTGCACGATGGCGATCTGCGCCGTTCGGGCCGCGTCGAGCGCGTCCACGGTTCGAGCGAGTGACGGCGCGATCCGCGCGACGCCTTGGGGCATCTCCGTCATCCAGTAACCCTCGGGATGAACGCCGTAGTTCTGCAGATCGAGGAGAAGTAGCGCTGTCCGGTCCAGCTGGAGGTCGAGGCTCACCCGGCCAGGCTGTCAGAAGACCCGACGATCCGCCAGCCCGCTGCAGCGCGTGGCGTGTTACAAGGGGACCATGGGTCGTGTGGTGATGGTCGCGACGGCCGGCGCCGGCGGGGACCTGCCCCCGTTGATCGCGGCGGGACTCGCGCTTCAAGCGCGCGGCCACGAGTTGCGGTTCATCGGCGACGCGTCGGTCGGTCGCATGCTTCGGTCGTTGGGTCTGGAAGGCTACGAGCTCCCTGCTGAGGTCGACCTCGGTCCTCGTATGGTCGGGGCGATCCGTGGATCGATGGCCGAATCGGGCGGCGACCTGGCGGCCGCGGGCCCGATCTTCCTTGAGCGCATGTCGGAGTGGGCCTCGGACGCGGCGCAGGCGGTCGCCGGCGTGCTGCCCGACCTCCGGCCAGACCTCGTCGTCACGTCGCTGTTCGGCGTCGAAGTGCTCGACGCGGTGTCGCCTGCGAGCCCGTGGGCGGTGATCAACAGCACGTTCTACGTGGGACCGGGCGCGCCGCGACCGCTCGAGCAGGACTTCGGGCCTCGGGCGCTCCCGCTGATCGCGCACTACGGCACCCTGCTGGGGGCGGCAAACATCGTGCTGCATGCGACCGACCAGGTATTCGATCTTGGGTTCGACGCGCTTGCCCCGAGACACCACTACGTGGGGCCGCTCGGTGTCTGGGAGCCCGCGAGCGAGGTGCCGGACTACCTGCTTGCCCCGGGCGATCCGTGGGTGCTCGTGACGATCAGTTCCCAGCTGCAGGACGACCTGCCGCTCGCCGAGGCGGCGCTGGCCTCGCTGGCCGACAAGCCAGTCAGGGTTCTGCTGACGGTTGGGCCGGATCACGAGCCGGGCCAAGTGGTGGCGCCGCCGAACGCTCGTGTGGAAAGGACGGTCTCGCACGCCGCCGTCCTGGATCACGGCACGCTGCTCGTGAGTCATGCGGGTCACGGATCGGTGATGAAGGCGTTGTGGCACGGGCGGGCGATGGTGCTCGTTCCCTGGGGTCGGGACCAGCCTGGGGTTGCCGCGCGGGCCGAAGCGCTCGGCGTGGCGCGGATCGTGCCCAGGGAGTCCTGTACCGCCGAGGCGCTCGCTGATGCTATCGATCTGGCGCTCGGCGACGAGACGATGCGCCACGCTGCGGCGAGCCATCGAGATCGCCTCCGGGCGACGGATCCGCCCGCTGCTGCAGCGCTCCTCCTCGAGGCCTTCCTTTAGCTGCATGGTCAGACGGCTACCAGATACGTCGGCTAGGCGCACGGGATAGCATCGTCCGTGCGCATCTGCTCGAACTGCGGACACCAGAACCCCGACGGGGCGAAGTTCTGCATGGAGTGCGCCACGGCGCTCGGCGTGTCCGCCTCGTCGGGTGAGGTGCGCAAGATCATCTCCGCCTTGTTCTGCGATCTGGTCGGCTCCACGACCCTGGGGGAGCAACACGACCCCGAGCTGCTCCGCCCGATCCTCGACGGCTACTTCACCGAGATGCGTTCGGCGGTTGAACGCCATGGCGGTCTCGTGCAGAAGTTCATCGGAGACGCGGTGGTGGCCGTCTTCGGTCTGCCCGCCGCCCACGAGGACGACGCGCTTCGGGCCGTGCGCGCCGGCATCGAGATGCAGGGGCGCCTTGAAGCGCTGAACGAGGCCTCGCCGATCCCGCTCGCGGCGAGGATCGGCATCACGACGGGCGAGGTGCTGGTGCCCGGGGACGGCAAGCCGATCATCGGCGACGCGATGAACACCGCTTCGCGCCTGCAGTCGGGTGCCGAACCCGGCCAGGTCCTGATCGGGGAGC
>Ga0315278_10003522_pt1 | contig 14004 bp, 9 predicted proteins | sample YL17G06_0_MG_FD_203880 | JGI IMG/M metagenome (GOLD analysis project Ga0315278, IMG submission 203880) | Sediment microbial communities from Yellowstone Lake, YNP, Wyoming, USA - YL17G06_0 | ecosystem: Environmental > Aquatic > Freshwater > Lake > Sediment | place: USA: Wyoming | collected...
CGCTGCCCGCCCTGGCCCGCGGCACGGGTGGCGCCGGCCGACCGGGTCCCGGCCAGCAGGGACCCGACGAGCGCGAGGGAGGACGCAGCGAGCACATCTCGACGGCTTGGCATGGGCGGAATGGTACCAGAAGGAAAAGGTGCCTGGCACCTTTTCCGTGCGGTACAATCGCGGACGCCGAAACCAATCCGGGATTGATTTCCAACCCGTGGAATCGGCCCCGCGCGAAATCAATCCCGGATTGATTTCAGAACGGATTGATTTCCGCAGCGCGTCTCCGACTTGCAGCCTTTACGCAGCCTGTGAGGTCACCATGAGTCCGTTCCGCACCGTCGGCCGCCGCGAGTTCCTCAAGGCCGCGCCGCTCGCTCTGGCCGGCGCCGCCGCCTTTCCAACCATCGTCAGGGCGTCGGCCCTGGGCCGGGGCGGCGCCATCGCCCCGAGCGACCGTATCGTCATGGCCGGCATCGGCTTCGGCATGCAGGGGCCGGGAAACATGCGCAACTTCCTCGGCAAGCCCGAGGTGCAATGGGTCGCGGTGTGCGACCTCGACGACGTGCCGCTGAAGAAGGCGCAGGGCATCGTCAACGCGAAGTACGGGAATGCCGACTGCGCGATCTACAAGGACTACCGCGAGCTGTTCGCGCGCGCCGATCTCAACGCCGTCTCGATCGCGGTCCCCGACCACTGGCATGCCATGCTGGCGACGTCAGCCGTGCGGGCGGGCCTGGACGTCTACGGCGAGAAGCCGTTCACGCACAGCCTGCGGGAAGGGCGGGCGCTCTGCAATGCGATCGCCCGGTACGGCCGCGTCTGGCAGACCGGCAGCTGGCAACGCTCGGAAGACAACTTCCATCGCGCGTGCGAGCTCGTGCGCAACGGGCGTGTCGGGAAGATCCGCCGGGTCGAGGTCGGGCTGCCGTCGGGGTTCACGGATTTTGCCGGCACGTTCGGCGAGGAGAAGATCCAGCCCCCGCCCGCGGGTTTCGACTACGACACCTGGCTCGGGCCCGCGCCGTGGTCGCCGTACTGCAAGGCGCGCGTCCACATGAACTGGCGCTGGAACATGGACTACGGCGGCGGCCAGCTCATGGACTGGATCGGCCATCACCTCGACATCGCGCACTGGGGCCTCGGCTTCGACCTGACGGGCCCGGTCGAAATCACGGGCAAGGGAGACTTCCCGACGACGGGCATCTACAACGGCGCGAAGCGGTTCTGGGTGGAAACGAAGTACGCCAACGGCACGCCGATGGTCATTGCCGGCGGCTATCCGGAGATCCAGAGCGGCACGAAGTGGATCGGCGACAGCGGCTGGGTGTGGGTGGATCGCGGCGCGTTCGAGACCCAGCCCGCCTACCTCACGAGCGACGTCATCGGGCCCAACGAGACGCGTCTCTACAGGAGCCGCGATCACTATCAGAACTTCCTCGACTGCGTCCGCAGCCGCGCGTTGACGCTTGCGACGGCTGAGGTGGCTCACCGCTCGGCGAGCGTCGGGCACCTGGGTGTCATCGCCATCGAGACGGGTCGCACGATCAAATGGGATCCGGCGACAGAGACCATCATCGGGGACCCTGGCGCGGAGCGGCTGCTCTCGCGCTCGTATCGGAAACCGTACCAGGTGGCATCATGACGACACGACACATCGCCATCAGGTCGATCCTGGCGGTCGCCACCGCCATCGCGATCGCCATCCTCGCAGTCGCGGTCGCCGCGCCTGTCGCGTTCGCGCAGACGCCGGCGCTGGCACAGGCTCCAGGCACCGCGGCCGCTCCAGCGGCGTCGGCGGCCCCGGCGTCACTTGACGCCATCCTACGACAAGTGGCCCTCTACGACGGCGGGATCGAGTCCGCCGCGCTCTGGCAACTGCGCGACTACGTGTACGCGCGGAGGGGCGATGCCGCGGGCCGCGCGGAGTGTGAGGCGAAGCTGCTGGCGTTCCTCAAGACGCCCGCGAGCCCGGTGGCGCGCATGATCGCGTGCCGCTACCTGCGCGTCATCGCCGGCGATACCGCCGTGCCGGCGCTCCAGGCGATGCTCACCGACGAGCGATCGGCGGATCTCGCGCTCTACGCCCTGCAGGGGATTCCCGGCGGCGCGGCGGAGCAGGCGCTGCTGAAGGGGCTCGGCGTCACGACCGGCGCCACGAAGATCGCGATTGTCGTCGCGCTGGGCGAGCGGCGCAGCGCGGCGGCGATCCCGGTTATCGCGCCGCTGCTGCAGCAGGCTGCGCTGGCGCCGGCCGCGGCGGTCGCGCTTGGCCGCATCGGCGGCGAGGCGGCGGTGGCGCCGCTGATGGGCGGGCTGGGCAGCGCGACGGGTGTGCTCAAGATCGCGATCGCGGGCGCGCTCCTCGAGGCCGCCCACGGATTCGAGTCGGGGGCCCAGTCGCTGCCGATCTACGAGAAAGTCGCGGGGGACGCGACGCTCCCGGTGTCGCAGCGGCGGGCTGCGCACATCGGGCGCATCCAGGCATCTGCCGATGTGCAGCGCGTGGTGGCCGACATGCTCGCCGGCCAGGACGTCGTGGCGCAGGATGCAGCCATCGCACGCGTGGCGGTCATGTTCACGCCCGACGGTATCGCGCGGGTGTGCGCCCTGCTTCCCAAACTCTCCGACGGCGCGCAGGTGTCGCTGGTCGCGGCGCTCTCCGGCTACACCGGTGACGGCGTCGTGCCCGCGTTCCTCGACGCCGCGCGGTCATCGTCTGACGCCGTGCGCCTGGCCGCCATCAAAGCCCTTGGCCGGACCGGCGGGGCGTCCACCATCGTGTTCCTCGCCGAGCGGGCGTCGACGGCACGGGGGCCCGAGCAGGCCGCGGCCCGCACGGCGCTGGGGTCGCTCAAGGGACGCGAGATCGACGACGAGATCCTGGCGCAGCTCGGGAAGAAACCGGCCGATCCGATTGCCGGCGAACTGCTGCTCGCGATCGGCGACCGTCGGATCTTCGCGGCGAAGGGCATCGTGGCGTCCTCGCTCGCGTCACCCTCGCCGGTGATCCGGCTGCAGGCGTACCGAGGCCTGCGCACGATCGGTACGCCGTCGGACATTCCGGCGATCCTCGACGCGCTGCTGGCGTCCACTAACGAGACCGAGCAGGGCGAAGCCGAGAAGACCGTCGTGGCGCTCTCGCAGAAGATCGCGAATGCCGACGGGCGCGCCCGGATGATCCGGACGCGGCTCGAGGCGGAACAGGCGCCGGCCGCACGCGTCCGCCTGATCGGCGTGATCGGCCAGATCGGCGATCCGTCGACGCTGCCCCTGCTGCGGGCGGCGCTTCGCGAGGAGCAGCCTGACGTCTACGACGCGGCGGTCCGCGCGCTGGCGGCCTGGCCGAGCGCCGCCGCGCGGGAAGACCTCGTCGCGCTCGCGCGGGACACCAGGAACGAGACGCACCGGCTCCTCGCCATCCGCGGCCTCATCCGCGTCATCGGCCTCGACCCGTATCGCGATCCGCGCGCGGCCGTGGCCGACCTGCGCCAGGCGGCAGGCTTTGCCTGGCGGCCGGATGAGCAGAAACTGGTATTGAGCGCGCTGGCGCAGTTCCCCTGCGCGGAGGCGCTCGAGATGGCGACGGGGTTCCTCCGGGAGCCCGCGGTGAACGCAGAAGCGAAGGCGGCGATCGATCGGATCACGCCGCGCCTGCCGAAGGAGGCGAGTCGGAAGTGAAGATCCAACACATGCTGGCGACCGTACTGACGGTGGCCATGTTCGCGCCGTTGCAGGCCGGGCAGGGCCCCGAGAAGACCGAGCTGAAACTCAAGCTGCCCAAGCCGATGTTCATCGGCACGCCGACCAATCTCAAAAGCGCGAACCTCGAGGTCGTGACCGGAAAATCGCGCGGCCCGTTCATGGTGCCGGTCGGCACGAAGCTGCTCTCCGAGAAGAAGGCCGTGAAGTCGAGCGATATGCAGCCGGTCATCGGTGAGATGGAGATGATCACCGACGGCGAGAAGGAGGGCGGCGACGGGTACTTCGTCGAGATCGCGCCCGGGAAGCAGTGGGTGCAGGTCGATCTGGGCGCATCCGCTTCGCTGCACGCCATCCTCGCGTGGCACTACCACAGTCAGGCGCGCGTCTACCGTGACGTCATCGTCCAGGTGTCCGACGACAAGGACTTCCTCAAGGGCGTGACGACGATCTTCAACAACGATCACGACAACACGTCCGGGCTCGGCATCGGGAAAGACAAGGAGTACATCGAGGTCGCTGAAGGGCGGCTGTTCGACCCGAAGGGCCTCAAGGGCCGCTATGTCCGGTGCTATTCGAACGGGAACACGTCGAACGACCTCAACCACTACGTCGAGATCGAGGTCTACGGCACGCCGCTGAAATGACGAAGGGCGGCTTCGCCACCCTGGTTGGCGTCGCGCTGGTGCTGGCGATCGGATTGCGGGTCATCGACCTGGATCGGCGGCCGATGCACCACGACGAGGCCAACCAGGCCGTGAAGTTCGGGGTGCTGCTCGAGACCGGCCGCTACCAGTACGATCGGACCGATCATCACGGGCCCACGCTGTACTACCTCACGCTGCCGGTCGCGTGGATTCGCGGGCAGACCACGCTGGCGTCGCTCGACGCGTGGACGGTGAGAATCGTGCCGGCGCTGTTCGGGGTCGGGCTGCTCCTCCTCTTCCTGTCGCTCGCGAGCCGCCTGGGCCGCACGGCCGTCGCGTCGGCGATGCTCCTGGCCGCGCTCTCGCCGGCGCTGGTCTACTACAGCCGTTTCTACATCCAGGAGTCGATCTTCGCGTGCCTCGCCATCGCCTGCCTGATGGCGCTTGGGCGGTACGCCGAGCGACCCACGCTGGCGCGCGCGCTCACCGCCGGGGTATGCGCCGGCCTGGCCTACGCCACCAAGGAGACGTCCGTGATCGTCGTCTCGGCGGCGGTCGTCGCCGTGGCGGTCGCACGTCGGTGGTCGGGGCCAACAGGGCACCGGCTCGCGTCCCGCATGATGGACCCCCGCACGTGGCCGCCGATCCGGCACCTGGCCGCGGCCGCGGCCGCCGCGCTGGCCGTCGCGGGGCTCTTCTTCACCGCGTTTCTCTCGTACCCGGACGGGCTCCTCGACTCCATCCGCGCGTTCAGCGTCTTCTTCGACCGCGGCACCGGCGCCAGCGCGTACTCGCAGCCGTGGGACTACTACCTCCGACTGCTCGGGTGGTCGTCTTCAGGCGGGGCGGTGTGGACGGAGGCCGCGGTGCTCGCGCTGGCGTTGGTCGGGATGGGTTCGGCGCTGGGACCGGCGGGCGGCTTCTGGCCGCGAGCCATCGCCATCTACACCGCGATCACCGCCATCGTGTTCTCGGCCGTGTCGTACAAGACCCCCTGGAACCTCCTGCCGTTCTACGCCGGCGCGGTCCTGCTGGCGGGCATCGGCGCCCAGGCGATCGCGGCGCACCCATGGGGTCAGACTCGATGGGGTCAGATCCCACGGCGCCCGATGACCCAGAAGGCGTGGGCTCTGACCCCATCGGCGGGAAAGCGATGGGCTCTGCCCCCATGGCTTGTTGGGGCCGTGCTCGTGGCCGCCTGCGCCCACCTCGGCTGGCAGAGCTGGCGGGCCATCGACCGCTACGCCGCCGATCCGCGCAACCCGTATGCGTACGCGCACACGAGCCCGGACGTTCTCCGGCTTGTCCAGCGCGTCACCGACCTGGCGGCGATCGATGCGGATCACGATCGCATGCTCGTCAGGGTCGTGGCCGGACCCTACGAGCAATGGCCGCTTCCGTGGTATCTACGGCGGATGGAGCGGGTCGGGTACTGGCCGCGCGCCGCCGACGCCGGGCCGTTCGAGGGCACGCCCGTGATCGTCGCGTCACAGGAGAACGTGGGCGCACTCGAGGCCGCGCTCGGGGACAAGTACATCTCCGAGATGTACGGCCTGCGCCCGGAGGTGTTCCTCACCGTCTTCATCGAGCGCGGATTGTGGGAGCGCTTCCTGGCCGCGCACCGCTGACCGTCATTGGGGTCAGACTCGATCCCCCGGCGCCGCCGCAGGGAGATTCTACGGCCAATCCGAGGCACTGTGCCGCGTTTCCTGACACGGCTCCCGGGACAGGGCGGTCGAAACGCCCGTAAACACAGGCATTTCCGAGCGCGCCGCCTTGGCCCCCCTCTTGCTGCAAGGACGGACGGAGAGATGCCCATGAGAGTCAGACACGACCAGACTGTTCCACAATCGACGACCTCGCTGAAAACCAGCGCGATTGTGACCGTGGTCGCGTGCCTGCTGCTTGGCACGGCCGTGATGTGGCTGCATCAGAGCCCCGAGCGCAGTTCCTTCGCCGACGGGCGAGCCGGTTTGGTGACGGCGAGCGAGCCCGCCGGCGCCACCGGGTCACCCGTCGTGCCGTCGCGTGCGCCGCGCCCGACGAGCAGACCCGCACCCCCGGCCGCGGCCCTGGCGGCCTCGATCGCGCCGACGCCGCCGTCGGCTGCCGCCGGTCCCGCTCCCGGGCGCGCCGTCGAGCGCAGGGACAACCCCGGCCGCATGGCGTCCTTGCCTGCCGAGGCGTCGAAACCGGCCCACCCGAAGCTGGACGCAAATCTGGCGCGGCTCGTGCGCGAGCACGCCGGCAGCACGACCCCTGAGCCGGTCATCATGACGGCGCAGTCGCCCGCCGACGCCGTGGCCCTGGCCTCGCAACTCGCCGCGCAGTACCCGGCCGCCCGCTCGATCCGCGTGATGGGCAGCTTGGTGGTGGCCGAGATTCCGGTCAGCGCGCTCGAAGCGGTCGCCGGGACGTCGCAGGTGTCGACGATGTCGACCGATGCCATCGTGTCGGCGCAGAGCGACACGGCGAGCTTCCTGCGCGCCTCGGTCGGGCTGCCCGCCCAGAGCAGCACCGATGGCAGCAACATCCGCGTCGCGGTCATCGACTCGGGCATCGCGCCGACGCTCGACCTCGCCCGCACCGAGAACTTCTTCGACTTCACCCTGGTCACTGCGAGCGGCGCGCCGCTTCCGATCAAGAAGATCGAGCAGCCCTACGACAACTACGGCCACGGTACGCACATCGCCGGGCTCATTTCGAATAGCGGCGACTTCACCGAGGGTCTCTACGAAGGCATCGCGCCTGGCGTGAAGCTGGTCGGGATGAAGGTGCTCGACGGCAACGGCAACGGCAGGACGAGCGATGTCATCCGCGCCATCCAGTACGCGACCGCGAACAAGGCCAGCCTGAACCTCGACATCATCAACCTGTCGCTTGGGCACCCAGTGTTCGAGCCGGCGGCCACCGACCCGCTGGTGCAGGCGGTCGAGGCGGCTGTCAGGGCGGGCATCGTCGTGGTGGCCTCGGCCGGCAACATCGGGCGCAACCCCGCCACCGGCCTGGTCGGCTACGGCGGCATCACGTCGCCGGGCAACGCGCCGTCGGCCATCTCGGTCGGGGCGGTCGACACGCACCAGACACTAGCGCTGGGTGACGACTCCATCGCGCCGTTCAGCTCCCGCGGGCCCACCTGGTACGACGGCTACGCGAAGCCCGACCTGGTGGCGCCCGGCACGCAACTGGTCTCGAACATCAGCACCAGCAGCACGCTCTACCTGCAGAACCCGAACCTGGTCACCGCCTTCGCGGACGGCAACGGCATGGGCAACAGGACGCTGCCTCTGATGCGGCTCAGCGGCACCAGCATGTCCGCCGGGGTCGTGAGCGGCGTCGCGGCGCTCGTCCTGCAGGCGAACCGCACGGCCTCCAGATCGAGCGCGCTGACGCCGAACGCCGTCAAGGCGATTCTCGAGTACACCGCCCTGCCCGTGGCAGGCGTCGACGAACTCACGCAGGGCGCCGGCATGGTGAACGCCGAGGGCGCGGTGCGGCTGGCGAAGGCGATCAACCCGGAGGCTCCGGCCGGATCGTTCTGGCTGACGACGACGCCGACGCCCAGCTCGAGCATCGGCGACGGGACCTACATGTGGTCCAGTCGCATTGTCTGGGGCGACCGCATCGTGTGGGGCGACCAGATCCACTTCAACGACCCGGCGTTCGCCCAGCGCATTGTCTGGGGCGACCGCATCGTGTGGGGCGACCGCATCGTGTGGGGCGACAGCTTCGTGTGGGGCGACCCGTCGGTGTGGAGCTCCCGCATCGTGTGGGGGGACACCTTCCTGGGGCTGACCGACGGTGAGCGCATCGTCTGGGGCGATCGCATTGTGTGGGGCGACCGGATTGTCTGGGGTGACCGCATTGTGTGGGGCGACCGGATTGTCTGGGGCGACCGCATCGTGTGGGGCGATCTGGCCTACGTGCCGAGCGGTCCGACGGCGATCTTCTAGGGACCACGTCACCGCGTCTGCAGTTCCGGCACCCGTCGCACGAGGACGACGGGTGCCGCTGTCTTGTACGGCCCCCTCCAGCCTGTGCACCTCCCAGCCCGTGTTACCAACCCTCCGCGGTGGGGTTGGCCTGGGCTGGAGGCCTGGATTCTTGAACCTCCTGGAGGCCCCCCCGCATTTTCCTTCCACAAAGAGTGCCGTCAGCGGGTAATATCTGCCCCAGCACATCAACGCAGTCCTCGCTGGAGTAATCACATGGACGACAACGACAGCATCATCAACGCAGTCTCCCGGCGAACGTTCGTCGGCACGATGGCCGCCGCGGCGGGGTTCATGATCGTGCCGCGGCACGTGCTGGGCGGCACCGGCTTCGTGGCGCCGAGCGACAAGGTGAACATCGCCACGGTCGGCTACCGGTTCGGCCAGGGCACCAGCAATACCAATGCCCTGCTCAAGCTGCCCAACGTCAACATCGTCGCGCTGTGCGATGTGGACGACAGCGAGGCCGCGCGCAAGGCGGCGGCGAAGCTGCACGGGTTGGTCCCGAACGCGACGTTGCACAAGGACTACCGCGCGATGCTGGAGAAGCAGAAGGACTTCGACGGCGTCGTAGTGGCCACCCCCGACCACACGCACGCCGTGGTGGCGATGGCCGCGATGCAGCTGGGCAAGCACGTCTACGTGCAGAAGCCGCTCACGCATACGATCTCCGAAGCGCGGGCGCTCACCGAGGCGGCGCGCAAGTACAAAGTCGTCACGCAGATGGGCAACCAGGGCCATTCCGGCGAGGGCGTCCGGCTCATCGAGGAGTGGATCAACGACGGCGCCATCGGCAAGGTGCACGAGGTGCACTGCTGGACCAACCGGCCGATCTGGGCGCAGGGCATGCCGCGCCCGACCGACACGCCGCCGGTGCCTGAGGGCCTGGACTGGGACCTGTGGATCGGGCCGGCCGCCATGCGCCCCTTCCATCCGACCTACCATCCGACGGCCTGGCGCGCCTGGTGGGACTTCGGCTGCGGCGCCCTGGGCGACATGGCGTGCCACGTGATGGATGCCGCGTACCAGGTCCTCAAGCTCGGGTACCCGACCAGCGTCACGACGCACATGGCGTACAACGTCGTCGCCAACAAGACCGGTCCCTGGGGCAGCCGCGTAAAGTACGACGATGGCTTCCCGCCCGGGACGATCGTGTACCTCACCTACCCGGCCCGCGGAAAGAACCTGCCGGCCGTGAAGCTGCACTGGTACGACGGCGGCCTGCTGCCGGAGCGGCCGGACGAGCTCGAGCCGCAGTTCCGGCTGCCCGAGAGCGGGACGATCTTCGTCGGCGAGAAGGGCAAGCTCATGTGCGAGACCTACTCCGAGAGCCCGCGCCTGATTCCGGCGTCGCGGATGGCCGCCTACAAGCGTCCGAAGAAAACCATCCCGCGCGTGGCGAACAACAGCCACGAGGGGAACTGGATCGACGGCATTACGGGCAAGCTGAAGCCGTGCTCGAACTTCGATTACTCGGGGCCGTTCACCGAGACCGTCCTCCTCGGCAACATCGGCATGCGGTTCGCCGGCCAGAAGCTGCAGTGGGACGGGCCGAACATGAAGGTCACCAACGTGCCGGAGGCCAACGAGTTCGTCCAGCACCATTACCGGGCGGGGTGGGCTCTGTAGGGCCCTTCCGCGCGCAAGCAACTCCGGGGGATGGGGTCGGGACAGGCGTCCCGACCCCATCCCCCGCTGTCGTTCAGACGTCCCGACCCCATACGCCCTGAGTCGTTTTGTGTACCCTCGGGGGGCGCCGTGTGCGATCCTTGTACGTCCCTCCACCCCGGCAACCAAAGGACGTCCCGTGCCGTTCAGCACTTTCAAGCTCGACCCCAGTCTCCTCAAGGCGATCAAGGAACTCGGCTACACGCGCCCGACGCCCGTGCAGACCGAGGCGATCCCCCCGGCGCTGGCCGGCCGGGACGTCCTGGCCTGTGCGATGACCGGGAGCGGCAAGACGGCGGCGTTCCTGCTGCCCATCATCAACGGCCTCCTCGGCCGCCCGCGCCGGACGACGCGCGCGCTGGTGCTCACGCCGACGCGCGAGCTGGCGCTGCAGATTCACGAGGACCTCAACGACCTGGCGGTGCACACGCCGATTACCGGCGCGGCCGTCATCGGCGGCGTCGGCATGGGGCCGCAGGAGCACGCGTTGCGCAGCGGCGCCGACGTGATCATCGCCACGCCCGGCCGCCTGCTCGACCACATGAAGCACTCGTACGCGACGCTGGGCGGCCTCGAGTACCTGGTCATCGACGAGGCGGACCGGATGCTGGACATGGGGTTCCTGCCCGACATCCGTCGCGTGCTGCGCTACCTGCCCGCGCGCCGCCAGACGCTGTTCTTCAGCGCGACGATGCCCGAGCCGATCCTGGTGCTCACGCGCGAACTGCTGAAGTCGCCGGCCACGATCCAGCTGGAGCGCAAGCAGGCGCCGCCGGTCGGGATCACGCAGGCCGTCTACCCCGTGGCGCAGCATCTGAAGAGCGCCCTGCTGGTGGCGCTGCTCAGGCGCGGCGACATCCAGGACGCGCTCGTCTTCACGCGCACCAAGCACCGCACCAACCGGCTCCAGGCGTACCTGGTCCGGATGGGCATCGACGCGGAGCGCATCCACGGCAACCGGTCACAGGGGCAGCGCAACGCCGCGCTCGCAGGTTTCAAGAGCGGCAAGCACCGGGTCCTGGTGGCCACCGACATCGCGTCTCGCGGGATCGATGTCGAGGAACTCGGGCACGTGGTGAACTTCGACGTGCCCAAGGTGCCGGAAGACTACATCCACCGCGTCGGCCGCACCGGCCGCGCCGAGTCGGTGGGCGACGCGTTCACGTTCGTCTCGAAGGAAGAGGAAGCGGATCTGCAGCGCATCGAGCGGGCCGTCGGCAAGCGGCTGCCGCGCATCACCGTGCCGGACTTCGACTACAACGCGGCGCCCACCGAGCGGCTGGAGATTCCCATCGCGGAGCGCCTCGCCACGATGCGCGCCGCGCGGCGGGCGGGGCAGGAACGGCGGGCGGCCAAGGGCCCGGGAGGGCAGGGCCATGGGGCGGGCGCCGGTGGATCGCGACCCGGGGGCCAGGGCGGGTCGCGGCCTGGCGGCTCCGGAGGCGGGCGCCCCGTGGGTCATGGCGGACCGCGTCCTGGCGGTCCTGGGGGAGGGCGACCGGCGGGCCACGGTGGGCCGCGCCCGGCTTCGTCGCGGCCCGGCGGGGGCGGCGGCACATCGCGTCCCGGCGGGGGCGGCGGCACATCGCGTCCCGGCGGGTCCGGAGGAGGTCGCCCGGCAGGTCCCGGCGGGCCGAGACCGACTTCGCCGAACCACGGCGGACCTCGTCCGGCTTCGTCGGGGCATGGCGGCCCCCGCCCCTCAGGTCACGGTGGCCCGCGGCGCGGGCGTCCATAGACCACCCGACTCGACCGCGCACGAGAAGGCGGCCGGCGCCGGCGATGCCGGCCCGGCCAGCGTGCGCGCCTACCGCGGCACCTTCCAGACGAACATGTCTTTGAGCTCGACGTTGCGGGCGGCGTACGCCGGCACTGCGATGCGCAGCGTGAAGCCGGAACCTTCCCGCACGTACTCGACGAGGCGTCCCGTATACGGATCGATCGGCGGACGGGCGAGCAGCGAGGCATCGAGTTCCGCGAGCGCCGCCGGATAGGCGCCGTGCGCGAGGCGATGGCGGCGCAGCGCGACGGCTGTGGATGCAAGAGCTCTCACCGCCTCGTTCTCATCGCTCGACGCGATCGCCCGCGTCAGGCCGGAGCGCGCGTACTGCAGCCACGGGAACGGCTTCCACCACCAGGGTTCCGGCGCGTCCAGCGGGAACGACACCCGGCCCGACGCGCGCTCGCTGGCCGTCAGCCGCGCATACCGGATGGTCTGGTCGAACTGGTCGAGCATCCGCGTCTGCGCGGCGACGACGACGGGTCGGATGATCCACGCCAATACGGCTTCCGCGTACCCCGGATTCCGGTTTGCCGCGATGCCGACGGGAACGTCTCTGCCGGCCGCGATGCCGGCGAGCGCCGTGTTCACGTACTTCATTTCTCCCGTCAGCCCGGCCACGGCCTGGCTTTCGCCGGCCGTCTCGGCGAGCCGTGTGGCGAGTGCCTCGAGCGCCGCCGCCGACGGCTCCCCGGCTGCAAGCGTCTCGCGAAGCGGGCGCAGGGCGATCCGCTCGACTGCCGCGCGGATCAGCTGGACGATCAGTAACCGTTCCTGTGCGAGCGAGTTCGCGAGCACGAGTCCCAGCCGGACGTGGCGGACGGCCTCGTCCGCCTGGCCGTCGGCGAGCGCGACCAGAGACGCGGCCGCACTGACGTTCGCGAGCAATCGAATTTCCATCAGCGGCGGCACGTCGGCGTGCGTTCCCTCGGTGTACCGGATGTCCCAGTTGGCGCCGGACCGCGACTCGACGTGATCGAGCACCAGGATCGCCAGCGAATTCTCAGTGACGGTCCGCCGGAGGATCGCCAGCCGCTGCGCGGGATCGGCCGGCGCCGTCGCCGAGAGTGCCTTCCCGACTTCCGCCATCCGGCGCGCGTCCTGCTGGAGCGTGACCAGTGATGCGGCGGACCGCAGGATCCGTGCGCGGTTGTCTGGCGGCGCCACGCGCGGCGGTGCGAGCGATGCCACGTCGATCGGGCCGTAGAACTTCCCGAGGCGTGCCGTCACACCGTTCAATCGCCACTCGGCCCACATCTCGACGCCGAGCCGCACCACCAGCAGCGCCAGCAGGACGACCACGTATGTGACGACGCGCCGCCGCGTCGGCTTGAGCCTGGTCAACCATCGAGCTTCGGCCATTGGAGATACTCCGTTCCTGGTTCCGTTGTGTCGCCTGCGCCGCAGACGCGGGCAGGCGCGGGCAGACGCGGCATCCGCTTAACGGGGCGGCTCGAGCGCGCCGAGCGCCTCGTCGATGGTGAGGCGCGCGGCAGGTTGTGAGAATCTGCCTCGCTCGCCGAGGCGGCGCATCATGCCGGCCGGCACCCCGATCTCGGAGCCGACCGTTTCCAGCGCCTGCAGGTCCGCGGCGGTGGCCGCGTCGTTGTCAGGCGATCCAGCGGGGCGCGGCGGCATGACCCAGCGATCGGCGGAGAGCAGCGCCAGCACGAGTGCCGCGGCCGCGACGCGCCAGCGGGTCGAGAACCAGACGCGATCGCGCCACGTGACGATCGGCGCCAGTTCCACCGCCGCGAGAACCCGCGCCTTCAGTTCCGCGGGAAGGTCCGGTTCGCGCAGCCCGAGAAGCCGGCCCTCCAGATCGTCGTTCGGTCTACTCATCGCCCGCTCCCCAGCAACGTCCGGAGTCGTTCGGTCGCCAGCCGATACCGGCTCGCGGCCGTCCACATCGTCACGCCAGTTGCCTTGCCGAGCTCGCGAAAGGTCAGCCCCTGCATCACGTGGAGCACGATCACCTCCCGTTGTTCCGGCGGCAGTTGCGCAAGCGCCCGCTCGATCGCCAGCCGATCCGCCTCGTCCGCGCCAGCATTGGCAGTCGTCCCGGCCGCCAGCCGGCACTCCTCCAGCGGCTCCTCGGCAGCCACCGCGCGACGGCGCACGTCGTCGAGGAAGGCGGTCCTCAGCATCCGGTGGAGATAGGCCCCGGCGCTCCGGACGCCCAGAAGGCCAGCTCCCAAGCCCGCGAGCTTTACGAACACGTCCT
>Ga0315278_10003524_pt1 | contig 14000 bp, 11 predicted proteins | sample YL17G06_0_MG_FD_203880 | JGI IMG/M metagenome (GOLD analysis project Ga0315278, IMG submission 203880) | Sediment microbial communities from Yellowstone Lake, YNP, Wyoming, USA - YL17G06_0 | ecosystem: Environmental > Aquatic > Freshwater > Lake > Sediment | place: USA: Wyoming | collected...
CCTGGGTACTATCGCGGCGATGATCGTCGCTCCGGTTCGCGCCGCACGAGCTGTCCCCGGGTGGTTGCTGCTCGGCGCGCTGTCGTTCTTTCTGCTGCCCTGGTACTTCCTCGCCGACCAGTCGGTCCTGGCCTCGCTGCCTGGAGTGTTCGGCGCGGCGGAGACCGCCAGCGCTGCGGTGCAGGCGCTGCGCCATGGTCGGCCCTGGTTGTGGATCGGATGTGCCGGGTTGGCGCTCGCAGCGCTGGGCGGGGGCATGCCCGCGGGTGCGCGCCAGGGCAGGGTACTGCTGTTCGGTGCCGTGCTGGGCCTGACCGGCTTGCTGCTGAGTGGCTTCACGATCGGCGCCAAGGGCTGGTCGTTTGCGTGGATCGAGCAATCTTTCGGTGTTCTCGCGATCGGGCAGTTCGGCATCGGCCTCGGCGGCGCGCTGACGCTGCTGTCGCTGCTGATGCTGCTCGCCGCCGGGCTCGCGCGGCTGGGCTACTTTCGCGGCGACTTCTTCGTCGCCGGCGCGGTGGTGGGCTGTGCCGCCCTGTTGCTGCTGTTTATCGCGTTGCCGGTGCTGAAGGCGCTCGCCGGCGCCTTTCTCAGCGAAACGGGCGACATCGCGCTGGCGAGCCTGGCCGAGCGCATCGGCAACCAGCGCGTGTGGGGCCTGGCGTGCCTGGCCAGCAGCGCGCGTTGCGGCGCGGCCTGGAACACGCTCTTTCTTGCGCTTGCCACCGCCGCGGGCACGACGCTGCTGGGCACCTTGATTGCACTGATGGCGGAGCGTTCGCAGCGGCGTTTGGCCAAACCGCTGAATGTGCTCGCGTTGCTGCCGATCATCACCCCACCGTTCGTCGTCGGCCTCGGCCTGATCTTGCTGTTCGGCCGCGCCGGCCTCGTCAACCAGGCGCTCGAGTGGGCCTTCGGCGTGGCGCCGTCGCGCTGGTTCTATGGCGCGTTCGGCGTGTTCCTGGCGCAGCTGTTCGCGTTCACGCCGATCGCCTTCATGATCATGCGCGGCGTGGTGCAGGGCATCAGCCCCTCGCTCGAAGAGGCGGCGCAGACGTTGCGTGCGAGCCGCCACATCACCTTCATGACGGTGACTCTGCCGCTGCTCAAGCCGGGGCTGGCGAATGCGTTCCTCGTCGGCTTCATCGAAAGCATGGCCGATTTCGGGAATCCGATCGTCGTCGGCGGGCAGTTCGCGGTGCTCTCCACCGAGATCTTCTTCGCCATCGTCGGCGCCCAGTTCGACCAGGGACGCGCCGCTTCGCTGGCGCTCATCCTCAGCGTCTTCGCGCTGGCCGTGTTCATGCTGCAGCGCTGGCTGCTGGGCCGCAGCAACTACACCACGATGACGGGCAAAGGTGACGCCGGCGTGCCGATCGAGTTGCCGGCAGGGGTGCGGCGCGTGATTCATGGCATTGCCGTGCCGTGGCTGGCGTTCACGGTGGTCGTCTACATGTTTGCGTTCGCCGGCGGCTTCGTGCAGACCTGGGGGCGCGACTACACACCCACCTTTCGCCACTTCGTCACCGCGTTCGACGTGCAGTGGGGCGAGTTCGGCATGGTCTGGGCCGGCACGGCGTGGAACTCACTGTTCACGACGCTGAAGCTGTCGCTGATCGCGGCGCCGCTGTGCTCGGGCCTGGGACTGCTGATCGCCTGGTTGCTGGCGCGCACCCAATTTCGCGGCCAGGGGGTGTTTGAATTCGGCGCCTTGCTCGCGTTTGCAATCCCGGGCACGGTGCTGGGCATGAGTTATGTGCTGGCGTTCAACGTGCCGCCATTCGAGCTCACCGGCACTGGCCTCATCATCGTGCTGTGCTTCGTGTTTCGCAATCTGCCGGTGGGGGTGCGAGCCGGCGCGGCGAGCCTGAAGCAGATCGACCGCTCGCTCGACGAAGCCTCCATGATGCTGCGCGCCTCGACTGCGACCACCTTGCGCCGGGTCGTGCTGCCACTGCTCAAACCCGCGCTCGTGGCGGCGCTGGTGTACAGCTTCGTGCGATCGATGACGACGGTGTCGGCGGTGATCTTCCTGGTAACGGCCGAGAACGAACTCGCCACCACCTACATCATCGGCCGCGTCGGCAACGGCGACTACGGCGTTGCACTGGCGTATTGCACCGTGCTGATCGTGCTCATGTCGCTCGTGACCGCATTCATCCAGCGCCTGGTCGGAGAGCGCAATCTGGGCCGGCGCTCCGCCGCCGCTGCTGCAGGACATTGACATGACAACTTCAAGCGCCGGAATCGAGTTTCGTCAGGTCAGCAAGCGTTACGGCGCCACGGCCGACGCGCCGTTGGCCGTGAATCACATCAGTTTTGCGGTTCCGCGCGGCACGCTGACGACGATCCTGGGGCCGAGCGGCTGCGGCAAGACAACGACGCTGCGCATGATCGCCGGCCTGGAGACACCAAGCGCCGGGTGCATCTTCATCGACGGCCAGGACGTGACGGCGCTGAGCCCGGCGCAGCGCAACGTCAGCATGGTGTTCCAGAGCTATGCGCTGTTTCCGCACATGGATGTGCTGGCCAACGTGTCTTACGGACTCGACGTGTCGGGCGTGGCCAAGGTGGAGGCGAAACGCCGCGCGCAGGCCACGCTCGCGAGCGTGGGCTTGACCGGGTTCGACGCGCGGCTGCCGAGCGAACTCTCGGGTGGCCAGCAGCAGCGCGTGGCACTGGCGCGAGCGCTTGTGCTCGAACCCGCGGTGTTGCTGTTCGACGAGCCGCTGTCGAACCTCGACGCCCGTCTGCGGCGCACGATGCGCGACGAAATCCGCACGCTGCAGCAGCGCCTGCAGTTGACGGTCGCCTATGTCACACACGACCAGAGCGAGGCGCTCGCGGTGAGTGACCACATCATCGTGATGGACGTCGGGCGCATCGCGCAGATCGGCACGCCACGCCAGTTGTATGAAGAACCGGGCAGCGAATTCGTCGCGGGGTTCATGGGCGAGGCGACGGTGTTCGATGCCCAGGGCCAGCCCGACGGCAGCGTGCGCCTCGGGCCGATGACGCTCCAGCCGCAGCAAGGCGCGCCGGCCGGGCCGATCAAACTTGCGGTGCGCCCGCAGGCGTGGCAGGTGTTGTTCGAGGCGAACGCCGACACCATGCCGGCGACCCTGACCCAATGCGCCTACCTCGGCAGTTATTACGAATTGAGTTTCGAGACCAAAATCGGTGCGATCTTCGTCGTCACTTCCGAGTTGAGGCAGGCACTCGCGCCGGGCGAAGCCTGTTGGTTGCGCCTGAACGGGCTGGGTGTGTCGCTGGTGCGCGGCTGAGGACTTGACCTTGACCCAGAGTCGCACGAGTTCTCGCCGCGCCTTGGCGGATGGCGCCGATTCAGGCCGGTTCAAGGGATGACCATGCAACACCCACGTTGCGAGCGCACATCGGCTTGGGCCGCGCTTGCCGGGCACTACCAGGCGCACGGCAAGGACTTCAAGCTGGTCGAGGCGTTCGCGCGCGACGCCACGCGCTTCGACGCCTTCTGCATCGAAGCGCCCGAAGTGTTTGCCGACCTGTCGAAAAACCTGCTCGACGTTGCGACCCGGACCTTCTTGCTCGATCTTGCGCGCGAATGTGGCATCGAAGCGCGGCGTGATGCCATGCTTGCCGGCGCGGCGATCAACACCACCGAGGGCCGGGCCGTGCTGCACACCGCGCTGCGCGCACCGCGCGGGCAGGGGCTGTTCAGCGACGAGGTACATGCCGTGCTGGATGCAATGTTGGGCTTCGCCGAGACAATGCGCGACACGGCGCGAAGCGGCATCGCGCATGTGGTCAACATCGGCATCGGCGGCAGCGACCTCGGCGCCCAGATGGTGGTGCCGGCGCTGCAAGCGTTCGCACACCCGGAACTGACGTTTCACTTCGTCTCGAATGTCGACGGCCACGACATCGCGCCGCTGCTGAAAACGCTCGATCCGGCGCGCACGCTGTTCATCGTCGCCAGCAAAACGTTCACGACGCAGGAGACGATGGCGAACGCGCTCGCGGCGAAAGCCTGGTTTCTGAGCACCCCAACGCCACTTCGCGCCGATCGTCCCCCGCGAGGATCAAGGAAAGCGGCGGAGACCCATTCCGTTGGGAGCGGCGGGCGAATGAAGCAGCGCGATATCGCCAAACACTTCGTCGCGACGACGACCAACGTCGAGGCAGCGGCCGAGTTCGGCATCACGACGACGTTCGGCTTTTGGGACTGGGTCGGCGGACGCTATTCGCTGTGGTCGGCAATCGGATTGCCAATCGCAATCGCGATCGGCGCGGATCGTTTCCGCGAGCTGCTCGACGGCGCACACGCGATGGACAGGCATTTCGCCCAAGCGCCAGCGGCGAAGAACCTGCCGCTGCAACTCGGCCTGCTCGATGTCTGGTACCGCAACTTCCACGGCTTTACGAGCCGCAGTGTTGCGCCCTATCACCAGGGCCTGAAGCGTTTGCCGGCGTACCTGCAGCAGCTGGAAATGGAGAGCAACGGCAAGTGTGTCGACCTGGCCGGTGCGCCCTTGGCCTATGCCACCAGCCCCGTCGTGTGGGGCGAGCCCGGCACGAACGGCCAGCACGCCTACTTTCAGATGCTGCACCAGGGCACCGACGTGATTCCGGTCGAGTTCATTCTGGTGCAACACCCGACCCACGAGTTGGCACAGCAGCACACGATGCTGCTCGCGAACGGGCTGGCGCAAGCGCAGGCCTTGATGCTGGGCAAGACGAGCGAAGAGGCACTGGCGGAAAGGGCGCCGACCGCCTCAAGCGTCATTGACGGCCAAGTGCTGGCGCGGCACCGCAGCTTTCCCGGCAACCGGCCGAGCACGACGCTGTTGCTCGAGCGCCTGACACCTCGCGCGCTGGGCGCGCTGATCGCGATGTATGAACACCGCGTGTTCACGAGTGGTGCGCTGTGGGGAATCAACAGCTTCGACCAATGGGGCGTGGAGCTCGGCAAGGCGCTGTGCAGCGCGCTCTTGCCGCGACTTGCCAACGGCAACACCGAGGGCCTGGATGCATCGACCGCCGGGCTGCTGCGCCGCCTGCGCGCGCAATGAAGATGATTTTCGATCTGGCCGGCGTGCTGCTGCGCTGGCAGCCGCACGAGTTTCTGTCGCGCCTGCTGCCGGAACGCTGCACCACGCCGCAGGCGACCCGGGACCTGACGTTGTCCTTGTTTCAGGGTTTCGGCGGCGACTGGAGCGAATTCGACCGAGGCACGCTGGACGCGGGGCCGCTGGCGCAGCGCATCTCGCGCCGCACCGGAGTATTGCTGCGCGAAGTGCGCAGCGTGATCGACGCGATCCCCGATGAGTTACAGCCTGTGCCGGCGAGCGTGGACTTGCTGCAGCGGATGCACGCGATGGGCAAAGAGTTGTACTTCCTGTCCAACATGCCTGAACCCTATGCACGCCATCTTGAGGCCAGGCATGCCTTCTTTCAGATGTTCCGGCAGGGTGTGTTCTCAGCCCGGGTCCAGTTGATCAAGCCCGAACCGGCGATCTTTGCGCACGCTCGCGATGCCTTTGGCATCGGCGACGAGTCAGTGGTGTTCATCGACGATGTGGCAGTGAACGTGGTCGCTGCGCGTACGGCGGGTTGGCGCGCGATTCAGTTCCACGACGCGGCGCAATGCGAGTCCGAACTGGCTGAAATCGGCGCAATCTCGTGACGTGAGCGCTCAACCGGCGAGCCCGGCCAGGGCCTTTCGCGCCGCGTCGTGCGCCTGCACCAGCACCTGCTGTTTCCATTCATCGCTGTCGGTGTAAAACGCATCGCGCAGTTGTTGCTTGATCGCGCGCGCGATCTGTGCGTCGGCCTCGGGGTGGTTCTCCAGCCATTGGTCGGCGCGCAGGGCCTGCATCACGTCGAGCAGGGGGATCGTGCCGTACTCCATCGCCATGCCGGTGTAGCGCGCCTGCGGGCATTCCTGATACGCGGCTTGCCACATCAAGCCTTCAAGCGGCGCCGAAACGGAAGTGCCGTCCGCCAGAGACGTGACGCCCTTGCCCCACCAGCTGCGCGCGCGTTGCAACGCGGCTGTGTCGTCATTGCGGCAGGCACAGATCAACTCGGCCACGCCGTTCGGTCCCAGGCCTGTGTGCAGGTCGATCCATGCCAAATCCGCGCAGCGCTTGCCATGCTCTTGCAGCACATGGCGCAACGTGACGTGGCTCCAGGTCGGGTTGTGGCCGCCGAAGAACAGGCCTTCGGGATGCTCGTACTGGCCGCCCGAGACCGCCTCTTGAAATCCGCGCTGACCATGCTCGGTCATGAACTTCGCAATGCCCGCATTGACGTCGGCGTTGGGTGGCCAAACGGTGGGAACGAGCAGATGCGCGAGTTCGTCGTAGCGCGGGTTCTTCGGCAACGGCTTGGAGAAGTCGTGAAAGTTTCGATTCAGGTCGACGTTCTCCTGTGTCGTGCGGCGCCACCAGGAAAAGCCATAGGGGTTGAGCGCGTGGATGTAGAGCACGGCGGCGCCGCTGGCGCGCACGGCGTCATGCCACGCGGCGTCGTGCAACAGGCTGATCTGAATGCCCGAGCCGCAGTAACCCTCCACCCCGTGGCAGGCGCTGCTCAGGATCAAGAGCGAGCGCGCACCTTTCGCGCCTTCGAGCACGACGTCCATCGCCAGCAACTCGGCGTCGCGCCCACGCAGCGGGTGAGCGTGCGATTCAGCGTCCAGCCCTGCCGCTTCGACGGCTTGCAGGAACTTGGCGCGCGCCTGCCCGTAACTTTGGGAGAAGTGGCTGGCACCGCTCATCGCTGCGCCCGGTTCAGCGCGGCTGGGCCAGCCACGCCTCCGCGAGGCGCACCCACAGCGTGGCGCCCAGCGGAATCAGGTCGTCGTTGAAGTCGTAACTCGGGTTGTGCAGCATGCACGGGCCCATGCCGTGGCCGCCTTCGCGGTGGCCGCCGTCGCCGTTGCCGATGAGGAAATAGCAACCGGGTTTCTCGAGCAGAAAGTAGCTGAAGTCTTCGGCGCCCATCGTCGGCTCGAATTCGCGCACGTTCGGCGCGCCCACCATGTCGGCCATGACTTTGCGCGCGAAGTCGGTTTCGGCGACATGGTTGATCGTCGGTGGGTAGTTGCGGTGGAACTCGAACTCGCAGCCCGCGCCAAACGCGGCGCAGGTGTGCTCGGCGACCTCCTGCATGCGCTTTTCGATCAAATCCAGCACCTCGAGCGTGAAGGTCCGCACCGTGCCCTGGATTTCGCAGGAGTCGGGGACGACGTTGGTCGCCTCGCCGGCGTGGATCATCGTCACCGAAATCACGCCGGCATCGATGGGCCGCTTGTTGCGCGTGATGATGGTCTGGAAGGCCTGCACCATCTGGCACGCCACGGGCACCGGGTCCAGGCCGTTGTGCGGCATCGCCGCGTGGGAGCCCTTGCCGCGGATGACCACCTTGAATTCATTGCTGCTCGCGAAACTCGGCCCCGCCTTCAGCGCGAACTGGCCTACCGCCAGGCCCGGCCAGTTGTGCGCGCCGAACACGGCGTCCATCGGAAACTTGGTGAAGATGCCGTCCTTGATCATCTCGCGCGCGCCGCCACCGCCTTCTTCAGCGGGCTGAAAGATGAGGTACACGGTGCCGTCGTAGTTGCGCTGTTTCGACAGGTGTTTCGCCGCGCCGAGAAGCATCGCCGTGTGGCCGTCATGGCCGCAGGCGTGCATCTTGCCGGGGTGCTGGCTCGCATGGGCGAACTTGTTGTGCTCCGTCATCGGCAGTGCGTCGATGTCAGCGCGCAGACCGACGGCACGGCTACCCGTGCCATTCTTCAGGATCGCGACCACGCCCGTGCCACCCAGGCCGCGGTGAATCGGGATCCCCCAGTCGGTGAGCTGTTTGGCGATCACGTCCGAGGTGCGCTTTTCCTGAAAGCACAGTTCGGGGTGGGCGTGGATGTCACGCCGCACCGCGGCGATGGAAGCGGCGTCGGCGAGGATGGATTCGATGAGTTTCATGGAGCGCTCCACGCGCCAGCGCACGCCGCGGCACGGCATGGCAGGGGCATTCATGGTGAGGTGCGTGGCAGTTTACTCGTGTGCCTCGGGCAGGGCCAGCGCACCTGGCTGAATCCCCAAGGCGAACCGGCTTGTGCAATGATTCAAGCATGAGCACCACCATGGTTCGCGGCGCATGCCCGCACGATTGCCCGGACACCTGTGCGCTGCGCATCACGGTTCAGGACGGACGCGCGGTCAAGGTTCAGGGCGATCCCGATCACCCGCCGACGCACGGCGCGCTGTGCACCAAGGTTTCGCGCTACGCCGAGCGCACCTATCACGCCGAGCGTGTGCTGACGCCGCTCAAGCGCGTGGGCGCCAAGGGTGTCGGCAGTTTCGTGCCGGTGAGTTGGGACGAGGCGCTGCGCGACATCGCTGGGCGGCTGCGCGCCATTGCTGCGCGTGACCCGCAGGCAATCGTGCCGTACAGCTATGCCGGCACGATGGGCCTGGTGCAAGGCGAAAGCATGGCCGCGCGTTTCTTCAACAAACTTGGCGCCTCGCGGCTGGACCGCACCATCTGTTCATCGGCCGGCGGCGAGGCGCTGGTCGCCACCTATGGTGCAAAGATCGGGATGCATGTCGAGCACTATGCGCGCAGCAAACTGATCCTGGTCTGGGGCAGCAATTCGATCGCGTCAAACCTGCATTTCTGGACCTTCGCTCAAGAGGCCAAGCGCAGTGGCGCGAAGCTGATCTGCATCGACCCGCGCAAGACGGAAACCGCCGACAAGTGCCATCAGCACATCGGATTGCTGCCGGGCACCGATGGCGCGCTCGCGCTGGGCATCATGCACGAGCTGATCGTCAATGATTGGCTGGACCACGATTACATCGCGCGCCACACCGAGGGTTGGATGAAGCTGCGCGAACGCGCACTGGGGTGGCCGCCCGAACGCGCGGCGGCGACCTGCGGCATCGGCGCCGACGAGGTGCGCTCGCTGGCGCGCGACTACGGAACGATTCGGCCTGCGGCAATCCGCCTCAACTACGGAATGCAGCGTGTGCGCGGCGGCGGCAACGCGGCGCGGCTGGTCGCGATCCTGCCTTGTCTGGTGGGCGCGTGGCGCGACGCGGCGGGCGGCATGCTGCTGTCGTCGTCGGGCTGGTTCAACAGCGTGCGCAACGACTCAGGCCTGCAACGTCCAGATTTGCTGGGTGCGCGCCGGCCACGAATCATCAACATGAGCACGATTGGCGACGACTTGCTGCGCGAGTCCGATGCGCAATTGCCGGATCGGGCCAGGTTCGGCCCGAAGATCGAGGCGCTGCTGGTCTACAACAGCAACCCCGTCGCAGTGGCGCCCGAGTCGCCCAAGGTCGTGCAAGGGTTCAGGCGCGAAGACCTGTTCACGGTGGTGCTCGAGCACTTCCTGACCGACACCGCCGACCATGCCGACTACGTGCTGCCGGCGACGACACAGCTTGAACACCTGGACGTTCACCTGTCGTATGGCCATACCTACGCGATGATGAACGAGGCCGCGATCGCGCCGCTCGGGCAGGCGCGCAGCAATGCTCAGATCTTTCGCGATCTGGCCCGGCACATGGGTTTCGACGAGCCGTGTTTTGCCGACAGTGACGAGGAGTTGGCGCGCTGTGCGTTGCATCACAACGTCGATTTCGCTGCATTGCGCGAGCGCGGCTGGGTCAAGTTAACCCTGCCTGACGCGCCATTTGCCGATGGTGGCTTTGCCACGCCGAGCCGCAAGTGCATCATCGATTCGCCGCAGTTCGGCGTGCCCGACCATGTGCCCAACTATGAATCGGCTGAAAGTTCGCCCGAACTGGCACGCAGCTATCCCCTGGCGATGATTTCGCCGCCGGCGCGCAACTTCCTCAACTCGACTTTCGTCAATGTGAAAAGCCTGCGCGATATCGAGGGCAAGCCGGTGCTTGAAATGCACGTGAATGACGCGCTCGCGCGAGGCATCGTCTCGGGGCAGAGGGTGCGCATCTTCAATCAGCGCGGCAGCACGCAATGCACGGCTGTGGTCAGCCCGCGAGCGCGGCCCGGCGTCGTCAACGGTCTGGGCATCTGGTGGCGTAAGCTCGGTGTCGATGGCACGAATGTCAACGAGGTCACGCACCAGCGGCTTACCGACATCGGCCGCGCGCCGAGTTTCTACGATTGCCTGGTTGAAGTGGCGCCATTGCCGGACACGTTGCCGCGCCACACGGCAGCGTGAGGCGCTGGGCTCGAGTTGCCGGCGTGGTGGCGGGTATGACGGGGCTGGGGCTGGGCGGAGGCATCGTGCTCACTGCAGCGCTTTGCGTAATGCCGGGGTGTAGCACTCTGGCCTACTACGCCCAGTCGGTGAATGGCCACCTCGATCTGGTAGAGCGCTCACGGCCGGTTGCGGACTGGCTCGCGGATTCTCAAACCGACGCTGAACTCAGGCAACGCCTGGTCTTGAGCCAGCAGATTCGCGACTATGCGGTGAGCGAACTCGGACTTCCCGACAATCCAAGTTATCGGCGTTACGCCGACCTGAAGCGCAGCGCGGCAGTGTGGAACGTCGCGGCCGCGCCGGAATTGAGCCTGACCCTCGAAACCTGGTGTTTCCCGGTGGTCGGCTGCGTCAGTTATCGAGGCTACTTCGATCGGGCCGACGCCGAAGCCTACGCCACGCAGCTGCGCGTGCGCGCGCTGGAGGTCAGCGTCTACGGTGTACCGGCCTATTCGACGCTTGGCAAATTACCATTCGCAGCTTTCGCCGACCCGCTGCTGAACACATTCATCGCCTACCCCGAAGGAGAACTTGCACGGCTCATCTTTCATGAGCTTGCGCACCAGGTGGCCTACGTGGCGGACGACACCGTGTTCAACGAATCGTTCGCCACCGCGGTGGAGCGCATCGGTGGCGCGCGCTGGTTGGGCCAGGCGAAAAACGGCGCGGCGCTCGATGAATACCGGCAGCTGGAGCAGCGTCGGGATCAGTTCCGTGCCTTGACCCAGGTCTGTCGCGAGCGACTGCAGGCGGTCTATGCTTCGTCGTTGTCGGACAGCGACAAACGCAGCGCCAAAGCCACGCTGATGGCGCAACTGCGCGCGGACTACGAGCAACTCAAGGCGCAGCGCTGGGGTGGCTATTCCGGGTACGACAACTGGTTTGCCCATGCCAACAATGCATCGTTGGGCGTACTCTCGGCGTACCACGAGCTTGTTCCTGGGTTCGAGCGCCTGTTCGAACGCCAAGGGCGAGACTTCCACCGCTTTTACGACGAGGTGCGGCGCATTGCCGCGCTGCCCCGGCAGCAACGCCGCAGCGCATTGAGCGCGACCACGGGAGACTGAAGCATGGCCGATATCCGTATCCACCGCGAACACAAACTCGGCCTTGCCAAGGCACGCGAAGTCGCGTGGGCGTGGGCTGAAGACGTTGAAAAGCGCTTTGACATGGAATGCACCGTGCTCGAGGGTGAAACCAGCGACACCGTGGAATTCACGCGGGCCGGCGTGAATGGCACCTTGATCGTCGCCGCTGACCACTTCGATCTGCAGGCGAAGCTCGGCTTCCTGGTCGGTGCGTTCAGCACGAAGATTCAGGCCGAAATCGAGACCAACCTCGACGCGCTCTTGGCCAAAGGTGCGAAGTCTATGGCGAAGAAGAGCGTGCCAAAGGCGGGCAAGAAGTAGGCGTGGCTTTGTCCGCTCGCAAGCCGATGCCCCGCCGCGGGGCCTGGGCCAGGGTCTTGTCGCTGGCCGCAGCGGCTGGCGCAACTGGGTGTACGCCTACCCACGACTGGCGCGAATTTCGCCCCGACGGCAGCGCGCTCGTGTCGATGTTTCCATGTCGGCCGCAGCACCATGCGCGCACGACCGAACTGGCCGGGATGCAAGTGCCCATGCAACTGCACGTTTGCAGCAGCGGCCAGGAGACCTGGGCCATCGCGGTTCTCGATGTTGCGCAGCCGGACCAGGTTGCGGCCGCCCTGCAAGCGCTGCGCAGGGCTGCGCTAGCGAATTTCTCCGCGACGCTGATCCGAACCTCACCGCTGCAGGTGCCTGGAATGACGCCAAATCCGAATGCAGCGTTGGACGCGCTGCAGGGGGTGTCGCCGCAGGGGGCGTCGACTCAGGTGACAGCGGCATTCTTCGCAAAGGGGCTGCGTGTGTACCAGGCTACCGTGTTCGCTCCGCAGGTCAGCCCAGAGGCCTCAGAGATGTTCTTCTCCGGCTTGAAGCTGCAATGACGCAGATGCTTCTGACGCGACGCTTGGCGGTCGCGATATTCCTGAGCTTTGCCTTTGCCTACTTCTTCTCTGCTCTCGTGCGCGGCGTTACGGCCACCCTGGCGCCGCGGTTCAGCATCGAATTGGGATTGGGCTCGGGCGATCTCGGCCTGCTCGCGGGCGCCTATTTCCTCGGATTTGCCGCCACGCAACTCCCGATGGGCAGCGCGCTCGATCGGTTCGGGCCGAGGCGGGTGCTGCTCGGGTGCCTCACGCTTGCGGTGCTGGGATGCATCGCTTTTGCTTCGGCCAGAAACTTCTTGGAGTTGACTTTGGCGCGCGGCTTGATCGGTGTCGGTGTCTCGGCGTGCCTCATGGCGCCGATGACGAGTTTTCGCAATCGCTTCAATCCTGAGGCGCAGATCCGGGCCACCTCATGGATGTTGATGACAGGAAGCTTCGGGATGGTGGCGTCCACCGTGCCTGTCCAATGGTTGCTGCCGCACCTGGGTTGGCGCGGCTTGTTCTGGTGCATCGCCGGCGCGTTGGCGCTGGCGATGTGTGTGATCGGCAAGGTCGCGCCTGTGGATTCTCAAAAACGGCATACCCTCGCAGCAGCGTCAGCCGGATATGGCGCGGTGTTCCGGCATCGCACGTTCTTGCGTTTTGCGCCAATCGGATTCTTCCAATATGGTGGCTTGATCGCGATTCAGTCGCTCTGGGCAGGGCCCTGGCTGGTCGAGGTTTGCGGCAAGACCCCGGAAGAATCCGCGCGCGGCTTGTTCGTCATCAATGCGAGCATGCTGCTGAGCTTCATGGCTTGGGGCGCGATTGTCCCGCGGCTGTATCGGCAGGGTTGGACGGCGCATCGCCTGGTCGCGCTCGGACTGCCGCTGAGCCTGGGGGCATTGCTGCTGGCCGTTGGGCTCGGCCAGGACGCGACGGCTTGGGTCTGGGTGCTGTTTTGCACCGCGAGCACATTTGCCTCGTTGTCGCAACCGGCAGTCGGCCTCGCCTTCCCAACCGGCCTGGCGGGTCGCGCGTTGTCGGCATACAACCTGATCATGTTTTCGGGTGTGTTTGTCGTGCAATGGAGCATCGGGCTGAGCATCGACGTGCTGCGCACGCTGGGCTGGTCGACCATCGCCGCCTACCAAGGCGCGATCGCATTCTTCGCACTCTGCTGTGCCCTGTCCTATTTCTGGTTTCTCGCCTTCGACGATGGTGCTGGCCTGGTGCGGCTGCAGGGCACGCCGTGATGTGTCGATAATCCCGGCATGCCGGGAATGATGATCATTGCGCACGCGCCGTTGGCGTCTTCGTTGAAGGCTGTCGCGGTACATGCCTATCCCGATTGCCTGGGCGCGATCGAAGCTTTGGACGTCGCCCCCGACGCGAGCATCGAAACGGTCGAAGCCGCTGCGCGCATGATGTTGCAGCGTGTGTGCAACCCTGACGCGCTCATCTTCACTGACGTCTTCGGAGCCACACCTTGCAATGTGGCACAGCGATTGGCGGATGGCGTCCATGTCAAGGTGGTAGCGGGTGTCAATGTGCCGATGCTTTGGCGCGCGCTGTGTTACGCCCACGAGCCGCTCGACAAGGTCACGGCGCGCGCCCTGACGGGCGCGACCCAGGGCGTTTTCCAGGTAGAAGGTGGCAAGGCGCAGGGGCAATCGTCGAGCGCCCAGCCATGATCAAGGCCCAGATTACGATTCGCAACAAGCTGGGCTTGCACGCGCGCGCCTCCGCCAAGCTGACAAAATTGGCGGGTCGATTCGAATCCGACGTTTACTTGACGCGCAAGGAGCGCCG
>Ga0315278_10003526_pt1 | contig 13995 bp, 9 predicted proteins | sample YL17G06_0_MG_FD_203880 | JGI IMG/M metagenome (GOLD analysis project Ga0315278, IMG submission 203880) | Sediment microbial communities from Yellowstone Lake, YNP, Wyoming, USA - YL17G06_0 | ecosystem: Environmental > Aquatic > Freshwater > Lake > Sediment | place: USA: Wyoming | collected...
TCCTTGATGAAATCGGCTGTGATAATCGTCCTTGAGTCGCAACCGGTAGTGACATTGACTGTAATATTGACCGGCGATGAGGTGCCTGCGGCGCCTTCGTCATCGGTCGCTTTGGCGGTGAGGATATAGTTGCCGTCGGTCACGTTGTTCCAGGTGAAAGAATAAGGGGCAGTCGTATCTGTCCCCAGTAATGTGGAATCCCGATAGAAATCGACCTTGCTGATTGTGCCGTCGATGTCATACGCCGTGGCACTGATGGTGACAGTTGCGGGGGCATTAAAATCAGCACCATCCGCCGGCGAGATTATCGAAACGCTCGGCATATTGTTTGTTGACATAAGCGCCCATCTTGCGAAGTCGAGGAAGTTTACTATTTCATCGGCAAACAGGTCAGCCGGTATTCCGGGGCCGGCCGCAAGCCAGTAGTCGGCCATCACGGCGAAATCGCCCAGGCCAATTGCCCCGTCGCAGTCGAGGTCGTAAATGTCGTTGGCGATGTAATTCTGGTCCTGCGCGTTTGCCTCCACATTAACGTAAATCATCCGGTTGGGCTCAAACGTGTAATGTTTTTTGCTCGGCGTTACTGTTCCTGACCAGTTGCTATCCATCGAGAGTGCATAGAAGCCGTTTATGTCGGTCGTGCACTGCCCGCCGCTGTTATTGGCGGCAACCAGCACGCCTTCTATCGGCACGTCGCATTCGTTTTTAACATAGCCGGTGATAGAAACCGGCGGCAGGATTGGCCCCGGCACTTGTCCGTGGATTAGCACGCCGTCGTCATAGACGGGAATGTATGGGGTCTCGGCGAACGTGCCGGTTAATCCCTGATAGGACCAGTCATTGTTCGGTTCCCATGCGGCATCGGGAGCGGCATAAGGCAGGCGTATGCGAACCTGCGTTTCTCTTGCGGATTCTGATTGCCCGCCGGGAAAGATTGCGCTTCCGGTGTAATCTACGGTGACATAGTAAATGTTATCTCTCAAATGCGTAGGACCGGAAACTGTCACCGGCACCTCTGAATAATTTTTCGATACTACGACATCATTTACAGTGTAGCCGGCGTTGAATGTTTCCGTCAGGTCGAAGAAGTACCGGTAGGACAGCTTGTCGGCCGCGCGTGCCGGCCAGGCAGAGTGGTTGGTGAGGTCAACGGCAAACTCCGTGTAAACAGGCCCCTCTGAATTGATTTTGGCGCTGGCGAAGTACTCGGTGTATGGGTCCTGGTCTTTTGCGAAGTCGCTCGGACTCGGAAAACCGGAGATGGGAGTTCCGCCGTAGAGCGAGTACATCTTGGCCAGCGCACCGACCAAAGCCGCATCGTAGTCGCAGGCTACCTCGTTCATTGTATAGTCGGTTCTGACATCCTGATAGCTGTCGCTGCTGCTCGGTCCGCCTACCATTGCCCCGTGGAGTATGTGCCTTGTGTAACTTGGCGTGCCTATACTATTGGCCCAGGAGCCGTGTGCTGTCCTGTGGTGCGGGTTCTGAGGAGAGTTGACGCCGAAGCCGATAATGTAACTGCTTGTGCGCGGGTTGTCTCCCAGCATGTATTTGATTTGTCTTTCCGCGAAGGTCTTATAGGTTGTTTTCTTTGACGCGTTACCTCTGGAGTCGTCGCCCCAGACAAACGCTATGAGCGACGCGTTTGCGGCGTAACGCAGCGAACCCCACGAGTCCAGCCACGCCAGTCCGCCGGGGCTGTAGGTGATGCCTCCGCCGGGCATCCAGTAATCCAGATTGCGTTCGATTGAGTCGATGTAGATTTGCTTTCCTGTGGCCCGCGCCAGCAGGATTTGCGCCATATAATGCATATCGTCCCAGGAATGGGTCCACTTGTAGCCCCAGTAACTGGTCATTCCTTCTTTGCCCCAATTGTTCGCGCAAAGCTCGGCCTTATCCAGGTAGTTTGCGTCGTTGGTGGCTATGTAAAGCCAGGCGGCAGCGGCCGAAAGCTCGTCCCAGTATCCGCTGTAGGAAGTATAGAATCCGTTGGCAGCCGTGTAGCCGGAGTCGCTTTTGGTGGAGTAAGCGAAGTCGAATAGCTGCTGGGCGTGGGTCAGACATAAGGAAGCATAGTTTGGGTCGGTCGGCTGGAAAACGATGGAGGCAGACGCAAGGGCTGCGGCCGTCCCACCGACAACACACGAGCCGGGAGATGAAAGAGTAACCTTGTACGATGGCCGGGTCATTACCTCTTCAATTACCTCAACCGGGCCCCACCAGGCATGGTCAGTGCCTCCGGCGCCGACCTGATAATAGAATTCATTTGTAGCGGTGTGGCATTTTATAAAATAGTCGGTGCCCCACCTGATAGCGTCGAGAGCTTTATCTAATTGGCCTGCGTTGGCGAAGGCGCTTCGATATTCGTAAACCTCCCAGCTCAGTGTCGCCACCGTTGAGGCCATAGGCAGGCCGAATTTCACGTTGTCGCCGGCATCTAAATAGCCGCCCGTCAGGTCCTGCCCGACGTCAGCTCCGTCGTTCAGGCACGAGTCAGCACGCCATATCACGGGGTTATCAGCCGGCAAAGGGCCGCAGCGCTGCTGCATATAGAAATAAATCGACTTCTGCAGCGCCTCGCCGTAATTATAAGCAGCCGCCGCCATTTGGCCTAAAAATAACACCAGCGCCATGGCGGCGATTAGATATGTCTTCTGCACTGCTCCAACCTCCAAAAGGTCGAACCGGCTTGTGATATGGCTTCAAAAGTGTGTAGAACAACCATCCTCCCCGGGGTGTGCCGGCAGTAATAACAGGTACACTTCAATATTTATCTCCAGCACTTTATCTTTACAATAGAGTATCACAAATCATAGGCCTAATCAAGGGGAAACAGGGCAAAATGGGGATTTCAGGGAAAAAGGCGGTTAGCTGGAGTAGGAGGAGGTTTGTGATGTCCAAATGACGATAAATCCGGCTGAATCGTGATTGCCAATTGCCAGATGATGGGTTATCATTATGGGATGCAGATTTTATTAAGCGGGAAAGCAGTTGTGCGAAAACTCAGTATATTGGCAATTTTGATAGCAGCGAGTTTGGCCTTGCTGGCGGGGCGGGTTGCCCTTTGCGCGGAGACACTGCGATTAGATGAGCAGGGTCAGTTGCAAAAGGCGGCGGACAGCAACGATGAGCAGTACCTGCTGCGGGTTGCGGAAATAAAGAAGCTTGTTGACGCGGGCAAGCCGGACAAGGTCAAAAAAGCCGCAAAACAACTGAAAAAGGATTTCCCCGGTGTAGCCGGTAAGGATTTCGATTCCTTCATTGAGGCCGAGGTGCTTCTGGCGAAGGGCAAGCTGACCAAGGCGGTGAGGCAATACGATAAGTTTCTGGATGATTATCCCGCCAGCGGCTTGAAAGACGCGGCGCTTAACCGGCAGTTTGAGGTCGCAACGGAGTTTTTGGCGGGTCGCAAGAAAACAATCCTGATATTCAGGGTTAGCGCCTTTGACGACGGCGTGAAGATAATGGAAAAAATCAGCGACCGGACAGGCACCGCGGATATAGCGAAAAATGCCCTGCTGGTCGTTGCGCAAAGTTACGAAAAACGCAAAGAGTACAACGAAGCGTACCTTAAGTGGTCGGAGATATCGACGCGCTGGCCCACAGGCGAAATAGCCAGGGACGCACTGTTGGCGATGGCCAGAACCAAATACGCGGCTTATCGCGGGGCCGTATATGACGGGTCGAGTTTAATCAGCGCAAAAACCTATTATGAGAATTTCAAATTGCGATACCCGGAAGAGGCGAAGAAAATACAGGTGGATGAAATTTTGGCACGGATTGGCGAGCAGTTGGCTGAGAAAAACCTGCTGATAGCCAAATATTACGACAGGACAGGAAGCGCCGGGCCTGCCAATATGTATTATCAAATGGTCGTTGACGACTGGCCGAATACCAAGGCAGCCGAGACGGCACGGCTTAAACTGAATCAAAAATAGAGGACAGATGACTAAGAGCAGAGGACAGATGACTGAGAACAGAGGACAGATAGCTGATTGTCTGTCTTCTGCCTTCTGCCTTCTGTCTTCCGTCTTCTGTCTTCTGTTTCTCGCCGGCTGCGAGGGCTACAGCAATACATCCCTGTACCCGAAGGATGTCGCGACCGTTTACGTGGAAATGTTTGACAACCAGAGTTTCAGACGCGGGATAGAATTCGAGCTTACCGACGCGCTGGCGAAGCGCATAGAGGCGCAGACGCCCTACAAGATAGTTACGAACCGTGACAAAGCCGACACCGTAATAAGCGGGCAGATTGTGCAGGCGACCGAGTCGGTTTTGACTACAGAACGCCAGATAGGCAGGGCGCTGGAGAAAAATATCGAGCTTCGGGCCGTGGTCAGTTGGAAGAACCTGCGGACCGGAGAGCTTTTGATTGACAATAAAACGGTAAGCGCGTCCGCCAGTTACTCGGAGTGGCAAAGCCAGAGTTTCGCTTATGGCTCGATGCTTGCTGCAAACTCGCTGGCGGAGCGAATCGTAGAACTGATGGGCTCGGGCTGGTAATCGTGGACGTTCGCCGGCGCTCGGCGGAAAAGTTTTAAGCGGCCAAGAATGAGTGAAAATCGAAACAAAAAACGCGGCGTAAGCAGGTTTGAGGGAAAAGGACTTCCCGGCAAAGGCCCGATGTCATATCGAAACAGCCCATTGAACCTGCTTTTGCTGGGTGTCCTGATATTTACGATAATGTTTGTGGTCCAGCAGTGGCAGCAGCGCGTTGAACCGCTTAGGTATGACGAGTTTGTGACGCACCTTCGCGAGGGGCACATTGAGAAAGTCGTGCTCAGTGATACCGATATCAGCGGCCAGTTCAACCAGGAGGGAATGGCCGGCAAGGGGCAAAAAGCCGCGAAGGATTTTGTCGTTACATACAGGTCGGGCGGCGTCCTGGATGAGCAGTTGAAAAAGCTGCTGGCCGAGCAGATTGAAAAAGGCGGCCTGAAGGTTGAGCAGGCAAAGGAACGCATCTGGCTGCAGAATCTGTTCTTTACGATGTTTCCGCTTATCCTTCTGGGCCTGTTTTTATATCTGATGTTTGCGCGGAATCTTCGCGGCGGAGCGGGCGGGATGCTGATGTCGTTTGGCCGAAGCAAGCACCGGCTCCACGACAAAGATGGCGTCAAAATCACCTTTGAGGACGTCGCGGGGATAGACGAAGCCAAAGAAGAGGTAGCGGAGATAATCGAGTTTTTGAGAAATCCCAAAAAGTTCCAGCGTCTTGGAGGGCGGATACCGCGCGGAGTGTTGCTTATCGGGCCGCCGGGCTGCGGCAAAACGCTGCTTGCCAAGGCGATAGCAGGCGAGGCGGATGTTCCGTTTTTCAACATTTCCGGCAGCGATTTTGTCGAGATGTTCGTCGGCGTCGGCGCATCGCGCGTGCGGGATTTGTTCAAGCAGGCCAAGGATAACTCACCCTGCATAATATTTCTCGATGAGATTGACGCCGTGGGACGCAGACGCAGCGCGAGTTTTGCCGGCGGCGGACACGACGAGCGGGAACAGACCCTCAACGCTATTCTCGTTGAGATGGACGGGTTTGATACGGACGACCAGGTGATTGTGATGGCGGCCACGAACCGCTCGGACATACTGGATAGCGCGTTGACCAGGCCTGGCCGGTTCGACAGACAGGTTGTGGTGCCTTTGCCTGACCTGAAGGGCCGGGCGGAGATATTGAGAGTCCATGCCAAGAAGGTTAAGCTCGGTTCCGACGCGGTCCTCGAACGGCTGGCTCGCGGAACGCCAATGTTCAGCGGAGCAGATTTAGCGGCGATTATCAACGAGGCGGCCCTGGCTGCGACAATGGCCAACAAGGACTTTATCGAAATGGCAGACCTCGAGGAGGCAAGAGACAAGGTGCGATGGGGACGCGCCAAGAAAAGCAGGGTCATCGACCAGATGGAACGCGAAATCACCGCATACCACGAGGCGGGCCATACGCTGGTGCAGTCAATGTTGAAAGAGGCGGACCCACTGCATAAAGTCAGTATCATTCCGAGGGGGCCGATGGGCGGGGCGACGTTTGCGCTGCCGGAAAAAGACCGCACGCTGTTTACGAAGAGATATTGTGTGGCGCTGTTGCAGGTTTGCTTCGGGGGCAGAATCGCAGAAGAAATGTTCTGCGAGGACATATCGAGCGGCGCACAATCAGACATACAGCAGGCGACCCGGATAGCCAAACAAATGGTGCTGACCTGGGGGATGAGCGACCGTCTTGGGCCGATCAGTTACGAGCCGGATGCCGGGCTTCAGGAGGCATATTATATGATGCCCGGCGAGAGGGAATATTCGGAGAAAACCGCGGAAACCATAGACATCGAGGTCAAGCGGATAACCGACGAGGCATATAACAAGTCCAGGGAGCTTATCGAGCATAACAGGGACAAAGTCGAACAGATAGCCAAGGCGCTTCTCAAGTATGAGACACTCGATGCGGACGATGTGAAGATTATTCTGGCGGGCGGAAATCTTGATAAGCCGACGGTTGCGGATTTGCTGGCGGCCGAGCAGGCGAAGGATAGGAAATCCGCCAAAGAGCAAAAGTAACTGTTCAGCGTGTCTATATTTTTTAATCCTTTAATAGGGATATGAGGATTAGAATCACCAGCATACTATCGCTGTTTTTGCTGATGACGACCTGTGCAGTCGCCGCCGAGGCCCCGCAGCGGCAAAAAAACAATGTTGTTACCTTCTGGGCCGAACAACAATTCGACGTGGTTTCACCTGCCGGCAAAAGCGCAGTCGCGATTCACTTTGAATTGGAAAAGGACTGGCACTTCTACGCCTCCGCCGATTCGGCGCCGGGCGGTATGAATCTGAAATTTGAACCGAACGAACAGGGGGCGAGGGCACTGTCGTTTGGCAAGCCGATATTTCCCAAATCCGACTGGTTGCTTGATGAGACGCAGGGGAAAAAGCTTGAGGTAATAGGCGGCAACTTTACGGTGTATCTGCCGTTTACTGTTGCTGAATCGTCAGGCGAGAAGACAGTTGTTGTTAATATCGGTATTGTTGGGGCGGTTTGCTCGAACACTCAATGCCGTAGGCCGGATTTTGGCAGCGTAAAAGTTGAAGTAAAAATTAAGGCGGGCGATGCGTCTGCGCAGCCGAATTTTACTCTTCCTGAGCAGAAGTTGTCGCAGGGGGACAAAGGCGTTTCGGCAGGCCAACTGGCGGATTATTCAGTTTGGGCGGCGCTTATTCTGGCGTTTGTCGCCGGCTTGTCGCTGAACATTATGCCCTGTGTCTGGCCGGTGCTGCCCATAATAATTATGCGGCTCATCGAGAACGCAAAAGAAAGCAAAGGTAAATCAATTACGATGGGGCTTGCGTTCTGCACGGGCGTAATGCTTTTCTTCGCGTGCCTGGCCGGGGCAAATATCGTTTTGAAACTCGTTTACAACACCACCCTTCAGTGGGGCGACCAGTTCCGCAACCCGGCGTTTGTCGCCGGGATGGCGATGCTGATGGTGGTGCTGGCGTTATTTATGTTCGGCCTGTTTACGATTACCGTTCCCTCGTCGATATCGGGCAAAAGCGGCTCAGGCAAAGGATTCGGCGGCGCGGTGGGGATGGGTTTTCTGGCGGCGATACTTAGCACTCCGTGCAGCTTCGCGATACTGGCGGCGGCGTTCGCCTGGGCGCAGGCACAGCCATTGGGCCTGGCTACGCTGGCGATAATGGTAATTGGAATCGGGATGGCGGCGCCCTTCGCGATATTAACTGCGATGCCTGCGTTATTGAGTAAAACACCAAGGCCCGGACGCTGGATGGAATTATTCAAGCAGACCATCGGCTTTGTGCTTCTTGTTATCGCAGTCAAATTGATTGCCGCTCTTCCCGCCGACAGAAGAATGAACGTCCTGTACTTCGCGGTAGTCCTCGGATTCTGCGTCTGGATGTGGGGCGGCTGGGTCAGTTACGCTGCGCCTGTCTCGCGGAGGTGGGCGGTCAGGGTAATCGCGGTTGCGCTGGCGGTTGCGGCGGGTTTCGCGTTTTTGCCCGCGCCGAAGCCATCACTTATCGACTGGCAGAAATATGATTCGGCTGCGATAAAAGAAGCCCAGAACGTGAACACACCTGTGCTTATGGACTTTACCGCTGACTGGTGCCTGAACTGTGTGGTAGTTGATAAAAAAGTTTACGCCCGCAAAGACATCGCGGACCTGATAAAACAAAAAGGCGTGTTGGCGATTAAGGCCGACACTACCGTGAGTGATTATCCGGCGACGAGTGCCCTTAAAGAACTTTACAATGAGCCGGGTGTGCCGGTGAGCATATTACTTGTGCCGGGACAAAATGAGCCAAAACGCTGGCGCGGCCTGTCATTCGGCGATGAGCTGAAATCTGCTCTTGAGCAATTAAAGAATCAATAGCCCTTCCTATGGCGAAAAAGCCGGCCAAAAAATTCAAGGTTGATAAAAAAGAAGCTGCCCGGCGTGTCGGCAAAATACTGCCCATTCTCCAAAATTGTTACCCCGGCGCATCGGTAGCGCTGCGGTTCGGCAATCCTCTGGAATTGCTCATAGCGACGATACTCTCGGCCCAGTGCACTGATAAGCGGGTGAATATGATTACGCCCGTCTTGTTCGCAAAACATAAATCCGCGCAGGATTGGACTAAAGCAAAGCTTGAAACAATCGAAAATGATATACGCAGCGCCGGTTTTTACCATAATAAGGCGGTCAGTATCCAGGGGGCCTGCCGGACGATAATTGAAAAGTTTGCCGGCCGTGTACCGGAAACGATTGGTGAGCTCGTAACTCTGCCCGGCGTGGGCAGAAAGACGGCTAATTGCGTTTTGGCCAATGCCTTTGGTCAGCCGGCGATAATGTGCGATACCCACGTCATTCGGCTTAGTCGCCGACTGCAATTGTCAGAAAACAGCGACCCGGTAAAGCTTGAGTTCGATTTAGCCGAAATAGTCCCTATGAAGGACTGGACGATATTCAGTCATACGGTGATTTTGCACGGGCGAAATACCTGCCAGGCGAGAAAGCCGGATTGTGATAATTGTGCGATATCGAAGCATTGTCCTTCGGCGAACAACCCGGACCTCTGGTGAGGCGGGGGCTGTACCAACGAAAACAAATGGTTTTGAAGGAGACCTTCGCGTGATGGCCAACATAACAAATCAGCCGATTGAGGATTTGTGGCGGATATTCCGGATACTGTCCGAATTTGTCGAGGGCTTTCAGGAATTGTCAACCGTCGGTCCGGCGGTGTCGATTTTCGGCTCGGCGAGGTTCGGTCGTGAACATCGATATTACAAACTAGCGCAGAAAACCGCTTACGAGGTAGCCAAAGAAGGTTTTACCATCATAACAGGCGGAGGCGGCGGTATTATGGAGGCGGCCAACAAAGGAGCAACCGCCGCGGGAGGCAAGAGCGTCGGACTCAATATCGAGCTTCCAAAAGAGCAGATGCCGAATGAGTATCAGAACATCTCATTGAAATTCCGGTACTTTTTCGTTCGCAAGGTCATGTTCCTCAAATACGCCCACGGCTTTGTCGTTTTCCCAGGCGGCTTTGGTACAATCGATGAATTCAGCGAAGCCCTTGTGCTGATTCAAACCCTCCGGCAGGCGTCATTCCCCGTGATACTGATGGGCAGCGACTTCTGGAAAGGGCTTATCGACTGGATGAGCGACAAGATGCAGCAGGAGGGATGCATACAGCCGAAGGATTTGAGCGTCTTTTCGATGGTTGATGATCCGCAGGAAGTGGCCAAAATCATAGTCAGGTTCAGGGAAAGCGCTGCCCCCAGCGGCCTTCAGCTCCCCGGCCCCGGAGGTATGCGAACGACGTAGTTGTGTTATTGTGTCTGAGGCGGAATTTTTTCTGTCGTTTCAGCCAGATGCTTCAGCAGGTAGTCCTTCTCCGGGCCGCCTAAGTGTCCCCAGGGCAAAATTTCGTCTGTCGCGAATTGCTTTTGCGCGGCGGCGTCGAGATTCATACCGTGTTTTTGGAATGCGTCTTCCCAGATTTGCGGATTAAATGTCTCGCTCCACAAATCGAACTTCGCGCCGTTGCGCCAGGCATATTCAATCACATCCGCTAATCGCCTGTCGCCTCGCCCGATGGCTGATTCGAGGACCGACTGGTTTATCTGGTGGAATTTGAACTGAAGGTATTTAGCGTTGATTTTTCTTTTCTCGGCGATGATGAGATTTTTGGCGGTCTCGAAATACTCACGCGCCTGCTGCGCCAGCCAGCCGAATGGTGTGTGCGGCTTGGGGACAAGCCAGCTCACCGCGACGTTGACCGATGCGGTTTTGCCGTCGAAATCCCTGCGGAGTTTTGCCAGTTTGTCCGCGAGATGAACGATTTGCTTAATATCGTCCTCGGTCTCGCCGGGTAGCCCCGTCATAAAGTAAAGTTTAATTTTCTGCCAGCCCGCCTGGTATGCGGCTGAGACGGCAGCGAAAAGGTCCTCGTTTTTCAACGGCTTATTGATGATTTGCCTCAGCCGTTCCGATGCCGCCTCGACCGCGATAGTCAGGCCCGATTTTCGCACCTCGTTTGCAAGCGTGGGCAATAGTTTCAACTGCTGGTCAACCCGCAAACTGGGCAGCGATAGCCCCACGTATTTATCCGTGAAATAACTGTGCAGCAGGTCAATCAGCTTTTCGATATCGGGGTAATCGGCGGTCGATAAGCTCAATAAGCTGATTGTATCGAAGCCGGTCGCTTCGTAAGCGGCTTTGGCTATCTCGAAAATTTTGTCGATGCTGCGGTAACGTATAGGTCTCCTGCAAAAACTCGCCTGGCAGAATCTGCATCGGCCGGGACAGCCCCGCATAATCTCGATGCTCACCCGCTCGTGAATCGCCTCGGCGAACGGCACAATTGGCTTTGTCGGAACAGCCGCGTTATCGAGGTCGTCAACGATTGCGTTTTTGAATCGCGTGGGCAGGTTTTCTTTTACGGCGGCAAATGATTTTATTTTTTCGCCGGCCTGCCCTTCGTAGCGACCTGTCCGTCGTAGCGTAGGCGAAGACGGAAGCGCAGAAGGGGCGTATTCGAATTTGTAAAGCGAGGGGACATAAGCCCAGTCGAATTTTTCCGCGATGGCAAGCAGGATGTCTTTTTTCGACGCGCCGGCTTTTTTGAGGTCGATAATCAATCGCGACAAATCGACGATCGCGTTTTCCGCCTCGCCGATAACAAACAGGTCGATGAACGGCGCAATCGGCTCGCAGCAGTTCGCCATACCGCCGCCCGCGATAATAATCGGGTCGGCTTCATTTCTATTTTCGCTGCGAACAGGCAGACCAGCCAAATCCAGCATATTCAGCACGTTGGTATAGCACAGCTCATTGGTCAAACTAAAGCCGATGACGTCGAAGGAGCTTATGGCGGCCCTCGATTCGAGCGAAAAAAGCGGGATACCTTTTTCGCGCAGAATTGGCTCTGCGTCTAACCAAGGTGCGAAAACCCGCTCGGCAGCCACGTCGTCCATTTTGTTGAGAACTTCGTAAACTACCGCCATTCCTGTATAGCTCATCCCGACCTCGTAAGTATCGGGGAAACACAACGCGACGGTCAGGGCGCAATCGACGAGATTCTTTTTTACCTGGTTTATTTCGCCGCCTATGTACCTGCTGGGTCGGCGCGCAAAAGGCAGGAATTCGCGGTCAACTCTTTCGGTCAGTATTGTCGGTTCTTTTCTTTTCACCTGCGTATTATAACTTATAATCTCTTCGGTAGCACGGGCTTCCAGCCCGTGAAAAGCACGGCCAGTCCACAGGACGCCTTACGGCGGATGGCCGTGCTACAACATAAGGAATTTTATGGAAAATAACAGCAGGCGAAGGGCGTTAAAGTTTTTTGTTACCGCGTGTGTGATATCCGCGATGTATTATTTCGTGATGGAAAATATTATGCCTGCGGTCGAGGTTGACGGCGGCTCCAGCGAGATTATGGGCGCTCCCGCGAGAATTGTCGCGGTCGCCAAAAATGAGAGAAAAGCCAAACTTGCCATTAAAGCGGGCTTCGATGAGTTGGTGCGAATCAACAGGATATTGAGCGAGGAGCCAAACAAGGTCAACCGCGAGGCATTCGGAAAAGCAGTCGAAGTCAGCCCGGAGTTATTTGAAGTCCTGCAAAAAAGCATCGATTACTGCAAGCTAAGCAAAGGGGCGTTTGATATCACGGTTTGCGATTCAAATACTCACGCCGGGTACGAAAAGCTGATTCTGGATTCAGGTAATCAAACGGTTCGATTCGCGGCAGCCGGTATGCAATTGGATTTGGGCGGGATTGGAAAGGGTTACGCTGTCGATAAGGCGGTCGAGATAATGAAACGCAAAGGAGCGATCGGCGGACTGGTCGATGCGGGCGGCAATATACGATGTTTTGGAAGGCCGGCACATAAGGGCAGTTGGCTGATTGGGATACAGGAAGAAGTTAAAAGTCAAAAGTCAAAAGTCAAAAGTGCGGAAGAAGATATTAATAGTCAGCCGGGGATGGTTCTCAAGTTGCGGGATATGGCTGTGGTGACTAAGTTGAGTGGTGTTACCATAATCGCTCCGAAAGCGACTGAAGCGGAAACAATTGCGTCGGCGGTTAATGCGCTGGGGGCCCAAAAGGGGCTGGACCTCGTTGATTCGCTGCTGGGCGTTGAGGCGATTATTGTTACCCCCGGGCCGGAGTATAGGGTTATTAAAAGCAGTGGGGCGGATGCGTATATTAGCCAGTGAGAAGCATTTGTGATTTTTGATTGCCGATTGTCGATTGTAACAACGGATGACTGATGACAGAAAACAGCGGAGGCCCGGCTCTGTCGGCACTTTGTGCAGAAGGCATTATTATTACACCATATTGCCGGTGACAATCAGGTAAACCTGTTGTTTTTGCCATTATTTGGCTGATATTATCGTGCCTTTGTCCGGCATCGACGGATAATCTGACGGCTTTACTAATTGAGAAGCGGTTTTTGCCGATGTATAGATGTGTTTTCCTGCAAGTTAAGCTGACCGGGATATACAGACGGACAAGAAGGGCAGAGAAAAAAACATTTAAACCTTTGACCTCAGAGCTAAATGGACACCAACTCATCCATCTCAAAAGAGTCTTCGGGGGGCGGCGGGTGTTTCCCTGTCATCGCGGACCGGGCACAGGATGCGATTGCCGTGCTCGATACGAACGGTGTTCTGCATTATGCCAACGCTGCCTGGGTGAGAATGCACGGCTACATGCAGCTAAATGAGGTTGTAGGCAAAAAAATAACCGCCTTTCATAATCAAGAGCAGCTATCCGGAGATGTTTTGCCTTTTCTGCAGGAGGTCAGGCATCGGGGCCAAATCAGCGGGCCGGTCGGACATATGCGCAAAAACGGAACGGTGGTGCCGACGTACACAACGATGGTGGCATTGAAAGACGAAGCGGGCAGGATTCAGGCGGTGGTTGTTTACGCAATGGATACCAGTGAGCTGGAGAAGCTCAATGAGGAGATTAGAGGTCTTAAGCTCGAAGCGGAAAAGCGAATGTCCGAATTGACGTTAACAGCTTCCCGCCTGGAAGAAGGGGCCAAAGAGCTTGAAATGGTCGAGAACCTTCTTAGAGCAAGGGGAGCTGAACTATCGTCGATAAACAAGCAGTTATGGCAGTATATGTCGGAAAGAGAGCACTCGCAGGAACAACTCCAGGCATTGAGAGCGACGCTCGCGGACAAGGAAAAAGAAGCGGCGGAGCTTATGAGCCGGCTGCAACAGCAAAAAACAGAGCAGATCCGGCAGGAACATCAATGGAAAACGCAGTATGGTTCGCTGATGAACGCAATCGAAAAGCTGCGACAGGATGTCGTCGAGATGAAACATCATGAAGTGGAGTTCCTTGATGGCATAGAGGAGGATAAAGGACCGGTTGGCGCAAAGAGCTCGCTTGACCGGGAACAACTCAAGCAGCTAAGCTGTATGGCGAAGAAGTTCGCCAATGAGTAATCGGCGAAACCTCGGAAACCTCGGTTTTTAAGCTAAAAACGGTACTTGTCCCTCA
>Ga0315278_10003527_pt1 | contig 13991 bp, 8 predicted proteins | sample YL17G06_0_MG_FD_203880 | JGI IMG/M metagenome (GOLD analysis project Ga0315278, IMG submission 203880) | Sediment microbial communities from Yellowstone Lake, YNP, Wyoming, USA - YL17G06_0 | ecosystem: Environmental > Aquatic > Freshwater > Lake > Sediment | place: USA: Wyoming | collected...
CGTCTCTCTCACACTCTCCACTGGACATACCTGCAGGTAGTCGCCCAGCGCGCGCATGACCTTCTCGATCTGCTGGGCCAGCTCCCGCGTGGGCGCCAGGACGAGCGCCTGGCACTCGACGAGCGCGTAGTCCAGGTTTTGCAGGATGCCCGCGCAGAAGGTCGCGGTCTTGCCCGTCCCGGACTGGGCCTGCTGGATGACGTCCAGGCCCTGGGCGAAGGGGACGATGCCCTTCTGCTGGATGGCGGACGGCTTCTCGAAACCGTACTGAGGTGGAGGGGGGAGGAGGGAGGAGGATGGACGGGGGTGAGAAAGGTCTGTGGGGGGGAGGGGTGCGCCTGGGAAGAAGAGAGCGCGCGCGACGACGGCGAGCGCCCCGCGCTGCTCCTCCTCCGATCGGGCCCGCCCCCGGCCACGCCACGTCCCGGATCCTCGAGGCCCACGGCCCTGGAGACGAGCCAGCCTCCACACCAGCTTCGAAGGCCAGGGCGCCCGCTCCCATGCGCCGGGAATGGAGGAGGGGAGCGCGCTCTCTCGTCTCGTCTCGCATCTGGCTCGCCGGCGGCTCTGCTGCTTTCCTCTCTCTCTCTCCGTTTTCCCCACTCACCGCGTAGATCCCCCGCAGCAGGTTCTCGTGCAGGTTCATCTGGTCGAACGAGTCCGCGGTCTCATTCCAGTCGGTGTAAAAGGTGCCGCCCTCACCGGTCTCGGTCATCCTGTGGGAGAGAGTGGGAGAGCGCCGCGTGAGGAAAAAAAAAAAAAAAAAAAAACGAGAGCGTCGAGCGGCGGCAGAAAGGAAAATAGAGGCGGAGCGCCCCGCCCGCGCCCAGCCTGGGCCGCGGGGGGTCCACTCCTGCGCGCAGATGGAGGCCTGATGGTACCATCAAGCACAAATCGGCGCGGCGTGGCTGCTCCGGGCCCTCCCCAGCCTGCCCAACGCCGCCCGAACAAGGAGGGCTCGCCGGGCGCACCAGCCCCCTTCCCTGCATCGACGGCAGCCGTCGACGGCGCGCTCGTCCTTCTCCTTTCACTTTCAAGCCAACTCACAGTTCCTGCATCTTGGCATCGTAAGCATTTTGGTCGAAAGCATTTGGGGCTTCGCCGGCCATGCTTGGGTTGAGCGGGTTGAGGGAGCTTGTTTGGGGAGCGGGGGGAAGCGGTTAAGGGAGCAGAAACAATCGCCAAGTAACAAGGAAGAGCGAGAGCGGTGTTTCCTTCTCACTTTTCTTTTTTTGCGTCCCCCGGCCCACACGGCCCCTGCACCACGCACGCACGCACGGATTGCGAGATAGAGAGAGTCCGCGCGCGAGAGACAGAGAGAACCATGTCCGCCTCCAGCGTCTCGGCCCTGCGCTCCCGCCTGACCGCCCTGGCCGACAAGGCAGCGGCAGCGGCCGCGCCGCTCACGCGCACGGCGACCGCCGAACTGGACAAGGTCCTCGCCTCCAACGCGGAGTACGTGGTGAAAGACCCGGTAGCTGCCAGCAAGCTGGGCCGTCAGTGGCTGTTTACGAGCCTGGCACGGTAAGACCAGTGAAGAGATGGGTGTGTGCACGGGGCGCGGCGAGAGAGAAAAAGGGAGGCAGCGGGAGCGGCCGGCGTTGGTTTTTTTTTTTTTTTTCGCGTTGGCAGCTTTCTCACGTGCGGGGGCGAACGGTAGCCCCGGCTGGACGTGCCGCCAGCGCCTGGGTGGAGCCCCATGCATATGCGCATGCACATGCTGGCGGCCTGAGCTGGAGGATTGGCGTGGTGCAGTCAGTGCGCGAACAAAAAAACGGGGGGGGTGCCCCTGCATACGGCGCACGCTCGATCGGGCCGCCCTCCATTTTTCTTTCAACCCTCCTCACTCCATCCATCCTCTGTTCCCTGTCACCAATTTCAAACAGCATCCCCGACGGCGCCACCCGGTGTAAGGCCGAGTGGGGCATCGTCCGGTCCACCTGGGCCCGGCGGGCGGACCTGCCGAGCGGGGAGGCGGGCATGTACGCGCTCTTTGTGGGGGAATTGTTTGCCTGGGCGTGCGTGGGCGAGATCGTCGGCCGGGGCGGCACGTTCGGGGGGTACCAAGTCTAGGGAGAAGGGGAAGGGGGGGGAGGGGGGGCGAGCGGGTGTGTCGTGTGTGTGTGTGTGTGTCATGTGCCTCTCATTCTCTGTGTGCGTGTGGGTGTGTGTCTTCTTTTCGGTAGCGCGCGCTGTAGAAGCGTGCGGGCGGTGTGTTGGGATTTCTCTCCCCAGGCAAAGAGGGCGGGGTGGCACACGCACGCGCCTCGCCTACCCCGCCTCACCCATCAAATGCGCCAGACGTCAAATACGCAGGGCTGAAGGTCCTCCACTTACACTCACCATCAAAAAAAAAAAAACAGCGCCCCCCCTTTTTCTTGCTCTCTCTAAAATACCACAAAACGAAAACACAAAAACCGTCATCACCCCTCCCCATTGGCAGCCGCCGCCGCCTTGGCGGCGTTTGAGCCGGGGACGGGCGACCGCCGCCGCCGCTTGGTGTTGGTGATGATGATGGCGAGGTCCTCCTACAAGAAATGAATGTGAATGTTGCGAGCGAGAGGATGAGGTTATAAGGAGTGGGTTAAAAAAAGCGCGGGTCGAGAGAGAGAGAGAGAGCGCCCGCTCGCTTGGTGGCCCCCTCCCTTGCAAAACGCCTCCCCCGTGAAGACCACGCTTACGCGCTCACTATCGACCCTCAGCCGGGATGTGCCACACACCCTGCGGGCGTGGTGGCCGCGCCGGGCGGGCCGAGGGGTCCCGCACGCGCGGGGCTGCTGCCCCCTCTCTGTGGTTCCTGATTTTTTTTTTGCGCCCCCCCGTCGCCTCCTGCATGCCTCTCCCCCGCGCCGCCCGCCACTCTTTCCACCCTCGCGCGACCCCCAAAATGACGGACCTCAATCTCGTGGGGCTGCAGGCAGATCATAAAGAAGGGCCGCTTGTAGGGCAGGGCCGCGGGCGGAGGCATAATGTGAGAGCGCGCGAGGTAGGAATCGGCGGCCGACGAGAGAGGAAACGAAACGCCTCGTGGCGGGAGTTCAAGTGCGCGCTAGGCGGGTCGCTTCTGCCACTTCCAGAAGAGGGCCGGTGCGTGCGTGGGGGGGGGGGTCGTGGATAGGCTGGGCGCAGGTGGGTGGCGGGGCTCTCTGTCCAACAACAAGCAAGAGAAAAAAAAGTGTGTGGGGAAGGGCAAAGGGTGCGCACGACTCAACCTGCCTTCTCATCATTCCCCAGTTGCATCCCGCCACGCCCCGTGCACCAAAACAAATGCCGTTCCTCCACATCAAAAGGATGATGTGAAGGAGGTTCGAACTCCTGCCCCTTGCGGGAGTGGTGTACACGCGGAGGTGGGCGAGCGGGCGTGAACACCCTTTCCTCTCAAGCGAGAATATGGAAGAGAGACCACGACCGAACACACACCTCCGCAAAGCTTTAACTCAGCCTTGAAACCACCGCCTTAGACCACTCGGCCATCACACCCGTGGTTACATTCGGTTGCAACCGAAAGAAAAAAGAAACCGTTACGAATCAAAATTGAATTTCCAAGGGTATAAGAAAGGTTGCTAAGGTACAATATATATTTTTTATGTCTAGGGACCGTTTCACGCCCCGATTTGGGGGGCGCTTCAAGAATCGGTAGAAATGAGTGAGTTTGATGCCCAAAGCAACATAGAATTGGAAGGAGGTGAGAGGCGTGCCTGGTTGGCGGACTGAACAAGAGGAGAGGAAGAATAAAGGGGGAGGTGGCGGGTGGATCAATCCCTCCTCCCATCTTTCTCTTCACATGAGAGCTTAGGGAGAGTTGTTTGAAAACAAGCCGGTCACATCCACCAGCAAGCTGAGAGCGTGGAGGCGGGTCCACCGGGGTGGACGCGTGACATTTCGTGGCGCCTCTGGCGAGAGGGCGCGCAGGGTTCGGCAAAACCAGTCCACAGACATGCATGCATGCATCATGGTGGCCATTTGCTTTGAAGGGGTGGCCGCCCCGCCCCAGTCTAAACATCTCCGCATCAGCTGCCCTTCTCTAGTGGTGGTGGCACTCATGCTATGGTTCTTGCAAGGCGGCACCGCCCGCGCGCGTGGCCGGGCCGCCGACGCCGCCGGACGACGCTGAAGAGAGAGACTCCGCGGCGTCGTCGAGGGCTGGGGCTGGATGAGCATTTTCAGCAAGCACACCCTCTCCATCTTCACCCCACAACCCTCCACCTCTCTCCTCTCTCCATTCAAAAGAACCGCCACGGCTGTGCGTCCGGCGGCACATACCCCTCCCCCGGCGGCGGCAGCACAAAGCTGGCCGCGGACGCCGCAAAGGCCGGCCCTAGGCTGGCCCACAAGTCCTGCGGGCACGACAGGTTGAGCGTGAACAGGTACGGCTCCCCGCCCTTGCCCGCCCGCACGCCCGTCACCGCCCAGGCGTGGCGGTAGGTCTCCCGGGCGCCGTCGTAGGAGCGCTGGGAGGGGGAGCCCTGGGAGAGGTGCTCGTACACAAAGAAATCGCCGCCGGCCCCGGCGCCCCGGGCGGAGAGTGTTGAGCTCTCCACCGCATTCAGGGACACGCGCTGCCCGCCCGTCACGCGGGCCGTCGACCGGTCAGCCAGCACGGTGGCGGCCACCTGCTTGGGCGTCCAGGTGGACGGGTCCTTGCCCTTCAGCACGCCCGCGGCGGGGCCGACCGTGACGGAGACTGTCACGCCCTGGGCAAGCGCGATGAGCTCACACACGATGCGCTGCCGCGCGTCCGCGGACAGTGGGGCCGCCGAGGAGTAGCGTTCCGGGCGGCGGGAGGGGACGAGGGGCAAGGGCGTCCCGCCCACGGAGGTCGGGTAGTCGAAGGCGTAGGACAGGGTGGGGTCGGCCAGGCGGGCAAAGGCGACGGGCGGGGCGGTGGGTGGGGTGGCGGGCTCGTCAACAACAGCCACGACGGCCGCTGCGTCCTCCGCCGCCGCCACCGCGGGCTGTGCCGCCAGGGTGGCGGTCAGGGCCAGGGTGAGGCTGGCCAGGGCGGCCCGGCGGGAGGGTTGGGCGTCGTCGGGCGTGGCCGCGGCAGCGGCGCGGACTGAAGGAGGGATGGTGAGAGAAGGGGGGTGGGTTTGGAGAGGATAGGGCGAGTTTCGCTCTCTGATGGCCCGGCCGGGAGCGCCTTTGCCAGCGGCGAGGCTCCAATCGTACGCACGGGGCAGGTGACCCAGCCTCCTCTGCTCCCGTCGCGCCGGTTTTGGGTCGTGCATGGCGCTCTCCCCTCTACACGCACCAGGCAAGCGCGTGCCGCGGGCGCGGCCGGCCGCCGGCGTGACGGGCGCGGCGGGGCACCGGCCGCCGCCAAGGGAGGCCGCGGTCAGCATTGCTTGTAGATGAGCTAGGTATGTGCGTGTACTATGGTGCACAGTGAGCGTGTGTGTAAGCTGTGTGTGCCTGTGCGTGGTGTGCAGCAGGGTCAGGGGCTAGCCGGCTTTTCAAGTGTGAAACGAATGCATATTCTTCCACTTCGACGAGAAAAAAAAAAAAATGAACCCGCTCTCCGTCCCTTCCTTTGACCACCCCCCGCCCAAGCGGGTGCGCGCCCTGACGGAGGCGGGCGACGAGGATGCAGCACCCGACCCGTCGACGTACGCCTTCCTGCGGGCGGCCGAGGCGGCGCGGCTGGAGGTGAGGCGAGAGAAATCGGGGCCGCGTTTCTCTCTCTCAACCTCACCTCGCCCTTTTTTCTCATCATTCCGTTCCCCCTCTTCTTTGTTTCCCAGGACGAGGCCGCCGCCGCGGGCCTGCCGGACCCGACGGCCGCTGCTGCCGTTGCAGATGCTTCAGTGACACCCACAGCCACAGACGCAGCAGCGCCCGGCGACGCCGCGGCCGGACACACACAACAGAGTGCGCACGCCGCGCTTGCCCTGGTCGCGGCCGCCCGGGCGGAGGCGGACGTGATCGTCAACGCCATCGCCGCCCTGTCATCCTCCACCCCATCCCTGGCCCTCGCCCCAATCGCCCCGCGACGGGCGACCCTGGCCAGCCTGGCCGCGTCCCGGGCGGGCGCGGTGGGCGGCCGCCTGAGAGACCTCGGCCGTGCGGCGGCCCGCCTGCGGTCGGCCGCCCGCGCGCTCCGGGCGGCTGCGGCGTCGGAGGCGGGGCTGTATGCCGACGTGGCGGCCCTGGCGGCCGCGGGGTGGCCGCTGCTGCCGGCCCCACCGGGCGCACCCTTCCCTTTCCAGGTGTCCCTGGCCGCGGAGGGCGGCCCAGCCGACTCGCCCGTCGGCCTGGCCCTCGACGAAGACACCACGCCCGGCACCTCCCGCCTGGCCGCCGCGGACCCGGCCTCGCCCGCGGGGGTGGCCAGCGGGGCGGCCGCCCTGCACGCGCTCCTCCTGGTCCGCTCCCGGCGGGCGGCCTGGCGGGCGGCGGCGTGCTTGGTGGACGCGGAGGCTGGCGCGGCCGCTGCCTGGAAAGGAGGTGGGAGTGGTGACAGTGCGGCTGCTGCGCCCACCACCCCGCTCACGCGCGGCCGCCCCGCCGCCCCGGCCGCTCACTCGGTGGCGGGCGAACTGGTTGGGGCTGCCCAGGCAGCGGTGGCGGGGTTGTTGGGAGAGGGCGGCAAGGAGGCCGCCATTCCGCCACCACCACCTGCGGCCGCCCGCCTCGCGCCGCTCATCTTGGCCGGCACGGCCGTCGCGGCCCGGGAGGCGTCGACCGCCCGGGGCGCGGGGGCGGCGGCGCCCGCGGAGCAGTACGCGGACATCCTGGGGCCCGTGTCCGCGGCGGCCCGAGCGCTGCGGGCGCGCGGGGCTGCGCACGCGGGCGCGGCGGCCACTGCGGCGGCGGCGGGAGCTCTCCCGCCCGCCTGGGCCCGGACGGGGACCCCCACCCGGTCCGCATCCCACCTATTTTTACCCGGCGCCTGCTGCACCACGATGGTCGTCGAAGGGTCCGCGTCCGTGCACGTGTCGGCCGTGGCGCGCGGTTACGGCCCCGCGGCCGCGGCCAGGGACGCGGGCGGGGTGAGCAGCCCAGACGAGACAGGCGCGCTGGTGGGTGGGGTGGGCGTCGCCCTGGGCGGGCGGTGAGGAGGAGAAGAGCGTTTTGTAGAGACAGCATCAGCTCGCCTTTTGTAGAGACAGCTCGCCTTTTGTTGAGACAGCTCTCACACGGCCCTGGGTGCAGACATCGGCCAGCAGGCAGAGTGTCGCCGCGGTGTGCCACGGGGCGCCTGCCTCCCACCTTTTCACTTAACACAACAATACAAAATACACTTTTTTGCCTCACTTTTTGCTCCTCTCTCTTCACGCGTCCATCCCCACCCCTGCTGGCGGCTTGATCACCGCCGAGTACAGGGGCTTCGCCCCGACCACCGTCCCCCACCAGTCGCAGGCCATTGTGGACGGCGAGACGGCGCACTCGACAAACCCTGCTTCCAGTCCCTGCCACCACACCGACCCCGGCGCGACCGCCGCGCCCGGGTTGGGCGTGAACGGCTTGCTGTCCACCGCCCCGCCCGAGCCGGACGTGATCTGGGGCACGCCAGCGCAGGGGCCTGCGGGGGTGGCAATGTAGGCGAGCAAATGCTCGTGGCCGGACAGGAAGGCCGCGGCCCCGCCCGCGGCTGCGACCGGGCACACCTCCGCGTCCAGCCCGGGCGCCCTCGACGGGACGCGCAGCCCGGACGGCGGGTGGTGGGCGACGACCAGGCGCCATTTCGCGGGGGAGGACGCGAGCGCCGCGGCCAGTTCAGCCAGGTTCCCGGCCGGGCTCTGCTCGTTCAAACCCCCCGGATTTGCCGCCCAGGCCTCCTCACGGTAGCTCTTCACGGACGGCGAGGTGTCGAAAAAGAAAAACTCGACGCCGCCCACAGCGCGGGCAGGCGCGCCCGCCGGCACGTACGACTTCCCCCGGGTCGCGTGCCACCGGGCGTCCCGGGCCGGTAGGCGGGCGCCCAGCTGGGGCAGGGGGCCGTACTGGCACACACCCCTGCCCGCGCCCCTGCACTCTTCTGCCAGGGGCGCCAGGGCCTTGCCCCCAGCCAGGGCGGCCGCCGCCCGGGGGCCTTCGACGGGGGCGTAATCGTGGTTGCCCAGCGTGGAGTGCCAGGGGATGGTGGCCAGTGCAGGGTGCGTGTAGACGTTGATGAAGGACGCGTCAAAGGCCGGGTCCTCCTCTGAGACGAGCCCGTACGGATAGAAATTGTCGCCCGTGGAGATGATGACGGACACGGGCGAGCCTGCGGCCGCGGCGGCCGCCGCCCGGGCGCCCATGGCGCCCGCAACGGCCGTTTGGTTGAGGACGCCACGGCGGCCCCAGTCGCCGAGGGCGAAGAAACGGAAGGGCTTGGATTGTGAGGGAGGCACGTCGCCGCCTAGGTCACCGGCCGCGCCAGCGCGGGTCGCGGTGGCGGGTGCGCTGGTCGTCGCCGACCGGCTCTTCAGGGCGGCCGACCCACCGGCAAGGATGACAGTGGCAGTCGTGACGGCGGTGAGGAGGATGGCGAGTGGCAAGGTCCACTTGCCTGTGGGAGGATGGGAGGGGTGGGAGGGGTTGAGGAGAGGGCGTCAAGGTTTGAATGTGTGGCAAGCGCTAGGTCGATCTGTGCGTGCTTGCGTGTAGGGCTATCTGGTGTGTGCTTGTGTGTGTGCATGCTTTGGGGCCCCAGGAGACCGCGCGCGGGAAAGTGCAGAAGGAGGCGCGACGTGGGTTTGCAGGGGCGCGCGCACGCAGGTCGGGTTGCTTTTTATATTCTGCCCGCCGCCGCCTTTTGCGTGCGCTGTCCCCGCGTGCGGCCAGTGCGCCACTCTGCTTCACCACCAACCACACACGTTCCGGGTGGATCAGCTCCATGCCTGCACGCAACTCTAGGCGAGAAATCAGCCCTCTCAGAGGACTCACGCACCGTGCGTGCTAGGCGCGCCCTTGCCAGTCTCCCCCACACTTTTCTCCCTCCGTTCTTTTACCTCTCCCGCCCGTCGCTACTCCGTGCTTCGTAGGCGCGGTCTCCAGGTCCAGGGCGGCGACCCGGGAGTTTTCCGACTGAAGAGGATGCAAGGCAGGCATGGCGCAGTGCGTGCGGAGAGTTGGGGAACCTGGAGTGTGGAGGTGTTCTTCACTGTTAGGTCATCCGCCGCATTTCACTTCTGCTTTGTCATCCCCCCTCTCTGCATGCCCCGCCCGTGCACGCTTGTCCGCACCTCCACCCTCCCGTCACACACCATGTCCATGACTCGCCCCATCCCCTTTCGGCGTTTCACCGCCCGCCCTCACCCGTCCGCCCCAAATGGACGCGCATCATCGACGCAATTGTTCGGCCTGGCCCGCTTTTCAACCCCATCACCCCGCCGCCGCCTGGTGACTCCGCCGTCCGCGTCCGCCACCTCCACCTCCTCCTCCACCGCCTCCCGGGGCGCGTCCGGCATGGATATTGCCGGCTCCCGACCGACCTCCAAGCGCGCGTGGGCCGCCATCCAAGAGACCCTGAAAGAAAACGACGTCAAATTCGTCAGCCCCCAGGAGGTCGCCTTCGCGGCCGCGCGCTCGGGCGCCCTGCTGCTGGACTGCCGCCCGCCCGCCGAGTACGAGGCGGGTCACATCCCAGGCGCGGCCTCCATCCCCCTGTACCGCCCCATCACCGGCCTGTCCGCCAGGGCCGTCGCCCGCCGGGCCGTCTTTGCCTTTTTCGGCGTGTTGAATGGGACCGAGTCGAATCCAGGATTCTGGCCGGCCGTCCGCGTCGCCGCGGCCCGATCAAAAGAAATCATTGTGTACTGCAACACCGGAGGGAAGCTTGAGCCCTCCAAGACGAACGCCTCCGGCCAGCAGAGCCGGTCCCTCAGCGCCGCCTTCGAAGTCGTCAACTCCATGGTCGAGGAAGGTTACACGAGCGACGGGGGCACGCCCTTCCTGGGGCTGTCCTTCCCGGGCGGGGGGCGCCGCCCGCAAGTGTCTGTGCTCAAAGGCGGGTTCTACGAGTGGAAGAAGAGCGGGCGGGCGGTGGAGGAAGGGGGGAGCGAACTTAGACGATGAATGATGGAGACGCGCGAGCCGAGTGTGTGTTGAGAAGTTGAGAGAGCGGCGCTCTCTTTTCGGGGGAGCATGCTTGACGCGAGCCAAGGCCACAGGCCACAGAAGACAGAGGGCAGGGCAGGTTAAAGGAAAAAAAGTCGCCCCGTCGGTCGAGAGAAGAAGCACACAACTCTCTTCTTTCCCGCGCGCGCGCGCGCCTACCCGCGGACGCCTCATATTCCCACACGCGACCGCCTGCGTGCGCACACCCAAGGTGAGTAAATGACCCGTGTTGTGAGCGCCCGGGCGTGCCGCGCCCCGCAAGCCCGCGCGCGGGGGCGCCAAGAAGAGGGACAAAGTTTTTTTTTTTTCTTCCTTGCGGCTAGCGGCTGGTTCCTGCGACGGGGGCTGGCAGCGAGCAGGTACCCCGCCCCGCCCATCCGACCCCGCTACTGGCTAGCTCAGCCGGGTGGATTGCCATCGCAGGGTCGGGGTGAGCCAGTCAACACACCCTGGCCCCCAGTTGGGGGCGTTTGTTGACGTCCATTCCGCTGCCGCCGCCCGCTCGCCTTTGGCGGCGAAGGGTTAACGCGGCCGCTTCGAGTGACACCCCGCACAAAGTGGCCGGCCGACACGCCCGGGTGAAGCACTGTTGGCCTTGGCGTTGCATTGGAGCACTGCGACGCGAGAGCGGGCCTCCCCTACCCCGTGGACGGGCCGAATGAGGCTCGTGTTCTTCTCGCCCCTTTCGCCGCCTCTCTCACACATTTTCCCTCTCTCCCACGCAGGCACACTTCAACACGCACGCACTTATCAGTCCACGCCGCACCAGACCATGTCGAGCCGTGACCGGGCCGCCCGTTCGGGGCGGGGCAAGCTGGTGGACGGTGCGCAGGAAGAGGGATGGGAGGGCGGAAGGAGAGGGAGAGGAGGGGAGCAAAAAAAACGCACAGAGGGCTCCCCCAACTCACTCCTCCCTCCACCCTCCCTCTCTCTCTCCCTTCTTCCACACACAGTCCCCGCCGCCCCGCCCGCCCGCCTCACCCGGGGCGGGTCCGGCACCGCTCCTCTGGCACCCGATGCGGCCGTGGACGACGCGGAACTGGCCCGCCGCCTCCAGGCCGCCCTGAACGCGCAGGAGCCGCCCGCCGCGTCGGCGCGCGCGCGCGTGCGCCGCCAAGTTGCGTTTTTCTCGCCCACGGACGACGAGCCGGGCAGTGAGGGGGTGAGCGGCGCCGCGGCTGCGCCTGGTACTGCCCCTACCCGGCAGCGTGGTGGGCGGGAGCAGCAGCCCACCACCCCGCCCTCAGGCCGCGGGAGCGGCGGCGGCGGCGGCGGCGGCGGCGGCGGCGACGCCGCGCCGGCACCGCCTCGCCGCCGGGACCGCGACGGCGGCGCCTCCTCCAAACCTCCCACGGCTGGCACAGCAGTGCCGACCGCCCCTACCGCTCGCCCCACCCGCGGCGTGCGGGCGCGGTCGCCCTCACCCGCTGGTGCGACGGCCACCGCCACTACTTCCCGCCCGCCCAAGCGCACGCGCGGCGGCGAGGCGGCGGCGCCGACCGTGGCGGCCGCGCCTGAGGCTATCGCTTCCTCCCAGCAGCAGCAGCAGCTGACCACACCTGCCCAGGGCCCACCCCCCGCCCCGGGCGGGCGCGGCCGGTCGCCGGGCGCGGGCGAGGACGCTGGGGGAGCGGGCGGGGACGCGCCCTTTCCCACGGCCACCACTCCCGCCGCTCCAGCCACCTCCAGGCCCCGCTCCATCCCGCGCCTGCCCATGGTCTGCCACCGGGGCCGCTGGTACCGGGCCCGCGTCCTCACGGATGGCGGCGGCCCGCGCGTGCTCCTCGAATTCGCGGGTGTGCGCGAGCTGACGGGCGCCCCCGTCTGGCTCGCCCGCACTTCGCGCCGCCTGTGGACGGGCTCGTACAAGGGGCGGGACTGGAAGTACTTGGGCGACGGGGCGTGGGAGCCGAAGGGGTGGGCGGTGCCGGCCGGGTCGGGTCTGGGCGCGTCCCTGATGAGCGAAGCCACGCGCGGGGTCGCGCCCCCTGGGAGCGGGAACGCTGGGGGGGGGGGCGGCGGGAGCGGCACTGACGGGGAGGGCACGCCCGCCGCGGGTGCTGCGCCGCCGCCGCCGCCGCCGCCGCCGCCGCCGCCTGCTGCTGCTGCTGCTGCTGCTGCTGCTGCTGCTGCTGCTGCTGCTGCTGCTGCTGCTGCCGCCGCTGCGCCTGCCAAGCCCCCGCGGTCCCGGCCCCTTCGGGATCGCAGCGGTGGCGGCGGCGGCGGCGGCTCCTCCGCCCCGCCGTCGGATGACATGGACGCCGCGGATGGAGTAGCAGGAGCACCGCCCGCGCCCGCCGCCGCCCAACCCACCCGTCGGTCGGCGGCCGAGAAGCTGGGCCGCGTGCGGGCGGCGGCGGAGGGCGTGGAGCCTGAGACCGGTGCTGTCGGGGACGGGGGCGGCCCTGCTGGTGAGGAGGGCGGCGTCAAGGCCGAGGCGATGATGGAGGTGGAGGCGGCGGCGGCCGCCCCTGCGGCTGCTGCGGCGGCTGTCGAGGCTCGACCCACCACCGCCGCTGCTGCTGCTGCTGAGGCGCCGGCCGCGCCCGCGCCGCCTGCGGAGGAGGCGGCCACCACCACCCCTCGCCCTCCCGCCAGGCGCCACGCCCGCAAGCCTGCCCGCCCCGCCCGCCCAGGGCTCGAGGAGGAGGGCGGTGAGGAAGAGGCGGGCGGCTCTGGCGCGCCCTCCTCGTCGGGCGCGCCGCCCTCCCCGGGCGGCCGCGCGGGCGGCGCAGCCGCCTCCCCGGCCCGCCGCCGCCCGGCTGGTGGTGCCGCCCGCGGCGGCGGCATGGCCGGCCCCACCCGCGGCCTGGGCGCCCTGTCCGACGATTCCGACGATGACGGCGCGGGCGGCGGCGGCGGCAGCGCCAAGGCGGTCAAGCCGCCGCCGTATGTCCCTGCGGGCGCGGGCGGCGTCGTCCCCGCCGCCCGCCCCCGCCCGCGCGCGCCTGCGCCCACGGCGGCGGCGGCGGTGGCGCCGCCCGGCGCGCCCGGCTCGCCCTTTGCCAATGGCCCCGCCTCCCAGCAGCTCCCGCCCTCCCCTCGATCGGCGGCCCTGCTGTTTGCGGCGGCGACCGCGGGCGGCGGGCGCGGGCGGCGCGGTGGTGGCGGTGGTGGTGGCGCAGCCCGCTGCCGCGCGCCGCCCGCGGCCGCCAGCCGCCGCCGCCCGGCCGGCGCGACCGCCTTGGGCGGCCCCTCTGGCTCCTCCTCCCTGACCGCCCTATCCTCCCTGCTCGACGCCCTCGCGGGGCCTGGCGCCCCCTCGCCCCGCCGCCTGCCACCCGGCGCAGTTGGCGTCGTCGGCCACGACCGCCACCACCACCATCCTGCCTCCTCCTCGCCACCCTCCCGGGGCGTTTTTAGTGCCGCCGTGCGGGCGGACGGCCGGACGGCGGCCGTGCACGCCAGCGCGCGGGCGGCGGGCGGGCAGGGAGGAGGCGGCGGGCCGGCGCCTGCCGGCCGCGGCCCGCCCGCGTCCTCGGCGTCGGGCGGCAAGGCCACGCTCGTCGCCGCCCTGTGCGCCGCGGAGGCTGGGGGCGGCGGCGGCGGCGGCGGTGGCAGCGTGCGGTCCCTTTCCATCACTGCGGACGGGGCCAGCCATGGGCCGGCCGCGCCAGGGCCGGGGCCGCCGCCCGTGCCGCTCTTCCAGTGAGGCGCGCGCGCACCCTCTCTGTCCATTTTGTTTCCTTTTTTTCTTTCCTTTCCTGAAGTGTCCCCGGTATGCACCAGCCCCCTGTGCAAGAGAGAGAGAGGAGGGGAAACGGCAATGTGTGTGTGTGTGTGTGTGTGTGTGTGTGTGTGTGTGTGTGTGTGTGTGTGTGTGTGTGTGTGTGTGTGTGTGTGTGTGTGTGTGTGTGTGTGTGTGTGTGTGTGTGTGTGTGCGTGCGGCACGCCGCCGCCGTCGGCACGCGTCACAGCACACACCCCGTGCCCCACTTGCATCTCTCTCG
>Ga0315278_10003529_pt1 | contig 13989 bp, 13 predicted proteins | sample YL17G06_0_MG_FD_203880 | JGI IMG/M metagenome (GOLD analysis project Ga0315278, IMG submission 203880) | Sediment microbial communities from Yellowstone Lake, YNP, Wyoming, USA - YL17G06_0 | ecosystem: Environmental > Aquatic > Freshwater > Lake > Sediment | place: USA: Wyoming | collected...
TCGGAGCCGGTTACCCCGCGGCCGTCCACGTCGGTCGGGATACCGCCCATCGCGTAGTGCGCGGTCGGTTGTATCGGTACGGGCTCGGTCGTCGGCTCGACCCCCAGGTACAGCCTAGCGAACTCGGTCACGTCGGGGAGCTTCTCCTCGATGACCTCCTTGGGCAGGTGACGGACGTCGAGGTAGACGCCGTCCTTGCCGGGGCCGATGCCGCGGCCTTCCTTGATCTCCTGGTAGATGGCCCGCGAGACCATGTCGCGCGGCGCGAGATCCTTGACGGTCGGTGCATACCTCTCCATGAACCGTTCGTTCTCGGAGTTCAGAAGGATGCCGCCCTCGCCGCGCACGGCTTCACTCAGCAGGATGCCCATCTTGTAGATGCCCGTCGGGTGGATCTGGAACATCTCCATGTCCTCGAGCGGTACGCCGCGGCGCCAAACCACCGCGGGGCCGTCGCCTGTCAGCGTGTGCGCGCATGAGGTGACCTTGAAGATGCGTCCGAAGCCTCCGGTAGCGAACACCACGGACTTCGCCTTGAAGACGTGCAACTCGCCGGTCGCGAGTTCGTAGGCGACGACGCCTCCGCAGACACCTCCGGTCATGATCAGATCCAGCACGTAGAACTCGTTGAAGAACCTCACGTCGCGTTTGATGCACTGCTGATAGAGCGTCTGCAGGATCATGTGCCCGGTGCGGTCGGCTGAATACACCGCGCGCTTCACTGGGGCCTCTCCGTGATTCCGAGTGTGGCCTCCGAATCGACGTTGGTCGAGCTTCCCCTCGGGAGTGCGGTTGAAAGGCAGACCCCAGTGCTCCAGCTCGTAGACGGCGTCGATGGCCTCGCGGCACATCAGTTCGGCCGCGGGCTGGTCGACCAGGTAGTCGCCTCCCTTGACGGTGTCGAAGGTGTGCCACTCGGGGGAGTCCTCTTCCACATTCGCGAGGGCGGCGCACATCCCGCCCTGGGCGGCGCCGGTGTGCGAGCGGGTGGGATAGAGCTTGGAGATCACGGCGGTCTTGACCTTGTCGGAGCTCTCGATGGCGGCTCGCAGGCCGGCACCGCCGGCACCGATGATCACGGAGTCGTATGTGTGGGTGGTGGTCATAGCCCCCACTTGGCCTTGTCGAAGGTGACCACGATGATCGTGCCGAGGACGAACAGCGCGAAGCCGAGGACGTAGTAGGTGAAGTTCAGCGCGACGCGCAGGCCCGGCTTGCGCACGTAGTCGAGGGTTATGACGCGCAAGCCGTTGATCCCGTGGATCAGGGCGAGGGTGAGAAGCATCCAGTCCCACGTGCGCCAAAGGGGGTTGTCCCAGCGGGTAGCGACGAAGGAGAAATCCACCCGACTCACGCCGCCTGCCGGGATGTGCATGATCAGCACGTGCCCCACGGCGAGGAAGAGCAGAACTATCGCGGAGATGCGCATGAAGAGCCAGGACCAGAATTCGCCCCCGCGACCGTCCGGCCTCTCGCGACCCGCTCGGTAGTCGTCGCCGGACCTCGGGGGCTTCGTCGGCGTCTCGACGGCCATCAGAGCAGGTCCAGTGCTTGCTTGCCCATGATGATGGTGATCGGGATCATCGCGGCCAAGAAGACGGCCATCGAGCCGTAGAAGAGCTGCTTCTGGCGGTCGGCGGTCTTCGGCCAGAAGTCCACGATCATGATCCGGATCCCGTTGATGGCGTGATACAGAACGGCCGCCACCAGCCCGAGTTCCATCAGGCGGACGATGGGGTTCTCGTAGGCCTGCATGACCCGGTCATAGGCGTTGGGCCCCCATCCGATGACCGCGGTATCGACGATGTGAGCGAAGAGGAAGAGGATCACCGCGACACCGGTTACCCGGTGGGCGACCCAAGACCATTGCCCTTCATGGCCCTTGTAGAGAGTCGTGTAATCGCGTTTCTTCGCCACCGAGCGGAAGACTATCGCGCCGGGCCGGGCCTCGCCTTGGCTCGCCTGGCCCCCGGGCCGGCGGCTTCTTCTACTTTCCGGCGTAAGGGGTTCCGTTGGAAGATGGGTTCAGCGCAGCCTCAGGGCCACCATCACGCCGTCGCGGGTGGGAACGATGGTAGACAGGTAGTTCGGGTCCTCGGCGATGAGCCTGTTGTGCTCCATGATGGCTCGAGTTGCGGTCGGTCTTCGGTCGTCTCCGGTCTTGCCGGTAACGTTGCCGTACCAGAGGACGTTGTCGCAGAGGTATAGGCCGCCGACCCGGATACGGTCCCGGGCCGCAAGCCAGGCGTCCGGGTATCCGTCCTTGTCGATGTCGTTGTAGACGATGTCGAACTCGCCGGAGAGGGCTGCCAGAGTGGTCACCGCGTCGCCGACGTGGAACTCCACCGGGCCGTCCAGCCGGGCGCGGCCGAGATAGTCGGCCGCCTTCTCGGCGTTGGCGGTATCCCCGTCGGTCAGGTGCAGCTCTCCATCGGACCCGATCGCACGCGAGAACCAGTACCCCGAGTATCCGAAGCCTGACCCGAGTTCGATGACGCGGTGGGCTCCGATGGATCGGGCCAGCACCTCGAGCGTGACGCCGCACAGCCTGTCGATGATGGGGAAGTCGTGTTCCCGGGCGTGCGCCTCCATCTCGAGAAGGACGGGCTCGTCGTGGCGAGCCTGGAGCTTCCGCATGTAGGCCTCGACGGCCGGGTTCACGATATCCATGGCCTACCCATCGTATTCGCTAGGCTAGCGGCCATGGAAGAGGACGCACGCTTCACAGACTCCGGGATAGAGCTGAACTCCCTCTACGGGCCGGCCGACATCGAGGGCCTCGACTACGAGCGCGACCTCGGCGCGCCGGGCGAGCCGCCGTTCACACGCGGCGTCTATCCGAGCATGTATCGCGGGCGTCTCTGGACGATGCGCCAGTACGCGGGCATGGGCGACGCCAAGGAAACCAACACGCGCTTCCGCTACCTCCTGGAGCACGGTCAGACGGGGTTGTCGGTCGCTTTCGACCTGCCCACACAGATGGGCCTGGACTCCGATCACCCGCGCTCCGAGGGGGAAGTAGGCAAGACAGGCGTCGCGATCGACTCCGTCGAGGACATGAAGCGGCTCTTCGACCAGATCCCGTTGGACAAGGTCTCGACGTCGATGACCATCAACTCGACCGCGGCCATCTTGCTGCTGATGTACGAACTGGTCGGCGAAGAGTCGGGCGTCGCGGCAGCGGACCTCGAGGGGACCGTGCAGAACGACCTACTCAAGGAGTATGCAGCCCGGGGCACCTACATCTACCCGCCGAGCTCTTCGATGCGCATCATCACCGATGTCATCTCGTACTGCCGCGACAACATCCCGAAGTGGAACACCATCTCTATCTCCGGGTACCACATCCGCGAGGCGGGTTCGACCGCGGTCCAGGAGATCGCCTTCACACTGGCCGACGCTATCGCCTACTCGGAGGCCGCCATCGCGGCGGGCCTTGAGTTCGATGAGTTCGCGCCGAGGCTCGCGTTCTTCTTCGCGTGCCACATGAACTTCTTCGAGGAGATAGCCAAGTTCCGAGCCGCGCGGCGTATCTGGGCAAAGATCGCCGTGGAGCGCTTCGGTGCCAAGGACCCGAAGTCGATGATGCTTCGCTTCCACACGCAAACGGGAGGCGCGACGCTGACCGCCCAACAGCCCGAGAACAACATCGTGCGGACCACTCTGGAAGCGCTGGCCGCGGTGATGGGCGGTACGCAGTCTCTGCACACGAACTCGTTCGACGAGGCGCTCGCTCTGCCGACCGAGCGAGCGGTGAAGATAGCGCTGCGCACCCAACAGGTGATCGGCTACGAGTCTGGCGTGGCCGCGACCGCCGATCCGATGGGCGGTTCGTACTTCGTCGAGAAGCTGACCGACGAGATCGAGGCCCGCGCGTGGGAGTACATCGAGAAGATCGAAGCGATGGGCGGGCCGGTCGCAGCCATCGAGGCCGGGTTCTATCAGGGCGAGATCCACGATTCCGCGTACAAGATCCAGCAGGGCATCGAGTCCGGTGACCGCAGCATCGTCGGCGTGAACCGATTCGTCGAGGACGACGAGTTCCTCCCCGATCTTCAGCGCATAGGTGAAGAGCTGGGTCTCAAACAGGCCGAGCGAACGCGCAAGCTCAAGGCCGAGCGCGGCCAGCCCTCGGTCGAAGAGGCCTTGGGCCGCATCGATGAAGCCGCCCGCGGGACCGCCAACCTGCTTCCTCCGATGAAGGAGGCGCTGCGTGCCCGCGCCACCCTCGGCGAAGTGTCGGACGTGCTCCGCGCCGTGTTCGGCGAGTACCACCCCTCGACGTAGAATCTAGCTCGCCGCCTCGGCGGCGCGGGTCTTCCCTACAAGCGGCGACTGCGGTTATCATCGGCGCCCACCTTTCGAAGGGGTCTGAGATGGATGACATAGAGCACTCGTTCGGCACGGCGGTCTTCATCTTCGACCACACCGTCCAGAAGGTGTCCGCGCACAAGGCCTTACAGACGTTCGGCGACATGACCCAGGAGAACTTCTGGCGCATGTGGCCGCAGATCAAGATGTGGTGCGATGCCTTCTGGGACGAGATCGAGGAGGACCGGGGCGTCCATTCTCAGCCTCATGACGACGACGACCCGCACGAGCTTGGCGAGGGAGGCTGAGTCGCAACGCCTGCCGCGTAGCTAGTCGATAACAGCCAGCGTCTGGTTCGTGTCGACGACCATTCCGGGCTTGATCGGCAGTTCGGAGACCGTTCCATCGAGCGTCGCGGCGATGTGGTTCTCCATCTTCATCGCTTCGAGTATGCAGATGACGTCGCCCGCCACTATCTCCTGACCGGACTCGACCAAGACCTTCAGGATCGTGCCCTGCATCGGCGACGCGATGACCCCGTGCACATGCTCACCGTGGCGCGACACGTGCTTCGCGGGCGGCGGGGGAGCCGTCTTCAGGCGCCGATCGAAGATTCGAACCGGAACGCGCCGGCTGTTCACTTCCACGACTATCTCGTCCGGAACCGCGTCCTTCGGGCCCTTGATCGGCCCTACGATGATGGACTCGCGGGGCGGCAAGGGCGTCTCGGCGAGCGCTGCCTCGACCCACGTGGTCGTGTGCCTGGCGCCGATGAACTCGGGAGTGTCGAGAACCCACTGGTGGAACGGGATGGTGGTCGGGATACCATCGATATGGAACTCCCCGAGCGCGCGCAGCATCCGGGACCTGGCGTTCTCTCGGTCCTCGCCCCACGCGACCAGCTTGGCGAACATCGAATCGTAGTCAGGCGAGACTTCCTTGCCGGCCGCGACTCCGGAGTCCACTCGAACGAACGGACCGCCCGGCTCACGGTAGTTCGCGATGTAGCCGGGAGTGGGCTGGAAGCCCTTGGTTGCGTCCTCGGCGTTCAGCCGACACTGGATCGCGTGGCCGCGCGGTGTCGCGCCCGACAGGTCGAGTTCCTCGCCGAGCGCCACTCGTATCTGCGCCGCAACGAGATCGATGCCGGTGACCATCTCCGTGATCGTGTGCTCGACCTGAAGGCGTGTGTTCATCTCCAGGAAGTAGAAGTTGCCGTCCTCGTCCGCGATGCACTCGACCGTGCCGGTGCTCGTGTAGTTCGATTCCTTCGCCAGGGCAATGGCGGCCTCGCCCATGCGCGTGCGCAAGGCTTCGTCCACGACGGGGGACGGCGTTTCCTCGACGAGCTTCTGGTGACGCCGCTGCAGTGAGCAGTCGCGCTCCCCGAGGAAGAAGACGTTTCCAAAGGTGTCGGCGACGATCTGGGCTTCCACGTGATGAGCGCGGTCGATGTAGCGCTCCATGTACACCTCGGGCCGCCCGAAGTAGGCCTGGGCCTCGCGCGCCGCGCCGCTGATCGCTTCTTCGAGCTCCTGCTTGGCCCGGACGACGCGCATCCCACGCCCGCCACCGCCGAACGCCGCCTTGATGGCCATCGGGTAGCCGACGCGTTTCGCTTCCTTGAGCGCGATCTTCTCGTCAACCGGTTCGACGGTGCCAGGGATGATCGGAACACCGGCATGCTCCGCAGCCCTACGTGCCGCCATCTTGTCGCCCATCCGCTCGATGGCTTCCGGCGGCGGTCCGACGAACGTGTATCCGTTCTCGCCCACGGCCTGCGCGAAGTGCGCACGTTCCGAGAGGAACCCGTATCCGGGGTGGACGAGCGTGCTCTTCGACTTGCGAGCGGCCTCTAGCAGCGCGCCTATCGAGAGGTAGGAGTCCGCCGCTAACGCGGGGCCGATGTGATACGCCTCGTCCGCGAGCTCGACATGAAGGGCGTCGCGGTCGGCGTCCGAATAGACCGCGACGGAGGGGATCCCCATCTCGCGGCAGGTTCTGATGATGCGAACCGCGATCTCTCCGCGGTTGGCTATGAGCACCTTCGGCTTGCGCAACTGAGGCTCCAGGCAGACATAATCGGTTAGGTCAGGGTTAGGAGTCTGCCAGATGTCGAGCGAACAGGCCATGAGGGAAGCGGCGCAGGAGGCGGGCATCGCCGTGCCCCTGAGGTTCGACGAGGTGACCGAGTCCACTAACTCGACGGCGATGAAGCTGGCTTCGGAGGGGGCGGAGGAATGGACGCTAGTCGTGGCCGGGCACCAGACCGGGGGACGGGGCAGGCTGGGCCGCGCGTGGGTCTCCGAGCCCGGTCATGCCCTGCTCTTCTCGGTGGTTCTGCGGCCGGAGCTGGCCGCCCCCGAGGCGGGATTGATGACGTTGCTCGCGGGGACGGCGATGGCGGAGGCCGCGCGCGTTTCGTGCGCGGCGAAGGTGACCTGCAAGTGGCCGAACGATCTGATGGTCGACGACGGGAAGGTCGGCGGGATACTGGCCGAGTCCTCCGTGAACGGCGACCGCCTAGAGCACGTTGTCCTGGGCGTTGGGGTGAACGTGAGCGCAGCGCCCGCCGACGTGCCGGGCGCGACGAGTCTGGGTGGCGGCGATCCGGCGGTGCTGTTGTCCGCCTTCCTCTGGTGTTTCAAGCATCTCTACCACCCGACCGAGCCCGACTTTCCCGCGTCGGTGATCGGCGCCTATCGAGCGGTGTCCGCGACGCTCGGTCGGCGGGTGCGGGCCGAGACGCTCGACGGCCGTTCGATAGAAGGGATCGCCGTGGATCTGGACGAGCGCGGGAACCTTCTGGTCGAAGCCGCGCATGTCCGCGAGACCATCGGTTTCGGGGAGATAGCCCACGTTGAACGCTAGGTTTGCCCGATCTGGCGGGCGGCACTAGGCTTCCGGGTATGGCGTTCCCCCGCAGGCTACTCGTCGATAAGGAAGAACTCGTCCTCGAACTTCGACCGCACCCCGTCGCCCTGGTCCGGGCCGTCCTGGTCACCCTTGCGGTGGTGGTTGGTTTCATCCTCGTCTTCAAGGGATGGGATCTCTTCAACTTCGGTGGCGGCGGCATCAAGGGTCTCCTCGGACAGCTGGTCGCGTTGGCCGCGGTGGTCGTGCTGGTCCTCTGGCCGGTACGCGACCTTGTCCGGTTCCTCACGTCCTATTTCGTGGTCACGTCCGATCGCGTGATCCACCGTGCGGGTTGGATAGCCAAGCGCTCGATGGAGATCCCGCTCGAGGCGATCAACGACGTGAGGTTCAACCAGAACGTGTTCGAGCGCATGATCAACTCGGGCGACATCGCGATCAGTTCCGCGAGCACGAGCGGGACCGAGGTCTTCAAGGACATACGCGGCCCCGAAGAGGTTCAGAAGACCATCTACCACCAGGGCGAGCTCAACCAGCAGCGGATGATGTCGAGCGGTGTTGGTGACGGTGGCGGCAGCTCATCCACCGCCGACGAGTTGAAGAAGCTGAACGACCTGCGGGCCTCGGGCGTCATCTCTCAGGAGGAGTTCGACGCGCAGAAGAAGAAGCTCCTGGGGGCTGACTAGCTCTCCGACTAGCTCTCTTCGCCGAGGGTTAGCAGAAGGTCTCCGGGCTCTAAGACCAAACCGTCGCCGGGCGATGTGGTGACGGCGCCCTCGCTGTTGCGAAGCGCCAGGGCAGTGGCCGATCCGCGTGCTTCGCCAACGTTCTGACCGGCGAGCGCCGATCCCTCTTCGATGAGCAACTCTTCGACGCGCATGGGACGGTTCTTCGCCCGCGACGTGAACTCGACGGCGTCGAGTATCTCGGGACGCAGAGACATCAGCGCCATGTGCCGCCCGCTTGAAACGAAAGGCGACACGACGCGGTCCGCGCCGGCCTTCTCCAGTCTCACATCTGAGCCGGGCTCAGACGCTCGCGCGACGATCAAGACATCGGGGTTGAGGGAGCGCGCCATCAGTGTGATGTAGACGTTGGTGGCGTCTGAGTCAACCGCGCAGACCAGACCCCGCGCGCGTTCGATGCCGGCCCTCTCGAGCACGTGTTCCAAGGACGGGTCCTCCATCAGGTAGGCGACCCCGTCTTCCAGCATGCGCTCTTCAAGTTCCTCTTTCGGATCGATGACCACGAAGGGAACGCCTTCGGCCTCCAGGTCGCGCGCGACGGCTCTGCCCACACGGCCGTATGCGCAGATGATGAAGTGATCGTGCATCTCATCCAGTCGCTTCTGCATCCGCTTTCTCCTTCTCGAAGCCCACATCTGCTCCTCGGTTACCCACGTCGCCACGACGGTGACGAGAACCAGAACCAGGGCCACTCCCGCGATCATGAGGGTCGCTGTGAAAGCACGTCCTGTCGCGTCCAGTGGCCGAACCTCGCGGAGCCCGACGGTGGAAAGAACCAGGAGCGTCATGTAGAGGGCATCAGTGAGGGACCAATGCTCGAACAGCACGTAGCCGATGACCCCGTATGCGACCGCGCCGACCAGGATTAGCGCGAGCCAGCGAGTCCGGGTCCACAGGCTGCTCGGGTTCGGCCTCATCCCCAGAATCAAAGCACGTGGGATGGTTGAATGCGCCCCCTCGAAAGGGCACTCTAGTGCGGCACTTGTTGACACAACGGCTGTGGTTCGGTAGGGATAGAGGCCCCATGAGACCTTCCCCAAGAAGAGTCAAACGTCTCCTGACCTGCGGTTTCGCGCTATGCATGGTCACTTCAGTCCTGCTCTCGAACGGCGCGGGGGCCGCGAACCTGGCCGGAGCCCAGAAGAATCTCGAACAGGCTAAGGCACAGGCGGAACTGCTCGGCAAGGAGATATCGCGCGAGCAGACGCGGATAGGCGACCTAGAGGGTGCCATCGGTGGGCTGGAGGGCGAGATAGCGCTGGCCCAGGCTGAGTACGACAACGTCCTCGGCAAGCTGACCGAGACCCAAGCCGAGCTCGACAAGACCCAATCGAGCTACGACGCGATTCGGGCGGACATGAACGATCGCGCGGCCGAGACATACATGAGCGGTCCCGGAAGCAGCCTCGATATCCTCCTTTCCTCGAGCTCCCTCTCCGATCTGTCCGCGCGCGCGGAGTTCCTGGGCGCGCTGCAGTCACAGGACGCCGATCTCTCGGCCCAGCTCACGAGTGTTTCGCGCCAGCTGAACGACACCCGCAAACGCCAGACCGACCTCATGCGCATGAGCAAGGACGCGTTGCGGATCCTTGAGGGCCACAAGAACGATCTCGCTTCCCGGAAGACCGAACTCGAATCCATCGTCTCGAACCTGCAGGCCAAGGAGAAGGAGGCCGAGGCTCTAGAGAAGAAGTGGCAGCACAAGGTGCAGGTCATCATCAAGGCCACCGGCGGAACCGGAGGGCCGAGTCCGTTCGATGTCTGTCCTGTACCGGGGTTCTCTTGGATCGCCGACGACTTCGGGGCCATCCGCTACACGACAATCCCTCCTCACAGTCACGCCGGCAACGACATCGGAGGGCCTTACGGGACGCCGATAGTCGCCCCCTTCTCCGGGATCGCTAGCAACGCGTCCAATGGCCTCGGCGGGACCGCCGTCTACGTGAAGGGCGCGGAAGGGTACGTGTACAACGCGCATCTGTCGAAGATCGGCAAACTCGGCAGGGTCAACGCCGGAGACATCGTCGGGTACCTCGGCATGTCCGGCGACGCCCAGGGAACGGTGCCGCACGACCACTTCGAATGGCATCCCAACAACACCGGGGGCGCCGTCACGTACAACGGTGCAGTCGATCCCCATGACTACCTGCTGGCGGTCTGCTAGCCACGTCTGGGCGTGGTTTCCGGGCCTCTGAGTCCGGCGTCAGATAGACTTCTGCCCCCGACGAGAGGGCTGCGCCTTGCCGAGAGACGAACCCTGGATATTCAGGACGTACGCGGGTTACGGGAACCCGCGCGTCACGAACGAGCGCTTCAAGACGAACCTGGCCAAAGGCCAGACCGGGCTTTCGGTTGCTTTCGACCTGCCAACTCAGATGGGCTATGACTCGGATCACGCGATGGCCAAGGGCGAGGTGGGCCGCGTCGGCGTCCCCATCTGTCATCTGGGCGATATGCGCATGCTCTTCGACGGTCTCCCTGTCGAGAAGATGAACACCTCGATGACGATCAATGCGACGGCCGTGTGGCTGTTCGCTCTGTACGTGGCCGTGGCCGACGAGCACGGAGCGCCGCGGGCCGGGCTGGCGGGTACGACCCAGAACGACATCGTCAAGGAGTTCCTGGCACGCGGGACCCACGTCTTCCCGCCTGAGGCGTCGATGCGACTGACCACCGATCTGGTGGCCTGGACGGATCTCGAGGCGCACCGCTGGAATCCGATCAACGTCTGCTCGTACCACCTGCAGGAGGCGGGGGCGGATCCGGTGTTGGAGATCGCCTACACGCTCGCGAATGCTATCTCCGTGTTGGACCACACGCGAGACGCCGGGCAGGTTCCGCCCGAGGATATGTCGCGCGTCGTCGGGCGTATCTCGTTCTTCTGTAACTCCGGGATGCGCTTGATCGAGGAACTGTGCAAACTGCGCGCGTTCACCCGCCTCTGGGACCGCGTCGCGAAGGAGCGCTACGGCGTCGAGGAAGAACGGTACCGGCGCTTCCGCTACGGGGTGCAGGTCAACTCCTTGGGGCTCACCGCATCTCAGCCGGAGAACAACGTCTACAGGATCCTTCTGGAGACGCTGCCCGTAGTGCTGTCGAAGGATTCGCGCGCACGCGCCGTGCAGCTTCCCTCCTGGAACGAGGCGCTGGGACTGCCGCGAGCGTGGGACCAGCAATGGTCGTTGCGCGCCCAGCAGATCCTCGCATACGAAACGGACCTTCTCGAGTACGCCGACATCTTCGAGGGCTCGAAGGTCATCGAAGAGATGACCGATCAGATCATGACGGAGGCCTGGGCGGAGCTTCAGCGGGTCCTCGATAAGGGCGGTGCGACCAACGCTCTGGAGTACATGAAGGAGAACCTCGTTGGCTCCAATGCTCGCCGGCTCCGCCAGGTCGAATCCGGCGAGCTCAAGCGTGTCGGCGTCAACGCCTTCACGGAAAGCGCGCCTTCGCTCCTCGCTGGGGAGGGTGTTGCGTTCGACAGAACCGATCCCGCCGACGAGTCCCTGCAGCTACGCCATCTCGGGGAATGGAAGGCACACCGCGACGACGCGGAGGTGCGAAACGCGATCGACGCCCTCAAGCGCGCCGCTGAGAGCGGCGACAACCTCGTGCCCCCTTCGATCGACGCGGCCAAAGCGGGCGTGACGACGGGGGAATGGACCGACACCCTGAGGGGCGTCTTCGGCGAGTTCCGCGCTCCGACGGGTCTCGGCGCCGTATCCACAGAAGTTGGCGACACGGCTGCCCTGGAGGCCGTTCGAGAGCGGGTCAACGCCGCGGCGGCGGCGGCGGGCGTTGCCCGTCTGCGCATCCTCATCGGCAAGCCTGGCCTCGACGGTCACTCGAACGCGGCCGAGCAGGTGGCGGTGCGAGCTCGCGACGCGGGTTTCGAGGTCGTGTATCAGGGGATAAGGCTGACCCCGGAAGAGATCGCTCAAGCGGCGTCCGACGAAGACGTTCAGGTGGTCGGGCTCTCGATCCTTTCCGGCGCCCACAACATCCTCGTGCCCGAGGTGCTCGAGCGGATGTGGGATCAAGGCATAGACACCGAGCGGGTTCCCGTGGTCGTCGGTGGAGTCATCCCGGAGGAGGACGTGCGCAGGCTGCGCGAGTCGGGCGTCGCGCGGGTCTACACGCCCCATGAGCACGACATCACGAGCATGATCGGCGAGATCGCTGACCTCGTTGCTGAAAGGTCTGGAGGTCGGGCCTAGTGGGGGATGGAAAGCCCTGGCGCACCGAGATCGCGGACGTCAAGCCCAACGAGATCAGGGTCCGCGGCTACGACATCTTGGATCTCATCGGGAACCGCACGTTCGGCGACGTCGTCTTCCTGCTCCTGGCCGGTGACCTGCCCAAGGGGAACGAGGGTCGCATGATCGACGCGCTTCTAGTCTCCGCGAGCGAACACGGCCTGATGGCTCCCTCGGTCGACGCGACGAGGTTCGTGGCCTCCGGAGGCGTTCCACTGCAGGCCGCGGTGGCGTCGGGTATCAACGCGATGGGCGAATACCACGCGGGCGCGGTGGATGCCGGGGCGCGGATGTTGCTGGAAGCCGCGGGGCTCGACATGCCGGCCGCCGAGGCCGGTCGCGAGATCGTGAAGCTGTACCGAAAGCAGAAGAAGGTGCTCTCCGGATACGGCCACAAGCTCCACGACCCGGACCCGCGCACGGCCCGCGTGATGCAGGTCGCAAAGGACCTGGGCTTCTACGGACGGTTCTGCGAACTGGGCTTCGCGGTCGAGGACGCGACCGAGGAGTTCTTCTCGAAGCGTCTCACGATGAACATCGACGGTGCGATGTCGTGCATCATGCTGGAGCTCGAGCTGGACCCTGGCCTGGGAAAGGCCTTCTACGTCATCGGCCGGTCCGCAGGGCTCGTAGCGCACGCTTTCGAGGAACTGACAAGGGAGACGCCCTACCGCGACATCGCTTGGGAGAACGTCTCGTACGTGGGTCCGGCCCCGCGCGACCTGCCCTGAACCGGCCCTGAACCGGCCCCGAGGACCCCTCGCAAGCTAGTCTCGGTGACACTGGGGCGTTCCCCCTTTCGGAGGAGTCGAGGATGAGTCCGGATCAGGTCAAGAAGGTTGGAGTCATCGGATGCGGGATCATGGGTTCCGGGATCACCGAGGTGGTAGCCCGTAGCGGCATCGCGGTGACGGTTGTCGAGATCAACGAGGACGCTCTAGAGCGAGGCATCGGGAAGATCGAGACCTCGGCCAAGAAGGCCGTCGCGCGCGGGAAGATGTCAGAAGAGGCTCGCGACGCGCTGCTGGCCTGCATCGAGCCTTCGACCGAGCTGGAAGCGATCGCAGATGTCGACCTGGTCGTCGAAGCCGCCTCCGAAGACGTCGACGTCAAGCTGGCGCTGTTCCGGCAACTCGACGCAGTGGTTCGGCCCGGTGTCATCCTTGCCACCAACACCTCTTCGATCTCGATCGTGGAGCTAGGAGAAGTGACCCAGAGGCCGGACAAGGTCGTCGGGATGCATTTCTTCAACCCCCCTGCGGTCATGAAGCTCCTGGAGATAGTCCGGGGGCTGCTGACCTCAGAAGAGACCGTCGAATTCGCTCGAAGATTCGGGGAAAGGGTCGGCAAGACCACCGTGCTTTCGAAGGATCGCGCTGGATTCATAGTGAACTGGCTGCTGATGCCGTATCTGAACAGCGCGGTCCGCATGCTGGAGGAAGGATTCGCCACGCGCGAGGACATCGACAATGCTGTGGTCCTCGGTCTGGCGCATCCGATGGGCCCGCTCGCCCTGCTGGACCTTATCGGACTCGACACCGCCGTCTACATCTCGAACGTTCTCTACGATGAGTTCAAGGACCACCTCTACGCTCCGCCCACACTGTTGAAGCGCATGGTCATGGCGGGACAGCTGGGTCGTAAGTCGGGCAAAGGCTTCTACGACTACTCGTAGATCAGCCGCAGCGCGTTTGCAGCGACCCCGAGATGTACCCCGCCATCTTCGCGACATCGGTGAAGGCCATCATGGAGGGGACTCCGACGACAGCCCCCACCTGCTTGAGCGGTTCGCCCGGCAA
>Ga0315278_10003531_pt1 | contig 13986 bp, 17 predicted proteins | sample YL17G06_0_MG_FD_203880 | JGI IMG/M metagenome (GOLD analysis project Ga0315278, IMG submission 203880) | Sediment microbial communities from Yellowstone Lake, YNP, Wyoming, USA - YL17G06_0 | ecosystem: Environmental > Aquatic > Freshwater > Lake > Sediment | place: USA: Wyoming | collected...
ACGACACCGAGCTCCTGCAACGCGTGCGGATCGCGGCGGTCACCCTGCCACAGCTCCCGCTCACCGATCCGGACCGTTCCCGTGCTGGGTCGGATCAGCCCGGCAATCATGCGCAGGATCGTGGTCTTCCCGCATCCCGACGGGCCGAGCAGCACCAGGAACTCGCCGCCGCGGATCGCGAGGTCCGTGCGGTCCACCGCGACTACCGCCCCGGAGGCGGTGTCAAACTGCTTTGAGATCCCCGAGAGCCGGATCTCCGGCACCGCGACCGCCGACTCGATCGCACCCGACATGCGCGGCTCGTCAGCCACCGGTCGGGGACGTGGTCTCGTACTTGCCGACATAGGAGAGGATCGCATCGACGGACATCACGTCGGCGTAGCGGGCATGCAGGTCGCGCAGGTGGAGCGCGTGGAGTGCCGGGTCGAATTCGCCGACGGCTTCGGCGGCCACGAGCGGCCTGTAGCCGTGCTGCATGGCATCGATCGCGGTCGCCCTCACGCACACGCTCGTTGTGCAGCCGGCGATCACCAGGGTATCCACGCCTTCGGCCTGCAGCCGCGCGTGCAAGTCCGTGCCGAAGAACGCGGACGGGAATCGCTTCACGATGACGGGCTCCGCCGGCCGGCGCCCCAGCGCGGGATCGATCTCCACGAGGGCACTGCCGAGCGCGCAGTGCGCGAGCCAGGGCACCTTCGCGCCCCAGAGCCCCGCGTCGCGAACCGGATCCTCGTACGCGATCGTGGTGAAGAGGATCGGAAGCGCGCCGCGACGAAACACCTCGAGTAGCCGCACCGTTTCGCGCATCTCCGCGCTGAAATCCCCGCCCGGGAAAGTCGCTCGCCCACCGGTGAACGCGCGGCTGAAGTCGATGACGAGCAGCGCGGGCTTGCGCCCAGGTCCCACGATGCGGTCGTAGCCCCGCTCGTCGTAGAACCGGAGCAACCGGTCCGTGCTGTCGGTCACACCGCTCACCGCGCGGGCTCGCCCAGCACTGCGATGGCCGAGATCTCGATCAGCGCGTCCTTGCGCAGCAATCCCGCGACCAGCACGCCGGTCGACGTCGGCACCGCGCGCTTGAAGAACTCGCGTCGGACCACGGCGGTGCCCCGGTAGCCCTCCGTCGTCGTGAAGAAATCGGTGGTCGCGACGATGTCGTCGCAGGAGCCGCCGGCCGCGTTGAGCAGCTGCTCGAACTTCCGGAAGATCTGTCGCGTCTGCTCCACGATGTCGCCCGGGGCGGTAATCCGGCCGTGTTCGTCGGTGCCGGTGGTGCCCGACAGGAACACCATGTTGCCGACCCGCAGCGCCGGGACGTAGGTGTAGTGCGCGGGCCAGTCCTTGCCCGCCAGAACCGGTGCGCGGTCGGGGGCGGTCATCCCACCGCCTTCGCCGAACGGCCATTGACGAGCTGGTACACGTGAAAGCCCTCCAGGAGAACTTCGTCGCGCTGATTGAGCAGCCTGGTTCCGAACCGGTAGAAGCGCCGCTCACCCTCTTGCCAGATGCGGTCCAGGGTGAAGCGCGGGCGGACCGTGTCGCCGACGATCGCCGGGCGCAGAAAACGGCTGCCCTGCTCGACGAAGACCAGTCCGTCGAGTCGCTCGCGTCCCGTGGAGGCGCCGAGTGCAGCCATCGACACGAGCAGCAGGCCGTGCGCGAGCGGCTTGCCGAATCTCGTCCCCTTCGCGTACTCGACGTCGTAATGGATCGGATGCGCATCGCCGCTCAGGGCAGAGAAAAACAGGAAATGCGCATCGGTGAGGGTCTTCGACGGGCCGTCGAAGCTCTCGCCTTCCTGCAACAGCTGTTCCGCGCTCATGCGATCGTGCTCATGCGTAGAGTGACCGAAGAAAGAAGTCGGCGAACTGTTCGGCGATCTCTTGCGAAGAGAGTTCACCACCAGGCCGATACCACTTCGGAATCCAGTTTATGGCGCCGAGGAGCGCGAAGCCGGCGATTCGGGGATCCTGCCGCCGGAACTCCCCGCGCGCGATGCCGGCCTTGATCAATGCGCGAACGCCCTGCTCGAAGCGGTCGCGCAGCGCCACATACTTGCGCCGCTGGGCGAGGGTCAGACTCTCCAGGTCGGTCAGCAGCACCGCCCCATACTCTTCGTCGGAGATGCCCCGGATGTGCTGCACGAGCAGCGCGCGAAGGCGCTCGCTCGGTGCGGCGCGGCTGCGCTCAGCTTCCTCAAGGGCTCGCAGGCTCACCTCCATGCACTTGATGTGACAGTGGTAGAGCAGCTCCTGCTTGCTCTTGAAGTAGTAGTACAGATTCCCCTTGACCAGTCCGAGGCGATCGGCGACGTCCTTCATCGTCAACGCGCCGAACCCGCGCTCGCGCACCGCCGCGCCGAGCTCGCGCAGGATCTCGTCCTTGCGCTCGTCGACGCTCTCCGCAGCGCCCCAGCGCATACGTCGCGCACGAACTGCCATTCCCGGTCCCACTCCACGGCAATTTGACTCGGCGGTCAAATTAGCCGGATTCCGGTCTCCTCGTCAATGGTCCTTGAGGTGCTGCTCACGCGCCGCCTCGATTGACGGGCCGGAGCGAAGCGGATTAGTCTTTGACTCCACGGTCAAAGTCTAGCGATGGCCACTACCCGATACTTCGAGGACTTCGACGTGGGGGCGCGGTATCCCACACGGACCCGCCTCATCACCGATGCGGACCACGAGGCGTTCTGTCGACTCGTGGGCTACGAAGTGCCACTTTTCCTCGACGATGACTACGCGCGCGCCCGGGGGCTGCCCGGGCGGATCTGCCCCAGCCATCTCATCATGGCCTTCTCGTCGGCGATGACGGGGGACTTGTTCAGCGGGAGCATGATCGCGCTCGTCGGTCTGGAAAAGGCCCGGTTCCTCGCCATCGTGCGGCCGGGAGACATCCTGCGCACCGAAGTAGAAGTCGTCGAGAAGCGGGACTCCTCGCAGAGCGATCGGGGGGTGGTCGTGTTCCGCGACCATGTCTACAACCAGAGCGGCGAAGAGATTTTCTGCAACGACAAGATCACATTGATTCGTCGACGCCCGCAGGGCGGCGCGCGCGCAGTCGAGATGGAGTGAATCATGGAGCTGGGATTGCGCGGCAAGCATGTTCTGATCACCGGAGGGAGCAAGGGGATCGGTCTTGCCTGCGCGAGGGTTTTCCTCGCGGAGGGCGCCCAGGTCACCGTGACCTCGCGGTCCCGTGAGAACCTCGATCAGGCACGGGCCGCCATCGGGGAGGTTCTGACGCTCGCAGCCGATCTCGCGGACCCCGCCGCGGCCTTGCGCACGGTGGAAGCCTGCGAGGCGCACCTTGGCCCGATCGACGTGCTCGTCAACTGTGCCGGCGCGGCCCGGCGGCGGCCTCCGGACGAACTCGATCCGGCCGCGTACCGGATGGCCATGGAGGCCAAGTACCTTCCGTACGTGAACACGATGGACCCGGTCGTCAAGCGGATGGCGGCGCGCGGGCATGGCGTCATCGTCAACGTGATCGGTAACGGCGGTAAAGTGGCGTCGCCGATCCACCTTGCCGGCGGTGCGGCGAACGCCGCGTTGATGCTCGTGACAGCGGGCTTGGCCGCCGCCTATGCGCGGCGGGGCGTCCGTGTGGTGGGTGTGAATCCTGCGCTGACCAACACCGAGCGCGTGGCCGATGGGCTGCGCGCCGATGCCACCATGCTCGGCATCTCCGAAGACGAAGCGCTGCGTCGGAGCCAGGACCGCATCGGGATGGGCCGGATGGCGGAGCCTGACGAGATCGCGCAGGTTGTGGCCTTCCTTGCCTCCGACAAGGCGAGCTACGTTTCGGGCACGACCGTGACGATGGATGGCGTCCAGTATCCCATCGTCGTTTAGGCGCGCGAAGCTCGTCGCAGGCGGGCGAGCAGCGAACGGCGGTCGACGGGGAGGGGCACGCCCTGATAGCCTTTCGTTATCACCCACCAATAGAGTGCCATTTTCCCCCTTGCGCGCGCGGCCGCCTAGGCTTTCGGGCAAGGATCTTGTAACCGGCGGAGGAGAAGACTGTATGAGCAGAGGTTGGAGGATCGTCGTGCGCCTGACGGCGCTCGTCGCCGGAGTTGCCTTGGCCGCTTCGGCGGTAGCGCAAGCCCCGCAAACCATCCGCATGGCGGTCGTGAAGGCGACCGTGCTCGCCCCGTCGCTCCTCGCGCAGAAGCATCTGCCGCCGGGGTGGAAGACCGAGATCACCTATTTCACGACCCCCGGGGACATGACGAACGCGCTCCTCTCGGACAGCGTGGATCTCGCCTACATTGGCCTGACGATCGCCGCGGTCGCGCGCTCGAAGGACCAGCCGATCGTCGTGGTCGCGAACCAGGCCGGCAAGGGAACGGCGATCGTTGCCCGCACCGACTCGCCGATCAAGGCGATCGCCGATCTCAAGGGCAAGAAGATCGGCAACCTGCCCAACTCGATCCACGACATCCTGCTGCGCGAGGAGCTGCGCAAGGCGAACCTCAAGCTGGACGAGGTGACGCTCATCCGCCTCGCGCCGGCGGACATGCCCGCGGCTCTCCAGCGCGGCGACGTCGATGCATTCTCGGGGAACGAACCGAACTCGACGCAGACCGTCATGTCGGGCTACGGCCGGGTCATCATGTATCCGTACGACAACCCCGTGGGCACGATCAATGTCGGCGTCCTGTCGAGCGAGCGGGTCGTCAAGAACAAGGCGGACATGCTGCGCGTGTGGGCGCAGGCGCATGCGAAGGCTACTGAAGAGCTCTCGAAAAATCCCGATCAGTGGGCCGACATGGTCACCAAGGAATGGGGCTACGACCGCGCCGCCACGCGCCGTTCCATGGACAACATCGAGCTCAAGTGGGAGATGGACGAGCGGTTCATGTCGCAGATGGCCGCGTTTACCGACCGGCTCAAGGGCCTCGGCGTCATTCAGAGCATCCCGGATCTCAACAAGCTCGTCGTCCGCGAATTCGTCGGCCAGGTCAAGTAGGGGGCCCATGGCCACGCAGGCATTTTTGGCCGCCTCCCAGTCGGCCTCCGCGTCGCGCCCGAGGGTGTGGCGGGAGCGAGCGTCGTTCCTCTGGCGGGCGGCGCTCCTGCCGCTCGCGATCATCGCCGTCTGGAGCGCGGTGACCGACAGCGGGCTCATCCCCAAGTACATCCTGCCCTCGCCGGGTCAAGTTCTCGCCGCGGGGTGGGACTTCATGATTGGCGGCAACTCCGCGCAGGCGTATTCGGGCGCATTTCTCGCGCACTTCTGGGCGAGCCTGAAGCGCGTGGCGGGTGGTTTTGCGCTCGGTGCCGGGCTCGCGATCCCGCTCGGGATCGTGCTCGGGCACAACCGGCGACTCGCGGTCTTTGTCGAGCCGACGCTCCAGCTCACCCGATCGATTCCCGGCATCTGCTGGCTGCCACTCGCCCTCATCTGGTTCGGGATCGGCACCCCGGCCTCGATCTTCCTGATCTCGCTCGGCTCGTTCTACGCGGTGCTGATCAGCACCGTTCAGGGAGTAAAGTACGTGGACCCGATCCTGATTCGCGCATCGCGTTCACTAGGCGCGAGCGAGCGCTCGATTCTGTATACGGTGATTCTGCCGGCCGCGTTCCCCGCGATCCTCTCCGGGCTCCGGATCGGCCTCGCCTACTCGTGGATCTACATGGTGCTTGGCGAGTTCACCGGCGTGAATCTCGGCCTTGGCGCGACGCTGCTCCAGTCGCGCGAGACGCTCAATACGGAGCTCATCATGGCCTTGATGATCATCATCGGCCTGCTCGGCGTGCTGACCGACTGGCCGATGCTGCTCGTGATGCGCAAGGTCTTCCGCATGGATGTGAGGTAGCGACGTGGCGCGATATCGGATCGGCGTGGACATTGGCGGAACGTTCACGGATTTCGTGATGGAGGACATCGAGCGGGGCACGCTCACGCTGGGAAAAGCGCTCACCACGCCGGCCGACCCCTCGGACGCGGTAATCGATGGTCTCGAACGACTCCTCGCGGAGGCCGGGATCGCGGCGGGCGAAATAGTTGTGCTCGTTCACGGAACGACGCTTGCCACCAACGCGGTGATCGAACGTACCGGCGCCAGGACGGGACTACTCACGACCGCGGGCTTCGTCGACGTGCTTGCGATCGGCCGCGAGTCGCGCTACGACTATTACGACCTGCAGCTCGAGTTGCCCGAGCCGCTCGTGCCGCGGCCGCTGCGACGCGGGGTCATCGAGCGCGTCGATCGAGACGGGACCATCGTGACGCCGCTTGACCGTGCGAGCCTCGCCCGGGAGGTCGACGCGCTGCTCGCCGCAGGCGTAGAGAGCATCGCGATCTCCTATCTGCATTCGTACCGCAACGCGGCGCACGAGCGCGAGACGGCGGCGCACATTGCGCGGGTCGCACCGCAGGTGTCGGTAAGCTGTTCCTGCGAAGTTTCGCCGGAGATCCGCGAGTTCGAGCGCACCTCGACGACGGTCATCAACGCCTACCTCCAGCCGATCGTCGAACGCTATCTGCGGCGGCTCGATCGACGGCTCGCCGAGCGCGGCTTCAGGGGTTCATTTCAGCTCATGCTGTCCTCGGGGCTGCTCACCACGGCAAGACTGGCGCAGCAGTTCCCGACGCGACTCATCGAATCAGGCCCCGCGGGCGGGACGATGCTCGGGGCGTTCTATTCGCGCCTCACCGGCCGCCGGAACCTAATCGCTTTCGACATGGGCGGCACGACGGCGAAGGCCTCGCTGATCCACGATGGCGAGGCCACCGTGGCGCGCGAGTTCGAGGTCGGGCGCATCGAGCGCTTCAAGCGCGGGAGCGGGTACCCCGTGCGTACGCCATGCGTCGATATGGAAGAGATCGGAACCGGCGGCGGTTCGATTGCCTCGATCGACAAGCTCGGACAGGTTCAAGTCGGGCCGCGCAGCGCAGGCTCCGTGCCCGGCCCGGCCTGTTACGCACGCGGAGGCAAGGAGCCGACCGTCACCGACGCGGACCTGGTGCTCGGCTATCTCGACCCGGACTATTTTCTTGGGGGAGAGATGAAGCTCGAGCGCGACGCAGCGGCGGAATCGATCGAGCGCCGGATCGCGCGGCCGCTCGGGCTGTCGACCGAGCAGGCCGCGTGGGCGATCCATCGCGTCGCGAACGAGGAGATGGCCAATGCCTTCCGGATCCACGCCATGGAGCAGGGGCGCGACCCGGCGCGATACGGCCTGCTCGCGTTCGGAGGGGCGGGACCGGTGCATGCCTACGGGGTCGCACGTATTCTGCGCTCGCCCACCATACTCTCGCCGGCGTCCGCGGGCGTCGCCTCCGCACTCGGGTTCCTCGTTGCGCCGATCGCAGCCGAAGGTTCGCAGTCGTACATGGCGCGCCTGGACCGGATCGACTGGACGCGGGTGAACGAGATCTATACGCAACTCGAGCAGGCCGGACGGGCGTTCCTCGCCGAGTCCGGCGTGAAACCAGACGAGATGACGGTGTCCCGTTCGGCGGACATGCAGTACCTCGGCCAGATGCACGACATCGCCGTTTCGATCCCGCTCGGCAGGCTCGGGCGCGCCGACGAGTCGCGATTGCGCGAAGCGTTCTACGGTCGCTACGAGGAGCTCTTCCAGCGGGTCGTAACCCGGATCCCGGTCGAAGCGTTGACCTGGCGCGTCACAGTGAGCGCACCGGCGCCGCACCTCAATCTGAGCCGGCCACCCGCCGTACCCGGCGGGGCGGCGCGCAAGGGGGTGAGGCCAGCGTATTTCCCCGAGGAGCGGGCATACGTCGCCACGCCGGTCTACGATCGCTACGCAATGGGATCCGGCGACCGGCTCGTCGGCCCGGCGCTCATCGAGGAGCGGGAGTCGACCTTCGTCGTAGGGCCGGGCGCGCGGGTCCAGGTCGACGAATTCGGCAGCCTCGTCGTCGAGCCGCCACAAGACGTCCGTGCGGCCGCGGGCGCGACAGCCACGACGGAGGCGGTATGAACCAGATGGTCTTTCGCGAGGACAGCGGGCTCGTCTCGCAGGTCCTCTGGGCGCGTCTGCGCGCACTGATGAACGAGGCGGGCGCGACGCTGAAGCGCACCGCGTTTTCGTTTCCAACCCGCGAGTCGAACGACTTCGCCACGGTGTTAATGGACACCGAGGGCAGCTCGATCGCGCAGTCGATCCAGAGTATTCCCTCGTTTCTCGCCACCTTGCCGCTCACGACGCAGGCGATGCTCGAGCGCCGCCCGGCGAGCGCGTGGCGCGAAGGCGATGTGATGCTCACGAACGACCCGTGGATCGGGGCGGGACACCTTCCGGACGTGTCGATCGTCCAGCCACTCTTCTGGCGCAGCCAGCTGGTGGGGTTCGTGGGCAGCATCACGCACGTCTCGGACATCGGCGGAACGCTGTTTGGCGGCTACACGCGCGAGCTATTCGAGGAGGGCCTGCGCTTCCCGCCCACGCTCATCCAGTCCACGGCGGGCCAGAACGAAACGTTCTTTGACGTGATCCGTGCCAATACGCGCGTACCCGACGAGGTGATCGGCGACTTCCACGCCATGATGGCGGCGAACGACACCGCGATCCGGAACGTCCGGCAGCTCCTCGACGAGGGCGAGCTGGGCGACCTCACCGAGTTCGGGCGATACGTGCAGGCGCGGTCCGAAGCGGCGATGCGCGAGGCGATCAAGAAGGTGCCGAACGGCGTCTACCGCAGCCGCGTGTACGCGGACGGCTACGACGACCCGATCCTTATCGAGTGCGCGGTCGAGGTCGGGGACGACGAAATCGTCGTCGACTACGAGGGCACGTCCCCGCAAGTGGCGCACCCGTTGAACGGAGTCCACAACTTTACCTTCGCGTACACGGTGTATCCGATCAAGTGCGCGATCGCGCCCGATGTGCCGAACAACTCCGGTGCGCTCAAGCCTTTTACGGTCAAGGCGCCCGTGGGGAGTGTCCTCAACTGCAAGTTCCCCGCGCCGGTCGGGCTACGTCATATCTGCGGTCAGCTGCTTCAGGCAGCCCTCTTCCGTGCGCTGCAGGACGTCCTGCCCGAGCAGGTGATCGCCGAGAGCGGCTCGCCTTCGGCCATTGCAGTCATATCGGGCAAGACGCGCGAAGGAGAGAGCTTCGTCGTCTACCTCTACCTCTCGGGCGGTATGGGTGCGCGGCGACACCGCGACGGTCTGTCGACGGTGAACTTCCCCGCGACCGTTACCAACGTGCCCTGCGAGATCGCCGAGCAGGCCGCACCGATCCTCATCGAGCGCAAGGAATACCGTGCCGATTCGGCGGGGCGAGGGCGCCAGCGCGGCGGGTTCGGACAGGAGGTGAGGGTGCGCAACATCTCGCCCAACCCGATCACCGTCTCGATGCTCACCGACCGGCAGAAGCACGCCCCGCGCGGGCTCGCCGGCGGCGCGGAAGGCGCGAAGGGGCGCGTTTCGCTCGAGTCAGGCGCGCCGATCAAGAGCAAGGGGCTGACCGTCGTGCAACCGGGTGACTGCCTCGTGATCGAGACGCCGGGGGGCGCCGGCTTCGGACCCGAAGCCGAGCGCGATCCCGCCATCACCGCGCGCGAGCGCGCCGAGGGGATGTGGGCGTCGTAGGCGAGCCGAACGTCCGCGCGACCGCAAAGATCGTCTTCAAGGACGTCTCGAAGCGCTTCGTGCCCAAGCGCGGCGGCGCCGCGGTGCTCGCCGTCGACGATGTCTCGCTCGAGGTGCGCGACAAGGCGTTCGTCTGTCTAGTCGGTCCGTCGGGGTGCGGAAAAAGCACGCTGCTCAACCTTCTCGCCGGCTTCGAGATGCCCGACACCGGACAGGTTCTCTTGGACGGGGCGCCGATCACAGGCCCCGGCCCCGACCGCGGCATGGTGTTTCAGGAAAACGCGCTTTTCCCGTGGCTCACTGTGCTTGGCAACGTGTGTTACGGCCCGCAGCGGCGTGGACTGTCGCCCGGCGAGTATCTCCCCGCGGCGAAAGCGATCCTCCAGCAGGTCGGACTTGGACGCTTCCTCGAGAACTATCCGAACGAGCTCTCCGGCGGAATGCGCCAGCGCGTCGCGATCGCACGCGCACTCGTGAATAAGCCCTCCGTCCTGCTCCTCGACGAGCCGTTCGGTGCGCTCGACGCGCAAACGCGTGTGACCATGCAGGAATTGCTTCGGGACGTCTGGGAGAGGGAGCACCGCACGGTCCTTTTTGTCACCCACGACGTCGACGAGGCGATCTTTATGGCCGACCGAGTTGTCGTGATGAGCCGCCGCCCCGGCCGCATTCTCGCCGACATGGAGATCGGCTTGCCGCGTCCGCGGGAGTACGAGGTGCTCACGGCGCCGGAATTCACCGCGATCAAGCGCTCGGTGCTGTATCTCGTCCGACAGGAGGCGCTCGCGATTGCCGCGGACGAGACCGACGACCAGCTGCCCGGAAGAGACCGATGACCTTCAGCACGTGTGATCTCTGCGATCAGTTCCCGGACCGCATTCGCGTGCTCGCACCGATCTTTCGGCACTACGGGGGGCGGACGAGGTTCTCGGGCTCGATTGCCACCATCAAATGCTTCGAGGACAACGTGTTCATCCGCGAAGCTGCGGTCGAGGAGGGACGGGGCCGGGTGCTGGTGATAGACGGCGGCGGTAGCCTGCGCTCCGCGCTGGTCGGTGACGGGATCGCCGAGTGGGCACGCGACCACGGCTGGGCCGGCATGATCATTAATGGATGCGTGCGCGATACGGTCGCACTCGCCAGAGTCGATCTTGGTGTCATGGCGATCGGCGTCAATCCTGTGACCCCCGGGAAACGCCGTGTTGGAGCACGTGATGTGGCGGTCACATTTGGCGATGTGCGCTTCGCGCCGAGCGAATATGTTTACTGCGACGAGGATGGAGTAGTGGTCGCGACCGAACGTCTAGACACCTAAACCAATATTTTCCTAGTGGTGCACGACCCGCGCTGGCTCCGAACTCGGGGGTCGTGAGTCCAAATCCTGCCGGGCGCGCCAGGCCGTCACGCACTGGGGAGAGACAGCGCCGGTTAGCGGAAACCTTTGTTTTTCTCAGCGCGGAGATCTCGTAACCGCCGACGCAGTCTCCCTGGGGCGTGAAGATCGGAATTGCAGCAAAGGCAGCAAGAGGGAAGCGCTTATATTCCCGCCAAGCAGTGGGGTAAGTGTCAGACGGCGTGTATAGCAAATGCTATATACTTCGTCTGACATTTTCGCCTTGCGGAGACGACCATGCTGGCGGTAAGACTGAATTCAAAGCTAGAAGAACGGCTCGCGCGCTATTGCAGGCGGCAAGGCCTCACCAAGACGGCCGTCGTCGCGCGCGCGCTGGAACGCGAAATCGCGGGGGGCGTCACGCCCTACGAGGCCCTGATCGATCTCACGAGGAACCTGGAAGGCTCAGGCAATCCGCGTAACTCGCAGAACGCTTCGCAACGTCTCAAGCGCAAGCTCCGTGCGAAGCATCGTCGTTGATTCAGGCGCACTGGTGGCGATGTTCGACAAGAGCGATCGTCACTACGCTCCGATCACGGGAAGCTTGAGAGCTGCGGGGCACGCGATGTTGCTGACCACCTGGCCGTGCGTCACCGAGGCGACGCACTTGCTCGAGCGCATCGATCTTCAGATCGCGCTCTTGAGCTACGTTCACCGCGGGTTCATGTCGGTCAGCGAGTTCACCGCGGTGGATCTCGAGCACTTCATGGCGTGGATGGCGAAGTACCGCGATCGGCCGATGGACTTCGCCGATGCATCGCTTGTGTGGCTCGCCGCCGAGACCGGCATCACCGAGATCCTGACGACCGACCGCGCGGACTTCGAGACCTACCGCCTGCCAAGGGGCAAGCGTTTCCGGCTGCTCTGAGTGCGTGTGCGGCAATCGACCCGCGGCACCTTCGATGCGGCGACGATCGCGTGCTTTTCGGAAACTCGGCCGCTTCCGTGATGCGGCTGGTTTGAGGCGCGGTGGTTGACGCAGGGGAACCAAGCAGCCAACATCGACGCTGAAATGGCCGCGTCCACGACGTTGCTGCAGTTCTTGCTCATGCTTGTTGCCGGTTGGCTGCAGCGGCAACAAGCGGCGACGATCGACTATCTGAAAGCCGAGAACCGCATGCTTCGCACGCGCCTCGGTGGACGGCGCATCATCTTCACGGACGCCGAGCGTCGGCAGCTCGCGGAGAAGGCGAGGGCGCTGGGGCGCAAGGGGCTGCACGAGCTTGGCACCATCGTCACGCCCGAGACACTGCTCCGCTGGCACCGAGAGTTGGTGGCACAGAAGTGGACCTTCGTTGAGCGACGCCGGCCTGGTCGGCCGCGCACCCGCGAAGAACTGGTGGCGCTGGTGGTGCGCATGGCCCGCGAGAATCGGAGCTGGGGCTACACGCGGATCCAGGGGGCGATGGCGAATCTCGGGTACAGGCTGGGCCGGGGGACCATTCGCAGAATCCTCAAAGACCACGGCGTCGAACCCGCCCCCGAGCGCGGCAAGGGAATGCCGTGGGCGCTGTTCTTGAAGGCCCACTGGAAGGTTCTGGCAGCGTCCGACTTCTTCACGGTGGAGGTGTGGAGTTGGTCCGGACTGTTGACCTACTACGTGCTTTTCGTCATGGAACTGGCGACACGGCGGGTCTGCATCGCCGGCATCACGACGCATCCGGACACGCCCTGGATGATGCAGATGGCAAGACTGCTGACCGATACCGTGGACGGGATCCTGCTCGGCAAGCGCTACCTCATCCTGGATCGAGATGCGAAATACTGCCCGGCGTTCCGCGACTTCGTGCAGCGCGAAGGCATGGAAGTGATTCGTCTGCCACCGCGCTCCCCCAATCTAAACGCCTACACGGAACGATGGGTGCGCGGCGTCCGCGACGAATGCCTCTCGAGGCTGATCCCGATCGGGCAGGGGATGCTGCGCTGTGCGCTTCGAGAATACGGGGCACATTTTCATCACGAGCGCAACCACCAGGGCCTAGGCAATGTGCTGATCATGCCGCGGGTCTCCGCCGCGCCTCGAGTAGGACCGTTGATCCGTCGTCCTCGACTTGGCGGATTGCTCAACTATTATGAGCGAGCAGCCGCATAGGACTCGAGAGTTTCCGAACATTTCGGGGGACTACGACCGACTCGTCCCGCTTGCACAGGTTCTCGAGAAGAAGGGGCGGCTGCTCGGGGCGATCGTCTGCTACCGTGCGCTCCTCGTAGCCATTCTCGCGCGCGGCTACGCGCGGGCGTACGGGCACGCGGCGGAGTATCTTCGCGCGCTGCGCCGCCTCGACGCGCAGGTGGGAAACTACGCATCGCTCTCCACGCACCAGGCGTTCGAGTCGTCGATCCGCAGCGCGCACGGGAGAAAGGTCAGCTTCTGGAACCGGATCCGCGCCTAGACAGCGCGGGCGCTTGATCGAGGTCGGGAAGACAGAGCCAAGGAGCGACCCGTGTCATCACGCATGAAAGTTCGCACGCTCGACCGACTCATTGAAGAAGCGGTTGTCGATGCGTACAACGAGTCGGAACAGCGCACCGCCTTCTATACGGTGCTCGAAGAGAACCTCGACCTGCCGTTCAAGACGGAGGTGCTCGGGGTCGAGGTGACGGTTGAGCGCGTCGACCTGACCGATGCCGAGGAGATCGTTGCGATCTGCGCACGCGGGCGCAAACGACAAGCAATTCCAATCCTCGAACTGCCGCTCCCGGTGCCCCGGCCGAGGGGTTGGGAGTGGATCGAGGCATACCGGCGATGGGCGGGCCGGAGGTAAGCAAGAGACCTCCAGCCTTAAAGCGGGACGCCTGTCAGCTTGCCGGCATATCCTATTTCAGGGATAATGCGCCTGCGCATGGCGGTGCCCAGGAAATCAGAGAAACGTCTGCGTTGGGTTGCCTCGGCGAAGAGGGGCCTCGTGGCCATGCCGCGCGAGGTGCAACGGAAAGCGGGGTTTGCTCTTTATCTCGCCCAGATCGGCGAGAAGCATCCGTCCGCGAAACCGCTGAAGGGTTTTCGGTCGGCAGGAGTGCTGGA
>Ga0315278_10003534_pt1 | contig 13981 bp, 10 predicted proteins | sample YL17G06_0_MG_FD_203880 | JGI IMG/M metagenome (GOLD analysis project Ga0315278, IMG submission 203880) | Sediment microbial communities from Yellowstone Lake, YNP, Wyoming, USA - YL17G06_0 | ecosystem: Environmental > Aquatic > Freshwater > Lake > Sediment | place: USA: Wyoming | collected...
AGGTGATCCGCGTGAAGAAGGGACGCTACACGATCGATGTCAACAACGACGGCGTCCTTGGGAAAGCGGTGATCGGGGAAGACTACGGCGAGTTTTTCGCGCAAAACGGCTACGCCCCGCCGGTTCTCTTCTATCATGAGGGAACGATCCTCGCCGAGACGATTCGAATCGACGGTCAGTCCGCGGTCTTGTTCGATCCCCTTGTCGCGGGGTCGGCTCCGATCGTCGGGTTTGGGGGGAGTACCGGGGACAGGATCGTTTCGCAAGACGTTACAAAAGACTAGGAGCGCCGCCGGCTCATCCTATCGCGCGGGCCGGACGAGACGTCATCACCCGCACAAGAGCTCTTCGAAAACCCTCTCCCGCTTCGCTATCATCCCCTCGAGCCTGAAACGCTCCTCGACGACGCGGCGAGCGGCCGCGCCAAACGCTCTTGCTGTGTCGGGGTCCTCCAGGAGATCGCAAATCGACCGTGACAACGCGGCCGCGTCCTCCGGAGGGATCCGGTGTCCGGTCTTGCCCTCCTCGACGAGCTCGGCGACGCTCCCCACGTCGCTCGATACGACGGCGAGCCCCGTGGCCATCGCCTCGAGAATCACGTTGGGGAAAGCCTCGGTTCTCGAAGAGAGCACGAAGAGATCGCTCGCCCGGAGGATCTCGTGGACGTCGGAACGGATCCCCGTAAACGTCACCCGAGCGGCGATACCGAGTTCAGCCGCGAGCTGCTCGAGCGCATTCCTTTCCGGCCCGTCGCCGACGATGACAAAGCGGGTGTCTTTGAACCGGCGGAGCACATCGGGGGCGGCGTTCAAGAATACATCGACGCCTTTATAATAATTGAGAGAAGCGACGGTCGTCACCACGCGCTCGCCGGGCCCGATGCCGAGCGCCGTCCGCAGATCATCGCCGGCGCTCCCCGGATGGAACTTGACGGTATCGACGCCGTTATGGATGACGACGATCTTGTCGGGGGGGATGTCCTCCGACTCGATAAGGTACCGTTTGTGCTCCTCGGCGACGGCGATAAACCGGTCGACCCCTCCGAAAAAGGGCTTGAGATACCCCCGCACCATCCGCCCTCCCATCGGCCCACCGGTGCCGTGTATCGACACGACGACCCGTTTGACATGGCCGAGGCGCCGCGCGAGCGAGGCGAATATGACGCTATTCGGGTGGGGTAAGGTGTAGACGAGATCGATCTTCTCTTTGTCGAGGACGCGCAGCAACCGCGGAAACGCCAGCGCGTCGTATTTGTTTTGCAAAAGCCGCTCGTACATCGGCACGCCGAGACCGATAAACGGATCCCTGAGACGTCCCGCCTCCTTGAGACAGCAAGCGACGACGCGGTAGTGAGACCGATCGATACGCGAGACAAAATCGTAGAGCTTCTTCTCCAGCCCCCCAATCCCGAGGTGGTTCTCGAGGATCATCACGTTATGGATCTTGCCGCACCGGCTCATGGTCATGGCGTTCGTGTCACGCTTTCGACTCCGCCTCGGCTAAAGAATATCACGCTTGTGTCACGCATTCGACCCCACCTCAACCCAAGCGGATCGCTTCAGATTCACGCTTTCGATACTGCCCTCTCCATCCTTCGTCGCGCGCGCGCGTCCCGGTAAACGAGCTCCTCGAAAAAATCGACGTACCGGTGGGCGAGCACGGGCGCGGAAAACCGCGCCTCGATGATCTCCCGCGCCCGCCGACCCGCTTGCGCGCGCCGGTCGGGGTCCGCGGCGAACGACCTCACCGCCTCGGCCATGTCGTCGATCCCCTTGCAGATCACGCCGAGGTTTTCCTTTGCCACGATACCGTCGATGTCGTTGAACGACACGACGGGGACGCACACATTCCACGCCTCGAGATACGCGTTGGGAAAACCTTCCACGCGCGAGGTGTTGACGAGCATGAGAGCGCGCCCGAGATAGTCGCGCACGCCGTCGTGGGGGACGTGACCGGTGAGCTCGAGGTTCGCTATCCCCGCCGCTTCCTCGCGGATCTGTTTTTCGAACGACGGTTCGACACCCGATCCCCCGCCGACGAGAACGAACCGTCTCTCCGGCAAGCGGCGGGCCAGCTCGAGAAAAAGCTCGGGTTGTTTGATCCGCCGGATCCCGCCGATCCAGACGACGAGCTCGCGAGAACCCTTCGCCTCGCAATCGGCGAGATCGATCCCGTTGGGGATCACCCGCACCGGGCCGCCGTGTTTCTTTTCGTACGCCCGTCTCTGGTACTCGTTCTGGACGACGACGCCGTGGGCAAGCTTGAGCCCCGCGTAAAAAAGAACGCGGTCGCGAAAGTTGTCCATCCGCGCGTTTCTAAAGGAAAAGTCGGTGTCGCTCCCCGCCCCGTAGACCAGCACCCTTCCTTTCGAGCGGCAGAAGAGCGCCGTGACACCGGTGAGCATCGACGCGTTTCTCTGGTAGTAGACGTCGGCGTCGGCGCGTCCGAGCGCGCGGCAGACTCCGGTGAGGCGGGGGTGAAAGAACCGGATCGCGGGGAGTCCGTCGGACGATCGGTAAGCGTTTTCCGCGGGAAAAGGGAGCTTCTCGTCCGGACGGAGGTTAGCGACGACGAACGACACGTCGTGACCCGCCGCCGAAAACGCCCCGGCGAGAAAAGCGGCCTGGACCTCGGCGCCTGCGAACTTCGCCGTCTCGTCCCGCCGGAAGAAGAGCGGATAGTTGGGCGATACGATACAGATCTTCATGCGTGCGGGTGGTCTACAACCAGAAATGCAACTGTACGAAAAAGTCGGCGTCCTCTCCCCCCGCTTCGGGGATGAGCGCGCGAACACGGCCGTCCAGGGTCACGCCGGGAATCGGTGTGATCTGCGCGCCGGCCGAGACCCGGTTTGACGCGTCGTCGATCACCTCGGTGTCCGGGTCCACCCAATCGTGGGCGACGAGGAAATTCACGCCGTTGAAAGCGAGCCAATCGAGCTCCTGGTAGAACGCCGAATGGTTCGTCTCGATCCCGCTTACCCTCTGATACGACCCGTAGTCGTATTCAATCTGATAGACCAGAGGGACGCCGCGTTTGTAGTACCAGGGGTTGAACGCGCCGTAAACGCCGTACGTCGTGGCGTCGCCGCCCTCTTCGATCGGCCGCCGCTTGACCATCGCGCTACCTCCGAGGGTCCATCCCATCTCGCGGTACCCGAGGTTGACCGCGGCGCCCCAGCCGTCGTCCACGTCGAAGATGTCCCACGGGTCGGGGGTTCGCGCGCGCGAGGCCATCTTGAACCACGACACGTTCAACACCGGATAGTTGGGCGCGGCGCCGATTTCGACACCGGTCACGCGGGATTCGGGGAGCGCGCCGTCGAGCTCGAACGCTCGCCGGATGCTCGACGTGTGATCGTCGAGACGGAGACCGTAGGCGGGAACGAAGCGTCCCGCCTTGACGTAGGCCTGGTAAGGAAACTCGTGCGCCATGACGAACAGCTCGCGGAAATACGGAGTGTGGCTGTCGTCGATGGTATCAGAATAACCGCTCAGACGCCCGCGCACCCCCGTGTTGACAAAGAGCGTCGCGTGGTGGACGGGGTGCAAGGCGATCGGCACGTCGAGCTGCATCGGAAAAACGAGCGCCCTGCCGGCGGCAAGCGCCGCCAGACGAAAATCGATCCCGACACGGAAAACGGGGTCCGCGTTGAGCACGCCGTAACGCCCCGGCAAGAACCCGTATTTCGTGGAGCCGCCGAGAGGCGTACCCCACGCCAGAGGATCGTTCGTCGAATCGGCGTACGCCGCGCTCTCCTCGAAGCTCTTGGGTCCGAGAGGGAGCTTCTCCGTATAGCTGGTCGCGCGATCGTGTCTCCCGATGAGGTTCCGGTTCCAATCCATCGTCGGCCGTGGACTGAAGGCGATCATCGGGAGCGTCGAACGTCCGAAGAAACGGCCCGATACCGTTCTCATCCCCCCGCCGGCGGGGTCCACGTGGCACCCTTGACAGGAGAGCGTGCACTTCCGGTCGGCGAGCTTTGGATCGATCCAGTTCGTGGGCGTGAGATGGCAGTTGTCACAGGTCCTTCCCTCGCGCGCGGAGTACATCGGCGTACCCACCGCGACGGAGAGATACACGGCGAAAACGGCGAAAACGAGAACGGCGCAGATCGCGATGGTTCTTATTTGCACGGCGCCTTCACCCCGTTCTCGATCCAGCGCTCGATGACGAGCTTCTCCTCGCTCGTCAGCCGCGGCCACGCGCCGGGCGGCATGGTGTTGTTGCCGACCGTCGTGGCGTAGATCTCTTCGGCGTGATCGACGATGTCGAGACAATCGACGAGCCGGGGACTCTCGCCCTCGGCGGCGGCGATGGCCCGGGCGGGGGCGTCATTGCCACCGCCTTCGCCGCCCTCCTTGTGGCACGGCGTGCACTCGCGTTGGACGATCGAAAACACGAGATCAAAATCCGGGTCCGCCGGGACGGCGTCGGGGTCGGCCTCGGCTAGCGTGAGGTCACCGGAGCCGCACCCGCTTAGCATCCCGGTGAGCGCCGCGCCAAACACGAGCGCGAGGCTCGCCGCGGTGACGAGGGGAAAGATAACCAACGAGATTCGACGTTTTCCCATGACCTGTGACTTCCCTTCCGTGGTGCTGGTGCACGGTATTCGCGAGAGTCTACTCCCATTCCACAAAGTTGCCAAAGAAAAGATGGAACGGCCCGGTGCGCCGAGGGCCGCGTCGAGCGAGTGCCCGGCGTTTCGATCGACCCGCCTTTCCAACGAGCTGTCTTGAAGAGTGCCCAGCGCTTCGATCGACCCTCCACTCCGGCCGGCCGTTTTGAAAAGCACGCGCGCGCGGCGATCCACCCTCTTGCCCGCCGGCTTACCTGCTGCTATTGTCGTCGAATCGGCGCGTTGAGTCGGCGGACCGATCGCCGCGATATGAAGCACCTTCCGGAGGATCTCCGCGTGCAAGTTCAAGCCGAGCCTGTTCAGACCAAGAAAGATCTCCGAACGTTTCTCATCTTCCCCGAGAGGCTCTACCGCTCGCACTCCTGCTGGATCGCGCCGCTTCGGAGCGAGCAAGAGAAGATCTTTGACCCGAAGAGGAATCCATTCTATAGCCACGGCGAGATACTCCCCATTCTCGCCCGGCGCGGCGGCCGCGTCGTCGGACGGATCGCCGCGATACGGAACACCCTCCACGAGTCCTTTCACAACGAGCCGGTGGGATTCTTTGGATTTTTCGAGTGCGAAGACGATAACGAGGCCGCCGCCGCTCTCGTCGGCGCCGCCGCGGAGTTTTGCCGCTCGCGGGGTCTCACCCTGCTTCGGGGCCCGACCAACCCGGACACCAACGGGGATTGCGGTCTTCTCGTCGACGGTTTCGACGAAGCGCCCCCGGTCATGATGTCGCACGGGAAACGTTACTACGATTCGCTCCTTCGCGCGTGCGGGCTCGAAAAGGCCAGGGATCTCGTGGCGTACATCGTCGAGGAGAATCCAATGCTGGAGCGACTGGAACGCGTGGCCGCGTACGTCGCGCGGAAACGACCTTCGGTCAAGGTGCGGCCCCTCGATATGCGGCGGCTCGACGACGAGGTGGAACGTTTCAAAAAGGTGTACAACCGCGCGTGGGAAAAGAACTGGGGGTTCGTCCCCATGACCGAGGAAGAGGTCGATCACATGGCGCGCGAGTTGCGCCGGGTCATCGACCCCGATCTCGTCGTGTTCGCCGAGCGCGATGGAGAACCGATCGGCGCCGCGCTCGCGCTCCCCGATGTCAATCAGGCGACGAGATACGCGAAGGGGCGTCTCTTTCCCTTTGGATGGATCCCCGTTTTGTGGCACTCCCGCCGGATCTCGCAGGTGAGGGTGCTCGCGCTGGGGCTCGTACCCGAAGCGAAGGGACGGGGGATCGAAGCCCTTCTCTATCGCGCGCTATACCGGCGGTGGGCCGCGCGGGGATACCGGCGCGCCGAGCTTTCATGGATACTCGAGGACAACCTTCTTATGCGGGCGCCACTGGAATCCATCGGCGGCAGAGTATACAAGACGTATCGAATCTACGAAGCGGCCGCCGCGGACCTTGGACGCGACGCGGCGGACCTTGGACGCGACGCCGCGGACCTTGGACGCGGCGCGGCGGGGATATAACAACGGGGATGATCGCCGAGGAACGGCGATCGGACACGGACGATTGGACGCAGGGGAGACATAATGACGCGAATCGCTCTGGTAACGGGAGCCAACGGATTTGTCGGCAGCCACCTCTGTGAGCTCTTGATCGAGAGAGGATGGTCGGTCCGGGCGCTCGTGCGAAAGACGAGCGACCTTCGCTCTCTACCCGCCGACCGTATCGAAAAAGTGTATGGCGACGTCACCGATTTCGCGAGCGTCCAGCCCGCCGTAGACGGTGTGGATACGGTTTTTCATGCGGCCGGTGTCACGCGGCAACCCAATGAGGCGGCGTACAACCGGATCAACGCGGGCGGGGTCGCAAACGTGGCGCGCGCGGCGGCGGAGGCGACGCGTCCCCCGCGGCGGATCCTGCTCGTCAGCTCTCTCGCGGCGGGCGGGCCGAGCGAGCCGCGTAAGATTCGCAAGGAAGAAGACAAAGTCCGACCCATAAGCCCGTACGGGCGGAGCAAGCTAAGAGGCGAGATGGAGCTTAGGAAACACGCGGGCACCGTGCCGTGGACGGTGGTCCGGCCGACGGCCGTCTACGGTCCGAGGGACCGGGCGTTCCTCAAGCTCGCTCATATGGCGAAAAAGGGATGGCTCTTCGAGATCTCGGGTCACATCCAGAGGGTCGCCGTTGTCCACGTCAAGGACCTCGTGAGAGCGATCATCGACGCCGCGGAGTCCGAACGGACCATCGGCCGCACGTACTACATCGCGTACCCCGAGCCGACGGATTGGATAGAAATCGGTGAATGGATGGCGGAGGTGCTGGGGACGAGCGTTCGGACGTTCGGGATCCCACAGTGGACCGTCCCTCTCCTCGCGCCGTTGAACTCACTCGTGTGGATTCTCAAGAAGCGTCCGAATCCGATCCCGATGGACCGTATCGACGATCTTCTCGCCCAGTCGTGGATGTGCTCGACGCACAACGCCTCGACCGACTTCGGGTTCGCCGCCGAGATCAGCACGAAGCCGGGTATACAGGAAACGGTGCGATGGTACGTGGAAAACAAGTGGCTGTGACGCCTGCTCGTGGTTCTTCGCGGGGATCGGGTGGTTGTCGCGCGTGCTCGTGGTCCCGGGCAGGGATCGCCGCAGCGGCTCCACCGCCTCAACACGTCGATCGCGCCAACCACCGCGACACTTCGAACGGAACAAAATATTTCACGCGCGGCGCATTTTGTGGTTGACAGGTTTTTGGATGGGCGGCGTGGGTATGCGGAGATCTGCCCCTTGATGGACCCTAGATCGCGCGTGTCTGCGTCGACGGCGTGTGGAAAACGAATCCCGCCTTGTTTCTCTCGCGCGGTCGTTTTGTGCTCCCTCTCGGTCAATACGAGGCCCTGAAAAGGGCGTGCTATATTGTGGACGACAGCGTCCCTCCCCGCTGTGTCACGTCACGTGCGTCGTGACGCGTGATCTCAACATCGCGGTTGTTCGCTTGGGAGGTGCGCTATGTCTCGCGTCGTTCCGTCCCGCTTAACCGGCGCCATCGGTTTATCGGGTTCTTCTGGTTCTTCTGGTCCTTCTCGTCTTTCCGGTCTCAAGGTTCTCTCCGGTCTCTCTGATCGCGAGCTTCTCGCCCGCGTCAAAGCTCTTGTCTCGAAAGAACGGGCTACCACCCTCGAGATCCTCGTACACTTGATCGAGGTCGAGCGGCGGAAGCTTCATCTGTCTCTCGGGTACCCCTCGTTGTTTGAATACTGCACTCGCCATTTGGGCTACTCGAGCTCGGCCGCGGGTCGTCGGATCCACGCCGCCCGGTGTATCCGGGATTTTCCGGAGATCTACGGGCTCTTGGAAAAGAATGAGGTCAACTTGAGCTCGGTCTCTCTGGTCGCTTCGATTCTTACGGAGACCAACAAAGACGATCTTCTTGGCCGAATCCGAAACAGGTCGCAGAAGGAGGTCGAGGGGATCGTCGCGGACTACCGGCCGCCGGTGTCGTTCAGAGACCGGGCGAGACCGGTGTGCGTGGCGGTGTCGGAGCCCCGACATGGAAGTGCCGAAATAAAAAAGACTTCGGGGTCCGGTCACTCCCGCTGCGGGAGTGAAATTTCACCCAGCGCCGCCGCCCGCGTAGCCGGCGGCCCCCCTCGGGCTAGCACAGAGAAGCGGGCATTGCGGGAGCCTGGCGACAGCGCCCCCGACGTGCTTCCTGGTCCCCCCGCCGACACCGACGCGCGCTCCGACAAATTCACCCCGCGAATAGAGCGCAAACTCCTCGTCCAATTTCTCGCGAGCGAAGGTTTCATAAAGAAATTCGAAAAAGTCCGGGCGCTTCTCTCGAACACACTTGGCAAGGCGTCCTACGAGGCCGTCCTCGAGACCGCGCTCGACGAATTTCTCGCGAAGTATGATCCGGAGAACAGAAAGAAAAGACGCCCGGAACGCAAGGGGGAGGCGACGACGAAGCAAATCACGAGGTTAGACGGCGCAGGGGAAGGCAAAGGAAAACAAAAGGCGAGAGTCGAAGAACGGCAGGAAAGGACGAGGGACGAAACAACGCCGGAGTTAAGGCCGAAGACACCAGCCGGAACACCGGATCGATCCCGCCATATCCCGGCGGCGACGAGGGACGCCGTTTTCAAAAGAGACAACGGCCGATGCACCTACGTCGGGTCGACAGGCAAACGTTGCGATGCGACGCACAATTTGCAGATCGACCACGTCGTGCCCTTCGCGCGAGGAGGGTCGAACGCCCCGGACAATCTGCGTCTACTCTGTTCGCGACACAACAAGCTCGAGGCCGAACGGGTATACGGCGCGAACACGACGAGGCGATTTAGCCCGAGAAATTGATGTCTGAGGCGTCTCTTCGCCACTCGACGTTTCGTAGGGTCGGTGGCTACCTCTCTCGGTTTGGCGCGGCGAAATGCCCGAGGGAAGACCTTCGGCCGGAAATATACCTGCCCGCGTGCGCCGGTCTGTGTTATAAAATCGATTCGGTTCGGGTTCTCGGGGTCGATGGAACAACCGGCTCGGTTTTCGGGTTTCACTTCTCACCAAAGACATGCAAAACGGGACTCGGCCGACACGGCACTTGGACGGCGACAGGTGGGCGGCGCTACTCTCCGTCGCGCTGACGCCTTTCTATTACTTCCTCCCGTGGGACGGCATCCCGGCCGCTCGCGCGGTCTTCGGCATCCCGTTCGTTTTTCTCTACGCGGTGTTCCTGCCCGGCTTTCTCCTCGCCCCGCGGATCGGGCTCCGCGGCTCCGACGTTCTCGAGAAAATCACCACCGCGTCGCTCGCCGGTCTTGCGGGATTCATGGCGGTCGCGTTCATCTGGGCGCTCACCGGTCTTCCGTTGGGGCTCATGCGTCTCGCGCTCCCCGTGTTGATCGTCCTCCTCGCCGGGTGGGCGCTGGCAAGACGCCGCGCGCCGATCGAGCGAAAAGCAACTGTCAACGAGAATCCGCCGGCCAATGCCGGCATGGCGCCGTCCGATGACCCGCCGGCTAACGCCGGCACGGCGCCGTCCGATGACCCGCCGGCTAACGCCGGCATGGCGCCGTCCGATGACCCGCCGGCTAACGCCGGCACGGCGCTGTCCGACGACCCGCCGAGGCCCCTCGAGCGCGGCGAGAAGATTCTCCTCGTCGTGTTCTCGATCGTTCTCGTTTTGGTCTTCGCTCTTGTCCTTCGCATCGGTGTCCCGATAGCGTTCACAAGCGACACGCTCGACCACGTCGCGTACGTGGCCGAGATCGCCGAGACGCAGGAACTTTTCCCCACCACGTCGTTCTACATCGACCCCGGCTCGAACGGGGCCGATCTGCGTAAAGGGCTTCTCCACGTGTTCTATGGGTTTTCGGCCGCCTATCTTCACGTGGAGGCGCTCGCCGTCTTGACCGCGATGAACGCGCTCCTTGCCGTGCTCCTTTTATTGAGCGTCTACACCAGCGGGCGGATGCTCTTTGGGAGCCGCGCCGTCGCCGTCCTCTCGTCCGTGCTCTTTCTCATCGCGCTCGACGAGGGTCTCCGCGGCACGGCGATGCGGCAATCGTTTTTCAGCCACCGGTTCGGGATCGCATTCTTTCTCGCGGCGCTCGCGTACGGTCTTCGTTATATGGAAAAGCCGGAGCGCGTCGCGTCGTCACCGGCAGCTCAGCCTCCCGCGGCTCAGCCTCCCGCGGCTCAGCCTCCCACGGCTCGGTCTCCCGCGGCTCGGTCTCCCGCGGCTCGGTCTCCCGCGACCCCGTCTCCCACAGAGCCGTCAGCCGCGCCGCCCTCTCACGGCTTGCTCTTCCCGGCCGCGCTCCTTCCGGTAGCGCTTTTCTCCTTCGCGGCGATCGCCGTCCACATCTTTTTCGGCGTGATTCTCGTCTTCGCCGGGCTCACGATTCTCGTCTGGAGATTCTGTTTTCCCAAGAGCGACACCGGGAACCACTTCTCGAGGGTTTTTCCGGTGGGTCTCGCCGTCGCCGCGGGTGTTCTGCCCTTTGGTCTCTACCGCTACCTCACGGCGTTTCCCGAGGCGAACGACCTCCACAAGGAGATCCAGGGGGTCGTCTTTCTGACGAAGAACCTCTACATCGCCGATCCGTACGAGGTATTCAGATGGTTCGGCCCCGTGGGGTTACTCTCGCTCGTCGCGGTTCCCGCGCTGTGGAAGCACAGGAAAAAGCACGCGGGTCTCGGATACGTGTTTGCCTCGTATTTTTCGCTTCTCGCGATCGTCTTCAATCCGGTCCTCCTTCCGCCGATTCGCGGCGCCATGACGTATCTCATCGCCCGTTTGAACGTCCTCGTCCCGTTCTACTTCGCCGCCGCGTATTACCTCGTCGCGTTCTTCACGCAGGAGAACCGCGAGCTAAGGAGAAAACCCGCCGCACAGATGCTCGCCGTCTTGCTGGCGGGGGCCGTGGTTTATCACATCGTCCCCGTCTTCTGGACGAACGGGTTTTCGCGCTCCACCGTGGCGACGGATCGGAACAACAGCTACCTTCGCTGGCAGGACGCGCTCGAGGCGGTCGATAAGGTTCTGCCCGAGGGATCCGTTATCGCGTCGGACCCGCTGACGTCGTATTCGATCACCGCCTTCACCCGGCACCACACGGTGTGCACGTTCGACCAGCACGCGCCGCCGAACGACGTGCTCCTCGAAGAGAGGATGCAGGCCGCGCGCGACATATTGAGCCCGTACATCCCCATGGACCGGACGACGGCGCTTCTCGCCGATCACCAGGCCACCCACGTGATCGTGAACGACCGTTTCCCGGGTAACGTGAGACTCGAGTACTGGTCGATGAACCACGAGATGTATCCGGCGATCCGCGCGAAGTTCGACACGTACCCCGATACGTTCGAACGGGTCTACGAGAGAGAGGGTTTCGTCGTCTACAGGTGGAACGGCCAAACGACGGGCCCCGATTCGTCTTTCTCGACGCCCTTCCTCGTGGACAGGCTGCCCGCCGCGCTCGATCCGCTCGGCTCGCAGGCGGGAGAAGCGATCCTCGAGGGGTTTTATCTCGGCGACGATCATCTGACCGCCGGCGAGGCCGTCGATCTTCAGCTCGCGTGGTCGGGCCGCGAGAAATATCCGTTCAGAAACTATGTCGTCGCGATACGGTTCGATCACACCGACCCCGGTCTTCCCCTGGGCGGAAAGCCGTTTCCCAAAATCGCGCGTAAGATCAAGGAGAAGATCACGGGGAGGAGCTACCGATTCAGCGAGTACCACAAGATAAGGAGCGGGTTCTTGAGCCCCGACTCGTGGCCCGGCGGCAAGCTCGTTCTCGACGAGACGAGCGTCCGCGTTCCGCCAAACGCCGCCCCGGGGGAATACAGGGTGACGGTAAAACTCCTCACCCTCCAGCACCAGCCGACGTACCGGCTGAAGGATTTCTTCTCGGACGGGGACGTCTATTCGGGGGTCGCGATCGCGCGCGTCACGATTCGTTGAGAGGCGAGCGCCTTGCGCCGCGGGGCCGAAACACCTACACTAACGCGATATCAAAGGTGACAACATGAGCGCGGAACCGAAGAACGAACTCGAACTTTTTCCCAACCCGCAGCCGGACCGGCCGTATTTCATCTCGATGGAGTGCCCGGAGTTCACGTGCCTGTGCCCGCGGACCGGTCAGCCGGATTTCGCCACCATACGGATCCGGTACGTCCCCGACAAACTTTGCGTGGAGCTCAAGTCGCTCAAGATTTATCTGTGGTCGTATAGAAACGAGGGGACGTTCCACGAGGCGGTGGTGAACAAGATCCTCGACGATCTCTCCGGAGCGTGCAAGCCCCGTTTCATGGAGGTCGTGGGCGACTTTTACGTCCGCGGCGGGATCCACACGGTGGTCACGGCGACCGCGGGCAAAAAACCGGCCGATTGAACGGCCTTCGATGCAGGGGCCTTCGATGCAGGATATGACGACCCCGAAAGAACCGCACGCCCCGCGCGCGCACCGGCGAACACACGTCATCGCAAACGTGGCACTCGTCTTTTTGTCGATTCTGGCCGCTCTCGTGCTCGCTGAGATCGTCCTCCGCGTCGCGCCGATCCCCGGGGTGAGTTTCCACTCTTTCTACTACGACGACGTGACCGGCGGAAGGTATTACCCCAATTCCACGTTTACCTATCGTAATGACCGCGGCGATTACGTCGCGCGAAAGGTGAACTCGTGGGGATACCTCGACGAGGAACACGCGCTCGCGAAAGCGCCCGGCACGGTGAGGATCGGATTCTTCGGCGATTCCTACACGCAAGCGGCGCAAGTGCCCCTCGAAGAGACCTTTTTCCGCCTGATCGAACACGCGTTGAATCGCGCACAGGGAGCGGCTGGACGCGCCGCCAAGCGTTACCAGGCGCTGTCGTTCGGGGTGTCGGGGTACTGCACGCTCCAATCCTATCTCGAGTCGCACCGGTGGATGGATCGCACCGATCTCGACTATGTCGTTTACGTGTTCGTCGAGAACGATCCCGGCGATCACATCCCGATTATCAAACGGTCCGATGAAGTCCCGTTCCCGCGGATGTCGGGCGACACCATCGTGGTCGACGACTCGTTCAACCAGAGATACGCCTACAAAGCGTCGCGTCTCCACCGTCTCCAACAAGCCGTCAAGGCGCACTCGCTCGTGGTGAGCACCGCAGTCTCACGTCTCAAACTCTTGCGCAAACACGGGGTCAAGACGAGCGTCACGCCCGAAGAGCGGCAGATGGCCGTCAAGGGAGACAAGACGCAGATCCCCGACCCGGGGTGGGCGCCCTCGACGTGGCCCGACTCGCTCCGCGATCAAGCGGCGGAACTCACCCGGCGGGTGATGCACAAGTGGGCGAACGAAGTGCGCAGAAGCGGGCGACGCTTCATCGTCCTCTATATCCCGAGGGAGCGCGAGATGGCAAAACCATACGCCGAGCAGGACACGTGGGCGGCGTGGTTCATGGCGACTTGCGAGGCCGAAGGCATCCCCGTCGTCGATCCTTCACCGTATTTGTTGGAGCGAAAAGCGGGGGGCGAAGAGATCTTTTACGATCACCTCGCCGCGAACGGGCACGGGGCCGTCGCGGACGCCTTCGTGGATTTTTTCGAATCGGCCGAACGGTAGGTGAGAATCGCCGTCCGCGTCAGATCGCGCGGGTCCTGTCGGCCATCCGCCCACGGCCGTGCTCGCTAACGCTCCGCGCGGGCGTGGGCGCCCGTGGCCGCCACCCGCGCGATCAAAGTCGGGACAACCCGCGCCACCCGCGGCGGGCGATCCTCGCTCGTTCTCGCGAAGGGCCCTTAACCGCCCTCCAGCCACAACCCTTATTTCCCTTTTCCTACCATCGGGACGAAACGCACGTCGGCGATTTTAGTTTCGGTCGCCCGGCCGCCCGTTTTCACCACGAGAAGAAGCTCCTGG
>Ga0315278_10003535_pt1 | contig 13981 bp, 14 predicted proteins | sample YL17G06_0_MG_FD_203880 | JGI IMG/M metagenome (GOLD analysis project Ga0315278, IMG submission 203880) | Sediment microbial communities from Yellowstone Lake, YNP, Wyoming, USA - YL17G06_0 | ecosystem: Environmental > Aquatic > Freshwater > Lake > Sediment | place: USA: Wyoming | collected...
CTGGACGGAGATGAGATGATCCCTAAGCAACATCTCTTCGATATCTGGAAGTTGGCACAAAGTGAAGGAGTCGATGCTTACCTATTCTCGATCAGGAATTACCAGAAGAATCCATTCGAACTTGGTTGGGAAACAGACTGGGTCTTAAGCGAGACACTTCGTATGTTCATCAATGATCCAAAAGTTTACTACAGCAGACTTGTTCATGAGGATATTGATGATGCTCTAATGGAAATAGGTAAGACGAGAAAGGTCAACATCGTTAGAACGCCTTTTCCACTCTATCACTTTGGCTATCTGAAGTCGAAAGAGTTACTTAGTGCAAAGCACGATTGGTATTATAAGCTTGCAGAAAAGCAGAGTGAAATGACACCAAAAGATCCTCGACCGTATTTCATAAGGGCTATTCACCTGTATCACAATAAGCAGTACGATGAAGCCTTGAAGCTTTATGAAAAGACAGTTGAGTGTGATCCAAAGCTTTGGGGAGCATGGAACGATATTGGAGTGATCAATTTCAATCGAGGACAATTTATTGAAGCAAAAGAAGCATTTTTGAAAGCTTCTGAAAATATTGGTTCGAACAGTCATCCGTCTCACAAGAAAAAAATTGATGAGAATCTTAAATCAATTGAAATAGCTATCGTAAGAGCGGAAGCTGTAAAGGCGCAAGGAGTCGTCCTGACGACGAATTAATGAATGGCAGAGAACTTCCCACAATGGAATCCTTTACTCAATCGCAGACACTTTCCAAGAAGTGCTGACTCTGAGTGGGTTGCCGTTGCAGCTGGACAGCTTTCTGATGGAACCATCGTTCCGATCCAGACAACTCTCGTTGATGGGACGACAAACCAGTATGCACTGACGGTCAATACAGAGATCACTTTGCCTCCAATCACAATCGGCAATGTGGTCATTAAAGGGAAGGACTTTGCTGGGACCGATCAGTTTATATTGACAACTCCCAATATCTTTGGGAAGTATGATCTCAGTGTTTCAAGTCCGAATCTCGCTTTAGAAGCAAGTCAGCTCACACAGATTAACCTACTCAACTTAATCTCTCAAGAACTGACTCAGCTTTCAGTCACAGTCGGTGATGTTAACGTCAATACTGATGAACTTGAGCTTCTAACACGTCTTGTCATTGCAACGACAGCTGATGGTATTACTCTCATCTTGGGAGATATTCAGTCTTCAACAGCGTCTCTCCAAGATGGTATCACTGACCTCAAGATAGAACTCCTTGAAGGTCTGACAAATATCGTCAATCTCAATGCTCAAGAGGTTAGTCAACTCAGTCAGCTTATATTTCAGGGAAGCTCTTCGTCTTCTCAACAAGTCACTCAGCTCTCTGATATTGGAGTACTTCTTTCTCAGGAAGTGTCTCAACTTTCTTCGATTGAAGATAAGCTTTACGATGGACTCACAGACACATCCGTCTTTGGTGAAAAGTTCATCAAGACGACCGATAGCTATACTCCATGGTTAACTCAGTATGGCAAAAGGTACACAACTTCAGTCGAGTACAATTTTCCAAATCAGAATGAGATTGACGCTTTTCTCTTAAGAAATCCATTAGGTAGTGGGAAAAGAGTTCATATTTCAGAAGTCCTTCTTGCTCTGCTCATAAGGACGAACAACAGAAACCATGTCAGATTTTATGTTGGACCAACAGTATCTGTTTCGGGAACGACCCTTACCATCGTTCCGAACATCACAGGTGGTTCTCAACTACCATCAGTTGTACGAGCTTACTCAGGACCTACAATTTCTTCAAGGGGGACGGCCTTTAGAAGATATGCACTTCAAGAATCAAACACAGTTCAAGCAGAGTGGAAAGATGGACACATCTTAGAAGAGGGAGCCGACCTCCTTATAACAGGAGAATCGGATGCAAATAATCGCTCATTAGCGATAACAACGGTCTGGGAGGAATCAAATGCTTAACATCGAAGTTGCAACTTGGTTAGAGTTTACAACCTTAGCTTCATCGAGACATATCAACATGCAGTATGTTGAACTCGCCGACAGGTACGAGATCTACTTACCCGAGGAAGAGGAGATCCTCTTTCATATTTGTCTTTTGAAAGACGCAGGTCCGGATGTCACTGATTTTGAGACAAACTATAAGCCGAATGCGAATGAAGCATTACCAAAAGAGTCAAGTGAGGTTACACAGCTCAGTATTTGGTATGACCTATCTCAGGGAGTCTCCCAGCTCTCTCAGATCATCTCAAATACTGGTTCGACTATTAATTACACTTCACTTCTCTCTCAAGAAGTTACACAACTGTCAACAAAGATCGATCAAGAAAACTTGATGATCAATCAGTTAACCGATATTCAACTTATCGGTTACCAAGAGATTGCCCAACTTTCTCAAATCATCACGAACACCGGTGTTGCTGGTGCTGACCTTCGTCCATATTTGAGCCAAGAGATAACTCAGCTGTCAACAAAGATCGATCAAGAAAATTTGATGATCACCCAGTTGACTAATATTGAGATCACTGGCTCTCAACAGGTTGCTCAGCTTTCTCAGATCATTACAAACACTGCAGCAACATCTAATGACTACACGCCTCTCTTCTCTCAAGAGATCTCCCAGTTAACTGACATTACAACCCTTCTTTCACAAGAAGTTGGTCAGTTGTCGACTAAGATTGCTCAAGAGAATCAGATGATTAGTCAGTTGACTAATATTGAGATCATAGAAACACAGCAGGTTGTACAACTTACTAACATCACAGTATTAGAAACACAGCAAGTTAGTCAATTGTCTCAGATCATTACGAATACAGCAGCATCTTCGATTGATTATACGTCTCTCTTGAGTCAAGAAGTTACACAACTGTCAACTAAGATCGATCAAGAAAACTTGATGATCAATCAGTTGACAAATATTCAGATCAGTCTTTCGCAACAGGTTGTTCAGCTGTCTCAAGAGATCAACCAGCTTACAATCATTGCTTCTTCTCCAATCATTGGATTAACGATGGGCCAGAAAGCAATGACACAGTCTGTTCCTGTCACACTTGCAACTGATCAGACTTTAGAAGTCCCAACTGACATGTTCATCGCCATAGCGACGAAGAACAATCAGATGTATAGCTGTGGAGTCTCCAATGTCAACGCTGCATCTCAGAATACTGACAACCCTTTATTGTTGCTACGTAATCCTACTGCAAGTGTAAAAACATGCTTTATTAAAGGAATCAGAGCAGGAACGATGACTGCGAATAGATCCTTTGCATACAGGGTCTGGGCAAATCCAACTGTCACTGTTATCGGGATCACTCAGACGAGCACGAGCCTTCATTTTGGAGGGGGAGCCCCAGCAGCTTCGGTTATCATTACTACACTGCCGACAATATCTTCAAGTGGAACACAAGTCGAGAATTTAGTTCAGGGGCAGAATTCTCAATCTTACTCACTTGATGAAGAGTTCAGAATTCAAATCAAGTCCAACAACAGTCTACTTTTGACTGGTATGCCAAGTGGTAACAACACAGCTTCAGAACTGACTGTCCAATGGGCGGAGGCATAGTCAACTGATGCAATTGATGGAAGCATCGTCTTGGAGTAACTTCAAGAGCGTCGTCAACACAAGGTCACTTGCAATCCAGTACCTTGAGATGACAGACAGGTACGAGATTTTTGCTCCTGAAGTCCAGACACTCATTTGGCACATCAGTATCTTAAAAGATGGTGGAGTTGATGTCACTGATTTCGAAGCAAATTACAAGCCGAATGCAAATAGAGCAGTAGCAAAGACTTCTCTTGAAGTTACTCAGCTCAGCTTTTTTCAGACACAAGACACTCTTACCTCTCATCAGATTACACAACTGACTACTCTTGAGTTATACGGAAGTCAGGAAATAGCTCAACTCTCAAACATCCTTATTAACGGTATTACTGCCTCTGTTAATACAGCAAAGATGGAGGCTTTACTTACACAGGAAGTTTCCCAACTAACCACTCTTGAACTTTACAATTTTCAAGAAGTCACTCAGTTAACAACTCTTCAGTTGTATGGATTTCAAGAGGTTACTCAGCTAAGTAACATTGTCAATGTCGTTGATGGACTCTCAATTGTCAATGGAAGACTCCTTGTTTCACAAGAGCCACCAAGTCCACCGCCTGCAACGACTGCTGTTATTCAGCAAGCACAGAGCACTGTCTCTGGAACGAGTGATACGATTTATACTATACCAAATGGAAAGACTCTCATCATTCAGCGTTTCAGAGGAGGAGCAGTACCATCGACCAACGGTTGCAAAGTTGAAATCTGGTATGATCCAAATGGTACTGGGGCTGGTATGACGCTCATTGATGTTGGGTACGTCGACGGTAGCAATTTTCTCTTTGATGAGTCGACTACATTAAGTTATGTTGGAAATGGAACTCGTGCGATCAGACTGAGAAGAGTTAACTTTAGTGGTGGTAATCTTGAGACATATGGTCGTTGGGATGGGTATTACTCATGAGCATAGTACTTAGCATCGATTGGCAGTCCCTTAAGAGCATAGTTGATTCGAAGAGCCTCAAGATCCAGTATGATGAGAGTACTTCGAGATACTATGTGTACGCGTACGATGGTGTACATGCTTACAACACACTGATTGAGAAGACTTCACCAGCAAATTTTGATCAAACTGAGTTTGAGATCTTCTATAAGCCAAGTGGAAATCAGATTCTTGATCCACTCAATGTCATTTCCTATAGTCAGACAGTTCAGCTTTCAGATCTTATTCGCTTAGAAGCCCAAGAAGTCGTTCAACTGACCACAATCCAACTTTATGGATTTCAAGAAGTTGGTCAATTGTCGACGCTTGAGCTTTATGGCAGTCAACAGGTTAGTCAGCTTTCTCAAGTCGTTACGAACACCGCAATTGCAGGAGCAGATCTTCGTCCCTACTTGAGCCAAGAGATCACTCAGCTCAGTAACCTTAATACTTCTGTTGCTCTCGAAGTTACACAACTTTCGACAATAAATGCAACTTTAGTTCAAGAAGCTGCCCAGCTTACAACTCTTAATACAACTGCTGTTTCGAGTAATGCTGTTCTTAGTAATCAGACTTCGCAGCTTTCGACCATAGAGCTTTATCTCAATCAAGAAGTTGGACAGCTCTCTACTATCAGTTCTAACACGGCAGCTGCTGGGGCTGATCTACGTCCTTACCTGAGTCAAGAAATTACTCAGTTAACAACATTACAACTTTACAGCTCTCAGGAAGTTACTCAGCTCTCAAATCTTAATGCAGCAGTTGCTCTCGAAGTTACCCAGTTAACCACTGTCAATGTAACATTGGCTCAAGAGGCTGCTCAACTTTCTACACTCAATACAACAGCAACAACTGGCAATATTGTTCTTAGTAATCAGACAACTCAGTTGTCCACAGTTCAGTTTTATCTCAATCAAGAAATTGCTCAACTGACGACACTGAATACTTCTAACAACAGTCAGGTCACTCTTCTTTCTCAAGAAATTGCTCAACTGACGACACTGAATACTTCTAACAACAGTCAGGTCACTCTTCTTTCTCAAGAAATTGCTCAACTGACGACACTGAATACTTCTAACACCAGTCAGGTCACTCTTCTTTCTCAAGAAATTGCTCAACTGACGACACTGAATACTTCTAACAACAGTCAGGTCACTCTTCTTTCTCAAGAAATTGCTCAACTGACGACAACAAATGCTCAACTTTCTGCGCAGACGACGCAGATGACTACAGTTCAACTTTATGAGAGTCAGCAAGTTTCCCAATTATCAACACTCTTAACTATAGGAATCACTGCAACTGTTCCAGGTACCAACCTCAATCAAGAGGCCACTCAGCTTATAGTGAAGACTTTGATCACACAAGAAGTTGCACAACTTTCTACGATCATTTCTTCACCAGTAATTGGTTTGACACTTGGACAGAAGCTTGGCTCTGGTTCACTTCCTGTTGTTTTACCTTCTGATCAGACGGTAAACGTCGCATTCGGTGGTGTATCTCCGGATCTTACAGCACAGCGTATTTTCACTCTCGTTTTATCAAATTTTAACATAGCAAGCTCTGGTGTTGAAACAAATCTAATTTTGTTCAAGAATCCTTCTGGAAATACGAAGACATACTATATCAAAGGTATTTTCTTTAACAATAGAACGAAAACACAGTCTGGTGTTTTTACTTTACGTGCTAATCCAACAGTAACAGCTAATGGAGTGACTCTTACAGTTGTCAACACCTCCATTGGATCTGGTGTTGCATCGACCATCAATACTTTTTCAGGACCAACCACTTCTGTGCTTGGTACTATTGTAGGGACCTACGGAACTGGAGCGGGACAAAATGACGAACAGGTTAGGATCGATTGGTTTGCATTGCCAGCAAACAATTCATTTTTGTTGACAGGAATTGGCTCTAACAACAATACAAACGTCGATGTTACCATCATCTGGGTGGAATTATGAAAAACGTTGACCTTACATACAGTGCATTTCTTAGCACGATCGCTGCTAAGTTTTTGGCAATTCAGTTTTCTGAGACTCCAGATCAGTATTTCCTTTTTGCAATTGAAGGAAACATCTCTTGGGAGACTGTGCTTTTGAAAGGAACTTCAGACGCTACTGATTTCGAGACTAACTATAAGGCTTCATCGAATAAGCCTCTATTTCCACCTCAGGTCAATTTCAAAGATTTGGGTGACAACATTCCAATAGCTTTAGTCAATATTGCTGCTAACAAGATTGCAAGAGTCATTGATCTTGAAATTCCAGCTGGTAAACGTTGGGATATATCTTCCTGGGATGCCTCAGGGTCCAATGACGGTTTTTACGAGCTTATTGAACTCTTTGGAACTCAGGTAGATACGTTAAGAGATGCAATGGATGCAACAACAGGCTGGTCTATTACAGTTGGTCCTGGAACACTCTCATTAGATACAACAGACAAAGTACAAGGAACTGGTTCTCTTAAAATTAGTGGAACTGGTACTGGTGGTGCTCAAATTACACTTCAAAAGACTGTGAGTCCAACTCAGAATTGGTCTGCAGATAGTGAAGTCGCTTTTTGGTGTAAGGCATCTAGTTTGACTAATTCCCCAAAAGTCTGGTTAAGAGTTTCTCAAGCAGCAACGACTTACACTTTCTCTCAACAAGCTCTTGGCACAGCATGGAATGAATTTCGCTTCGATCTTACTGAGATCACAAATTTTGACAAGACTGCAGTCTCAAAGGTTGAAATATTTGTTAAGAACACAGCAAGCCGAGATTTTCATTTTGATGAATTGCATACTTTAAGTCTCGGTGATAGTTCTGAGATTGATCACTTCTTTAGTGGAGCAAAAGTTCCTTATAACCATATATTCTCCGTCCCAATCCAAATTCCTGCAGGCCATCGTGTTATTGTCAATGTGACAAACAAACAAGGAGTTGCTGGAGATTTTGAAGTTGGCATGAATGGGAATGAGGTAACCATATGAATAAGATGGACATAGCTCTTTGGTCTGATTTCAAAAGTCTTGTTACAAGCAAAGCTCTTATGATTCAGTATTCTGATCTTGGAGATAAGTACGACATTTATGCTCCGGAAGCACAGACTTTTCTTTGGCACACGTTCCTTTCAAAAGATGGTGGGACTGATGTAACAGATTTTGAGACAAACTACAAGGCTAAAGCTAATGCGCCTTTAGAGGTTAAAGCTGGTACTGGTCGTCCAGTACGCTATTCTAACTCTCCTCAGCCTCTTAACACTTACAATAAGTGGAAAGGTTATCAAGCAATCATTGGACCAGGATCAACTTTTACTTTCATCGACGTTCAATTTCCAACACAAGTTTACTTTAGAGGTGGATACCTCTACACTAATGATGCTGATGTTGATGACACTCTTTCAGCTAATGTTTTACTTGTAACGAATGACTCAGTCCTTATGCCGAAGATGATTGATAGTGTACCAATTTCTTCAGGTATTTTGATCCCTTTCTTAAGTGATGAGTCGATGGCATTTCCTAGTTACTATAAACTTAGGCTTGAAATATCTTGTCCAGATGGAATTAGCGAAACTGAAACTAAACATCATAATATTATGGTGGAGTTCTTTCAGTGACCGAATTAAGACCAGGAGACTTGATCTTTTATCCAGACATGAATGATAACTGGAGACGCCACATCTTCGCATTGCTTCAGGAGAAATTTGGTGAGCTTGGAGATTGGAAGGGGGCTATCTTCACACACGTTGCAATGATTTCAACAGAGCCTGATCTTATTGTTGAAATGGTTTGGCCAAGACCAAGATTCAGACTCTTTGTAGACGATCAAAGGCCAAAGTTTATTATGAGACCAAAGGTTGATCAGAAACAGATTATGAGAGCAATCTACTGGTGCTACATGAATATCAACGATCACTACGATTTTGTCAATATGCTTTTTGGTTATCTCAAAATTGTTCAGTCTTACAAAGTTTGTTCTACATGGGTCGATAATGCATTCAAAGAAGCAGGAGTTCCATTGACAAGAAGTGACAAACTGATCAGTCCTTGCGAGCTCGCAAGTAGCAATCTGCTCGAACTGGTGACTCTGTGATTGAGATTAAAGATCATCATGAAAGCAAGCAGCAAGGAGGCAATTCATGGCTTGCATCTTGATGCCTCCGGGAGGCGTCACTGTAAGGAACATGCTTTATACACAGACCACAGGGTTGACGGAATCTCAAGTCGATATCATGTGGTCACCAGTCAATGGAGTAAGTGGTTACAATGTCTACCGAAACCTTACTCCATACGGGAACTTTCAACAGCTCAATCTTTCAGGCCTCATTGGAATTACTGAATTCATTGATATTGATGTTCCGTTCATTATTGACGTCGATCCTTACTATGTGATCACGTCTGTTAATATCTTCGGAGAGTCAACACCGACTCAGCCTTTGACGTACGAGAATCCAAAGGCTTTTACGACATCTCCGTTTAGTGATGTGAATCTGCCGAACAACGTTGCAGGCGGTGGATCTTTGACAATCGGAGCAGATTCTATTCTGCCAAGCAATCTTCAGATGCCTTATCTCTTCAAGCAGATCAGACAGAGAGGTCTTTGGCTTCTTGAACAAGATGGTGCTGATGTTTGGCTTTTCAAGAGGAAGATGAAGGAGATCAACCAAGATACAAGCGAAGATTACGCACGTAATGCAACTGTTGTGTTCTATCCACCTGTCAAGATCAAGGTCAGAATCGTTGATTCAAGAGCTCTTAAGGAACTTGCTAATTATGGCTTTAGGAGACAGAATGTTCCAAGAAGCTACACAGCTTGGTCACCAAGAATGCATGATCACGATATTGTTCTCGACTCAGAAGGGCGTTTTTATGAAGTCACCAACGTGACAGCATACTACTGGAGACAACAGATCACGCATCAGGATTTCGAAATGAGGATGATGGAGAGGTCGGATGATGCATATACGAACCCAACTTTGGTAGCACCAAGCCCTTTAGCACCTTATCCATGAGGGTATTAGTAGGTTGGCACAAACATGGTAACTTCAAACACTCTGAAGAGACAAAAATTAAGATTAGTCTTCTTCAAAGAGGAAGAAGGCCTTCTGGGGGTACTCTAAAATTCTGTTAAGAGCGCATCGCTACATTAGGTTGACCTTCGTCAGCCTCTTACAACAGTTCTTTGCGATCTATGGGCAACCAGATCCTCAGTTCCTTGAGCAGACGCCTCCACTGAACGCTGCTAACACTGACTTTACTTGGAACCCTGATGCCAAGACGACAAAGATCTTAATTGCAGAACAGTTTCCTGTTCAATTCAGAAAGTATCCTTCGATCATCATCAGTACGATCGCTGGACAAGCCTTCTACAGATCGCTTCAGACAGAACTCCAAATTGGCACACGTGAGCCAATTTCTGGATTAACATCAATAGATGGTTTAACAGCTATAGGTCTCACAGGCTTCAGATACGGCGGACCCCTTAATCTGACAGTAAGTCTCAAGGTCTATGACTATGATCCAAAGAATGTTGAAAGAATCGTAGATAAGATCATCACAGGACTTAGGTTCTTGATCATTGACAAGTTCAGACTTGCAGGGATCGAGATACTTGACGTCAGGTTAGGATCAGAGAGTCAAGAAACACTCGGCAATGATCAGCTGTTCTCATACGAAGTTGACATCGAAACATACTCAGAGTTTGAAACGACAGTACCGGTCGACGTTGCTACGTTGATAGATCAAATACAGATTCCAGATTATGGAGGAGTTATTACGATACTCCCAGACGGAACAACCGACCCCATTTTCTAACAGAGGAGGAAAGCAATGGCAAACGTACAGCAGTCCGGAGTAGTCGTCACAGAGGTGCCAAACCCAGCACTGAATGTGCCGCCCGGGAACATCAACATCGCAGCGGTCGTTGGAGGCGGAAGCCCCACGATCACTGTTAGCAACATCCAGGTCGTCAAAGGACTGACCAATGGAACAGACGTGATTCCTGGAACTCTCTCTGGAGAGGTCCAATCAATCACAGGAGTAGGGGTAGCTCCAGGGTACTTCAACTTCATCCCAGGGTCTGACTTCGTACAGGCAGACAATGCCATTACCTGGCTTTCAGGTGGCCAGCCCCCTGTTGGCTCGTTTTACTATACGAGCATCAATAAAGTGAAGGACTCTACGTTCTATCAACCCTTGACGTTCTTCGACATCGATGACGTCAGAGCAACTTATGGAGCAGAGCTTCAAAATGGTATTGTCAACGACATTACACTCGCAGCCTCTCTGATCTTTACGGCAGGTGGCGACGGTTGTATTGTTAAGGCAGTCCAAATCGTTGATGGCTCGACAACGAGCTACTTCGATGCTATTGATAAACTACAGACAGAAGAAATTGATACGTTGGTTGTTACTGGAATCACAAACAGCGCTGTGCTGTCTAAGACCATCCAGCATGTTCAACTGATGTCAAGTGATTCTATTGGAATGGAACGACATGCATATGCCGCTCCATTCAACTTGAATGACACTGTTCCAACAATCGGAGCACTCGCTCAGTCAATCAATAGTGATAGAATCTGGATTACAGCACCACCTAGCGTAGGAGTCACAACAAGGGACGTAGGGACAAGTCAAGATGTTCGTCTTGTAGTCTCTTCGATCTACGCTGGAGCAGCAATGGCAGGAGTCGAAGCAGCTAATGATGCCGCTACGCCTCTCCTAAGAAAACGTCTCCCTGCAAACGTTGATGCCAACAACTTCAAGTATTTGAACAACGAAGTTGTTTACTTCATCAGCACTGGTGTTAACGTACTGCAGCAAGATGCATCTGGAGTCTTTGTTAGAGAGTCTTCAACGACAGCTGTTAGCAGCATTGAGACCGTTGAACCAAGCGTTCGACGTATCAAAGATGTACTTCGAAAGACTGTCAGAAATACACTTAACACCAGATACATCGGTGGTAAGCTGCTCAAAGGTGGACTCAGCAATATTGAGTCAACTACTCAGGCGATCCTGACCAACTTCATCAATAGCACGTTGATCACAGCGTTCAGAAACATCAGCGCTAAACTCGACACTGTTGATCCAAGGAAAGTTAATGTTTCGTTCGAGATAGCACCTGTGTTCCCGCTGAGATTTGTGCAGGTGACCTTCAGTATCTTTGTCAATAGCAATCTCGGATAACAGTGAGATTCGATCAAGTACGGAACGAGATTCGTTAGACTTAAGAACTCTCTTCCAAGAGAAGTTCTAAGAAAGAAACTTATAGAGGAGGCACTAATATGAGTATGGCTCCAGCGACAACAAGGATCCAGCTAGCAACCTCATACATCATCAGGATCGTCAACCAGGCAGGAGCGCTTGTTGATGTTGGAGGCATTCAGTCAATCAATCCGTCTGAAACGAAGGACATCCATCCTTCGTGGGAAGTCGGAACGACACTCGGGAAGAGGATCGGCGAGCCTTTCGAGATGGTCCCTGGCCTTGTTCGGGACAAATCATTGGAAGTCACTCGTCTGAGACTTTACCAGACAAACCTCATGGAAGCTCTAGGCAATACTGTTGGAACACAGACACTGTTCGAACAGCAAACAGCCTTTGAGATCCATGAAATCGTTACGACACCCATCTTCAACGCTGATGGGACGCCAAACACACAAGCAACACCGACGCAGATCACTCAGAAGATCTACAGGGACTGTTGGATCTCTCGCTATGGTTCTACTCGAGACGTTCGAGGAGACATTCGAGAAATCGAAACTGCTACCATCGCTTATGGTACCGTGGAGACACCAAATTTAGCAAGCCAAGGCCTTTAGGGCCTAGGTTTCATCCGTACCACCTCTAGATTTGTTTACTCTGGAGGTTTACTGATGGCTAAATGTAAATGTGGATGTGGTCAAGTTTGCAATGTTGGGAAGAGTTGGATTGAGGGTCACTATGTCAGAAGCACCGTTGCAGCTATTGCTTCGGGTGCGAGACAAAGAGGATTCTCGTTAGATGAATACAAGTGTCTTAAGAATAGAGTCGAGAAGAAGTCCCTAAAAGTCAAATTCTGTGCTTGTGGTTGCGGTAAAGAAGTTGACTTGGAAAATCTGAAATGGATCTTGATGAGAGATCCAGCGAGAAGAGAGTTTTATCATAGAGGTCACCACACAGGAACAAGAAGAGTAAGTATTCCTTGTCTCTGTGGATGTGGAGAGCAGACAGCTAAAGGGAAAAAATGGATCTCTGGCCACAATCCTAGAAAGAAGAGGCTCTTTTATAACGGACAATGGTTCGACAGTTCTTACGAAGTTGCTTACGTCAAGTATCTTGATGAGCAGGGAATTGTTTGGAAGAAGAACAAGACTTGGATTATTCTGAGTGACGAGGATGGACAATTTAAGTGTTGTCCAGATTTCCTCGTTAATGATGAGCTTGTTGATACAACTGGATATGTTGATGCAAGAAAGCAGAGGATCATCGATGCACTCAGGGAGACAGAATACAAGGTCAAGTTTCTTATGAGGGAAGATCTTGAGAAACTTGGGATCGACGTCAGGTCTCAGAAATGTAGGAAGCTCAGGAAGCAATATGCCATATTATGATTTATCAATGCAATTTTAAGACTGAATGACAGAATGAGGAGGTAGCAAATGAAGAGACTAGCAGACATGCTCCTTGGTGGCCGTAAGACCAAGAAGATCGAGATCCAATCGACGAAAGATGTAATTATCCTCCAGAGCCTAACGGCCGGAGAGCAAGCCGAAATAGACGCACAAGCTTCATCATCCGGCTTGAATGCATACGCCCACCTAGAGGCATCAAAGATACCCACCCTTGCAAGATCAATCGTCTCGATGAACGGACAGCCACTTGAGAACTTTGCTGAGGTTCGTGATATTCTCAGAAATGAGATGACCTTGACACCGGTCATGGCTATTGAAAGAGTTCTTAAGGACATGGATAAAGAGAATATCAATCTTCTCTTTGCCTACTACTTCGATCTTGAAAAAGAAAGACAAGATGAGCGAGAGAAGTTAAAAAACGACTCTCGGGTGCCGAGGGTAGAATCCTCTGGAAACTCTGCACCCTCTTCTGCACCGACCCCAGAACCCTCTCTAGTCAGCTAGACGATATACATTGGGATTGGGCTCAAGAGAATCTTGTTTCTGACGAGAAGGAGTTGCAGGATCGTTTGAAGCAACTCCAGCCTTGGATGAATTATGAGCTCTGGTCGAGTATTGAGAAGCAAAAGAAGGACAAAGAACAGTACAAGCAATCCCAGAAGATGGAGTACATGAGATTGCTCAAGAGTCAGGGTGTTGATATCTCAAAGGTTGACTGGTCTAAGATTGAGCTTGTCGATAACGACTTTGACGATGAGAACAACAGTATCGAGGTCATAGAGTAAAATGGCTGAAGATCCAGCAGTCCAACTTAAGGCAATCAATGTTACATTGAATGAGATTCTGACAAGGATCTCTGCTGCTGTTGGAAAAACGCGTGAAGGTCT